>Ga0364919_10099_pt1 | contig 45059 bp, 30 predicted proteins | sample SorcelJu500001C7_2_FD_206953 | JGI IMG/M metagenome (GOLD analysis project Ga0364919, IMG submission 206953) | Enriched cells from Trout Bog Lake Hypolimnion, Wisconsin, USA - BchlTB.June20.5000.01.C7 | ecosystem: Environmental > Aquatic > Freshwater > Lake > Hypolimnion/Profundal zone | place... | reverse complement strand
TTGACGAGAGGCTCGCAAGAGGCTTGTAATTTAGCTTCCCAGTAAGCGTTGTACGCCTGACCAATGGGGAGGAGTATAGCTGTGGGCCACTGGAAGCTGGCGAAGCTTCGTCGTCTGTCGCAGATCGTTTTTTTCGCGCTCTTTATCTTCCTTTTGCTGAGGACAGAATTTCGTGGCACCGTGCGCGGAACTGCCACCGACATTCGTTTGCCCTATCCCGTTGGGCTCTTCTTCAAAATCGATCCGCTCGTGGCACTTTCCAACATCCTGGCCAGCCATGCGCTCTATCGCGGACTGCTCTGGTCGCTCCTGATCGTCATTGGCACGCTCTTTCTGGGCCGCTTTTTCTGCGGCTGGATCTGCCCACTAGGTTCCATCCATCATTTCTTCGGAGGCATGCAATCGGAGAGCAAGCGTGGAAAGCAACTCATCGAATCCAATCGCTACAAGCGTTGGCAAGCCACAAAATACTACCTTCTCTTCGCGCTGCTGGCGGCAACGGCGCTTGGTTCAGGACTGATTGGTTGGATTGATCCGTTTTCGTTTCTGGTGCGTTCCCTGGGACTTTCCATCCTGCCCGGGTTGAACTATGCCTTGAACGCCTGCTTCCAATCGCTTGAGCATAGCAACGTCGCGCCGCTGCATTTTGCCGGCGAAATACTCCACGCCGTCTTCAACGAAATCCTGTTGAATTTTAAGCAGCCATACTTCCGCCAGGGAATTTTTCTTGGCATCATTTTCGTTTTCGTTGTGGCACTCAATTTCCGCGTCACTCGATTCTGGTGCCGCGCCATCTGTCCGCTGGGAGCAATGCTCGGCATTGTTTCGCGCTGGTCTGTGCTCGGGTTGCAGAAAGACGCAAGCACCTGCAACGATTGCAACCGCTGTCTTACGCGCTGCCAGGGCGGCGACGATCCGCCGGGCACCGTTCCGTGGCGCAAGGCCGAGTGCGTGCTGTGTTTGAACTGCATCGATGCCTGTCCGGAACACAGCCTCGCCTTCAAGTTTTTCCCGCAAGGCCCGGCGTCAGTCGATGCCCCGGATTTGAAAAGGCGCAAGGCGTTTACCGGCATTGCCGCCGGAGTAGTCGCCATTCCGCTGCTGCGCGGTACGCCCGGCCTCGCCGCCGGACGCGACGAGCATCTTGTGCGTCCCGCCGGAGCTTTGCGTGAGAGCGACTTCCTGCAGCGCTGCATTCGTTGCGGCGAGTGCATGAAAGTCTGTCCTAACAATGCGCTGCATCCCGCCTTCACCGAGGCAGGTTTGGAAGGCCTCTGGACGCCCGTAGTAGTTCCGCATATTGGGTACTGCGAACCGAGTTGCGTACTCTGCTCGCAGGTTTGCCCCACCGGCGCAATCTGGGAGATCACCGCCAAGGAAAAAGGCTGGGTGGTAGATGTCAATGCCGCCAGCGCCAAGCCAATCCGCATTGGCACAGCCTTTTATGATCGAGGTCGCTGCCTTCCGTGGGCCATGGCGACCGATTGCATCGTCTGCGAAGAGTGGTGCCCGACCTCGCCGAAATCAATTTATCTCCGTGAGGCCCAGGTTACTGACGCCAACGGCAAAGTCAAAACCGTCAAGCAGCCCTGGCTGAATCCGGAGAAGTGCATTGGCTGCGGAGCCTGTGAATACGCCTGCGTCTTGCCGGATCGCGCGGCGGTTGCCGTCACCAGCGTTGGCGAGAGTCGCGCGCCTGACAACCAGATATTGCTGAACCGAACCAAGGGGAGGCCAAAGGCATGAAACCCGGCACAAAGATGCACCTCGCAGTGCTGGTCTCATTGTCGTTTGCACTACTGATCTCCAATGGATGCAAGAGTCAATCCGCCTTGCAGCCATTCCCGGCTTCCGACGAGGTGCCGGGCTGGCAGAAAACAGGCGAAACGCGAAGCTTTACCCCAAAGACTCTCTCCGACTACATCGATGGTGGAGCCGAGCAATATCTGAAAGCTGGTTTCAAAGGCGTCTCCACTTCGGATTACAAGTTCCAAGGCAAAATCGAAGCCGTCGCCGATGTCTATCTCATGGCTGACAGCAATGCTGCCCGCACGATTTTTGAAGCTGATCCTGCTGGAGATGCGAAAGCAGTTTCCCTCGGAGACGCAGCCCGCCTCTTCAGCCAAAGTGTAGTTTTCCGCCGAGGCCCTTTCCTGGTTCGCATCGTTGCCTACCAGGAGAGTACGGAAACTCCGCAAGCTCTCACCCAGCTTGCGCAGGGAATCGAAAAACGACTTTCTAAGTAGAGCTGCGTTAGTCACATCGAGGTACTTATGAGTGAGCAGAAGGGTTCAAGCCGCCGCGAGTTTCTGAAAGTTGGCGTGGCCGGAGCGGTTGCGCTGGGTGCCGGTGACGCACTGGCGTTTGCCGCAAGCTCGGCTTCCAAGTCACGCGTGGTGATCGCAAAAGATGCAATGCTGCGCGGTGCATCTTCCACGATTGACCCCGCGCGCATGAGTGCCTTGCTTGACCGTGCCATGCAGAGCTCGTTTGGGACACAGAACGCTCTCGCAGCCTGGAAGCAGCTGGTCCACCCCGGCCAGGTTGTAGGCCTCAAGGTGAACACGATTGCCGGACGCGGCCTCTCCACCAACGTGACCGTGGTCCAAGCGGTTATTAAACGCCTTCAGCAGACCGGCATCAAGCCCTACGACATAGTGATATTTGACCGGACGAGCCATGAACTCGAACATGCCGGATTTCCGCTCTCCACTGCAGCCGGAAAGGTCCGCTGCATCGGCAACGATGCCGCTGGCTTTGAAGAGACCCCGGAGCGATTTGGAACGGTTAGCTCCTGCATTTCGAAAACCCTGACCCGCACCTGCGATGTCGTCATCAATATTCCGTTGCTGAAGGATCACGGCAGCTCGGGCATGACGCTGAGCATGAAAAACATGTACGGAGTTATCGATAACCCATATGAGTACCACAGCGGCAACTGCAATCCCGGCGTGGCGGACGTGAACATGCTGCCCTCCATTCGCAAGAAGGTGCGCTTCACCATCGGCGATGCCACCACCGCCTGCTATCACGGCGGCCCAGGCTACAAACCCGAGTACGTCTGGCGGCCAGATAGTCTTATCGTCGGCAGCGATCCCGTGGCGCTGGATTTCACAGCGTGGCAAATCATCGAGCGCAGGCGCACGGAAAAGGGATTGAAAACTCTGGAAGCCGAGGGTCGGCTGCCCCGTTACATTGCCACCGCCGCCGATGCACATCATCAGCTCGGAACCAACGATCCCAAGCAGATTACTCTTGTCGAGGTATAGCGGACGCCATGAATCGACCTGACAGCCCATCACTCGCCCCGCAAGGCATCAGCCGCCGCCAGGCGCTGCTCAAGTTGTTGCGCGTCGGCTCCATCGGGGCCGGTGTCGCTCTTCTCGGTGAGTGGCTCAGTGGACGCAGTCGTCATCCCGTCGAGGCCGTAATAACCAACGCCAAGCGGAGTCATACGGTTGCGGCAGACGCCCATTTTCCTGACGTCGTGATTGTCGAAGGCGCAGAGCCACCTCAATTGGTCCAGACTGCGCTGCGCGAACTCGGAGGCATCTCCCGCTTTGTTGCCCGCAATGACATCGTCTTGGTCAAGCCGAACATTGGCTGGGATCGCACTCCTGAACAAGCCGCCAACACCAACCCTCAACTCGTTGCCGAGGTCGTTCGCCAATGCTTGAGTGCCGGAGCCAAAAAAGTCATTGTCACCGATGTAAGTTGTAACGATCCACGCCGATGCTTCCAGCGCTCAGGCATTGCGGAAGCCGCGCGCAATGCCGGTGCGCTGGTTCTGTTACCTGATCCTACTCAGTTCAAAGACGTAGATATTGAGGGCGAAGTGTTGCGAACCTGGCAGATTTTCGAGCCATTTCTCTCCGCCGACAAGATCATCAACCTTCCCATCGCCAAGCACCATAGCCTCAGCGGCGCCACCCTCGGAATGAAAAATTGGTTTGGAATGCTGGGCGGCATGAGAAATCAGTTGCACCAGCGCATTCATGAAAGCCTCGTCGATCTCGCCGATTTCGTACGTCCAACCCTCACCGTCGTCGATTGCTATCGCATCCTGGTCCGCAACGGTCCCACCGGAGGAAGTCTAGAGGATGTCGCGCTGCACAAGACCTTGGTCGCCGGAACTGATCCGGTCGCCATCGACGCGTATGTTGCCAAGCGCTTCTGGAACCTGAATGTTGATGCGCTGCCGTATCTCAGGTTGGCCAGCCAGCGCGGCCTCGGATCGTATGAATTCGAAAAGGTAAATTCGAGAGTGGTGAAGCTAAGTTAGACAATTGAGCCATGTGAGGAATACTGGCTCCGCGGAAATCGTCTTTCAGGCAACTTTTATAATCACGCCGGTAGCGTCGTCTTGCTGAGGATTGTCACCTGCAAAGTCCCGGGCGGCGCGGTATATGCCATGGGCCAGTTCGCTCGCCGATTTGTGCCGATGCCCGCGCACATATTCGAGAACTCTATTGCTGCCAAATTGCTCATCCTCCGAGGCCATCATTTCGGTCGTACCGTCCGTCATCAAAATCAAAAGATTCTGCGATTTCAAAGGCATTACTGACGTTACAAACTTTGAAGCTGGGAACAGTCCTAGCGGTGGCCCTGAGCTCTCAAGTACGTGATCAATCTCGCCAGAGCCGTTCATCAGAAAACCTGAAACGTGTCCTGCGCTGGCATAAGCCATCGAGCCATTCGCCCCATCCAGACACACGAGCAGCAACGTTACAAACCGCGTGTCCTCGATATCTTCAAGAAGCATTTGGTTGACACGCTGCAGTATCGCCGCCACATCTCCTTCCACCTGCGCAAATGAGCGCACGTAAGCGCGTGTCAGCGCCATTACAAGCGCGGAATCCATTCCGTGTCCGCTCACATCGCCAATTCCGACGCAAGTGCGTCCGTCAGGCATGGAAAAGGAGTCCAGGTAGTCGCCGCAGGTCTCCTCGGCAGGGTAGATAGCGCTGGCAATTTCAAAGTCAGAGACGCACATCGTTGCGCCGTGGTATAGCCGCTGCTGTACCTCACGCGCCATCTTCAACTGGAGTTCCTGCTCCTGCTGTTTGCGGAACGCGGTAATGTCTTTGAGCACAGAGACAAAATGGCAAATCGTGCCGGCGCTGTCCTTGATCGGGCTGATCGTCTGGTCTGCCCAGTACAGCTCACCAGACTTCTTGCGGTTCACCAGCGTCCCGCGGAAATCCTCGCCAAGCAGAATCTGGTTCCATAGCTTGCTGTAGAATGCCTGGTCTTGCAGGTCAGACTTCAGGAGTCTGGGCGTCTTGCCGACAACTTCCTCTCGAACGTAGCCGGTGGTGGCTTCAAACGCCGGATTCACATACTCGATTTTGCCCTCGTAATCAGTGATCACAATACTATCGGCCGTCTGCTCCACCACTCGCGAAAGGAGGTTAATCGTTTCTCGCGCGCGGCGTTGTTCTAATTCGGCGCGCCGCTCCTCAGTTATATCGCTGACCATCGCAAGCGCGCCTTCAAATCGCCCATTTTCACTCATAATTGGCGATGTTGTAACCCTCGCCCATAATTCCCTCCCGTCTTTCCGGCGGTATCGGGTTTCAACCTGTTCGCTCACGCCGTGGCGACGCCGCTCTAACTCGGCCTTCTTCTGCTCCACGTCTATCCCGAACATGAAATCAAACAGCGGCCTGCCCAGCATTTCATCAAACGTATGGCCGAGCATTTCAGCCATGCGCCGGTTAACGAAGGTCGTTTCCAAATGAGCATTTATCTTCCAGATGCCTTCGTATGCAGTCTCCACGATGCCGCGATATTTCTTTTCGCTGAGTTCAAGCGTTTTCAGCGTACTCTGCCTTCGCTCCAGTTGTGCTCTCTCGGCGATCACCCCGGCCAATACAACACCTGAAACCGAAGTGACAGCGAGAAACGACTGCAACAGCATTGCGTTTTGCAGCGCATTGCGGCTTATGAAGGGCCCAAAGCCATGGGCGGTTCCTACGACGGCGATGGCAGAAATCAAGAAGCTCACGCACGCTGCCCCCGGTACCTCGAAACGTATCGCCCCCCAGAGCACAAAAGGAAAGACCCCGAACGCGAATACCCCGGCAGGCATCAAGCCAAGCCGTGGTTCAAAAATCGCGGACGAAACGGCGAAGGCTCCAACTAACATGCAAGCCAGTTCGACCCGCGGTCGCTTCTCGCGAACAGACAACAACTCCGTGAAGGTCAGCAGAAGCGGAGCAACAATCACCACACCCGTGGCGTCGCCAAACCACCACATCAGCCATGCGGACCCTAACCCAGACCAGGCACTCACGCCGGTGAAGTACAAGACCCACGCGCCCACGGTCGCACTCACCGCAGTGCCGCAAAGAGCCCCAAACACACTAATTCCGAGTACATCTCGAAGTCTGGGGAGAGAACGCCGGAATGAAGGTAGCTGCCTCAATAACCATCCGCCGAACAGCGGGCCAGTCGTATTGCCTATGGCTACTCCGGCCGCAGCGATATGCGGTATGTCGGTAAAGAAATTTACGGTGAATGCCGCCAGGGCGATTGCCGGCCAAACGCGATAGCCGACAAGCAAAATGGCCGCCAGCGCTACCCCTGCCGCCGGCCACACCGGGGAAACGTTCCCGCTTGTAAAAGGGGCAGCCAGTCCGATTTCGCCCGCCAGTGAACAGGCCGCAAAGACGCAGACCAGTTCCAGGGCTAGGCGGCCCAAGCGAAGACCAGGACTGCGGTTAGTTTGCTTTTTAGGGGTCGAATAAACAGTACTTGAGGCTGTCGTCAATATCCGTTCCCTCGTATGTGCATTCGCTAATAGGATGCGGAGAAATGGACAACCACTCTGAATATTTCATGAAGCTGAACGCTCGAAGAATGTAGGGCCACAGAGCCGAACTATGCGAGCAGTATGCATACCTTTCAGCAGTCTTTCTGGCGCACTCAGCAGATATATCTGGGCCTGTCGCCCTGCTTCAGCGCCCCTTACACTCCCGCACGCTTTGGCAGGATTGCTCCAATCCGCTTAACCTGTGCACCCACTCCGCGCAGCTTTTCTTCTATTCGCTCGTACCCGCGGTCGATGTGGTAAACCCGGTCGATGATTGTTTCATCCCGGGCCACCAGAGCCGCCAGCACCAGGCAAGCCGAAGCCCTTAGGTCGCTGGCCTGCACGGCGGCGCCGCTCAGTGTGCTCTTGCCACGCACTATCGCTCGCCGTCCCTCGACCTTGATGTTAGCTCCCATGCGGCATAGCTCCTGGGCATGCATAAATCGGTTCTCAAAGATGTTTTCAGTAATGATTGCGGTACCCGCCGCCTGCGTCATCAGCGCCATGTATTGCGCCTGCACGTCGGTAGGGAAGCCCGGATACTCCTCGGTGGCAACGTCGGCGGCCTGCGCCGGAGCAGCGTCGCCCATCACGCGCACGCAATCCTCGCCCACCTTTACTTTCACGCCCACCTCTTCCAGCTTGCTTAGCAGGGAAGCGAGGTGCGTAGGATCGCAATCAGTGAGCATCAGATCCCCTCCCGTCAGCGCCCCAGCAAGGATGAAGGTTGCAGCCTCAATGCGATCAGGAATAATCCTGTGCCGCGCTCCGTGCAGTTTCTCCACGCCCTTCACCCGAATCGTCGAACTCCCTGCGCCCTCGATCTCGGCCCCCATCTTTACCAGCAACGCCGCCAGATCTACAACCTCGGGCTCTCGCGCGCAATTCTCCAGCAGCGTTTCGCCCTCGGCCAGCACCGCCGCCATCAAAATATCTTCCGTGCCGGTCACGGTAATCCGGTCAAACGAATAGTGTGCGCCCTTCAGTTTCTTCGCCCGTGCCTCAATGTATCCATGCTCCTGCACGATCTTTGCGCCGAGCCTTTCAAGACCCTTCAGGTGCAAATCAATCGGACGTGCCCCAATCGCGCAGCCACCCGGTATTGAAACCCTTGCGAAACCCATCCGCGCCACCAGCGGCCCCAGCACCAGCGACGAGGCACGCATCGTCTTCACCAGTTCGTAGCTGGCCTCTGGACTTGAGCTGAGCTTTTCCGCGCAAATCGTAGTGCGGTGCTGCGCGCGTCCATAACCCAGTTCAACCTCTGCGCCCATCGCGGCCAGCAATCGCCGCTCCGTCTCAATGTCGCGCACCTGCGGAATGTTTTCCAGTATTACTGCTTCGTCGGTAAGCAGCGCGGCAGCCATCGCCGGCAGTGCGGCGTTCTTCGCACCGCTGATTCGTATTGTTCCCAGCAGCGGATTACCGCCGCGAATTACAAGCTTATCCATTCAATGAGTCCCGGAAAAACTGCGAAATAGAAATGCCGTACTAGTAAGATTCTACACACTCCGCCGCGCTGCTACGCCGCGTCCGTCTCAGCCGTTCTCCAGTGCATTGATGATTGCGTCATGCAGCGGCGGACGCAGCTCTTTAATCCCCTGATTGCTCGCATCCGGCCAGGTGCGGTTGCTTAGCAGAGTCACCGAAAGGCGGCGTTCGGCGTCGCACCACAGCGAAGTCCCCGTGTAGCCCAGATGCCCGAACGACTGCTCCGAAAAGCGTCCTCCCGACTGCGATGGACTGGATGGCGTGTCCCATCCCAGCGCCCGCGAGCTTCCTTCCGGCTCACGCCGCCGTGCCGTGAACAGCGCTACCGTCTCCGGCCGGAAGAGTGGCTTGCCTTTGCGCAACATACACTCAGCAAACTGCGCTACTCCGAGCGCGTCACCGAACAACCCCGCGTGTCCCGCAATCCCGCCCAGCGCGCTGGCGTTCTCATCGTTCACCTCGCCCTGCACCACTCGCCCACGATATACGGTGTCATTCGCAGTCGGGGGAACGCCTTCCAGGTGAATTGGATACGGCGCAAACCTCATATTCAAATTTAAAGGAGAAAAAATCTCGTTCTGGCAGAACTCATCCAGCCGCTCACCTGCAATTCGCTCCAGCAGTTCGCCCAGCAGGATAAAGCCGATATCGCTGTATACGGCACGCTCCATCGGAGCCGCTTCCAGCTCAACCCGCCGCGCCGCCCGCAGCATTGCCTCGCGCCCATTAGCCCCGAGGTAGAGCTTCCTGTGTGCAGGCAGACCTGAAGAATGCGCCAGCAACATCCGGACTGTAATCTCCTCGCGCCAGCCGCTCTGCAGCACATCGCCTGAGACAAAGTCGGGCAGCAATCCGGCAACTTTGGCGTCCAAATCGAGCTTTCCCCGCTCGTACAGCAGCATGGCCATTGACGTAGTAGCGATTGGCTTGGTCAGCGATGCCAAGTCCCATACAGTCTCACGCCGCACTTCGGGCGACTCAGCCTCGTAGGTGAAGTATCCAAAGCCCTTCCACGCCACCAGCGAGCCGCGCCAACCCACCGCTAGCGCCGCGCCGGGAAAGACCCTCCGGGCTACGGCCTCCTCCAGCATCCGGAACGCTCGCCCAAAGCGCTCTCCTTGCCTGCTCGTGGCATCCACCAGCACGCCGCGGCTGTCGTCGCGCTTGCTTACTTGATGAATGGCAGCATCTCCTTGAAGTGCGCAGTTCCGCTCCGCCGCAGCAGCTCATACATCATCATCTCCGTCGAGGAGATTACACATCCGGCGGCCTCCATACGCTGCAGGCCAAGCTGCCAGTTCAGGTCGGTGCGAGCGCTCACCGCATCGGCCGCCACGTGCACCATGTATCCGTTTTCCAGCGCTCCCAGTGCCGTCTGCATCACGCAGATGTGGCTTTCCATCCCGCAAAGCAGAAGGGTAGTGCGCTGGCCGGGCAACTCCTGTGCGGCGCAGCGGAACTCCTCGCGCCCAAAGCAGCCGAACTCCATCTTGTCGATTGGCCTCACCCCCGGCAGCAACTCCGCAATCTCGGCCACCGTCCCGCCCAATCCGCGCGCATATTGCGTAGTAAGCAGCACAGGAATATCCAACACTCCGGCCAGCCGGATCAGCAGCCGCGAATTCCGCACCAGCTCATCGATCCTCTGCACCGCCGGCAAAAGCTTTTCCTGGATGTCGATCACCACCAGCGCGCACTGCTCCGCGTCCAGCGTTCGTCTCGCAATCGGCTCGCCCGCCAATCCTGCCAGCGTTGGAAGGGAAGAAGGATTCATCGCAAACTCCTTTTGCTTGATCTGCTCGCCCCGTCCGCATTCAGCGCCTTGCGTTTAGCGCTCTGCGCTCAAACGGTCCGCTCTCACAGGCGAGCAGCCTCCAGCCTACGCCACCGCACGCAGTCCTTCCAGCCTTCGCCCGTGAATTTCCGTCGGGCAGCGATTCACGGCAGCCTTACTGCAAATTGGCGGGCAGCGCGTTTCCCACAGCGCCCGCTGTTGGCGATTGCTGGTACCATCATCGGCTTCACGCTCCTTCTCGCCCTCCGCCGCGTGATACAAATGTCATTTATGTCAGCAAATCTTTCCAGGGCGGCGCGCGGCATCATGTTCCGGGGAGTAGAGGCCCGAGCTGCCTGCCGTGTCGATCTTGCGGGCGGCACCATGGACATGTGGCCGCTCTACCTCTTCCACCCCGGCTCAGTCGTTGTCAACATCGCAGTGCAGGTCATGACCACCTGCCGCATCATCCCTACCCCTGGCACTGCTATCGAACTTCTCTCGCTCGATACCGGGCTCGCTGATAGCTTTGCCGACATGCAGGCTCTGCGCCAGGCCTCCAGCTATCGCCATGCCCTCGCCGCTCATCTGCTGCGATTCTTCTTCTCGGACTCCGAGGCGCCCTCCGGTTTTCGCCTTGAGACCCATTCCGAATCGCCCGCCGGTGCTGGAATCTCCGGCTCCTCGGCGCTGATGATCGCCTCGGCGGCGGCGCTCGCGCGCTTTACTGGACGCAAGCTATCACCCGAGCAGCTCCGCCAGATTGCACAAAACGTCGAAGCCCAGCTTATCGGCGTTCCAACCGGATGCCAGGATTACTATCCCGCGCTCTACGGCGGTGTCAGCGCAATTCAACTGGATGTCGATGGCATCCATCGCCACGCCATCGCCTGCGATCCTGATGAGCTCGACCGCCGCTTCGTCCTCGCCTACACTGGAGCGCCTCGCCAGAGCGGTATTAATAACTGGGAGGTCTTCAAGGGTCACATTGACGGTGACCGCCGCATCTTCCGCAACTTCGAGCGTATTGGCGAAATCGCCCGCGCCATGCGCTCCGCCGTGGCCTCTGCCGATTGGCTTGAAACCGGACGCCTTCTGCGCGAGGAGTGGAAGTTGCGCCGCACCAATGCTCCCTCCATTGCCACGCCGCTCATTGACCGCCTCATCGCCATCTCGCGCCGCAACGGAGCGCTCGGCGCAAAAGTTTGCGGAGCCGGAGGTGGCGGCTGCGTTCTCTTTATGTGTCAGCCTGAGGCGCAAGCGCGCGTGCAGCAAAAGCTCGCTGCCGCCGGAGCCCGAATCCTACCCTTTGCCGTAGCGCGCCAGGGTGTATCCGTGCGCTCTGTGAAGGCCGCGCCATAATATATCCAGCACGATCCTATGAGCGATGCCCGTCAACTCGATTTGTTCGAACCAGGCAACTCCCATCGTGCGCCCACCGCGCTGCCACCTTTGGTCCGCTTCATGGTGGCGGCCTGCTGGGTGCTTCTCGTCTTCTGGGGTAGTGAATTAGTCTTCCTCTTCTTTCCTGGGCATAGTCTTCTTCCTGGGCTGCTCTTTCGTCTCATTGCCTGTACTCTCACTGCCGCAGGTTTTGTCTTCCTCCTCCGGGTCATGGATTACAATCCGCATCCATTACCCATCGCGCTCGGCCTCCCCTGCGACCGCATCGCTCGCCGTCAGTGGATTACCGGCTTTGCCCTCGGAGCTCTGCTCATCACCGCTGACCTGCTCATCATTGCCTGTCTCGGCTCGGTGCATTTCCAGCTTCACCTCACACGGGAGCTCTTCCTGCGCTCCACCATCGTTGCTGCGCTTCTCCTCTTCGGAGCATTGATGGAGGAGCTGGCCTTTCGCGGCTACCCCTTCCAGAAGCTCACAGAAGCTTTCGGTGCCTTCTGGGCCATCATTCTGCTCTCAGCTCTCTTCGGAGCCGTCCACCTCTTGAACCCGGATGCGCGCGGCTGGCTGAGCTGGGGATTCTTCAATACTCTCGCCATCGGGGTGATTTTTGCCCTGGCCCGCATTCGCACCGGCTCGCTCTGGTTTTCCTTCGGCCTTCACTTCGGCTGGAACCTCTTTCAGGGAGCCGTCTTCGGTCTCCCTGTCAGCGGGCTGCGCGAGTTCGCCACCGTCGTCAACTCAACCGTCCAGGGCTCCCCGGCTCTTACTGGCCGGGCTTATGGTCCTGAGGCCAGCGCAACCTGCGCCGTCGTTCTGGTCATCGCCCTCCCCTTGCTTTGGCACTTCACCGCGCCGCAAAATATCCAGCATCATCCCAGGCGACACCCCGCCACCTCTGGCATCTAATTTCGGCGAGCGCAAGTGCAATGCCAGTCAGCGCAGCAATTCCCGGGACGAAAGCTTCGGCGCGAGTGCCGCACAGTCTCGCTAGGCTTGCCCATGTCGCTGCCCTCGGCCTGATTCTCCTCCTGCTGCCGCTGACCCTCGCTGCAACCGATAGCGACAAACTCACCGAGGCTCAGCGCACCGAAATAATCCGTACTTTTCTTTCCGAGCATCCCTTTGCTCACCGGGCCATTCCGCGCGGCAAAACCGGAATTCACATCGAGGGTGCCAAGATCACTCCCTCGGAAGCCGAACTGGACCAGTTGATCGCGCAGGGGGGCGATACTGCTAAGGGTGGGGAGCATGTTCAGATCACTGCAATTCGCTTTGAACACGGCGGAATTTACTTCGAGATCAATGGCGGTCCGGTCAAGAAGAAGAGCTGGCGCGAACGCATCAGTGTTGGTGTCAACAATTCGGAGCCACAACCCCTGGCAACCCATACCATTGACGAGTCTGAGAGCAACTTTAACGGCTCGTTCGTCTTCCTCGTCATCAAGAATGACGCCAGCTCTTTCTCCACCGACCACATCAAGGATCTGCTCTCGCCCGTTCTCGACTTCCATGCCAGGACCGCTGCCGAGGCTTACGAGCAGAGCCTTCCACCTCTCGTAGCTCAGGCCATTAAGAGCCACCACGCGCTTGTCGGGATGGATAAAGACATGGTTGGTCACGCCATGGGCCGTCCGCCTCGGCGCATTCGCGATTTCGACGATGGCCAGGAGTACGAGGAATGGATCTACGGCGCGCCGCCAGAGGATGTCGAATTCATCCGATTCGTTGGCGACAAGGTCGTACGTATCGAAGACATGACAGTGAGTGGCGATAAACGTGTGCGCTCCGAGAATGAAATTGCCCCCCAGGACTGTGGAACCGGTAGCTCGCCCGGCGGGCTGACCGCCGGTGCGCGCTGTGCCACGCTCGACGCCTCGACCTCCACTCATCCACGACCCGACTCCATGGCCGCACCCTCAGAAAAGCCTCGCACCCCTCCCACCCTTCGTCGTCCCGGTGAGAGTTCACCCACCCCCAGCGATGCCAGCCGCGACCGCAATCCAGCACCGCCGCCTGATCTCCCCGCCCCATCGCCCAACACCCCGAGATGAATTAGCCCGAGCATCGTGATGGTCGTTTGTTTTGGCTTTTGATAGGGATAAAATCTCGGTCGATGCGGCGTGAAGGGAGTGCCTGCAAAACTCCACGAACGGGCTGTCTGGAGGAACCTGGAAGAAAACGAGCCTTGCTGCTGCTTATTATTGACAAGCAACCTTAGCCGTAGTACTAAATCAACTAGTACATTGCAAGAAGTGGGTAGTTTCTGCGGACGGGAATTTCACAACCTCCCTTTTTTTTGGGCGTTTGTGAGTTGCTCATCTTGCTGTGATCTGCCCGAAGCTGTTTCTCAAAAATCTACCTCGATCAGGAGACTTCACAATGTTATCTGCATCATTTGATGGACTGCAAGCGAGAAAACCAGCTTGGCGGACATGCGGGAGCAAGTTAGCAAGTGCACTTTTTGCCGGAATCCTTCTGGCTGCAACGGTTCCCGTTGCCACGGCGGCTGATGCCCCGCCTCCGGGCCCGCCACCACCAACAGCCGAAGGCACAACTTGGCGCACCATCGTGGGCGATAAATTCGTCGACAAGTCCGGTATTAATGTGGATTTCATCCTCCAGACAGGCTTCTCGGAGAGCAATACTGGCGCCCCTGCTGCCGGCGGGACCCAGAACTATCCAAATGGTGAGCCTGGCGATTTGGGCTGGAATACAAGCGGTATGTGGATGATCATGCACAAGGACCTGAAGGCCAATATCATTCCTCGTATCACTCCTATTCCTCCCCCAATGTCCAAGCACTGGGACTGGGGATTTGAGCAGGATTTGGTGTACGGGCGTGACAGCCAGCCATGCCGTATGGCAGGTTGGGATGCGCAATGGGGCGTCAACGAGCCGGGCGCAGACACTCCGTCCGCAGCGGCAGCGAACAAATCGAACTTCCTCTGCACCCCGAACGTCTTTGCATCTATTTACATCCCTGTCTTTAAGGGCATCACACTCACCGGCGGTCGCTACGGGGATGGCTTAGGCTACGAAATCCCACCCACCGTGACCCACGGTCCGAACTTCTTCTACTCGCACACCAACGCATTCTATTCGCAGACCTGGCAGGTGTTGGGTTTCCTGGTTTCCGCTAACCTGATGCACAGCCCCAAGAATGGCTACCTCGTTGCCGAATTTGGAATGAACAACGGTGAACAGACCGCCAAGTCCCCGAACGGCAATACCATGCAGGCCTTTGAAGGCGCATTACGTTGGAAGGCTCCGCATATGAACACCGGGTTCAATTATGCTTTCCGCGTTCAGGACGGCAACCTTTCCCCGGCCAATGCAGCAAGCAAAACGAACTTTGGGCCTCTCTACCCGTTAGTGAGCGCAAAGTCGCTGACGAAGCAGCGTCACGAAGTGAATATCACTCATGAGTTTGATAAGCACCTCTCCATCGCGGTCGAAGGTGCATACTACAATCAGGCTGGCAGTCCAACTTCCGCCATTGCTATGATGCCGTGGGCTATAACGAGCCTGGGCGTGGCTCCTTTCACAGGGGCACATGCATGGGGAATCAACGGGACTGCGATCTACAGATTTAACCACAAGGTTGCCGTCGGTTTCCGGGCGGAAGAGTTCTATGACAAAAAGGGCTACTTCATGCTGCCGCTCAATTTCTGGGTAGGCCCCACCGGCCCAACACTGTCGAAGGGACATTTCGACAACTTCACGGCTGGTGTCAACTACTCGCCAGTTAAGTGGGTTCTGATTCGTCCTGAGTACAAATACGATTGGAACAATTCGGGCGCCTATGGAACCACAATTCCTGAGGTTGCAAGTGGCGCGAAGAAGCCTCTCAACAGCCAGCAGATGTTTAACATGGATTTCATCATCCGCTTCTAACACAGATGATTCGCTCGGAGGTGACGCCAGTTCTGAACTGAGTCGCCGAAGGGTGTAGCTTCCAGGCAGCTCGCGGGTAACCGCGAGCTGCTCTGCGTTGGTGCCAACCAGCAACCCAGTCTCGATTCACCCCAATATGCAGTGGTCGTCACCAAGCTTTGGCAGCTGACGCCCGGCATCATTCAATAACAAAGTATTTTCGAGGTTTGGTCGGATGCCACGGCGGGGCACCGTGAACCAGCGCGCCTTTATTAGATATGCTGAAGTTCTTGGCACTGAGTGTCGGCAGATTCATCGTATCGCACGGCGGGCAGTCACCGCGCCATCCGGACGAACCTCTGGGATTACATTCCCATTCGTCAACCCGCTTGGTAATCCAGCGGACGATTTCTATTTTGCTTCCGCGATTGAGTTCGGCGCCGACAGCTCCAGAGCGGCTCGGTCAGGCTCCGGCGCAGACGACGGCAATGTACGCAACGTCGCTTTTCCATGGGCGTCCACCGTCAGTGCGAGCGCACCATGGTCTTTCAGCGGCAACTCGCCCATCGCCACGTGCTTTGCCGTTCCGTCCAAAAACAGATTCAGTTCCGGAACGTAGGCCACTGCATGATTGAATAGCTCGATTGAGTAAGCGTTGGGGGCTACAGTTCCTTCAGAGCGCGTGCGCACCATGGCGAACTCTGCCGGGACGCCAACCGCTCGCAGCAGTGCGACGATCATCGCAGCCGTGTCCTTGCAGTCGCCAAACCCGCGCTTCTCCACCTTCGAAACTGCGTATGGCTGATAGCTGAACACGCCGAACTCAAATGCAATGTACTTTGTGCCGTGCTGCACGCTCTCATACACCGCCCGCACCTTCTCTTGCGTGTTCAACTTCCTGGCTAATATCCCATCTGCTACCGCCTGCAGATGCTCGTCCAGCTTCAGCGCCGGCTCCAACAGCTCGCTATACCAGCGTCCCAGCTCCTCGATTGAGCCAATTGTGGAAACATGCACGAACGGGCCGACCTTCTTTTCCCCTTGCGCGCTGGCTTCACGGATATGAGCGCCACATTCGCGCATCTCCCATATCCGCGTGGACTCATTGTCCTTCTGAGTAACCACCGCCGGAGGCAATCCCTCTTCCACCGTGTACAGTTTCATGGTGCTTGGCGCAATCACCACTCGCCGCCGCAACCGGGTAGGGAAGCGATCCTGGAACGTATCCAGCCGCGCGTAATATCCTCCCCAGGGATTCACCTCTGACGCTGGCAACAAGTAGTACTCCACTTCCACCACATCGCCCGGCGCCAGATCAGAAAAACCAAGCCCGCGTCTGCGCGAATCGAAGTACATCGGCACGCTTCGCGCCACTACCGGCTGATCGGAAGAAACCACTGCGTCAATCGTGCGTCCGTCTTGCTTCAGCACCCTTGCCCGTACCATGCGGAGCGATTCGCTCATCGAGGCGTACATTACCGAGCGGCGCGAAAAACTCCCCGCTCCCTGCGTCGTGTTAATCCGCCAAACCTGCTGCACATGCGACGAGGTTAGCCACTCCCGCTCTGTGGCACCTTTGCCCAAACGATCAATCCGGACGTCTGCCAGCTCCTCAATGTCGCCCTTCGCGAGCGTTGCTGCCTCAGCAGCCGACCGCGCGTCCACCAGAAATGCCTTGTCTTCCGAATTGCCTCTTTCTCCACTCGCCGCCCCTATCGCAGGCAGCGCCGCCCCTATCTCCAGCAGGGCTTCTGCCTCCGCGGGAGAATTCGCTGCCGGCAGCATTGCTGAAACGGCCGCGTTCAATGCACCAGCATTGTCTGCTGTACTGCTCTTCACCAGGGTTTTCAGGGCGCTCATTAATTGTTCGCGCTGTTCGGGATTCGTGCTGGCGAGGTATTGCAATTCCAGGCTTTTGATTTCCGGCGACTGGCTTGCTGCCTTAGCCGCAAAGGCAGTTGCTGGTAGTAGAGCCGCTAGCAATATTCCTGCGAATAATTTGCGGCACGTTGCGCTAGCCGAGGAATTGCCTTTGGCTCCCGGCAACTGCCGCCCGATAAGGCCTTGTACTAGCTGATTCATGAAAACTGCCGATGCGAGAATGTCGCTGTTACTTCCAAAGTTGGCGGGACTTCAAATCCGCTTCCTTCCCACCCCTTGTGTGCACTAAAGATCACATGAATGCGACCATTCCCACGGTGACTGGCAGCCCCCTTGAGCGTGACGCCAGTCACAAAGCAAAGTTGCTCGGCTTAGTCGCTGGGCCGCCACTCTCTTTCGCTTCTGGGGAAGTGCAGGAAGGTGCTATTCGCAGCAAAGGTTCGTGCAGGGATAACAACCCAATTCACCTTAATAGGCGCGGAATCTCGTCGGAGGTGATCCCTGCCTCACGAACCGCTTAAGGACCGCGAAGGAATGGCACAAGTCAGGGGCAAGCGCGACGTGCGCTGCTCAGCAAAGGTGCAGGTGGCGCGTGCGCTCAACCTCTACAGTATTTGGCAGGTAGGTTACAGCCATCTAAATTGCGACTCAGAACGCGGGCATGTTCGTGGCTAACCATTTCATTTACAAAAAGTTTACTCAGGGGTTTACAGGGCACCGGCGGGCGATAATATACTTACTTGACACAAGAGCGTTCGAGAGTAGAAACTTGTGGCGAAAATGTTTTTCAAACGTAGGTGCAGTTGGACGGGATAACTGAAGCGGTCTAGCGTCAGTTTATGTCGGGCATGGCTTGAATCCGTGCCATCACGCCAAAATACTTAGGAGATAGTGGCTCATGAACGCGATGCTCGTTGCCTCTAGAGTGTGGGTCGACGAGATTCGCTGTTTCCTTCCGTTTGCGAGTTTAAGTTAAATAATCTTACCAATCCCAGGAGGGCGAAATGCCCAGTTCGGAAGAAATTAAAAAGGCGTTTGCTGAACTGAATGAAGATCTTGCTTTGCAGCTGGTAAAGGATGCGCTTGCTGCGAAGATGCCAGCGATTGAGATTCTGACTGCTTGCCAGGCCGGCATGACCGAAGTGGGCAAGCGCTTTGAATGCCAGGAATATTTTGTCTCTGACCTGATGATGTCGGGCGAGATATTCAAGCAGATCGGCGTTCTTTTGGAACCAGGCCTGAAGGCTGGCGGCTCAACCACCACCGGCAAGGTTGTCTTTGGCACGGTCAAGGGCGACATTCACGACATCGGCAAAGACATTGTTGTGAACATGCTGAAGTCGGCGAACTTCGAAGTCATCGATCTTGGTGTGGACGTACCGCCCGAGACGTTTATCAAAGCGCTCAAAGACAGCGGTGCGACCGTGGTTGGCATGTCGGGACTGCTGACGCTGGCGTTTGATTCGATGAAGGCGACGGTAGAGGCGATGAAGGCTGCTGGATTGCGCGACAAGGTCAAGGTTATGGTCGGCGGCGGTCCAGTGGATGCCAATGTTTGTAAATTTGTCGGCGCGGATGCTTGGGGTGCCGACGCCCAGTATGCCGTTACGCTGGCCAAGGGCTGGCTGGCCGCAGCAAAAGCTTAACCGGAAAAGGGCCGACTGCAAGAACTGGCAATGAAGAATTCGACTGAAACTGCAGATTGCCGGGTGATCTTTCAGCCGGTCGGCAAACGGGTAGTAGTGAAGGCCGGAACAACTCTCCTCGAAGCGGGGAGAGTTGCCGGCCTTATGTTGTCTGCAAACTGTGGCGGCGTTGGAGTGTGCGGCAGATGCCGCGTAACGGTGGTCTCTGGTGAGACATCTGCGCCCTCAGAAAACGAACTGGCCTATTTCGACTCCACCGACCATGGCCTCGGTGACCGGCTTGCATGCGAGACGCGGGTGGCCTCCTCCGTAGTTGTTGAGGTCCCGCAAGGTTCGCTCGGAGAAGGGCAGCGCTTGCAGGTTACTGGTAGCGATACTAGTAGCTTCGCCGGCGACCCAATGATCGCGACTCACCAGTTAGTCCTGGTGCCCCCTGGCCTTGAGGATTCCCGTTCAGATTACGGGAGGATCGTCGATGCCCTCAAAGAGCAAGGGGCGTCGATCGACTGGACCATGCATCCGGAAACGGGTGCTCAGTTAAGCCACTTGGCAAGGGCAAACGGTTGGAAGCTCACAGCCTACAGCCGGGGCAATGAACTGATTGGTTTTTCCTCTCCCAATCGCACTGTCGTCGGACTTGCCGTTGACGTCGGCTGCACGAAAATTGCCGCCTACCTGGTGGATCTCCAAACCGGCGAGCAACTCGCCGCCAGTGGCAGTCCAAACCCGCAGCTTCCCTACGGAGAGGATCTGATTACGCGTCTGGTCTTCGCCTCCAAGGCTCCGACGCAAGCCGAGCTGATGGCTAAGCTTCTTCGCGACACAATCGGCGAACTGGCTTCAAGCCTCGCTTCTACAGCGGGGGTCAATTTGCACGAGATCGCCGACATCTGCATTGTCGGCAATACTGCGATGATGCATCTACTCCTCAAAATGCCGGTGGGGCAGCTTTTATATGCTCCCTTTGTTTCGTCGATTGATCGCGATATCGATGTGAGGGCAACCGAGTTGTCGCTTCCATCTGCTCCAGGGGCGCAGGTCCATGTGCTACCGGCGATAGGAGGCTTTGTCGGTGCTGATCATGTCGCCTTCATCCTCTCGCACGGAATAGACCGTTCAAGCAAGGTCACGGTAGGTATCGATATTGGCACCAACACCGAGATTGTGGTGCATGACCCGCGTAACGGAGCATTCATCGCAACATCCGTGCCCTCCGGCCCCGCATTTGAAGGCGGCCATATGAGTGACGGCATGCGCGCAGCCTCTGGGGCCATTGAAAAAGTGTTTCATGTCGATGGCAAGCTGATGGTCCAGACAATTGATGGCCTTGCGCCGGTAGGCATTTGCGGCTCTGGAATCATCGATCTTCTCGCGGAACTGTGGCGTCTGAACTACATCAACGAGCGGGGCCACCTGAATCGTTCAAGCAAATATGTCAGAGCAGGGAAGAATGGACTGGAGTTTCTCCTCGTGCCTGCCGAGCTCTCCGGCAGCGGGCGTGACATCATTCTTACCCAGCATGACATCACGGAAATTCAACTTGCAAAAGCTGCTGTGTACGCGGGTATTGCAACCCTGCTTGAAATCGCTGGAACGGCCGTCGCGGATGTCCAGGAGATGGTCGTTGCCGGCGCATTCGGCTCTTTTCTCGATCTCAGTAGCGCCGTGGCCATCGGTCTTTTACCGCGCCTGCCGAATGCAACCTATGCGCAAATTGGCAACGCAGCCGGTGCCGGTGCCAAGTTGGCCCTGATTTCCAGGACCGAACGTGAGCAGGCGCGCCTGATAGCAAAGCTTGTCACAAGGGTCGAACTCAAGCAGCATGAGAGTTTCAACCGCTTACTCGCTCGTGCTACGCGGCTCCCCGCCCATCTCGTTAAAGCGGTGCTTTAGCATGCTTCTGAGGGCGAAGAAAACTTCATCGCTCACTTGAGTGCCAAGTTCTGACCAATAAACGCCACAACCTAGGTGAGCAAATCCCGCGTCGCCCTCGGGTCATAAGCCGTATAACCCTTCCAAATGCTTGGCCGCAAACGTCGAGATTCTTACTGGCGTTTTGCCACCGTCGTGAACAACGACAATAACAAACTGATTTCGGCACAGCAGCCAATGAGGCCGATGGCTTACAAGGGCTTATCCAAGCAGCACCCGTTCAGCAAAAGGGCCGATGACTCGCTTCCTCACGCTAAGTGACGAAGAAGTTGTCGGCCTTTTGATTGATGGTTGAATAATGCCTGCGGAAGGTTGAAAATCACTATTGGCCATCATTGAAACGAGTCGTGACTCCGATGTCGAAGGCCTAAAGCGACCTGGCATACAGGCAAAAACCAGCTCATGGGAAGGGAATTCAAAATGTCTGATAAATCAGCAATACTTGCTGAAGATCATGGAACACCCGCCGCACAACTTTATGCAGAACGTAGCAAGCGCCTAGCGGATGCACTTGAACTCAAGAAGCCGGATCGCGTTCCAATTTCTCTTTCCTTTGGTATGTACCTGGCAAAGAGTGAAGGAGTCTCACGTCAAGAGCTATATGAGAATCCGGACACGTTGTATGGTGCGATAGAAAATGCTACGCGTCGTTACCAGCCAGATGCCTATGCGCTCATGCGCCTGACCTCCGGTCCAAGCCAGATTCTTGGCGAGCTGATGACCAAGTGGCCCGGCCACCAGTTAAGCCCGGAGAACTCGTTTCAGTTTCACGAAGGCGAGTACATGAAGGTCGAGGATTACGACGCCTTCTTAGCTGATCCCGGTGATTGGGCCATCCGGACCTACCTGCCCCGTATTTACCCCACGCTTCAAGGGCTTTCGAAGTTGCCCCCGCTCGGAATGGCGTCGGTTGGTTTCTACGCGTTGAACTCTTTTCTTTCCAGCCTCAAGCTCCCAGAGGTTGCTACCGCGCTCGAAGCGCTCGCCAAGGCCGCGCGGGTGCAGGTCTCCTGGTCTCAGAAGATAGACGCAAACGTCGAGCGGATGGCTGCGCTTGGATTCCCGGCGATGCCCTTTGGTGGTGAGTCGATTCACGCTCCATTTGATTTCATGGCAGACACCCTGCGCGGCATGCGAGGCATTTTCCTCGATATGCGACGGAATCCCGACAAACTATTGGCTGCAGAAGAAAAGTCTATCGGTATGCAGGTCGCATACGCGGTCGCGTCCGGCAAAAAGCGCGCTTTCATTCCTCTCCATCGGGGTTCTGACGGCTTCATTTCGTTGCCGATGTTCGAGCGCTTCTACTGGCCACAACTCAAGGATTTTATGCTTCGATTAATCGATGCTGGAATCACACCGAACGTCTTCTATGAGGGCTCCTGGGACAAGCGTCTGGAATACCTTGCCGAGTTGCCCAAGGGCAAAACCGTTGGCAAATTCCAGCAAAGCGACATCTTCAAAGTTAAGGAAGTGCTCGGCGATACCATGTGCATAAATGGAGGCATGCCCATCAGCATGCTCCTCGGCTCTGATGCGGTTCAGTTGCGTGAGTACACCCACAGACTGTGCGAGGAGGTCGGCAAGGGTGGCGGCTTCATCATGACTACCGATATTGCCGACATGGAAGGTTGCAATCCCGAGATGGTCAAGGTCTGGGTAGATTCCACCAAGGAGTTCGGAAAAGTTTAGTAGCGCCACGTAATCAGCGCTATGCTCTTCATCAGTCGCGAAGGAATAGCAGGGTCTGTAGGCTCAGGCCCTGCCACTCTTTTCTCCCATCGTCGCTCTAGCCTTCTCACTTGAAGTAGAAAGCACGAATGTTATGCAATCCCCACCCGATTTTTCCGTCGTACGTGAACAGTGGAACGAGCGCTACCGCGCAGGCGAGCACACCAAAACTGATCCCGATCCGCTGCTCCTTCATCTTTATGAAGAATTCATCGCGCCCTTGTTCCCTGAACCGGGACGAGGGCTTGATCTGGCTGGAGGCGCAGGCCGCCACGCCATCTGGATGGCAAAACAGGGCTGGCATATGACCCTCGCCGACCTCTCCGATGAAGCCACCACCGTTGCCCGCCAGAACGCGCAAGCTGCCGGTGTCGAACTGCAGACTGTTAGCGAGCCAAGCATTGACACGCTCGTGCGGGCATCGGCCTCGAGCGCTGCGCAGTATGACCTCATCATGGTCTTCCAGTATCTTGACCGTTCTCTCTTTCCTGCGATGCGAGCGGCCATCCGCTCCGGCGGCCTCGTCCTCTACAAGACGCACACCATCGACCATCTTGAAATCGGCGATGGCAAAGGGCCGAAAGCCCCTGAGCACCTGCTGGAACGTCAGGAACTGCTGCGCGTTTTTGCCGGTGCGCGGGTGCTGTACTACAACGAGACCGTTGTCCGACGCGGAACCCAGTGCCTTCTGGCGCAGATCCCATAACCAGGAAGCTCCAGAGGTGTTCTCATAAATCGGTCCTGAAAGGGCACGACTTCAGTCGTGCTGCTCAGAGCCGCCATTGACGCGGCTTTAGCCGCTGAGGAAAGAGATTCCGCGGCCAGCGGCCATTTATGGGACTCCAGCCCGCAAGTCGCCTCTCGCTCGTCATCTTCTGAACCACACTGCCCGCAACAAGGCCTGCTGGATAGCAGGCCTTGTGTGTTTCATCGGTAGTGAAGCTTTCATCCAACCCAATGATTCGGAATACAGCTCAGTATCCGCCGTATTTCTTTGTTGCATCTACCCAGACTCTGACCAGATCGGGATTGCAGCCTTCCATGTCGCCGATATCGGTGCACATGATAAAGCCGCCGCCCTTGCCAACCTCCTGGCAGAGTTTATGCGTGAATTCGCTTACCTCGCTCGGCTCAGAAACCACAAGCTTGCTGACCGGCATACCTCCAATAATGCACATGGTGTCGCCGACAACTTCCTTAACCTTGAAGATGTCGCTTTGCTGGAACCAGCCGATAGTCTTGCCCTTGGGCAGCTCAGCCAGGTACTCCAGTCGCTTGTCCCAACAGCCCTCGTAGAAACACATCGGCGTGATTCCCGCTTCGACAAACTGCAGCATCATGCTCTTGAGCTGCGGCCAGTAGAAGCGCTCGAACTGCGCCAGGGAAATGAAGCCGTCTGACCCCTTGTGAAGCGGGATGAATACGGACTTTCCGCCCAGCACCTTGCTGCGGGCAATTACGTTCTCGACTTGGAACTGAAGAACCTTTTCTTCGGCGGCCAACACCTTGTCTGGAATCTTGCGGATGTCATGGAAAAGGCCTTGCGTGCCTCGCAGAGTGTCGCCCATGAAGTCGAAAGGTGCCTCGACAAGTCCGGCGGTAGCATAAGGGGCCGGCGGATAGCCTAGTGACGCCATCCGACCGTAGTACTCAATCACTTTGCCGATCCAGTATGCCTCCGCGTGCGCAGCCTTGGTGAACGCATCCAATGCAGCCAATACTGGCGGCTGAGCGATACTCATCAGGAAGCTGTCGATACCGTAATAGCCGAACGCTCCGGTGCCCAGATGGGGCAGCATCGCCAGCCCCTGCAGCGCAGGAAAGACACGCGGCCAGTAGCTGCGAACAACCCAGTCGCCCGGGTCGGACAGAAAGGCGTCATAGTCTTCCGCCTTCATGTACTCGCCCTCGACATACTGGAATGAGCCGTCTCGGCCCAGGCCGTGTCCCGGCCACTTTGTCATTCGGTCGCCAAGAATCTTGCTGGGAGCCGACGTCTGAGGTATTGCCAGGAAAGCGTCGGGCTCATATTTGCGTAATGCCCGTTCCGTCGCGTCCGCCAACTTATCCACATCTTCATACATCTCTTGACGCGTGATGCCTTCGGTTTGTGCCAGGAACGTCATGAAGATGCAAAGAAGCGGAATTCGGTCCGGCTGTTTCAGCTCACCTGCAACCGCTATGCGCGTAGCACGTTCGCCGCAAAGTTGTGCAGGTGTTTTTCCATGATCTATAGAGGTCACTGCTGGCTCTTGAGACATGCAAAGCTCCTTTTTCAGTCGGTTAATGTTGCACTCGTGTATTCATTTGGTCAAGACAACTATTCTGATTACATCCCGGCATTCGGAAGCGTGTGCACCAGCCAACCCCGACTCACCGCAGCAACTTTTTAATCAGAATATCGGCTCGTACTATGAGAATCTGAGAGGATAACACAGATGGACTTTGCCATCCAGAAGGCCCCCTCAGCTCCTGATCGCCTCAATTTTTGCTTCATTAAAACACAAGCAGACTTAACAAACTCTTTACAATTTCAGTTTCAGCAGTGGCAATCCAAGCTTGCCTGTCTGCGTCCAATAGAGTGAGAACAGGTTATTGACATCATATTAATTTTGACCTCTTCCGTGTACTGGCCAGAAAAGGTATCGTGAACATTATGATCGAGCTTCAACCCGCTACGAATTCGCGGCATCTCTGTGCGTCGTCTTCTTCCTGGAACATAGTGTGGCGGAGATGTGTCCGTATCTGTATTAGTGCATTGTTTGTCGTACAGCTTTTCGCATCTGCCGCAAGCGCGTTTGCGCAGTCGAGCAATGCGGTCATTCACGGCACGGTTGCCGATCCCTCGGGTGCTGTAGTCCCCAACGCCACTGTCAGAATCACCGCACCCGACGGCAGCGCCGTTGCCAATGCAACAGCAGACACTACCGGAGCGTTCGAAATACGCAATCTTGCCCCCGGTAGCTACATCCTGAGGGCGCGCGCCCGCGGCTTTGCTCCGTTTGTCTCACAACCGTTCACTCTAGCCGCCGGTCAGGCTAAGCAGGTCGATGCCAAGCTTGAAATCCGGGTGGAAAAGGAACAGGTGGACGTTCAGGCTGAATCCATGACCGTGGATACCTCGCCGGAGAGCAATGCCAACGCCATCATCATCAAGGGTAAAGATCTTGAGGCGCTCTCCGATGATCCCGACGAGTTGCAAGCTGAGTTGCAGGCGTTGGCAGGTCCGGCTGCGGGGCCAAACGGTGGAGAAATTTATATCGATGGCTTCACCGGTGGCCAGATTCCACCGAAATCGTCGATCCGCGAGATCCGAATCAATCAAAATCCGTTCTCCGCTCAATTCGATCGCCTCGGTTACGGACGAATCGAGATATTCACCAAGCCTGGCACTGAGAAGACGCACGGCCAAATCCAATCTCGCGGTAATGACTCGGTCTTCAACTCACAGAACCCGATCTTGAATGCCAATCTCCAACCCGGTGAGGCGCGCCTCCAGGAACCCAGCTACTATTCTTATAACCTCAACGGAAGTATCGGAGGCCCGCTCAGCAAATCCAGCTCCTACTTCCTGAGCGCCTTCATCCGGAACAATCAGAACGTTAGCATTGTAGACGCTGTCGATCCCTCCAAGGTCGATCTGGGAGCTCCTTACGCAACCCTGAATGAAGCGATCGGGAATCCCAGTTCGCGTATCGATATCAGCCCGCGCTTCGATTTCAAACTCGGCAACTCCAACACGCTAACCATCCGCGACGAGTTCTTTCGTGCCGTGCAGACCAACGCCGGAATCAGTGCCCTCACCTTGCCCTCGCAGGCCTACGACACGCACAACTTCGAAAACACGCTCCAGATCAGCGACAGTCTCGTCATCAACAACCATCTGGTCGATGACATCCGTTTTCAGTACCGCCGAATTCGCAATCAACGTCTCCCGCTCTCTGCTTTGCCCTCTGTGACCGTGCAGGGTGCCTTCGCCAACGGCGGCAGCGGTTCCGGTACGTCGGCAGATCACCAGGATGACTTCGAACTGCAAAATTACTTTTCCGGATCAAAAGGTAGTCATTCGCTGAACTTTGGCGCACGCCTGCGCTCCTATCGCGACGCCAATTACACCAGCGCTGGCTCCAACGGTGCGTACGTCTTTAACTCGCTCGCCAGTTACACGGCGCTCACGCCGCAGAAATACACCTATACTCACATCAACAATTTTGTCGCACGCGCCGTGCTCTTTGATTCAGCGCTCTTCTACCAGGACGACTGGAAGCTCAGCCCGCGCTTCACCTTCAGCTACGGAGTACGTTGGGAGTCTCAGAACCGCATCAACGACAAGAACGATTGGGCGCCCCGTGTGGGCCTCGCCTACGCTCTCGGTAAGAAGGGTGCAAATCAGCCGCCCAAAACAGTGCTGCGCGCGGGCTACGGATGGTTCTATCAACGCTTCACCGTCCCCAATTCCTTCGGTTCCTCGCAGGGAACGCCCTACGTCATCCAGGCCATCCACAACAACTTTGTTCCTCTCGGCTCTACCGGAACGCCAAATCAGCAGACTTTCACCGTCAGCAATCCTGTTTTCTATACCCCGAACCAGATTGTCCCAATCACAACTTCCAGCAGTGGCACAGCTCCCACCGGATATTCTGTCGATCCCCATTTTCACGGGGCCATCGACATGCAGGGTGCCCTCGGCGTTGATCAGCAGTTGAGTAAAACGATGACCGCCAACGTGACTTATCTATACAGCCGTGGCGTGCATGTGTATCTCACCGACAACGCCAGCGCGACAGCAAATTTCCCGGAGGATAATCTGCTCTCCAACACCTATCCCTCCGCTCCCATCTCCGCGCCAGCCCAAAATGACATGCAATTCCAGTCGGGCGGAGTCTATCGCCAGAACCAGCTCATCGCCTCTCTCACAGCCCGCTATCCGCGCTTCAGTATTTTCAGCTTCTACACCTACAGCAACGCTCGCGCGGATGCCTCTGGAGTAGGCTCGACGCCAACCATCTCCGGCCACGCCGGACTCGATTACGGCAGGGCCAGCTTTGACGTACGCAACCGCTTTGTTCTTCTTGGCAGCATTAGCGCGCCCTGGCAGCTATCTTTCGCGCCATTTCTCTCTGTCAACTCAGGAACTCCATTCAACATCACCACAGGCACCGACCTCACTGGCAACAATCAGTTCAATTCCCGTCCGACTTTCGCGCAGAGTTGCAGCCAGCCAAACGCCATCTCCACACCCTACGGCTGTCTCGATCCCGATCCCTTCACCAGCGCAACCGGTAGCAGCGAAAAGATCATCCCGCATAATCTCGGCGTCGGCCCGGCCAATGTAAGCCTCAACCTGCGCGTCAGCAAGGTCATCGGATTCGGCCCCCTTGTTAAGGGTGGAAGCGGCGGAGGTGGTGGACATCAGGGTGGCCCGCGCGGCGGCGGACTCGGCCCACGCGGCCTCAGCGGAAATCAAGGAGGCCCCGGCCGCCTCGATGCCTCGACCGCGCATAAATACAACCTGACCCTTTCAGCTTTCGGTCAGAACCTCTTCAACCATCAGAATCTCGGCACGCCCAATGGCACGCTCGGTTCGCCGTTCTTCGGTAAGTCGCAATCGCTGGCAGGCGGATTCTTCGGACCTTCCACGGCTGGCAACCGCAGCATCTTCCTGGCCGCGGCCTTCACGTTCTAGGAACCGATCCGCCTTTGCAAATGACGCTCGATGCAAACAGCGGGAGACAAGGACGATCGCCTTGTCTCCTGCTGTCTTGCCTACACACTACCAGGGAACTGCGCCTGCAGCGCGTTGATCATCGTTGGGCTTAACTGCTTGAACAGCTCTGCATTGTAAGACGCGCAGTACGGAACCCCCGGCACCGATCCGTAAACGATGGTGGGGTCTTGAGTGCCGTCTTTTAATCGCGATGGGTCCATGGATTCTACGCTAATAGATCCATACGTCGGGACGTTATAGCTGTTCGCCAATAAGTTGCCCTGCACGATCTGTTGCGTGGCGATTGAATAGGTTCGTGAGGTCGCGGCAGGCGTTCCTTCGGCAACCGCCGGATCAACATTCGTTGTAATAATTGAAACCGTATAGTCGCTGTTGAGGTAGATCTCAAATGTGCGGAACTGTTGAGGAAAATCTCTCAGCGACGAACCTTCAACCTGCCAAAAGCCTTTTTCAGGGGCGTTCACCCGATCGGGTGAAATGAATCCCTTAACCGTATTGACATGGCGATGGCCGGAAATCCACATCAAAAGGTTTGGAGTGTTCTGAAGCTCTGTGACTAAGTCCGTCAAAGAAACCGCGTTCTGTACAGTTGCATTCGGGTCCTGTGACGATTCCCACCATTCCAACGAGGAACCAACATTTGCAACAGCAATTGGTATATGTGCGGCAATGATCATCAGTTGATTGGAAGCCTGGCCAGCCGCGAGTTCAGCCTGAAGCCAGTTCCACCGCGTGGAATCAAGGAACCCATGTCCGTGAATATCATGTGAGCCGTCAGTGTCGGACTGTGTATCGTCAAGCACAATTACCTTGAGCGGAATATCTGCCTTCGGCACAAAGCTATAACAGGCAAAGCCGCTCCCCAGGCTACGGTCAACCAGGTTCAGGCCGTGTCCTTTTGGGGTCGTCGTAGTGTTAAAGAACTCCTGCATCCACTCGGTTCTCAGCAGCGGACGCCGATTCGCGTCGGCAACTACCGTAGGAGCAGGACTGATTACTCCCGCATCTTTGATACTGCCGGTTGGTGTAGAGCCGTCAATCACGCCCATGCAATAACTCTGTAGCTTCAGGCTGGCTGTTGTGTCATGGGTGCACGGAAACATTCCCGAATTCGGGATCAGTATGTCTCCAATCGCCCACACCTTGCTGCTCGTGTACGACTGTCGGATGCCGAGTGTTGGGTCGGCATCGATAGAAATAGAGCCTAACCAGAAGTGGTCGTGATTGCCGAGAGTTTGATACCACGGGATCGACTTGTTGAGTCCAGCGGCCTTGTAGGGTCTCTGGTAATCGATGCTGCCGGCTCCCAAATGATCGCCCGAGCTTGGCGTGATCATCTTGCCGTCGATGACATCGATATACCACCGCAATTCGTTATAGAGGGAAGCGTTGCACACATCGCCCAAAGAAATGCCGAAATCAAACGGCGTTGTCTGGTGAAGGGCATTCACCGTCTGGATAGCCGCATCGAGAACATGCGTTGTATAAAGCATCACCGGCGAGTAGACCGACGTCATGCCTGCTCCATACTGAACATCTTCCTGTTGTACATAGATCAGTTGATTCGGAGCTTCCTTGTCGGTGATATGGATATCGGTCATGGCGAAGAAGCTCGCTAATGGCTTCAATCTGACGGGGGCCGGATTGCTGTAGTTCACTGGCATCAGATCGAAGCGCGGGACAATCTGGAGCTTCCCGCCTAACGTATATTTGCCGTAGTTGTATTTCTCATACTGCGACACTAGTGAAAGTTCACTCGGAACCAGTCCTGTGCTCGAACCCGGCGCTGCAGGCGACGCGATATTGGGAAACGATATTACCTGCTGAGCCGTCGTTGTGGCCGTAGGACTGATCGGATACTCGGCCAGGCTGCCGCCGCCGCAGGCGGTCTCTATCGTCGTCAGGTAAAGGCATGCAACAGCCCCTGTTGAAAGCTGTATAAAACCTCGGCGAGATATACCTCGAACCATCTTCGACTCGTCGTTAGCCAGAATTCTGGTGTCTATCCTCGAACTAACACTATCCACGCTATTCTCCTCAAAGTTTCTTCATAAAAGGACTGAAGAACTAACCTCGCCGTGTAAAGACAAATCAACAATGCGAAAGACGTATTACGGGAGAGACTCGCACGCCTCCTGCCATCCTCTAAGTGGCGCTTCGTACGCAATTAATTCACTTTTTGCGGGGTTTTCTCTATGCCTCGACCTTGTCTCCCTCGCCGGAAGCAACTCATTCTGGATAATGAATCCGAATTCTAGATTCCAGACACGAAAGCTCTGAGACTGTCCAAGCCGCCCCTTCTTGAAAGCCCCTCACGTGCAGATCGAGAATCAGCTCGTGGGGATTCGTGCGTGAATCCTTGCTGCGAGGTGAATATCTTGGACATCCTTCACCGTCACACAAACTTTGTGCCCACACCCTCATGCGCTTTACACTATTGCTGTGAAGATCGCACTCGCTCAGATCAATCCCACCGTCGGGGATTTCACCGGCAACGCGGATAAGTTCCGCCAGTACGCGGCCTGCGCACGTTCACGTGGCGCGGAGCTTGTGGTCTTTCCCGAGCTCTCCATCTGCGGATATCCGCCCCGCGATCTGGTCGAGCTTCCTGCCTTCATCGCCCGCTCGCGTCAAGTGCTGGAGCAGTTGGCCGCCGAGTTTTCTGACCTTGCCATCATCGCCGGATTTCCTTCGCCTGCCGCATCCGAAACCGGAAAGGCTGTGATGAACTCCGCCGCGCTTCTCCGCAACGGTCATATCGATTTCGTTCAGTCCAAGCGCCTTCTGCCCACCTACGACGTCTTTGACGAGATGCGCACCTTCGCGCCCGCCGCCGCGCAAAGCCTCTTTTCCATCGGCGGCCATTCCATCGCCCTCACCATCTGTGAAGATGCCTGGAACGACAAAGCTTTCTGGGAGCGCCGCCTCTATGACGCAGACCCCGTCGAAGACTTGCTCCGCGCCGGAGGCGAAATCGTGCTCAACATCTCGGCTTCGCCCTTTCATGTCGGCAAGCCCGAGCTTCGGCTGGCCATGCTCGCCAGTATCGCCCGCCACCATCAAGTCCCTGTGCTCATGGTCAATCAGGTCGGAGGCAATGACAGTCTCGTCTTCGATGGCTCCAGCCTCGCTCTCTCTCCCGCCGGAGAGCTCATCGCCCAAGCCAAGTCCTTCGAAGAAGATCTCATCCTCGTCGATACCGGCTCAATGACCGGCGACATTCACCCGCAACTCTCCGGAGTTGAGGCCAGTGCCTACGCCGCGCTTGTCCTCGGCACCCGCGATTACGTGCGCAAATGCGGCTTCAGCAAGGTTGTCGTCGGACTCAGTGGCGGCATCGATTCGGCCCTCACCGCCGTCATCGCCGTCGATGCCCTCGGTAGGGAAAACGTGATCGGCATCTCCATGCCCAGCCAGTATTCATCCGAAGGCAGCATCACAGACGCTCGCGAGCTAGCCACCAATCTCGGAATCTGCTTTGATGTTGTTGCCATTCAGGAGATTTTTCAGGCCTACCGTACCGCTCTCGCAGGCGTCTTTCGCGACCGCGCCGAGGACGTAACCGAGGAGAATCTTCAGGCCCGCGCCCGTGGCGGATTGCTCATGGCCGTGGCCAACAAGTTTTCCGCTCTCGTCCTCACTACCGGCAACAAGAGCGAGCTTGGCGTCGGCTACTGCACTCTTTATGGAGACATGGTCGGCGGACTCGCCGTCATCTCCGACGTTCCGAAAACACTTGTCTATCGACTTGCCCGTTACGTCAATTCGCGCCGAGCCGTCATTCCAGAGGCCTCTATCACCAAGCCGCCCTCCGCTGAATTGCGTCCGGATCAGAAAGACAGCGATTCGCTTCCGCCCTATGACGTACTCGACCGCATTCTGGAAGAGTATGTCAACAACCTGAAATCCGCCTCGGAGATCGCCGCTATCACCGGCTTTGACGATGCCGTGATACGCTTCGTCATCGGACTCATTGATCGCGGCGAGTACAAGCGGCAGCAAGCTGCTCCTGGCATCAGAATCTCGACCAAGGCTTTCGGTATGGGCCGTCGTTTTCCCATCGCCGCCCGCCATCAGCTCTTGTAATACTCTTTCGGAGTGCGTTCTTTCGCGCCCGCACACTTTGTTATTTAAGGATGGTCGCAATGCGCAATGTTCTTAAGTTCTCCGCCGTACTCTTGCTCACCGCCTCGCTCTTCGCGCAAGCCGCTCCGGCCAAGTCCGCCTCCCAGCCTGCCGAGCCCGCCGCCACGCTTCCTGCCGGTGCTCCCACCCCGGCGCTGGCGGAAGCTTACTTCAAGCGCATGTTCGGCTATGACCAGAACCTCAAGTTCTCCGTGCTCGATATCGCGACCTCACCCATCCCCCAGCTCTATGACCTCACCGTTCTCGTTACAGCTCCGCAAGGGCAGCAACTCAGTCACTGGTATGTCTCCAGTGACCTCAAGCATGCCGTTCCCGGCGACATACTGCCCTTTGGCGCTGATCCCTTTGCTCCCGACCGCGCAATATTGGCCAAATCGGCCTTCGGAGCCACCAAGGGCCCTGCCAATGCCAAGCTGCTGATCGTTGAATTTGCTGACTTGGAGTGTCCCGCCTGCGGCCAGTCAGCCCCGCTCATGGATAAACTTCGCGACGATTTCCCCCAGGCTCGTTTCATCTTCCAGAGCCTTCCTCTCGTCCATCTCCATCCCTGGGCCGAGCGTGCCTCCGCCTATCTGGATTGCATTGCTCGCACTACTCCCGAGCACGCCTTCACCTTTATCGATGCTGTCTTTGGCCACCAGAGAGAGATTGAAGCTGCAGTACGCAAGACCGGCTCCGACGGCAAACCGGCCATCGATGATGCCGCCGTAACCGAGCGTTTGCGCTACTACACAGACTATGCTGGAGCCGATCCAACCAAAGTGCAGAGCTGCGCTGCATCGCCGGAAACCGCCCAGCGCATCAAGCGCAGTGTAGAGGTCGCTAAGTCCCTCAACGTCACATCCACTCCCACGCTCTTCGTCAATGGACGCCGCATGGGAAATCCCAGCTCCGACCAGTACGAGGCGCTCAAAGGCGTCGTCTCCTACGAGGCTGATATCGCCGACACCGGCAAATAGCAACAAGATTTCCGAATTTCCGCGCATTCAAAGATGGGGCGGACGCCTGTAGACGTTCAAGCGGCCGGGCAGCCCACATCCGCCTTCTTTTGGCGAATGTGGGATTTGTGTGCCTGCAAATACCAAAAGGAACGACATCGATCACGTGGGCGAGACTGGGATGGCACGGATTAACCCCGTTTTTACACCGCAAGTAAACGGTTGCTCCTCAACTCCTCTCGGAGGGAGTACAATTCGGGAAAATCGGGCCGGAGAAGGAGATTCCGGTCCAGATAAGGTGCCCAGTGGGAGGGCAACACAGCGGAATTACGTCATGAGGAGGTTATGTGTTCTCAGTTCAGATTATTAAATTGATTGAGGCTAACGCAGAATCCCTGGCTCATCAGGTCGTAGCGGACTTGCTGACCAATGAGCACACACCTTCCTATCGTCGCATTCCTAAAGATGAGATCACACAACGCAATTTCGCGTTCTACCGGAACCTCGGTAACTGGATCGGTGATCCCAAAGACGATGCGGTACGTGCTGAGTACGAGAAATGGGGTGAAATTCGCTGTCGCCAGGGAATTCCTGTGAGCGAAATCGCCTACTCATTAATCCTAAGGAAGAAACATCTTCGCCGGTGCATCCGTGAATATGTGTTTGCCGGACCCTCGGGTGAGCAGTCTGCTTCCGGCGAACCGCTTCCCCTCGTACTTTACAACGTCCAGGAATTGAATTACCTGATCGGGGATTTCTTCGACCGGGCTTTGTACTACATTTTGCGGGGATATGATAAGCAAGCCAAAGCCAGGCCCCAGTAACGCAGCACAGCAGCGCCAAGGCTGCCCCAGTCCATCTTGATCTTGCCTTACTTGGGAACGTTCGTGGGAACGATGATGTAAGATCCCGCAGGGTCGCTTCCCGCCACGATGTGCGGTTTAATCACCACCAGCAACTCATCGGCGGTATTTTCTTTTGTCTGGACTGAGAATGCACTCCCCAGTCCCGGAATCGCGGAGACCAGCGGAATTCCGTTAAGGCTGTTCATCTCGCTCTTGTCCACCAGTCCGGCCAGCACTATCGATTCACCATCATCAGTGCTTATCGTGCCCTTCATATCGCGGTTTGTAACATCCGGCAAACCATTGGCCTCCGTGGCGCCCAGCGCCCGCAGTGTTAGCTCATATTCCAGGCTGACCCGTTTGCCATGTACTCGCGGAGTTGCCTTCAGAACCAGCCCCAAATCTTCATACGTAAATTGCGGTGTCGGAACCGCCGTCGTACCAACCGTCGCGGCGCTCAGCCCCAGCGTTGAAAGCAGGCTGCTTGCGGCGCTCGTTGCGGCAAATAACGTACTCACAATCGGGAAGCGTTCGCCGATCTTCATCGTCGCTGCTTGTCCATCGGATGCGCGCAAAACAATGTCGTCGAGCGTGCGTGAAAGCGAATTGGTCTTAGAGAAATGAAATGATGTCGTGGGCACCGTAACGCCTGACAGAGTCAGCCCGCCGCCGAAAGTTCCAAACGGCTGTGCCAGCACGCTGGAACTCGATGATGACCCGGAGGCCAGCAACGCCGCCAGAATCGTGGTTGCGTTCACCGTCTGCCCACTCGCCTGCAGCGCCGTCAGAATCTGCTGATAGGTAGTGCTGTTCACCAGTTTGTTGATTTCAGACGTCACGTTAAATACCGAAAATTCTTTCGGCGCCGAGGTTCCCAGATCGCGCGTCATCGTCGTAGAGATCTGGAAGACCTTCACCTCAAGCAGCACCGATGGCCGTTCGCCGCCCATGTGTTCCATAAAACGCGTAATCGCGTCCATCGTCTGTTGCGGCGCGCGAATCGCAATCGACCCCTGCGCAGCGTTTGGCATTATGAATTTCAGGTCAAATAGGACGCGAAGCGCCGCGGTCAACTCGGTTAGGTCTTTGGCCGAACTGCCGCCAACGGAATAAAACGTCCGCAGGCTCATCGGGGTCAGGTCTCTCCGGTTGTCTTCCGTATCGTTTACCAGCAGCGCCTGATGCTCGCCCGTGGGAATCATTAGATACTTGCCGATCCGCAGCAGAATCTGCGATCCCGACTCCCAACTCTGGTTCTCCAGTTTCACGCGCACGATGTGCTGGGCCAACCCCTGGTCTGCAATCAGCGTGATCCCGAACAACTTCGCAAACTGATTGAGCGCCTCGCCCGAAATTCCCTTGTACTCAAGGCTGTGCACTCCTGCTGTCGGCTCCAACCGCGTCTCGCCTAGGCTGGCTCGGTATTGCACCGCGCCAACGTCCTCTCTAGCAGGCATGGCATCGCGCAACCGCTGTTGTGCGTACTCATTCGTCGGATCAATCTCGGCGGCCCGCCCAAAGGAAGTCAGCGCCGTCTTCGCATCGCCCTTCTGCAGTGCCTCGTTGCCCGTGCGCATTGCCGATGCCACAACTTTTATTTCGATCAGCTTCTGCGCCGACTCGTAGAAGATGTCGTGAGGGGACACATCCCGCGCCTCTTTCACCTTGGTAAGCGCAAGCTCAAACTGTTTTTTGCGCGCCAGATTGTGCGCCTGCCCGTACAGCTTTATTGCTTTTTTCTTTTCGGCTCTGGTGAGACCGCAGGAAGGGAAGCCTTCTTGGTTATCCGAGCAAATCTCCGGGCTTGCGTTCGCCTTCGCAGGCTTCTCCTGTGCATACAGTGAGCCTGAAACCAGTAGCGCAACAGCCAGCATCGCGGCGCGGAGCATATCCGGATTCTACCGGATTCCGTTCATCGTGCGTAGCTCCATAGGGTTTCGCAATCTGGAATGCACATATCCGGCTCGCCCTTTGCCAACTCCTCAGCCGGGAATATGCCTGTTGCTACCGCAATTACCGGAAAGCCACAGGCCTTGGCTGCCGCCACATCCGCTGGAGTATCGCCCATGAAACAAACCTTGGCATTGGCTCCCAGCCGCCGCCGTGCCTCTTCCGCCCCCCAGCGGAAGATCTCTATCCGTGTCTCATTGCGGTCGCTGAACGATCCAAAACAAAAATACTCGCCGATGCCGGCCGCCTTCAGCTTCGCCCAGCCAATTCTCTCCACGTTGCCGGTGGTCACTCCCAACAACTTTCCCATCCGCTTCAGCTCCGTCAGCAGCTTTGTCACTCCCTCGCAAAGCTCAGGACGCAGCTCGTGGGCTCGCGCCTCCACCTGCGCGCACATATGGCTAATCGCCGCGCTCAACAACCTGCGTCCCTCTGCCTCGCAGATCCCTGCCTGTTCCAGCGCGTCCAGCAAAATGATCGGATCGGTTCTGCCCTGTACGGCGATTCCCTCCAGCCCAACCTTGCGTCCGTATAGCTGCTCCATCGCCGCCAGGAATGATTCGTAGTGCACCCCGTCGCGCGTGTGGAGAAGGGTGCCGTCGATGTCGAACAGATAGGCGTCAAAGCCCCGCCAGTCGAATCTCTTTGCCGCTCCCCTTTGCTCCTTGCCGTCCGTCGCAGTTACCATCTCTCTCTCACTAGAAACTATTCCATAACTTAGTCTTGAAAGGGCACGGCTTCAGCCGTGCCGCTACGGAACAGGGAAATCGCGGGCTTTAGCCCCTGAGGGTTCCGCTGTAAACCGAACCGGTTATAAAACAGCTTCCAACCATTCTTCCTCTGCCCGTCTTCAGTTCCGCCCGTTTTGGCCGAACATAATCCGTTGGATGCTGCGGGCCTTGCCTGTGACCTCGTCGCAATCCACAACTGCCGCGCAAAAGCGCACATCGCCCGTGGCAGGCTCAAAGCGCGCCGGAAGGCTGGTCAAAAATCTCTGCACAATCAATTCCTTCTGCACTCCGATCACGCTGTCATAAGGCCCGGTCATTCCCACGTCTGTCTGGTAAGCAGTCCCTTGCGGCAGCACTCGCTCGTCTGCAGTCGGAATGTGCGTATGCGTGCCCACCAGGGCTGTTACCCGACCGTCCAGATACCATCCCAGGGCAATCTTTTCAGACGTGGCCTCAGCGTGAATATCCACGACGATCACCTTCGCTGCAACCTTTTCCAACTCCCGGTCGGCCACCCGGAAAGGATCGTCGATGTTCGCCATGAAAACCCGGCCCTGCAGACTAACCACCGCGTAGGCAACGCCTTTCCTCGTCGATCCCTCATAAACTCCCGTGCCCGGCGTACCTGCCGGGTAGTTCGCAGGACGCAGTATCCTCCGCGCCGGACTGTACGGCTCGTTGGCCGCGGCATTGAAGTACTCGGTCAGCTCGCGCTTGTCCCACACGTGATTTCCTGTGGTAATCACGTCGATCCCGAGATTGAAAAACTCCTCTGCGATCTGCGGCGTTAATCCAAACCCTCCCGCCGCATTCTCGCCGTTGGCAATGCAGAGATCGACCGCGTGCTCTTTCAGCACTCCCGCCAGGTGGTCGCGCACAATATTGCGTCCCGGCCGCCCGAAAATGTCACCGATAAACAGTATTTGCAATCGCTTGCCCCATTCGAATTTGCAGCCTCTAATGCTATCACTCGGCGCAGCGGTGGAGTCTCACTTATAAAAGCCGAGAAATCACAGATGCCCCATCTTCGCGTCATGCTGTTTGAGGCAAAGTTAGGAAGCAAAGTCCTTCACCTACTAGCAACCTCGCCTCCGCCCTACCCCAGCGCCTCAATCACATCCACCGCCGCCGTAAACTTCCCCAGAGGCGCGCTCACTTGCACTCCCTGCACCATCCCGCGCGCCTTCATCACCATCTCGCGGGCAATCAGCACTCCTTCGGCTCGTGCATGTTCACTGCTCTGGCTAGCCGCCGCCATGCGAGCCAGAATCTCATCTGGAACGCTCACTCGCAGCTCGTTGCTCATAAACTCCGCATTGCGCAAGCTCGTCAGCGGCCAAATCCCCGCCAGCACAGGAATCCGGCAGTGCTCCACCCGTCGCAGAAACTCCTCCAGCAGCCTCAGGTCAAACACCGGCTGAGTCACCGCGTAATGTGCTCCCGCCTCGCACTTATACTCAAAGCGCCTCACCTCTTCGTCCACGTCGCTGATTCCAGGATTTGCGCCCACTCCAATCACAAATGACGTCGCCGAGCCAATCGGGTTCGCGCCGATATCCACTCCAAGGTTCAGGTTGTGCGCGATGTTCACCAGCCCAATCGAGTCCACGTCGAAGACCGCCGTCGCATCCGGATAGTTTCCCAGCTTCGGCGGATCGCCCGTAATACAGATCAGGTTGTGCAATCCCATAGCGCTTGCTCCCAGCAAATCACTCTGGATGCTCAGCACATTCCTGTCTCTGCATGTGTAATGCAGAACCGTCTCAATCCCGCATTCGCGCGCAATCAAGCTGCACAGCGCCTGGTTTCCCATCCGTGCCGAAGCCCGTGGGCTGTCCGGAACATTCACCGCGTCAATGTTCACCGAGCTCAAATACCTCGCCGCAGCCAACTCCTTCGCCGGATCGCTTCCCTTGGGCGGCACAATTTCAACCATCGTCACAAAGCCGCCCGTAGCCAGCTTGTGCCCCAGCTTCGAGCGTTCTTCCAGCGGCTTAACTATCGGCGCCGCCACCGGATTCGCCACTGTCACCCGGAACGAAGACGCGCGCGCCTCTCCAACCCGCAGCGCAGATTTCATCGCCTTGATATGCTCCGGAGTTGTCCCGCAGCATCCTCCCACCAGCGAAACCCCTGCCGCCGCAAACTTCCGCGCATAGCTCGCCATGTACTCCGGCGAGCAGAGATAAATATTTCGCCCCTCCACGCTGCGCGGCATTCCCGCATTCGGTTGCGCCGCCAGGGGCAGGGAAGTCACCTTACGCAGCCGCTCAATCGTGTCCAGCATCGCCGCCGGACCGATCGAGCAGTTGCATCCCAGCACATCTACTCCAAAATCGGTCAAACGGACGCCAAACGCCTCAGGTTGCGCGCCGTCCAGTGCGTTGCCCTCTTCGTCAATTGTCACTTCGGCCACCACCGGCAATCCCGGAGCCACCTCGCGAGCCGCCAGCACTGCCTGGTGCAGTTCATCGATATATCCGAAAGTCTCCAGCAGGATCAGATCGACCCCCTCGTCGGCCAGCACCTCAATCTGATCGCGGAAAGCCTTCCTTGCCTCTTCCCGTGCGATCCTGCCCAGCGGCTCAATGCGGAGCCCCAGCGGCCCCACGCTGCCTGCCACCATCGCAGCCTCGCCCGCCGCCGCCCGCGCCAGGCGCACTCCGGCCCGGTTGATCTCGCTCACCCGTGCTTCCATGCCATGGCGCAGCAGCCGGTAATAGTTGGCACCGAAGGTGTTTGTCTCCAGCACCTCGGCTCCCGCCTTCACGTAATCCGCGTGGATCGCCCCCACCATCTCCGGCTGCGACACGTTCAGCTCGTCGTAGCAGCGATTGATAAACACTCCCTTGGCATATAGCAACGTGCCCATTGCGCCGTCGCATAGCACCGGTCCCCCGCTCAGCCGTTCCAGAAACAGTGACATCGCCTATCCCTTTACCATCGTTATTCCAGAGCTGCATTTAACAGCTTTTCTGGAACCTTACCATAGCCGGCTAGCCTTGCAGCCGCGCTCGCAATGTTATAATCGGGCTTTCCAGCTTCCTTTGAATCTATCTCGTCTGGAGTGCGCCGCTTGAAGCAAGCGACATTGATCTTCGCCCTGTTGGGTGCAATCGTACTGGCCGGCTGTGGTGGTAATGGTGACACTACCAGTCAAACTGACTATAACAACGGTAGTGGTGATCAGCCATTTAAGCCAACCACCCATCTCTCCCACCGCAGCGTCGTCAGTAATTCTTACGCGGGATCTCTTCAGGTTGTGGACGCCACACAGGATCGGCTCACCACCTATACCTTCGCCATCGGTGCCAAGCCAACCTATATCCAGTCCTCGCCAGACGGTCTGTACACTTTCGTCAACAACACCGGCTCCAACTCAATCTCCACCCTTGATAACAATCAGGAAAAGATCAGGGCGACAATCCAGCTCGGTGGCGCAACTCTTGGCTTCGCGACCTCTAAATCCAACCAAATCGGTTTTGCCGCCGTTCCCGGCTATTCAAATGGCAATCCTCCGATTCTCCCTGGCGCGATTACTCGCTTCAACCCATACAATGGCAGCCTCAACACCGCCATTCCGTTCCCTTACGCAACCTATCTCGTTATGGACCCCGCCGAGAAGCATCTCCTCATCTTCACCGCTGGCGATAGCGCAACCCCCAACGGCGATGACAACGCGTACTGGGTTGATCTCACCACCAACGATCCCAACACTGGTTTCCCCGCGATTTCCGTTCTTACCCTGCCTGCCGGAGCGCTCTCGAAACCGGTTGCCGCTTTCTTCTCTGCCGATAGCTCAACCGCGTACATCCTGAATTGCGGCATCGAATGCGGTGGCTCCGCCTCTGCCAGCGTCACTGAAATTAGCGCTATCGCCGGGGCTACCACTCTTACAACTGCAAGCCAGGCTTCGGGCTATTTGCCTGGGATATACGTCGGCACCGCAACCGTCGTCAACCAGTGGACCGGGGCAACCTTCGGTGCCCGTCGCGGTCTCATCGATCTCACTGCCAGCAAGCTCTATGTCGCTGGTTCCACCGGCGCCACGCTGGTCGATTCAGGCGGCAACACCGTTCAGGATGGCTATTTCACGGCCATCGATCTTGCTGCCGGAACTGCCGCCGCGCCAATTCGCATCGGCAACGGTGCCAAGAATGTCATTCGCCGCGTCAGCGGCAACTTCTGGGTTGGCTCCAGCAATTGTGGAGTGCAGAGTTGCGTCTCGATTGTCACTGCGGGCACCACACCAAGCGCACTTCCCATTGCACGGGGCAACGCCACCGGAATCGCCCTCCAGCCGAACACCGGCGAGACCTACACCATCGAGGGCGGTCAGCTCTACATCTATGACAAGAACCTCAACCCTGTTACCTCTCAGTACAACACTGACATCAGGGGGCAGGGTTACGACGTCATGTATATCGATTAACTTTACGCGCTCCGATGGCCCCGTTTTAAACTCGCGCTTTCCGCGAATCTAGAATGGGGCCGTTTTTCTATGTTCCGTGCGATTACGCCCTCCAATCAAGAGCTGCATTATTTGTGGTAGTAAGAAGGCAGGTACCTTTGGTTCGTCCTGTGACGCCTCCCGTAGCCCCTTTTGCGCCATTTCTGCTAACCTAATCCTCAAATGTTGGCGATGAGAGGTCATTGTTTCCCGCTGCTGAGGCCAAACATCGCCCTGGAAACATGGGGTTCTGTAGATGAGCAACTGTAGCGGACTGCAATATTCCCAACTTTTCAATGCCATCCCAGTGGCAATGTTCATCGTCGATGAAGATGTCCGTATTCTGGACTGCAATGCAGCCGCCAAGAAGATATTTGCTCTCTCCGAATCTGCGATCCAGAACAGGCGCGGTGGCGAAGTTCTGAACTGTCTGAACTCCCTCACCGTTCCGGAAGGTTGCGGGAAAGCACCTGATTGCAAAAACTGTGTGATTCGTAACTCAGTCAAAGGCTGTCTAAATTCAGTTTCCGTTACTCAGCGCCCAATGAAGTTTGTTGCCGTCTCCGGAGAGAAAGAATCGGAGCTGGAACTGTTGATTACAGCCAGCCCCTTTCCTGAAGCAGGCAAAAATGCGGTGCTACTGATCATCGAAGACATCACCGAGTTTTCCAAGCTCAAGGCCATCATCCCCATCTGCGCCCACTGCAAACGAGTGCGCAATGAAGGAGCGTACTGGGAGCAGGTCGAAAAGTATTTCCAGGACCACATTGGTCTGGATTTCTCGCACGGAATTTGTCCCGAGTGCACCCAGAAGTTCTTTGGCGAGTATCTCCGTCCCTCAGTCAAACCCTCCGACAGCTAGCAGCACTAGAGGCAGTCTCATAAATCGGTTTTGAAAGGGCACGACTTCAGTCGTGCCGGAAGAGAGGCCCATTTAACGCGGCTTTAGCCGCTGAGGGAAAGCCCTTTTCAGACGCCTTAAGCCATTTATGAGGCGGCTTCTAGCATCTGACATTGTTCTTGCCGTTGCTTTTGCCTTTGCTCCTGTTCTTGTTCCTGCTCTTGTTCTTAAGTTGTCATCCTGAGCGAAGCGAAGGACCCAAGCGCCGTTCAAATCTCCACAGTATTTCAGAGGCTTCTCGTCCAACGGACCATTCGGCTTAGCCCCTCCCGTTGCCAGTGCCTCACTCTCCCATGAGGGTCAATCTGTGCGCTGCCGTCCGCTCCACCGTCTCTGGTCTAAACGCCAGCCCAAACGTGCTTCCCCTGTACCACGCCGCGAACTGATCGTTGAAGTACGGACTGAACAGACTCCCGGACTCTCCATTCACGATGTTCAACGTAGAGCGGTCCAGATCCCCAAGGTCCGCCGTAAATCTCTCCGACGGCTCAAACCGTCCCACCTGCTTCACCGTGATCCCGTTTCCCGACTGCGGCAACCTCTCCGTCGAAGCAAATCTCTTCAGCCAGGGGACCTTGCCAAAGATCGGATGCGCGATCTGCACCCTTGAAGATTCGCCGTACTTCCACTTCGCCAGCTCCTGTGGTGCCTGCGGATCCTTGACCGCCGCCTCCACTGCCGCTGTCAGCAGGGCCTCCCAGCTCTTGTACTCGCCCGGCAGCCAGCGCTCCGGCTCAAATGCAATCGTATTTTCCAGCCATACCGTCTTCATGTACCACTTGTAGAGCCCAGCATCGTCTCCCAGCTTGCTCTTTAGCAGAGTCTCGCTCAGCCAATGCCGGGCCCGCTGCTCAATTGCCGCCCCCGCTGAATCCGCACTGAGCTTTCCGTCGAAGTGCCGCAGTATCTCCGCCGCGTTTCTGGCGCGCGCGCTTGCTCCCGGTGTCTGATCCACTGCATACACCATTCGCTCGGCCACAAAGCGGTCCAGATCGCTCTGTACGTCCATCTGCAGCGCCAGCATATCGACCCCGTTGAACTTCTTATTCTGCCGCAGCGCCTGGTAAATCCGTTGCGTCCTATAGGGCGACTCCCACTCTTTCGTGATCGAATACTTGTATCCATCCGCCGTCACCCGCCCATTCGCCGTGGCGATAATCCCTGAAGGCGGGTTGTACACACTCGGCATCTCTTCAAATGGAATGTATCCCGTCCACTCATGCTCATCGTCAGCTCCGCTCACCGGCAGCGAGCCATCTCCAGCAGTCCGCAGCGGCACCCGTCCTGTGGCCTGGTAGCCGATGTTTCCATCCACGTCGGCGTACACAACGTTCTGCCCCGGCCCGTTGAAGCCCGCCAGCGCTGCTCGAAACTCACTCCAGTTCTGCGCACGGTCCATGGCAAAGAACGGCAAGCTCAGCCCCGTGTCAAACAGCGCCCATTTCAGCGCCAATTGACGCTTATCACCCTGCGCCGAGCCAGCAGCCCGAGCGGCATCCGCCGTCGCACCGCCGCCCTCCATCTCGTCGGAAATAATCGGCCCATGCCGCGTCACGCGCACATCCATCTCCACGTCGTGTCCGCGCTTCACCTTTATCACCTCGTGGCGCACCTCGGGCTTCCGCCAGCCCTCTGGAGTCTGGTATTCGCCCGCTGCATTAAAGTTCTCCACGAACACGTCTTCCACATCCGGCCCCAGGTTGGTAAAGCCCCATGCGATCCGTCGGTTGTGCCCCACAATCACCCACGGAGTTCCCGGCAGCGTAACTCCTGCCACGTCGAAGTCGCCGCAAGTCAAGTGCGCTTCATACCAGGTGTTGGGAATCTGCAGCGTCAGGTGCATGTCATTCGAGAGCAATGGCCGCCCGCTCTCCGTATGCGCTCCACTGATCACCCAGTTATTCGATCCCGCTCGCGTCCGATCCATCTCTTCGCTGCGAGTCCCGGTTAGATCGAACAGGGTGCCCCAACCTAACCGTGCTAGTTCGGTTAGGCTGGAGTCGTTAACTTTGCCTTCGCTCTCAACCTTGAGATCCTCAAACCCTTGGAGCTTTGAGAAACGCGCGCCCCGACCGCGCCTGTGGCCTCTCCTCGAGTGCCGCACCGCCACAGGCAGCTTTCCCGGATCGTGCACCTTCTCCCGCACCGCCACCGGCTCTACTTCATCCTCGTCGTGCCCCGGCACAACGTCCCGCTGCGAGCTCTCTACATACAGGTCTTTTGTCAGCTCCGGCCCCAGTCGCGCCAGAATCTTCTCGTGATTCAGATCGTCCCGGTAAGTCCCATGGTTGAGCATCTCCGCCATCGATGCCCCAACCAGCAGCGAATCCTCCGCCGTCCACGCCCGCGGAAAGTACCGCAGCACCCGCATCTCTAGCGGCAGCCCATAATGATGATCCGCGATATATGCATTCACCCCGCGCGCATAGGCGTCCAGTTGCGCCCTTACCTCGGGCGTTGCCTGCGCCAGCGAGCGTTGTGCCACCTCGCGCAGGCCCAGCACCCTCTGCTCCCGGTCGATCTTCACATAATCTTTACCCAGCGCCGCCGCCAGTTCTCCCGCCGCATATCGTCGCATCATGTCCATCTGCCACAGCCGGTCCTGCGCCGTCACATATCCCTGCGCAAAAAACAGGTCATCCATCGTCCGCGCCGTAATGCTCGGAACCCCATGCCCATCGCGTACTACCGTCACCGGAGCCCGTAGCCCAGCGACCTTCACCGTTCCATCCAGCTTAGGCAGCGCCGCCCACGCTGCAGAACGCAGCCACAGATACGCGCCTCCCGCCAGCACCACTGCCAGCACAATAACTACAGCCACCAC
>Ga0364919_10097_pt1 | contig 45236 bp, 29 predicted proteins | sample SorcelJu500001C7_2_FD_206953 | JGI IMG/M metagenome (GOLD analysis project Ga0364919, IMG submission 206953) | Enriched cells from Trout Bog Lake Hypolimnion, Wisconsin, USA - BchlTB.June20.5000.01.C7 | ecosystem: Environmental > Aquatic > Freshwater > Lake > Hypolimnion/Profundal zone | place... | reverse complement strand
GATTTTGAACCAATCGTCTTGAGGAGTGTACTACTCGAACTGTTTCATGCACGGAGATCAACACAGGTCCGGCAACTAAAGCCAGCGCAAGCCCACCGGTATAATAAAACTTGGAATTCATATGAGATGTGAGATAAAAGTGATAAACAAAATTGCAATTGTGTCAATGATAGCTGATACAATTTGTGAATATGAGGTTTGGGACTTTGATAAATAATGAATATACTGAATCTTTATTTTTTTGAGATTCTGAGATTTTGTGTTTTCTGAATTTTCTAAACACTCGGTTTATACGTATTGAAAACCTAAACCTAAACCTTGAAAAGGTTTCTAATTTCAGAAAATTTATTTGAATTTTTGAATTTTAAAATTTATGATCCAGACATTTTTTTCACTGCATCATAAATATAATAAAAAAATCAAACATTCATCAACATCGATCGTCCATCCATAGCATCTCTATAATTTTTTTTCTAATTCCCGATCCATCATGACTTCCGTGTTAAATTCAGTCAGCAACTCGACCCTCAATCTCAAGCACAATCTGCAGTGGTTTTTAGGTCACAATGTCTCTAAACCCTTGGCGTCATTAAACATCTCCATTCGCGGTCGTGAAGCCGAATTGGACAAGACCCACAAGAGTCAGAAAGAGCTGTTCAAGAAATTATTCGAACAGGCTTTTAAAGAAGAGCAAAAGGAGCTGTTGACCTTGCGCCAGAGTCAGACCGAGATCAAGCTGGCCGCTGAAGGACTCACTCCCAAACAGATCCAAAAAGAAGTCAAGAAGCTCAAGGCTGAAAATTTCCACGACAAGAAAAGCAATGTCTCGGTCGTTCGCTATCTCAAATTCATTACTCGCGAAGTTGGTTCCGAAATGATGCTGTATAACAAGGATCAGAAAACCGAAGGGTTCTTTTTCAAGTACAGATTAGTTCGTCATGGTCATCCGATCCGAATTTTGTCTGAACCCTTTTTCCAGACCACCGATGAAACTCAAATGATTTCATGGGAGGCGTTCAAGACCGATGTCTTTTACAAGTACATTGCCGATCGCGAGGCGTTTTTACAACAGGCCAAACGCCAAAAGACCATTTTAAAGCTCTTGGATCGGGCCTGGACACAGTTACAAGCCGAGAATGATTCAGGAGAGGTCACGTACGACGACATGAAGGAACGACTTCAGTCTTTTGATCATGGACTGGATGCGGATTTCTTTGCGCAGCCATTTTGGCTGGAAAAGGGCGACAATGTCATTGCAAACGATGATGACTATCAGGAGTTTAAACAAAAAGACTGTCAAATCACCCTTGATTCCGCTGAAGCCTATCGTCTTCTGAAAGATCTTCAGGATGAGGTGTTTTTTGAAGACATTACCGAAGACGATGTCAAACTTGGTAAATCCGCACTTGAAAGCGATTACAAAATCGAAGAATCGCGCAAATCGAGAAACTCTCGATCCTCCAGAAATTCAAGAAATTCCAGAAATTCCAGAAGCTCTAAATCCTCAAAAAACTCTAAAAACTCGAATAATTCTGACAATTCAAACAATTCGGAAACTTCGGAAGTTTCACAAGTATCCCAAAAATCTATCAATTCCAAGGTTTCTAATGCTGATGGTGATGCGGACACCTCGGACGCCGAAGCCGATTCAAAAGATTCAACAGATCCATCTCAACCTTCTGTTGCCAATGTTGCAGGATCAGGATCAGGTGAAGTGAGTGACGTGAACCAAGTCAAGGAAGTCAAGGATGATCAAGAGGATGCGCCCAAAACGGGATTATTTAATCGAATGGTGTCGACACTCAAAAGAATTGGATCCAGAAAAAGTCTATCGAGACGTCCAAGTGTATCCCAGTCTCAAATTTCCAGCGCCGATGAGAAAGATGTGGCTGAAGTCACAGAGGTGTCACAAGTGACTCCAGTCGCTGGCGATTCAGGAAATCCATCAAACCAAGGAAATTTAGCACCTCAGACCACAGTAGATGTAAATACAAGCGCAAATGATCAGAAAGATGACTCAGACTCAAAGGCAGATCCCGTATCAACCAACGAAGATGCGACAGTGGATGTGACAGCGGATGAGACATCAGATGATGTCACTTCTGATGCCACCCTCAAGATTCTCGAACTCAACGAGGACATTAGCATTTATTCCAACCTTCAAGAGGCGGATTTGAAACATGCCACCAGCAAACTCATGTTTCAGGAGATTCAACAACAGTTGCAGGAAATGGTTGAACCCTCGGTCGGATTCGCTCAAAAATTATTGCTCAAGACCAAGTCTCGAATTTCTCAGATCCTTGAAATTGTCGATAAAGAGATTGTGGTGCTCAAGAAAACGGCCAAGAAAGCTACCTCTGGATTCACTAAGCTCGTGAATAAAATCAAAGTCATTGAGGAGCGCAAAAAAGAGTTTGATGCCAAAATCGAAAAGCTTGAAGCCGATGCCCATTTATTGAAAGACGACTTTAAATCCATCATTCGGTTTTTAGAGCACTTGTTTCGTTCCGCATTAGGAAGATCCAGACCCAAGATAACCATTGAAGAAATGATTGAAAAATATGGATCATGGAAAGATGTCCAAAATGCTCAAGAAGTGGCAACCACTCAAGATTCCACCGATGGAACTCTGACCGCCGAGAAATCCAAGACTTCAAGAAAATCCATCTCTAAAACCGTCAAGTCAAATCTCGACCATTTATTGGCCAAATTAGATACCGTTGTCTTGACCAATACCTTGGAAGACGCATCCAACTTTGAAGGCAAACAAGCCCAATTGAAGATCGACTTTAAAGTCTCTGAAGGCAGTGACGGTCATACCTCCAATGTGGCTGGTGCAGGAGTCTCAAGTTCCTCAGCAGCCTCTTCTCAAACTCTTAATTCCACTCCAAACAATGTCGATTATTCCAATCAAATTCCCGAGGATGTGGATGGTGACCGCGACTATCCTTCCTGTGTCGAAGCCGTATGTGTATTAAAAGAATGGCAAAATCTCAGAAACGGATCCGCGCATGTGAAATTATCCCGAGATTTCATCTGCGATCGATTGGGTGCTCGTCACACCAAATCCAAAACCGCCGTCAACATTTCAGTCCAAGTCAGTGTGTACGACGTGTTGGAACAGTGCAAGACCGTTGGGTTTCCCGATTGCAAGTCGTACGAAAACTACTGCAAAATGATCAAGACCAAGACCGGAAATTGGCTCCATGAATTTAAAGCCCGATTCGAACTCATTGCAGCCAAATGCCGATTCGACTCGATTCGTCTCTTGCATAGAATCGAAGATATTGAACACTCTATTGCTCAATATGGCTGTTTGTTGCTTTGTCTGCCCGTATACAATAGCTGCAAGACCCAGTTTTGGCGATCCGACGAGAAACATTCCGTCATTTTAGGATACGATACCGTCTTGGTCACTGGATACCATCGTTCGTTGAAATACTTGACATTCAAGAACATGCAAGGCAAGTCCTATGGAGACAATGGGTTTGCCTACATCAAATATTCCGAGGTTCTCGAGTGCAAATTTCCCGTGATTTTATGTCAAGATATGACCTCTGGACATTGCAGTTGGGTCAAGGATGTAGATCCACAGCCACAACAGGTTCAACAGATTCAAGAGACTAAAGAGAGTCAAGGGATTCAAGGACAAGAATTTCAAGAACCACCAGCCGCATCATGTGCCAAGCCACTGATCTGTCAAGAAGATGCCGAGATTCGTATTGCCAAATCGTATGCCGTGGGTAGACTTGGCGGCAGGTTTAAATCATACGATTTTGATATCGTCGCAGTCCAATTTGGTTCCACCTTTAAAGACCCAAGACCCAATAAGAAGGAATACAAGCTTGTCGATTCCGACACTTTGGGAGTAGCGTTGGTTGGATTTGCTTCGCAAAAGGAAAAAGTCAAATGCTGGAGCACCGACGTTACAGAAATTGCCGGAACATTTGTATTTTTGAATCAACGAGTCGCCTATAGAGATTGCGATGGAAAAGAAATCGTCATGCATTTAAAGAGTGTTGGAGCCAAATGGGTGATCTATCACGGCCAACAGCAGTCCTTGCATATTCCCATTAAATGTGAAGTGGATGGGCTTGAATTGTTTGGTCACTTGCTCGTCGACTTGGAGAAAAAGAAATCATTTATTTTACATTTATAATTTATTGTCCAATTTTTCAACGTTCAATCATTACTCTGTTATGAAATTGTATGAAAATAATTTATGAAATCATTTTTTCTGAACATATCGTATGATTAATAAAACAATCCATTTTAACGAATATTTTCAAATTTTCAAAAATTCAAAAGAACCATTCACTCATGACCACTGTTGCTGTTGAGGTGAATACTCAAGAAGAGAAGAAGACAACCACCAGAATCAGAGACCGAAAGAGAAAATACAATGATAGCGTCATATTGAAAGATGCATACCCTTCGATGCATTCGGAAATTGATATCATCAAAAGTGTAGAATCCGGGATTAATCGAGAGGACTTGTCGATTTTGCAAATAGACTCTCATATTGTCCTTTACTGGTCGGTTTACAATTACAACACTAAAATGACAGATAGCTTTAGTCTATATGTAGCTGAACGAGTAAAGCAATGCTCAAGGCTTTTTCGATACAAATGTCCTCTTCAATTCACCTCTGTGGATTTTGAAGAATGTGAAAAAAGAAATATCAATATAGAAAATATTTCACATGGTCAAGTTGTAAAAATTCCATTCAAATGTAAAGAGCATACAGCTTGTCAAGAGCGAACTTGGGAACAAACGCCAAATGATGCAAGTCGAGTATGGATAAAATGTCAGTATTGTGATGGTGCCAAGAAGTGTAGCTGCGAAAATTTAGAAGCATTGTTCCCAACCATATTTTCGGAAATCAATTTTAAGAAAAGCCTGGAAATTTATCCGAATCTTGACAATATAAGTATAGATTCAAATAAAAATCTCATTTGGACTTGCACTAGATGTCGATGCGACTTCAGATGTATGGTGATGAACAGGACGGATTTTTCTCAAGCATGTCCTGGTTGCCAACACTGTCCAAATTTTGCAAAGAAATTAAATCATTATGAGAATATCAATGATTTTTCTATTCAACAACTCCGAGCATTAACTCGTGTATTGAAAGTATGTTCAAGACATTCACAGGAACATACAATATCAAGAAGAGTGCGAGGAAGAGACATGGACGATAGCCAAATAGATATGAAATTTTTGATGTCTTTATTTATTCAGCAAAACGGGCAATGCTACCATAGTTCAATCAAAATGAATTTTTGCCCAGGTTCCGAAAACTGGACTCTATCTCTTGAGAGGCTAAACCCAAACATCGGATATGTACTTCATAATGTTGCGCTGATTGTGGCTGAATTAAATTGTTCTAGGACTTGGAATGTCGAAAAATTTTTGAGAATGTTGGATATTCTTGACTTACCTTTAACAGAACTAGATCTTTCGGAAATTAAACTTGACCTGGATAAATATAAACCATTGGGTAGAAATGTGGAATATGACTCTAATGGAAATATTGCAAAAATTGGTTGTTCGAAATGCAATCAATGCCTGGATGTATCCCAATTTACACGAAAAAATGAACGCAAAATCCCATACAAAAGTTCTTGCAAGAATTGCGACAAAAATCCATCAGGAATACACCAACAAACAGAAAATTCAACCAAGCGAAAAAATTATATTAGTGTGTTCATTCACCACTGTTCTCGTGCAAAGTCAAGGTTTGATAGTATCCATAAGCAAAGACAGAGAAGTGAATTTGAAAAATGGACATTGAAATGTCAATCAAAACCTACCAAAGAATGTTCGGATTTTTCAAGTGTACTAGCTGAATTAATTCATAATTTCTGGGATTTGATGATTTCAACCGTCGACACTCCAGAGAATCGAAATGAAATTTTCGAAAAGATTTGGAAAAGTCATTTGGAGAAAATTGATCAGAATTTTATCACGGTGGAATATTTAATTCAATTATATTTCGCTCAGAAAGGAAGATGTAAAATTTCTACGATTCCAATGTCGTTGGAACACAATTCAGATTGGCTTCTTTCCGTTGAACGAGTCGACAATTTCCAAACATATACGAAAGAAAACATTAAATTAATCTGTTTTGAGTTCAATACCGCTGCACAATGGACCGAAGAAAAATTCGAGGTGCTGGAATCGGCTACACGAAAAAAGTATAATAGGCCTAGAATTCAAGATGACGTCTCGATGGAATGTGATTAGTATTTGTATTGGTGTATGTGATAAGTTGAAATTTTTATTTCATAAAATAATATATTGATATTTGTGATTTTGTGATATTTGTAAGTGTGAAAAATGTGATGATAAAAATCAAAAATCTTTTTATCGACACAAATATATAAAAAAATCAAACAACGTGTATTTTTATCAACTAGTGGAAATAACAACAAAAATGTCGGAAGAAACGAAATCATCAAGTTCACTCAAATCAACAATATTGGCAAAATCAGGCTGCAAAAACAAACATAAACATCCGAAATCATGTGGATGTCGCAATCAAGAAGAAATCGTACTTGTTTTGAATCCTGCAACTTGTCCAACTGAATCGCACGGAGAATCATGTGAATGTGATGGGTGTAAACACAAACGTCATCGAAATAAGTGCAAACGTGTAGGGCCGATGGGAATGCCTGGTCCACAAGGACCCGCTGGTCCTGCTGGAACTAACGGTACTAATGGAACTGATGGAACAGATGGTGAACCAGGACCGCAAGGCCCTGCTGGTCCTGCCGGAACTAACGGCACTAATGGAACCAACGGTACAGATGGAACTAATGGAACTAACGGCACAGATGGTGAACCAGGACCGCAAGGTCCCGCTGGCCCTGCTGGAGCTAACGGAACTAATGGAACAGATGGAACTAACGGCACTAATGGAACCAACGGTACAGATGGTGAACCAGGACCGCAAGGTCCCGCTGGCCCTGCTGGCCCTGCTGGCACTAACGGCACTAACGGTACAAATGGAATTAACGGAACAGATGGAAAACCAGGACCGCAAGGGCCCGCTGGTCCTGCTGGACCAAAAGGGAAAAAAGGTGATACTGTAGTGGGCCCGCAAGGCCCGATTGGCGCACAAGGGCCAGCAGGAATCGTTCCCAACACCCCTTGTAACAAAAGAGCCATTCAAAATTGGAACACTACGTATTCGGCGACTGCAAATTCTCTTCAAACATTTGATGTAATCTTTCCAGGTCAAACCGATCCAACCGATATGATGCAGCCAAATGTATTGACGTATTTAAATTTAAATGTCCATGGACCAAGCTCGTTGATTAATGCCAACAATGGAGTTTCTTTATTTGGTGGATTTTGTTTTGATATTCCCAATCCAATTGACACCACACAGTCCTATACGTACCAAATGCTTTCGATGTTGGATCCTCAGGCTTGGTCGATATTCTCAACCTTGTACCAGAGTTTCGGAAGTCTCAGACCCATTAATATGGCCAATGGACCTACAAGCAATTACCCATTCTATGCAATACTGTCGTTGATGAACAATTTCGCTCAATACCAATCGCAAGTCCACTTTTCCGGCAATATGCAAACGGCCATGTGGACGATATTGTTTCAAAACATTGCTCAGGGAACGACAAATTACATTGGTTCGCTTTACACGGACGATACGGCCATCTATGACTATACACAGACGTATGGCATGATCAACGATGCTTTGACCAACACACAGAGCATCACGGCATCGAATGCATATACGATTTTGACACAGGGTAATATGTTGATTGGAAATCTGATGCTTTCGCCCGCCGAGTCGTCTTTAGACATCTTGATGTTGTGGAATTATATTTGCGATTGTGGATGTGAAGGTGATGCTATACCAGCCGAATGTGACGGATTGGATGACTGGAATGCCGTATATTCATCGACGAATAATGTGCAAGAGACGTTCAAGGTGGCTGCACCAGGATCCGTCGACCCAGCAAAAAATGCGCCAAATATTCCCACGTTTTTGAACACGACGATCAATCCAGCGGACAGTACAAGTTATGCCTTGTCGGGATTGTTTGGGTCGTGGTGTACCGACAATATCGACACGATCAATCCAGGACAACCGTATCAGGGAACCTTGGTTTCGGCTCTGGACCCACAGGCATGGAATCTGTTTGTGCAGACTTATGCGGCTATGAATCCAACGCAGTCGTACAACACTGCCAATCCCACAAATCCAGCGTATCCTTTGTATGCAATCTTGTGGATTCTGAATCACTACAAGGATTTCATCAACTTGCAGACCACCCAGTCTTTTGTGAATAACACTCAGGTGGCGATTTGGACCTTGCTATACCAGCAAATTGGTCAGGGACAATATACCGCATTGAATCCATACCCTTCGACTGGTCCTTTTACGGAAGATACTGTCGCACCACCCGCCTATGATGCCATCGTCACGGCTCAGATCATCACAGCGGGATTGATCGGAACGGCTGGAATCAATCCTTCGAATGCCAGCACGATCTTGACCGATGGAAGTAATATTTTAGCCAATTTGATGATTCCTGGATATGTTTATCCACCTCCTGGTAACAAACCAAAGTATCAAATCTTTATTCTCGTCAATACAGTTTGCTGCGACACTTGTTCTTCTGGGAATGTGGGTCCGGCCGGGCAACCAGGGCCGCAGGGCCCAGCGGGTGTGAGTATTCAGGGCCCGCAAGGACCAAGCGGCGCTAATGGTACTAATGGTGAACCAGGAGTCCCAGGACCGCAGGGCCCGCAAGGACCACGTGGAAGAGATTCTCTTGTCGCTGCATTGTTTCCTCTAAATTACGACCCTATTTCACAAACAGCTTCTGTAATTTCAGCTACGGGTCCATTACCGACGCAACAATCTCAGTTTCTACGCGGAGATTTAATTTGGTCAAATCTTCCGACATCCACAGCTTCTCTGATTTCTCTGCGTATTGTCACGGTCGGAATCGATGCGCCAACTATCAATGGATGTATTGCATTGTGTACGGCTCCCAGTAATTCCAATACATGGATTGTGAGAATTCCGCCAGGCGTTTATACTGAAAACTTGAATTTAACTGGTTCCATCGAGTTGCAAGGAATGTCGAATCCAAATGACTCTATCACGGTTCAAATCATTGGACAACATACTTGCACGGGAAGTAACGCCAATCCATTGTCAAATCGTATCAGCATTTCGAATATTTTATTTACGAATAGCGACAATATCGTTCCTACATTTGCACTGACGGCAACAACAGCAATGGAGATTACGATTAACGGATGTTTTCTCCAACATTTGTCTACAGCTTTGACTGCAGTGACGCTCAGTGTAGGAAATTTGGTGACGGTTTTTATCAACGATTGTAAATTGAGAATGCCGAATGGAGGTGTAGGTGGTTGTCATGCAGTTCTTGCACAAACGGGAGCAAGTTTATATTCGCAATTTGGTTTGGATGTGAACGGTGGAACTCAGTTTCTGAAGGCAGATACTGGTGGATATGCTCAATTGACAGGAGCAGGTGTAATTGTGAATGGAAACAAAATAATTTCACTCGGAGATGGGTCTTCTGGGGCCACATTATCTGCGAATGGATGTACATTTCAAAATCTGGCTACAGTGTGTAGTGGTGTAATTTTATCTGGATTAGGACAATCATCTTGTAATTCAGTTGGAAATACTTGGTTGCTTGCAGCTCCTGCTGGAATATTAGCTCCAAAGAATTACATTGTAGAAGGTCCAGGTAATTATAGATACTGTAACGAATCTTATGGTATACCTGGCACAAATTCAAATAACATTCAATCTTCATTTTTACTTGCAACTCTTCTCAATGGACTTCCATTTCCAATTTAATCAAGTTTTGAAAAAACATAAAACATAAAACCTAAAACATAAAGTTTCAAACCTTTCAAAAGTGCAAACCTGTTCGAAAAATCTTAAATAAAGTTACTTAGTCTCTGAATCACTTTTAGATTATCGCATTCTCATTTCTTTGAACTTACTACACCTCCATACAAATGATAAAGATTCATATTTTTTTGTTTTATGCTTGTTTGTTCACTATTATTCCTTGTTGTATTTCTCAGTGTTCAGATTTTAATCAAATTTCCCAACCTCAAAATCGATTCCAATTTATTGATTCTACAAGTTCGCAGGTGTCTACTTACACTTATTCTTATTTTCGGACTTTATCTGAATGCGGAAACTTTTTAGTGTTTCAATCTTTCAGTTGGATAAACAAAAGGATAGATTATGTTGGTTTCAACTTGACTTCCGAAAAATACACATATTGTCAAATTGGAGTGTTCGGGCTGTCTACAATTGAATCACCGATAGATAACATAGTTGCCGTATACTCCAAATTCAATTTCCAAATATTTCAGACATCTTCAAATGAAATTTATACATTCAACAATATCAATCAAAAGTTAAATCTTCTTTCAACTAAAGGAGTGATTTCTCACGAAAACATTTCTTTCTTTTTCGATGATATGTCAAATTGCTTTTTCTTTGCCGGAAACGAAATCGGGATTCGATTTGATGGAAGTACCATATTTGGCAATTTATTCCAGCATTGTCTGAATGATGAAAATTCGTTGAATTTAATTTATTCCGATAATTTTCTTGATTTTCATGTACGCAATTCTTCGGAAATCTTTATCAATAATGGATCTCGTATTTTTCAATTCAATTTAAATGTTTATAGTGATGAAATTTTTCGCATGGAACAAATTGTGGATTACACAAATATGTCGGGTTGTATTGAATTTTTCATTTCTTCAAAATTCGATGTCAATTCCAAATATTTGACTTTTTCCATTATACAGAACAAATATCAAATTGTGGATACACAACAGTGTAATATTTTATATCTTATATTCACAATAGAATTGTCGACAAAAAAAATAATAATATTACCATATTTTATTGGTTCTACAGTTGTTCCTATAACATCTGTACTTTTAAGTGAAAATAACCTACTATATTTGGAATTCAATTTGAAGAGTATGTTAGAAGCGGATGATTATTATTTTGTATCGGACATCTCATCATCTCCAATATTGAAATATCAAACATTTCAGAATATTTATATGTTTGATCCTAATTCATTTACTTACGAATTACATGAAGCTTTGTTCCGTATAAATGCTATTCCAAATCCATATAATTCAAATACAAATCTATTTGTGATACCATCACCGATATCAAGTGTCATGATATCACATTCCTCTTATCTTTATTTTTATCAACAACCTGTGGATATGACTGTATACTATAACTCAACATATCACGCTTGTTTATATACTTCTTCATCAACAATTATGGTGATGTATTCAGTAATGAACCAACTTCCAACACCATGTAGACAACCAGGATACATCGCAGGTCCTGCATTGACTGAAAGCATAGCTGAATGTATTCCTTGTTCAGCTGGTTATATATGTCAATATTCAACATCACAAATATCTCTTTCACCTCAACCATGCCCTGCTTCTTTTTATTGTAACCAATCGGCATTGTTTACACCTGTCGCCAAATGTCCTGCTGGATTCATATGTGAAACTGGCACCGACCAACCTGTCAAGTGCCCAACAGGCTACTTTTGTAATCAAACTGGTTTGGTGTCTGGATTTCCGTGCTCATTAGGACAATTGTGTTTGAGCGGGACAATTTTTCCACAGAATTGTTCAGCGGGAACTTATTGTATAACACCGTCAGAGAATTTAATTTGCCCAATTTATCACTATTGTCCTGAAGGCTCCTCTCAACCTACGTCTTGTCCCAAGTGTACATCGGCCGGAATGGCCAGTGAGCCTGATATGACTCCCGTGAATTCCATCACCACCACCAACACTATTTCCTCGCCTTCGACCAATACCGTTCAAAATGCCATCATTGGTGGCTCCATCAGTGGCGGAGTCGGGTTATTGTTTTTCATGATTAAATTCATTATTTCTAGACGCGCGGCCAAATACCTCGATGAGCAATTGGATGAGGAAGAGGATAGATTGTCGACCACCAACCAGAAACGCAAAGCTTTTATTCGCGACTGTGTCAAGCCCATCACCATCAAGATCTTCGAGGCGCTGGATTTGAGCTACATCTTTGGATACCGCAGTCACCGAATGACCAAGAATTACGTTTCGGCCATCGAGACGATGATTGGCCACTTAAAGGCTGAAAATGTCAATTTAGAGTTAATCGACATGGAGCCGTCGGAGCAACTTGTGCTATTCAACACCATTCGTGAGGAAATGGTTCGTCAATTTTCTTCTCAGCGTTATTCGTGGTGTAGCTGCCAATTCTATAAGCGCGTGGCTACATTATTCATACCCGAAGTGAAACACCATGTCATGTTTGATCAATCTGTATCATTGGCCAAAAACATTGCTGAAAAATTACCTCCACGATTCAAAATTCAAGAACTGCGATCCTATCAGGACACCTCCGTCTACGGCAGTTGTCCAGGCAACTACAACGATATCAGCCAATTTCGAAATACTCATTTACAAAATTCAGTTTCTATTTCCTGGCCTCAAGCCCCGGCGGGCTATCATTGAGTCTATTATTGCGATAATAGAGAGAGTATTATTGAGCATATTGTGGTTTATGTTTGGATTTATTGATTGATTGTTATTTAATGAGTTTCTGGATGAGCTTCATCAAGTTGATTGATTGTGTTTGTGTCTTGTGTCTTGAGACTTGAGTCTCTTTAAAAATATGTATATAACAGAATGTAAGTATAGTTTATTAATGTTAGTAAAATATTTGAATTATTTTATTGCAATATAAAATAAGAAAACAAAAGAAAAATAAAAAATATATCAAAAATATATAAGACAATGACGCTGTATATTCCTCCGCTACTTGATTTCACAAAATTGTTGGATGAGGATCGAGTAGATATTACGATTATCAATTCTCGACACAAGTTTTCAAAACATGCCAAACCCAGTGGTGTAGATGTTCAGAAACAGCCGATATTTGGATCCAAAACGTATATCAATGGCAAACTATGGGCGGAAATGACATTTGGATTGCCAAATTTCCAGTTTTCTCAAGGATGTAGACCGCGATTGACGTTCAAGAATGAAACTCTGTTTACGACCAATCTACACATCCACGGCCTGCAGACCAAAGGCGGACTCGATGGCGGATCCATGGAAACCGTGTTTGGACACAGCACGAAACTGGGCGAATCGGCCGTCTTTCAGTACCCTAAAATCGTCAACAATCAAACGTTGCTGTGGATCCATGCTCACGCCATGTTCAGGGTCATGGAATTGGTGTATGCTGGGTTGGTGGGTCTGGTTCAAATCGTCGATCCGGTCACGAGGTTCTTGAGCAAGAGATTTGTGTATGGCGACAATCATATCATGTTGAGTTGCTTAGATATGGATTTCCTTCAGGATGGTACGCAGACTTTCAACAACCTCGTGACCGACGACAACCGCTCTTGTTTCGCCGTAGTCAACGGAACCAGCGCCGTACACTGGAATGGAAAAAGCGATTTCAAAGATCGCCAAGATTCTAAAGATTGCCAGGATTCGAAGGATCTACAGGAATTTAAAGATTGTAATGAACCTAAAGAACTTCAGGAATCTAAATATCACAATGATTGTCAGATGAGGACGCACATCACAACCAGAAACTTGGTCAAGGTCGATGTTGCCAATGTTTCGAGCAATTGGCGTGTGTTTTACATTGGAGTTTGCGATCAACAGTTGCGCATCCATTCCTTTTATCAGATCCAGTGCGATTCCGGACTGATGAATCCCACAAAATTGACATCGGCATACATCCCTGTCGCGTCCAGAATGTCTATTCTTATTGATTTAGATAAATTCAAAGACCAATGTGCGTATGTGTTTTTCTACGACTATGACCTGACCGAAATCCTAGGCTCGCAATTGAACGAAGTGCCATCACATGACCCTTCTTCTGACCGTTTATCGGCTTCAGCGAATGCTTCATCAGAGCATTTGTCTCCACCACCCACATATTCAGGAACCGTTCCGGATTTCTCGACTCCGTTTGCCACACCCTTTCCAACACCCATTCCTGGTGACGACACTCAATTGAAATTTCCAAAAGTGTCTGAAATCCCACAAGTCAACGTACAACTCCAGGCTGGAACAATTCCTGTACCTGACCAGAAGCCTGACCAGAAGGCTAAAAATCAAGAGAATATTCATAAACATAAACATACTCAAGTCAATCCAAAACATATCTTTTTAAAAATATGTCAACAGCGTTCTCGCAAAAGCGTCCATTTATCCATGTCACGCACCATTTCCAAGATCCAGCGTGTTGTATTTGGACGACTCCATTACTTCCAGTATCGAAACTTGTTGAAACAGACAGGATTTGAGTACCACTCACCCATACCATATACCCAGTTGCTGAACCCCAAATACTTTTACAACCTTCCCAACTTTCAAGTTCCGATAGCAAGTCGACGAATACTACTCTTTCCCGAAACAGATTTGAATGCGTGTGAGGGTAAGTTGACGGAATATGTGAATGGCGCAAATCGAATTCTGTGTGATTTGTGGAATTCCCACCAAATGAACGACGTTCAAGCCTTGGAAGCTTTGAATGCCTATCAATCCAATCCTGATCGAATGGTGAAACCGTCGTGTTTGCCAACGAGCAAATTCAGGATTTTTAAAACCGACGATCGGTACTCTAATCTGGCCATGATTGCAAACGACAATCTCACGATAGAGGTGTACGACCAGCCCATTGCATACGGCGAACCTATGGACAAACATGCCATAGCTGTGGTCAAGGTGGTATTTCCACCGACAGAATTGATGAATATCCAACAATGGGTGAATTTAGTCAATGGAATTTGGAGTCAAACGAGGATTGAAATCCAGACCGAGACAGATCCACAAACTCGACGGCTTTCAGACTTGTTGGAATTTGACTGGACGTTTTTTCCATATCAATATCAATTTATGAACAATACATCGATCTACATCAAGTCGGCTGCGCTGTGTACTCGAAACAAGTCTGTATACTGGATCAAGTTGGTAGGTCGATGGCCAATGCTTCAGTTTTTTGGGAAGACGATGACGGGAAACACACTCGATACGAAAAACGACTTGATGCAACAACTGGTCCGCAAGCAGGCATTGCGACATCCGAATGATCATGTGGGTCATGATCAGAACCATGCTCATTCATGTTCAGCCAACCATAAACCACCGGTAAAACGAGCTCCTCAGTGGACGCGATGCGACGAAATTCAGATCTATGGAATTTACGATGCAGAAATCCAGCAGTTGTTTCCGTTTTATGCGACCAATGATGGAAATGTCCAACTCCCAATTGCGTGCATGAAACGCAGTGCCGAGCTTATTATCTTACCCAATAGTCAATATAGAGGACTGTATGATGGATATCTGAACGATAATCTCAATTCGTTCTCCACTTCGTTGAAAACCGACGAGCGTTGGATTTATATCAATGGCGACTGTGCGGATTCACATCCTTTTCATTTTCATTTGACTTCTGGCTACGTGGTGGATCGATCGCTGTCGTCGTCGCCATGCTTGGTATCGGATCATCCGGAAAGTCGAAAAATTTCTCCGCTGTTGTATGGTCGTGACGTGTATCAAATCGGTCCTCAGCAGACTCTTGAATTTTGGCTGACTTGGAACCATTACGCGTCGTCTGAAAAATCGCGGCAGCCTAAACTCAAATCCATCGGCGGTCTGATTCACTGTCATTTCACTCAACATGAAAGTAGCAATTCGATGATTGTTCAATATTTTGTAGATGAATGATCGAGAATCACGATTATCGAGATCATAGTTTTATTGTCCAACAAATAAATTTCTATATTTTAAAAACGTTGAAACATACATCATATATACATTCAAACCGCCCTAAAGCCCGCCGGCGAGGCTGATTTCAATCCCAGTATGGAGCAATAAGACCGGCTATTCCTTTTATGTTGAGTTGCTTCATTTCTTGTTCGATCATTTCAAGTTCTTGGACTGCAGCCTTGATGCTCTGTATGTCTGTGTCGTTATATGGAATAAAAATATAAAATTGAGGACGATTAGAATCATCCTTCTGTACCTTGAATTTGTTCTTGTATAAATAGGATCCATCAGTTTCATCAATAGAAAACCCTTCTTTGAACTTGGTTTCGGTAAATATCACAATTTTTGAAGTCAAGGTTCCACATTCGGGACAGTATTTATATTGTGGATTGCCAATAGGCTCGGAATGTCCACACGAATGGAACACTTCTTTGGCTTCCTTGAATGTATCGTAAAATGACGATTGAATTTTAAAACATAGTATTTTTTCAAACATGATGTATGTGTGGATGTTGAGTTTTAATATTAAATATTAGTGATTAGATATCAGAGATCAGATATCAGAGATAGAGATTAAAAGTTTGAAATTAACTTTGTAGATTTGTCGAAACTTTTCAAAAAAATCTACAAAATTTCAAATATTTTCTTTGTACCCAAACCTTTTCGCAAAAACCTCAAACCTATTGGGTTTTTGGGTTGTTCAATCATCACCACCATAAAAACAATTTAATTCTTTCTGCATTGTGTCGGACAATTGTTGCCATTCGGAATTTGTGTGAAACGTCAAAAATTTGCTTGAATTCTCATCACAATAATGGAGGTAATAATCGACATCCACTTCATAACTTATGGATCCACAATCACTTGTGACTAATTTTCCAAAATATTCATAGTCGCAAGGTAATGGAATTTTGTGCTCGGTAAATGCATCAATGCAAATGTCGCACAATTTACGAAAATCTCCATAGCCGCGATGATGTTTATGTATACAGTAAATGAAACCGATTGCGGTGACTTTTGAGAATAAATTTTTACAGCATTCACATTCTAATTCTCCGACGTCTTTATTGATTTTCTTGACATGTTCACTCCATTCGTCTTCGTCAAAATTATCGAAAGTGGAAGAAGTCATTTGAATTGAAATAAATCGCCTTATAATCCTTTTGTTTATTTAGTCAATAATGTGTTTATTGGTTTGATTTAATCATAAATTACACGCGAGAAATTTGAGAAATTAAAAAGAAAAATCTCTTGCGAAAGATATTGAATTTTTTAGGTCTTGAAAATAGGTTTTTTGGGTTTGAAATTGAAATTAGAATTTTGGAAAAATACAAATTAGTGAAGATATTTTTAATAAAAATCTTTATTGACAAAAAACCTGAAAAAATGAAAATTACTCAGCATTCAAAGTTACATCATATTACACATTACTAGGATCTGAACTAATCTGCATTATAGTCAAGTAGAAAAACCACGAAGAAATTACATGTATTTGACCTTACCGGTAAGGTCTTTGTGTAATTTATGATTAATATTCCCGACGTTTATACCCTTTCAGTCTAAAGTTTTCCATTCGATTACGTTTTATTTCGAACCATAATAAACAGAACTTAACAACGTACTAGTATTGTATATAACAAAAGAGAATTATATTATATATATCTTGTGTCGATTAAGCCCGCCGGCGAGGCTAATCAAAATGCGGCGAAATGAAACCGCCAATCCCATTGATACCCAGATTCTTCATTTCTTGTTCGATTGTTTCGAGTTCTTGTATGGCAGCCTTTATGCTTTGAATGTTGTTGTTGTCATAACTCAAATTGATATAAAAAAAATTATTGTCGTCTTTTTCAAGCTTGTACTTGCCTTTGTACATGACGGTACATTCACAATCATTGGTAGAAAATCCATCTTTGAATGTTCTGGTGGATACCGTTTCAGTTTTGGTTGTTTTCTGCCCACATTCCGAACAATACTTGTAATCGGACATCATTGCTGCCATCATATGTGGACAAAAATTTTGTACTTCTTTGGTTTGGGTTTTAGTTTCAGTATACGGCGATAATAATTTAAAACATAATCGAGGAAAATAACCAGACATGATGGATTCGAATGATTTTACGACGAATGAGAAAACACTTTCAAAACTTCTACAATAAAAAATGATTGTTTTTCATTTGGATTTTATGGTTATGGTGAAATTTATGGTTTGGTTTTTGATTTTAACGAAATGAAAAGGTTTTTCAAATTTCGGAAATGTGAAAATTAAATGCCATCCATTGAGAAAAATTAGCAATGTGAAATTATGAAAGATATAAATTAAATAAACACGCCAGATTTTCGATTTTCGATTTTCGGGAATATTTAACCATGAATTTATTTGATCCTGAACTGGTCACAAATTTAGAAAAACAATTGAAATCACTGCATTGGTAGCAATATTTCGAAAAAAAGAAATTGAGGGCCAAAATATATCGAATTCGATCATTTCTCTTGGGTGGTGTATATTTGAAATTTATTCACCTATCGAATCTTCTCAATGCTCAAAAAAACTACAGTGTATTTTATGGATAAGAAGAGGTATTAAGAGGACTGATTAACTTATTTGCAGACTAGTCAGGTTAATCCCAAAACGGCGAAATAAAACCACCAAATCCTTTGATCCCTAATTGCTTCATTTCTTGTTCTATAATTTCGAGTTCATGTACAGCTGCTTTTATGCTCTGAATGTCTGTATCTTTATATTCCATCAAAATATAATGAACCTTGTTGTTGTCTCTTAAAACGTGGAAGTTTTTATACATCCACCCTTCATTACTTTTGTAAAATCCTTCTTCAAACTTGATTGTACAAATAGTCTCGATTTTTGAAATCTTTGATCCACATTCAGAACAATATTTGTTTTTGGACACAGTATTGTTTTGCAAATGTCCACACTTGTTTTCAACTTCTACATTTTCCCGTATTGTAGTATAAAATGGCGAAAGGATTTTGTAATATAATTTAGGATTATATCCAGACATGATGGACTCGAATATACGATTGATTTAACGATGTATTGAAATATTGGTAGAATAAATGATCAAAAATGAAAAAAATCATCAAGAATTATCAAGAATATCAAGAAAGTCAAGAATAGAAATGTGGTTTTGAGGTTTTGTGGATTTCAAAGGAAAAGGTTTATGATAATGATGAGAAGTGAATGATGAATTGTGAATGATTATTTCGAGACTTTCCTTCTCACCAATGTTTGTAAAGCCTCAGATCATTGAAAATAATGACGTCGCTATCCAACGACATATCGTCATGGCTCGTTGATTCTCAAACTATTGAACGATATCAATGTTCCATCTGCTTGTGTCTGTTGGAAATACCTCATTTTGTGATCGATAATGATGAGTGCGTCCACGATAACAATCCACACAAAAGAAATGAAGATGTATGTCAAAAATGCACACCTTGTATGCACTCGTTTTGCAAAATTTGCTTGGACACTTTGAAAAAGTCTCAAAATAATAGGAAATGTCCTCTTTGTAACCAGCAATGGTCTCAATGCAAGAGTATTAGAAATATAAACCTGGAACGCGAAATGGCTCTTCTCAAAATATGCTGTCCTCGATGCAAATGGATTGGAGAGTTAGGATATAGGCGAAATGGTTATCTCAAACATATATTTGGTTGTCGAGAAATGATGGTTTCGTGTGAATTTTGCAATATTTCTGTATTACATAAACATCTCCAAACACATAAAGATGAATGCAACCACTTGTCTCAAAACACCCATCTCTATGTTCGTCAACCCTTGTTGGAGAATAATGGCTCGACGTTGATGGGTATTCTGGGAATTGTTCAACAAACAAAAGATACTGAAACAAGCAAAGCGGAGATTGTGAAGATTGTGAATTGTCAATTTTCCATTCTTGGATGTACTTGGCGCGGTACTCGCAATACCATGGAACAGCATTTTGTAGAAGACAACAATATCCATTTAAAGATCATCCGGTCTTTGACGAAATCCAATATCGTCTTGTCACCTCCTCCAAAACCAATCCGATTCACTACACCGAATCAAAATGTGGAAAATAACATTCATTCAGTGAATTCAGTGATCCAGGTTGGTGACATAGTGGATTGCAAAAATCAAACCAATAATTGGTTTCTGGCGGCTGTCAAACAGATCAACTCAGATTCATTGATCATTCATTACTTGGGTTGTTTGAATAACAGGGATGAATGTGTCCATTCCAACGCCTATTCTTATCGACTGAGGCCGCCTTGGTCGCATTCTCACGGTCGTGTGGGTTGCGAAAATGACGAAGTAAAGACACTTCTCGGTATTTCTCGATATCTCTTCATACAAGACCAATCCTACGATGTCCAGTTACGCTATCCATGTATCCCACACCCTCAATTGCTTGTACAGCTACTCACGGAAAAATGTAATTTCTGTGAGACATTGCTGGCCAGGTGTGATTTAGAGGATCATTGTGCAAGAAAATGCAAGAAAAGAGAAATTCCTTGCGAAAACAAGTGCGGCGGCAGTGTACGTGTGCATGATTTGAAAACGCACAAATCCATATGTAAATTTGAAAAGATTGAATGTGACTATGATGGATGTTCGTGGAAAGGGATTCGCGAAAACTTACATTCACATCTACAAGATAATAAATGGTCTCATTTTTTCTTTTGTACCAAGCGCCAATCTTTTTAACGAGGCTCTGTATATACACTAAATAAATTTAACAATATATATTAGATGTTTTGTCAATATAAACATATCATATTGTTCACAAACCATTACTCACAGACCATTACTCACAAATCATTACTCATAAACCATTACTCATAAACCATGATTCCCGATTCCAGATTCACGATTCATGACTCATGATTCTTTTATAAGCCCGCCGGCGAGGCTGTTGTGTTTCGCTTGGTGGTGTTGAATGACGGCGGAGATTCCTTTAAGTCCATCGCGTGAGCAAAAGGGACACTTGGTTCTGGAGAGTTGTGGATGTTGAGAAAATATGGATTGAATGATACGTGTGGATTCGGCCATGGATTTTGAAAGATCTTGTTGTTTCCGTCTAGTCTCTTCAATTTGTAGCAATCGGATGCGATCCAATTCCTGTCTTTCTTTCAATTCCTCTTGTTCCTTATGAACTCTTGACGTATATTCTTCAATCATCGTTTGCTGAATTGACGAAGCTTCATCATAATCTCGAACGAGTTGCTCCATACGTTGTCGTTTTATATCAGGAAGCTCACGGAAGTCATGGAGATCATCGCGATCATGGAGCTCAAGACATTCATGGATTTCATCCACCTCGATAAATTGTAATACAAAGTGCATAGCTGGCACACTAATGGGATTTGTGGATGTGGTTGTGGTTAAACTCGACTCTTTGATTTCGTGTTTGAACTCCTTGAGGAAATTCTGAAACTTACGCTTGCGTTGAACTCGGAGTTGATTGTTTCTGAGAGCTTCTTCAATTTCCTGTACCTTGATATCGAACGCAGGTGTGGTGGTGGATCTCGGTGTGGTGATAGCAGTAGAGTGATTGTGACTGTGATTTTGAGTTTGGTTGTAAATGCGATTCGCCACGTCTCGATAGAAATAACATTTGATGGTGTACTGACCTCGATATCGCGTCCACAGGGTTACATTTTGGTAGGAAAGAGGGTTCAGGATTTCTGGTGAAACTCCAAGATCGTTGATAAGCACATGTTCAGAAATTCCACTTTTTTTGAGGCAATCTTGACACCACCGAAGGTTGAATGCGAAATTGATTTTTCGAATGCGTGGAGTTTTGCATTGCGTACACCCTCGCTGAATGAAAAGTTTGGTCCAATATAGACATAATTTAGCCGAAGTGATTCGATCACTGAATTTCTTGGTTAATTGGACACCATTATCTTCTTCCACGTCGAAACGAAGATAGTCGAAATAGTCGACAAGAACGGGAAGCCAAGACCGTTTCCAATCATTGGTGATAAACGATTGCAATTGCTTGTCGACTCGAATCAGCGCCCAAACAGCATCAATGTCGTCATACAGGAACGGCAGAATATTGAAAATAAAAATATCGCGTATCATCGGCCTCGCCGGCGGGCTTCAAATTGCAAAGAATATTCGTATATTCTTTAGTGTGTTAGTGTACTATAACCATATTTAACGAGTTTTGTACTACCGTCCTACGGTAGTACGCAACTAGTCAGCAATAGTCAATGAGGGTTATAACCTCTTTCTAGCTAAAATCACTAGAAAATAAAATTAAATCTCAATTTCTGTTCAAACGAGTTTGTCTCGAAAAACACAATGGTCTTGGTTGTTTGTTGAGTTTCGCTGTGAGAATTTCTCGGATATTGAGGGATCCTGTTACGTCTCTATTCCACCACATTCTACACTCGTTGTTGATGCAACGGAGAACATGATGGCATGAGCGAGAGGATATTGTGGGTGGTTCAAGTTTAGTATCCATAAAAGGAATTTTCGGATGTTCGTTTTTGGATTTGCATTTATGACAGAGTTGAGAAGTTTTATACTCATCCACAGATACCAATTCTGAAGCGTAGGATTCAAGCATTCTTTGAAACTTTAAATTTGGCGCAGACGGATGTTTTTTCAAGAATCCATCGGATCGACTCCAGTCTCCTATACCTATAAGAGTTTTTACTTTTTCACCCTTTTTGTTGGTAGTAAGTTTCTTGCAATGAAATCTCAACGTTTTTTCAGATAAACTCTTGACTCGAAATTTGTGGTTGAGAAACCCTTTATTTTTTAAATGGAAATTAAATAGATATTCCTTATTTTGAGCTCGAATAATCGCTCGCTCTAAAAACACATCGACGTCGGAAACGCATAGAGTCGGAAGTGAGTTCAAAGTGAGTTCGTAAGCAGGAAACCTTTTTCGGATATTGGTATGCCAAAATGTTTGGTTTTTCATCCCTGCTTCATGTCTATATTGAGAGTTTGAGCAATGTATTTTTCGAATCTCATTAGAAGACGCAGACGCCACTGAAGCATAGTATAGATTTATATGTCCCGGATCAATACCCACAATTTGTTCAAAATCTTTCTTTTCTCCTTTAATATCGTATTCTAAAGAACGATCATGTTTTCCTGAACCCAGGGAATTCATATTGTTAGTTTCATTCTTAGGAACTTCCATATGGACGCTGACTGAACAACCATTAGTGGAAATATGTTTTGCGAATTTTCGATTTCCGGTTTCATTAATGTCGAATAAAGAATTCCATAAAGCATCAGCATTAGCATCAAACAATGATTTTGTCAATAATTGTGGGTTTCCTAAGTAAGTCACGTTTTCATAATTCATTCGCTTTTGAATATAGGTCAAACACTGTTGCAGACTTGAATTGGAGAGTTGAAGATGGTCGGTGTTGAATCCTGATTTAAGAGGAAGTAAGGAGAAAATACGAGCTCCTGGAGTCGCTTCTGGTAATTTTTCGATATCAAACAGTATTTCCCACGAGATAAATAAATAATGATTGAAATTGGCACGAATATTTTCCTCCGAAGGAAAATACAAAAATCGATTGACAAACTCTTGGTGTCTGCTTGAAATGTATTCAAATCCCTTAGCTCGAGATTCAAATGCTTCATACACGAATTTCCACGCTTCTCTATTTTCCGTAAATCCATGCCTGAGTTTGAGCCACCGAATCATCCTTTTTGCAAAATTAAACACAAGATGATTTTCGGCCATAGTCAAAATATGAGCGCTGAGTTCTGTAACCAAAAACGAAAGTCCTCTCATTCGTTCTTTGAAATTCCAAATGCTATCCCATTCAGGATGAGCGTTTAGATAGATTTGACAAGACTCGATAAGAAATTGGTCAAAGGATTCTGATTCGTCATTCCAATTATCCTTCTGCAATAGTCCCTGGCAAATATTTCGGATAATTGTGACATCCAAATCTGGAAATGGTTTGTTCTCTGGAATGCACCGAAGATAGTGAAAGTTGAGCACTTGATATACTTCTAGAGTAAATCGTGAGATGAGATCTGCAATATGAGCAATGCCAGTTTTCACATTTTCATCTTTACAAAAGTTATTCCATTTCCTCGTAATACACGAGGTTTTGAAGTATTTGGCTTTTTTCTTACGATTAGAAACATCAGATCTTTGAGCCTTCCTTTTCAAATCAGGGTGAGGTGGATCAGGCGGATCAATTTTATTATCCATATTTTATTTTATCTGAAATTCAATCCATATATGTTTTTTATCTTTCTTTTTGAAAATGAAATATATTTCTCTTTTTATTCAAAGGTTTGGAGGTTTGGGATTTTTATTTAAAGGTTCGGAGGTTCAAGAGTTTAAAAAGATTTTCCTAAAATGTGGTTTTATTTATTTTCAAATTGGTTTTTGTGTCAAAGTTTTTTTGTCGAAAATAAATTAAAAATTCTGGTCCTACTGTAGGACAGTAGGACGATAAACTCGTTATCCAACAATAAATTTTTGAATAAACATGAAAATTCAAGAGGTTTAGGTTTTTTAAATTAGGTTTTGAAAATTCTTGATTTCTTGATTTCTTGATTTCTAAAACCTATTATTGAAAATAGGAAAAAAATTTGGAAAAAAATATCGAGATTTCTGAATTTCTGAAATTCCCAAAATCCTGGAATCAACAAGGCAAAGTTTCAGATTTTTGTTTGTCGTAATTCACTACTCAAGTTTATGAATTGTTATTGTATTCGATGTAACATTTGATCTTACATCCAAATATTTTTTTTTGTTTTTTGTAACGTATGTACATACGCGTTAAATTGCGATTAGTTAATTGAATCAATTTTTTGAATTTGGTCGATTTTTAGACAATTCGTGTGTTTGTATTTGACATAATATTTGAATTTAGAAATCATATAATTTATTATGGCGATTTTTACGAATCTGTATTGTTATACAACATCTTCTATGAAGACGAGTCGATACAATGGTTTGTCTATATCGATATCTCGATTCTTCAACGCAAATTCACATCTACCTCCGCAAATATTAAACAAGCAAGAGAATCTAAGAATTTCACTCAATTGTTTAGGAGGTATGAATGTTTGCATCTCACCATTCACGATTTCAACAAAGCGAATGTCTAAACTCAAACTGGTTGATTTTTCCGAAATAGTATTTTCCATTTGGAATGACTTTGAGAATTTCATTCACATACATCTTTGAATTTCGAAGAAGATTGACAACGTGATACAAAAGATTGCAATAAACTGTATACGAGAGTATTTGGAATGGTGATTGAAATTGTTGTATGTTTTATGTTTTATGTATTAAACCTCGATTCGTAAAAAAAATTCCTCAACCATTTTGCAAAAAGACCACATCAGAAATCACAGTTTAAATTTAACAATCGAGTCTTTCATTTTTTCAGTCAAATACATTCTATTTTCCTTCTCTACTTTTCTCTTCTTCTGATTTTTGTGATTTTCTGTTTTCCGCGTCTCTTCTATGTCGAAATTCAAATCCGGTCGAATTATTACACAGTGCCATTCTTATCATGGGATTCCGATTGATGAACTGAGTTCAGTGGTTCAGAAATCCATCTGTCGTCGTGGAGACTTGAAAACGGGTGTTCCTTATGCGCTTCAGTGGATGTTGTTTGTGAAATGGCAGGAATCGGACAAGACTCGTAAAATGGCTTCAGCTGCATTGTCCAATTTCCGAAACCGTATTTTTCATGTGGCTCTATTTGAAGACATCTTGGCATTTGCGGAAATACCAGCCGTTGTAGATATACTCGATAAACACGAGTCGTGGTTCGAGATGCTTAAATCCTCTTTGAATTCATCTGAAAATTCTTCACTCGTGTCTGATGCATCCATACATGCTGCCGCTAAAATTATTCAATCCCTTGAACGTATATCAAAATTGCGCAAATATCGCATCGGTAGCGAAATGATGCAGTCACTCTATACAGATCGTTCGAGCGACGGGAGTGAAGTCGCTTTGGTATCTGAATTTAAAAATTCTCAGTTTAGAACTTCTACAAGTTCAACCATCACTCGATTTGAAAATTTCATTTACCGCCGTTTGATGTTTGGCTCTATGCCTGATAAACTTGTTCCTCTAGAGCGCGAACATCTGGTGTTGGGTATCATTAAAGATATGTCTGCTAAATCGGATCTATTTGTATTGCATGAAAAGGATTACTTTACTTTTTTTCTGTATTTATTTCGATCTCTTCCTGAAAATAAGGACGAGCAGTGTAAGGATTTGATTTTGCGAATACGCGAATTGCGCAAGGCGTTTTGGGAACAGATTCGTCAATTCACCTCTGGTCTTGGATTATATGCGACAAATTCGTTGAAATCCATGAATCCCGTTCAGAGAAATATGCTCGAGAGATTTAGCCACCATTGTCGTCGTCTTTTCATGGATAGTCACGAATCCAAGGAAGCTTATCTTTATCCACTTCACTGCTTACTCGCATGCATTCACCATCGAAATCTCGTCGAAAGTGGCAATTCCTCGTCGGAATCTTCGGAAACTTTATCAACATCACAAGCATCAGAAATATCAGCAACATCAGAAACATCAGAGATATCAACATTTCAAGCATCACTTTCTGATTTGGTATCGTATTTCAATAACCCAACGCCTCCAAATGTACCTATACCAGACTATGCGATCGACATGCACACCAAGGCTGGTCGTAAACGAGGTCGCAGTCGAAAGGATTTTGCACTTGAAGGTTGCCAAGTTATTCCATGTGATGAGGAATACTATGTGCCGTCCTGGCATGAACGATATATTGCGGCTCGCTGCGAGGTCAAGGAAAAGGTGAATGTGAATGTCCGTCAGCATTCATCGGAATCAAAAGATAATAATAAAAGTGAAGTATCTTATTCATCTGAATCTTCCAAATCATCTGATGATTCATTCCAGAACCCAAAGCGATTAAAAATAATGGTAAATCGAAATGACAGTGAGCCCAGTGAAGCCAAATTGCCAGCCAAATTGTCATTGGAATTTATGGATATGCCTGACCAGTATGTTCAGGATTGGAAGAATTCACCTCGTCGAGTCGTATTGTGTCAAAAAGTGACTTCCAAATGGAAACAAATTTCTCTGCTCGACTATATTCACGACGTGGATGTGGATGGATGTCCTCTATATTTCTATAAAGGTCCGTTTGATGTGTCGAAAGGAAATACCTTGCAACGTTTGCAGTGCTGGTCTATGCGACAAAAATTATTGGAAAAATTAAAAGTTTCATTTCCAAAAGGGACCCTGATGTGTGAGAAAATGTGTGAAAAAACGTTGGATGAAAATGAGTATCATCACGAGGATAATCAGGATGATTCTCATCATTCACTACATTCACAGAAATTCTGGATTCGGTGTTCGAGTTTGATTCGATTGCCGTATTCTGATGTGATTGGCGATGTCGATGGAGATCATGGAATGAATACAAGTGAAATGTGTAATGGATGGTCAGGCACACTAATGAATAAATCCAAGGTGGCATTGATACGAATGTGTGAGGCGAGCTCAGATGAGATTTTGAATCATCCCGATTGTTTTCGCATGGGCTATTTATACTTGTTTTTGCGCTTGGTCTTTAATCCACCGATTGGAGATTCGGGATCGTGGAATATTCTGATCGACAAGCAATCCAAGCAATCACAACAATCCAAGCAATCAGAATCGTCATGGACACCTTATTGTGTAGATTTTGAAGAAGTGAGTCATGATAAAAATGTGGATCTTGATTTAGATGGTCAGAATTGGCCATTGTTTGTTCAAAAGCGAACCATTAGTGTGGATGTACTTCCCGCTATCAATACGGTACTTGGTTTCGGATCATCTCTTCATCATCAGACTAATCTTCAGAAAACTATTGCTATTTGGAATCATTGGATTGATCTTATCGATGAAATTCCAAATAATAGTCATTTATTTCGCTTGAATTTGATTGAAAAGATTGCCATGTTTTTTCAGTCGTTTGTATATGACGATAAATGAAGATTTATTTTTTTCACATTTTTTCACACTTTTCATTGTATTTATGTGTGATTTATGTGTGTGTTTTTGTTTCATTGATGATAAAATAAGTCATTTTACAAAGCTTTATTATGAAATCACAAACAAAAATATGCAAAAGTTAATAAAGAAGTTTGATGAATTTGAAACAACGAAAAATTAGTTCAATACTGAAGGCTTCAAAAGTCTGTATGTCGGAGCAGCACGATCGAAAAATTCGGACAGAAAGGAATCAGCTCTCTCACAACTTGCCACATTTCCATTGGATTTAGTCCAAGGAGGATGAATTTTAGATAAAATATCGACCGAGGGTATACGTGCAAAGTGAACATATACCTCGGAATTATAAACCAAGGTAATTTTTGCCAAGTAAAATTTACCAACATGATCCTCTACATCAATCAAATCGCCAACCTTCAAATGATGTCTCCAGTTGGATTGTTGATAACACGACATATCGCAAAATACGTTTCCAAAATTATAAACTTGTCTCCTATTTTGATAATCACAGCTTGAAGAAATGGGTGTGTTGAGTGTGTGATTTTGATCCACTGTACCTTTTTCAGCAACTAGTGATTTTTTGATGGTGAGAGTGATATGATCCAAGCCTGGCATTAATGGAACTACATCGACTTGATCTTGGTCTGATCGTGAATAAACTCGAACAGGAACTACGATTTCTCCAAGAGTGTATTGCAATCCCTTTGATTCTTCAATTTGATTTTTATCCTCGGTTTTAGATTTTGCTTCAGATGTTGCTTCAGATGTTACTTCAGATGTAGAAATTACTTTTGATGCTTCTTCAGATGTTTTTTCAGATGTTTCTTTAAAAGACATTTCAGGAGACAGATCAGGAGATTTTTCAGGTGGCGTATCGGATACTACACCGGTATGTACGTAATCGTCATCATCGGAATCATCATAATTGGAATCATCATCTGATTCCACAACGGTAGCGGCGGAAACACCTAATCCTAATTTGGAGGCGAGAAAATTGATATGTGAAACAACATTTTCAGCCTGGTGTTGGGCCAAGCTTCCACGTTTGCCAGTCCACGAACAACCCAAAGGGCACGATACAATCGCAAAATCACACTGAAGTTCATGTTCGGTCAATTGTTTCTCCACGTCTTGGTGTCGAAATGAAAGACCACAATTGTGTTTACAGGATGGTAATTTGGCATGAAACTTGTGGTTTAAATGTCCATCTAGTTGAGCATGTGAGCCGACCCACGAACAACCACCAAAAGGACACGTGACAATTCTTCCGGAACATGTAGACTTGTGTTTCTCATACAATTTTTTACCCTCGTCTCCACGAATGAATACATACCCACATTTGTTTTCACACACTATGGGACAGTTGAGACAGTCGTGAGATTGTAGTTGATCTCGCTCAATGAGACGTTTGCAGAATATACATAGAACAAATGAATGGTACAAGTGATTAGACATTTCTTCTCGTCTAGACTTGAATAAACATCCATGATTTTCACAGGAAATCATTGTTTTCGGACAATCGCGCTCCAGATGCAAATTCATTTGAATTCTAGTAATTGAAGCTCCACACGAACATTTAACAGCAACATAATCACATTCCTGAAGATGTTTCTTGTATTCGGATCGTCTGAATCCAAGTTTGCCAATCCATGTACAATGTTCATTCTGGCAAGTCAGTTGCAAGTCGGACATGACATGCTCACTTCGAATATCCATAAAACCTTGTGAGAAACTTGTCACTTGAGGATCCCTACATGAAGGACAAGTTAGTTGTGATCTCTTTTCTCGACTCGTACTATTGCTTAGACAGGAGTTACAATACGAATGCTGATTCGGGCACGGAAAACACCGATGCTCGCTCAAATGGAACTTACAAGGAAATTGACAAGGCAGTATATAAGGATGGTCTAGCAAATCATTACAAATACCACAAGTCAAATGATCCAGACGAAGTGTGTCGGAAGGTGTGTCAACAATGATATTTTTTTTGATTCCGACAGCTGATATCACAGATATCACAGTTGTCGCAACATCAGAGGAAGTAGAAACATCAGGAGTAAAATCAGGAGAAAGAATTTGTGAAGATGTCATAGCGGTAAAGGGTAGATTATAAGATTATAAGATGAGAAGTCGAAAAACCAGTAAGTAGAGAAAACTTTCAAATTAAATATGATTTATGATGATTTGAAAGTCATATAGGATGTTATGAGAAAAAAAGTTTCAAGAATTATTTTATGTTTTATGTTGTATGTTTTTTCAAATTTTTCAAACCTTTAATTTCAAAAACCTAAAAACTTGAACCACAAACCTATTTTTCAATTTTCATTCATCATTTTCTTTGGTAATAATATATTATTCTAAATACTTCTATTTCAATTAAAGATCAGATGACTCACAGATGTTGGTGTTGTGGATATGAAGTGGAATCTCTTTTGACCGAACTGTATTGCGCTAGATGTTCACATATCGACTTGTTGATGGAAGTCCAGAAACGTCGCGATCGAGGTGAAACCTGGTCGGCATGTATGGAATGCAAACAATATAAACTCACTCACAACTTTACATCTTCATTGTATTGTCGAGACTGCCTTCCTATCCATACTTGGAAACCTACAACAGATAAATCGTTATATGGTCAGAATTTGTAATATAATTTGTAATCAGTCATGTTGTACCTTGAATCATTAGAGTTAATAAATTTCTTTTGTGTGAATAGGGTTGGATATTGTGAATATAAATTGTATTTGATATAACGTACTCGATGCACTTCTGTTACGGGGTTTTTTATAATTTTAATATTTTTATTATTTCTTTTTTGCTTAATGAAACAGAATAGCCCGCCGTGGCCGTTCACGGCGAGGCTTAGGTCTTTCTGACTGGGAAATTGATACCAGAGGGATTGGAATTGTATCGATACAGGTTTTCTTTGATGCGGCTTTGCATAATGGCGTTGATGAGGATTTGTGTTTCATCCAGTGCCAATTGTCGAGGATCGACTCTCTGACGTCTTTCAATGGCTGTCCGCAATTCAATCCAGTCGTCGATATACTTCTTTTTCAATTTACGTTCATTGTCCCTGGCCTTTTGATCCGTATCGCTCTCATTTACATTTCCAGCTTCCGGTTCATCCACTTGTCGTGCAAGATCATTGTAGGAAATCCCAAACGCTAACTGAGTGAGATCATCAGGCGAACCTTGAAAAAATTGAAGCATCGTTTCATAATATCTCTGAAAAATAATTTCAATGTCAGGCAAATAGTGATTCAAAAATCCATCCAATCGTTCCAAGTCATTCACTCCAGCAATATACATATCTTTCCATTTGAACCTGTCGCCATTCACTTCAATTTCGTTTTGGAGCCAGGGATGTGTGGAAATACCCATTTGAGATTGACCCGTATACGGATTGGTGGTTTTAGTTTGAAGAATCACTGAAAGACCAATATTTTTATTTCTGGCTAAATCAGCACCCTTACCTCCATTGATGACGTACATGAACGGATCACTGGGTAGATCCATACTTTTTATCTCATCCCAAGTGGAATTATCTTCGCGACGACCTCCATTGCCTCCACCACCCAATTGTTCATTGATCTGTGGCTGAATGGCCAAAAGCTGGACTTCTTCTGGAGACGGTGGATGGTCGCGTCCATAATCTTCAATATATTGAGTGTGATCATCGCGAACGTCTCCATAATCTTCAAGTTCTTTTCGATATTTGGCCTGTAAACCGTTGCGTCGTGAAAGAAATTGCTGCTGATTCGGGTAATAAGTGCAAATGATCATACTGAGTTTGCGATACATGTGTAAAAACTGGAATCGACGCTGTCGAGCGATCCAATAGAGTGTGAGTTTACATTTTTCGTCGTCCGATAGAATAAATGGCGGTAAACTCATCCAAAATGGAATGGTCCATCCGATCCAATAGGATTCGCCATCGTATCGACCTTTGCCGTTGATACCTGTATTAAATTGCTCCACCAATAGGGCGTAGCCGGGAATGCTGGTATTGTCAAAGAAACGCACAAGAAGTGGAAACTGCATATGATCCAACTGTTCTTGTGCCGTGGAGAAATTGGATCGACAATACAACTGAAATTGACTAAAGAGTGAATACTGGCTTCCAATCTCTTCGTCACCAGAGCCGCCACATCCTTGAGCTTCTTTAGGTTGTTTCGAGACTTTGGCATAAGTGCGACAATTGTGTGGTCTAAATTTGATGGATTCGATCATCGGTGCGCTAGCGTTTTGATTCAAGACTTGGCGCCGATCCGCTTCTACATCCTCGAGATAATTTCGGTCATCCTCATTCAAATTGCAACGCCTATTCAAGTTGCGAGGCGGATACGGTGCGTGTGGTCCATTACTTCTCTTGGATCTTTCAGATCCACCACCTCTGGAACGACCTCTTCCACGACCTCTTGAACCGCCTTGTCCTCCTCTTCCACGACCAGATCTTTGTGAACCGTTAGTTTCATCTGAATCTGATGAATCGGATGAATTTCGAATCGAGTCGGTTTGTTGTGAATCTCTGGATTCTCTTGAGCCACTTGAATCTCCAGTGTCACTAGAGTCACTGGATTCACTGTCTGAATATTCAGTGTCTTGGTCTTTATCTCGGTTTCTCCTTCGCTCGGAAGTAGTGGGTAGTGCTGGAAGACGCTGATTTCGACTCATTTGTTTTCTTGAATTTTCTTCAAGTTTTGGAGTTCAGAGATTTCTAAAGTTTTATGGATGTATGTACTATATATTGGACAAGATTTATAGTGATATATCAGTGTCCGTGATCTTTTTTTGTTTACTTGTTTTGAAAATCGATTTTGAAAATGTAAATGGCTGATTTTTTTGTAAAGTGGTTTTTTGGTTTTTTACGTATTACATTTTTCGACCCAAAAAGGTATGGTAAAGGAAATCAAAAATCAGAATTCAAAAAAACAAGTAGGATATAGCCATAAAACGACCAAAAATCAAAAGTGTGGTAGTTGACTATTGAGGTTGGCGTTGGTGTTCTTCCCAAGTATGTGTGTTTTTGACATGTTCCGGACGCTTTGTCTTCAGTTCACCTTGTTTTTTTCGGTGACAGTATTCACAAATGACCAAATTATCGCATGTGTTGCATGTAAAGTACGACATTTGTTTCTTTTTATAGCCTGTGTCGCACAGAATACATTTGAACATTGTATCTTGCGATTGATTTGCATGATTTTCAAAATTTTCATGAGACATCAACATTTCAGTGTCAATATCCATATGATCCGGACCGTGATTTTCTTGAGGGTCTTGAATATCTTGAATATCTTGAGGGTCTTGAAGATCACGACCATCCTGAACCTCCTCTTCAGTTCTGTGGCGCTTCGGGCGACCGCGTGATTTATCTGATTTATCGCGAGATTTTCCAGGTGATACATCCGAATGTGAGTATTGGGACTGGAGATCGGAATGTTGGTCATTATGATCATTTTGATCCGAACCATTATTATGATCATCGACATCATGACCGCGTCGTTTTCTGGTCTTGGGTTGTGACGTTGTGGCCAATGACGGCGTCAGCATAAAGTTTGTGGTGGATTCGGAAGCCTTGTCGCCGAATTCAGGTAATTTCACAAACGCAGCGCCGATAATCCATTCGCCAGTGACCATTTTAGGTGCCGGACCGCCTTCTTTGACGTGAATGGGCCACATGCGCGCCACATTCTGAATGATTTTACACTTGTGTTCTCCGAAAATGGGCGCAATGCGGTCCTGTTTACACTCTTCGCGCCACATCTGAAAGTTCTTGTGGAGCGCATATGCCTTAAACCTCGATTCGAAATCTTCATACTTCCAATAGTATTCAGAATTGTACTGCAAGAATTTGTTGGATTCCATTTCGTAGAAGAATGCACGAAGGGCACTGCTTTCCGCCAAGAATTCATCTCTGTTTTTCAGAAACCTGGGTGGCAAGTGTGTCCAGATATCACCGCCTTGGACTTCACGCAACAATCGCAAGAAGCCGCAATTGAGAAACCGATACGACGTTCCTCCAGATTGAAGAAGCTTGGGTTTGAATGCTGGATCGGGAGGCGATGGTAATTCCTTAAAGTCGATTGGAAAGACACGACGACGAAAGTTTCCACCCACATCGTTCCATTTGGCCGGCACTCCGTTACCTGCTCCTAAAAAGTGTGCCGACAGACGAGTAAATTCCTGCGGCTTGTTTTTGATACGAATGGTCATGAGATCTCCCGAAATCATATTTAAAATATCGCCGGAATCCATGGTGGAACTGGCCGTCAAGTCACTTGCGACAATCAAGCTCTTTTCTTCGAATCCCTGTAATCCAAACGTCTCTTCCTGTTTGTTGGATAAATTGGCAATGAGAAACGAGTCGAAAAAGGAAGAAATCAGTTCAATGAGCGAGGATTTTCCCGTTCCAGCCACTCCTTTCAGAAACACAAACAACTCACGATTATCGGGCTTGAATTTCTGTAAATTCCTTCCTAGAATTCCCGCCACCGCTTCGATTTCCTCGTCGGTGTATTTCTGAGTTCGAAACAACGAGACGAGTGGATTGAGTTCACCGGTTTTCGGATGATGGGCCAGTTCCATAATGGAGTTTTTAATTTCACGCGTATCCAACTCGTCGTCAATGTAGCAGATGGAATGGTAATTGTTGGGTTTCTTGTGATCCCAGTGGTACCACCACTTATCTTCGGGTCCATAGTAGAGATGAGACTTGAAGCTGACTACACCTGGCATGACGCGATAATCCACTAAATTGGAATCTTTCGAATGTTCCAAACAATTCTCGACCGAGGAGCGGATGTTGGCCTTGCCCCAATACAGGTCAAACATCTCCTTTTGGTCGCCCGACGATTGCAGTTCCGACATAAAATTCTTGACTTCGCAGTACTTGCGATAGTAACTGGTCCCGTGGATCTGGTCGCTGTGTGGTTCATTGACATACGTCTGAATGAGAAACTCGTTTTTGCGTCGAATTAATTTCAGTCGCTGAATGGTCTTGAGACAGGAGTTGAACATGACGCGAAACGGTGCGACGCGATTCTTGCTCTTGCTTTTGAAAAGGTTCTTTTCGAGGAAATCCTGAACTTCAGTACATCGTTCAAAACTGTGGTGCTGAGGACTGGATCCCGATCGATCAATGGCCATAATGTGATTGACCACTAAATTGATATACGACATGTACAGCAAACGAGTCATGCGTGTCCACTCTTGAATGTAGGTAGAGGTTCCGCGATGAGTGATCTCATCCTTGAGTCCAAGCGACATGATGGTCGAGTAGATTTGATCCAAACAGTACTTGTGTCGCCTATACGTGGAATAGGCTTGGTCTCTGGACACCAGTTTAACGCGATCCTTTTCTTCGTCCCAGGCATTGTAGAGACGGAAACTGAATCGAATATCGGCAAAGGCATCGTTTTGTGGCTCATCCAGTTTGAGCATGGCATGAAATTTATCAAAGTCCTGCTTGAATGTTTCTTTAAACGCAAAGTATTCATTCAAATTCATCTTTTCCATCTTTTTTTCATCGCCGCAGATGATTTTAGTGTTGAATAGCGTATCATTGTCGGTGGATTTAAATTCCTGGCGCTTGGTCTCATTTTCCTCCAGTAACCTCTTTTTGATTTCGCCAAAGGGCACATGCAGCCAGCGTAATTCAGTCACCACGTCGGCCATGGAGATTTATGGATTTATGGATTTATGGATATGTGGAGATATACCAGAAATCAGAAAAGAAAATTGAATTGATGATTGATGAGTATAGATTATTATTTTTTGAGTGTTTGATAATGTTAAAAAAAGAAATTGTGATTTTTGAATTGAAAAATTCAAATTTGAATTTTCTCAACCTGAGGTTTTTTTGTGAAAAATTTCAAACCTATTAAAGCAGAAATTCCGAAAACCGCAAGCTTAGACACCAAACAACCTATAAAACCTTGTAAAACCTCACAACCAGAAACCTTTGAAAACCTTTTGAAATCTAAAATTTAAAAAGACAAAAAATCTAAAAAATCCAAAACTCTTGAATGAAAAAACCCAAAACTGGAGTCGTGAATGTCGTGAATGTCGTTGGAGCGGTTTCGTCAACCAATCTCAATCCAACAAATGCAAAACACTTTGTGGAACCTAAAAATCCCATGAAGACAAATAAACCCAAGAAAAATGTGGATAAATCCAAGAGTAGTAAATCGGCCAAGTTTTTCAGGTTTGTGGCACGCAAGAAAAAGAGATCAGTGGCCTCATCAGGTGCTGAGGCTCCAAGCTCAAGCATAAATCCAAAACCGAAATTTAATTCTGATAAATTCGAATACAAAGATTCGTGGTTGGATCATTTAGAACATCCGGGAAGACTCCACTTTGAAGATTGTGGAAATGTGGTGTATATTATTGCCAGAACGGATTTCACTCAAAAAAAACTGTATATAGGCGAGACACAAAACATTAAAATTCGGTGGGATCAACACAATTGTATTGGTGCATCGGAAGCAGGTGCCATGGTGACTCGCGAATGGGTTGCTGAAGGATTCCAAGCGGAGCCGGTCTGTGTGATTCGCGGATTTAAATCACTTCACGATTCATTAGGATTTGAGACACTGATTCAGTCTCTGAAATTCAAACAATTCAAAAAGTCGGTGGAAAACCATTGGAAATACAAGAAGAATTTATTGAATAAAACACTGCATAAAGAAATCCGTCGTTTATTGGTGGCCTTGCGGACAAATCGCTGGAAGAACTATCCGTTACAAATCTGTTGGTTTCACTTGGGATTTCGACCCAATGCCGTTGATCTTGGTTTGTCGCCACATCAATCCGAATGTCTGATGCCAAACTTTGAAACTGTCACTTCTTTACACTTGTCGAACATCTCCAATATCAATATTCCTCACCATCTGTACTCTTTCACCAGAAAATTAGACGTCGATACTGTAGATACTTTAAACAATCAAACTGACAATCAAGATAATCAATGTATTAGTGACAGCGAGTAGTGTTTCATGAGTGTCTGATAAGAATTCGTAATAAATTACAGCTTGAATCACTTGAAATAAATTCTTACATATTCTCTGGTCACACTCTCCGGAGGCCAACATTTAAGAGGAACTTTTTCTTTCAAGATTTCATATTTCAATCCCTTTTTATCACACCATTTTTGAACGACGTCTATGTCCAAAGAAATATAATAATCACTGCGATAACCATTTATGTCGATGTATTTGTTATGTTTGATCGCTTCAAGTTGACACCACAACTTTAATTCCGTTTCGACCAGCTTACGCGAATTTTTTTCGAGCGCAGATAATCTGTTCAATTTATTTTGAAATTTCGACATTTTTGAGTTGTGAGTTGTTTGTTGTTTATTTTATTTTATCGTTTACAAATTTACAAATAAATTCATATAAATATTCACCACCAAACTTTTGCCGACTCTATTTCGAATGTGAATCCGCATGAGAAGCGGTAGACGACGCTGTGAAATTAGTGGACATATTATCCATTGTCAATAGATCCAAAACAGGAATTGTAGCGTTTTTCTGAATTTTACTATCATTTAACAATTCTTTTTCTAATCGCATTACTTTTTGGTTCATCGATGTTAGGGATTCTTGAATGGTTTCGAATCTTCGAAAGGCGGCTTGAAATCCAAGATCCATTCGATTTTCCAATTTGGTGATGGATTGGACAATTTTTTCGATGGATTTTAGATTTAAGGATAATGCTTCTGATGGTGCTGCTGCCGATGACAAATGTTCTGAGGGTCCTTGAAATCCTTGAACTGAATGTGTGGATGGTTGTGGTTTTGGAGTGGCGACTACAGGTTTGGTGCGCAATACATCTCTAAAGGCGTCACGTCGAGGTACAATAGATCTGGGCCTGGGCCTCGGACTTTTCATATATTCTGGATGATGTGGAGTTTGTCTAAAAGATTCATTATTTTCGATGGAATCTTCAATGTGATCTCGCTGATCTCGAATATACCGCTGATCACGCTGATATTGATGATCTCGCTGATCCTCATCTCGCTCGTCACCGTCCCGATAATCCTCGAATTCTTGAGAATTTTGGTCGTCGTCATATGTCTGACTCTGACCCACATGATTCGGCAAGCTTTCCAATAGCGCCATCGGAAAGAGCGGAAAACGTGAAAACGGAGTGGATTGAGATTGTTGATTTTGCGCAGAGGATTGACGCGATCCTAAAAACTGACCAGAAAATATTTGATTTTGACGCAAATCTTGGTCATCTTCGACAATTTCTTGAATCAACGCATCGTCGTATGCCGGTCTCGCGTTTTCCGAAAAATCCCGAGATTGAAGACATCCATTTGCTTCATGGATTTCAGAAACGGCAAATATAGGAAATGGAGGTAGCGTAGATATTGAACCTACCACGCGACGACTTTGATTCGTACGATTCGGTTGTTGTTGATCTGGATTCGAACCACTCATTCTTTCCCGACTTTGTCTGTATGATCCATTATTCATTGATGAGGTAGGTGTGAGGGTCAGGTATAATTCAGGATGAGTCAGTTATGAATTGATTTAAGATTAAAGACAAGTTTTGTTTTTGCTTTTTTGTGGGTGTGCTTAGAAAATTGAAAAAATCAGAAAAGAAATTATTTTATTCTAAAATTCAAAAACCTTTGATTTAATTCAAACCTCAAAACCTTTTAATTTCACAAAACCATGAAATTCTTTCGTATTAATGAAAGATAATGAGTTGTCCTACCGGTAGGACACAAACACATGGTAAAAATTTTCGAAACGGATAATTTTGATCATTAATTATCATTAAGAACATGAACAAAGACAGCAATTGCAATTACAACAGCATGAACCATGACTACAAGCTTCAGGATCAAGCCATATCACTTCTCCGGATTCTCTGTCACATCGTTGAACAATTTTGATCACTTCATTACATCCTTCTTGTGGACAAGGTAATTCAATACTCACATAGACGCGATTGAACAATCCACAACACGATTTAAACCAAGGATCGTGAATGACTTTTAAAGTTGCTGGAAATTTAAAATGTTCGCAGATTTGGGCTCTTTGGTTCTCCACAAACGTTCCCTTGACATTCTCATAGACCAATCGTTTCTTACAGCTTTTGCAAAATACTTCCACTCGTCCCATGATATATGAATTTATATATGTGAATATAATTTATATATATACTTTTGATGTTTGATATAAACTAATCTTTTTTATTATTGATTTATTATTTTTATAAATACAAGGCATTGACACGATCTTGAAACATTTTTTTGACGAGATCTTGTCTTCTGTTGACTGGCAACAATTGATAATTCTCCTTGTTTGGATGAAAAATGGACAAGTACATTTCAACGACACGTACGCGATAATGCTTCTCCAAAATGTGAGCATACAGATTCAATTGAGTCGTATAATGAAAAAAATTAGTGTCTGGAAACTCGTCCAGTGGTGGATACATCATAGCATCGCCAAAACTCTCGTATCGAATTTCTCGGGATCTCTTGTGATCAATTAGAATGATATCTCGTATGTTTTGGCTATTCGTAGTTTCCGCTTGGATATGTTCTTGAACAACTTGAACATTATTTTCTTCTTGTTTTGGTTTGAGCCAAGCCATTTGTAAATCCACGGATCCGGCAAAGTCGTAATCTTCGTCATAGATGATCTGTTCGGTTCGATAAGGTGATACGTTTTTGTTGATTTGCATATCGCGAAAGAATGTCTTGACGTATCCAAATTCAATACTTGTGTTCTCCACTACGGCAGGATGGTCATACATCTCGTTGGCGTAGATTTCGCTCGAATAGTGTAGAGCGGTTCCATCACCAGAGGCGTGGAAAGCATTCTCGTCCCACATGTTTTTAATGAGATAGTAGGCCAACTTTATTTGATCGGGTTCTTTATAGATTGTCGTATATGGAACCATACCCAGTTGCCACTTTTGAAATACAGGTTCAGGAGTAGCGACTCGCCATAGTTTTTCCGCATACTTGTCGGCGCTTGCAAAATACTCTTGCCAGGCTGGAGAAGGAAAGTGTTCCAGAGATGGTTTAGGATTGGTATGAGGACCGCCATGGACATCACCACCACCACCACCACTTTCAGGCCATACATATATGTATAAATTGCGATACTTTTCATATCGTTGTTCTTTTGGAAACGCCGGCTTCTCGATCATTCCGGGAATGATCCTTTTGGCATCAAAGTGCGAGTGATACTGACCCACAAACCCTGTACAACTGATTCCTACCAATTTTCCCTTGAGGACATACTTGTGAACGGGATTATGTGGCGGGTCGTAAAACACGATATTCTTATCTCGCGCATCTCCATACAATTTAGCCAAATGGAGAACATCCAGTTCCGAGTGTTTGGGAATGACATATCCGTTATGGTGCATCAGAGGTTCTTGAGCTGAAATGATTTTATTTAGAGAAGGGTCCATCTGGGTACGCAAAATCTCCTGAGAACATTGACAGACGCCTGAGGAGGCCACTCCAGCGCAGCCATATTGAACCGCATCTTGATAACGATTTCGGAAAGCTGGAGTAGATGAATCTAGTCCTGAATTGGATCGTTTTGGTTCGGTCTTTGCGATATTGTCACCACCAACAGATGTGCACGATTCTCCTTCTTTATTGTCGCCACTGCCGTGCGATTCAACTTTACGCTTCCGATTGTCGGTCGTTTCCAAAACTGTATTGTATAGCCTTTCGTAGCACTGCCTCGCCGGCGGGCCTACAAGAGATGTATGAGATTGTACATGAGATTGTGAAAGTGTTTGTGATTGAGATTGCGGTTGTGAAAGTGATTCTGACATTTAAGATTGTTATATATTATAAAGATTTTATTTATTCTGTGTAGCAATGAAATTTTGCATTCTTGGATTTTTTCAATGTCGTGAGTAAAAAATTGAAAAATCTTGTGAAAATTGAAAATCAAACCTTTAAAACCTCTGAAATTTATTTGAAACCTTAAACCGAGAAACCTTGTGAGGTTTTGGAAAAAAAAGAAAAAAATAATTTGAAACAATTATTTCTCTATTTTGGACATTTTCGCTTTCGGAAGAATTCCAACTTTTGGACACATTCATCCAACCTCTGAAACATCAATTGTAAGTCCAGAGGATCGGGCATATCCGACATATTCTTTGATTCAAACATAACTTCCGCAGCTTTAAATTGTTCCTCCAGTTCACCGACTTCTTGTTTTAAAACTTCCAATTCCGCATTCAAATCTTCAGAATTTTCTGAATCCTTCGACATTTGATTCTTGATTTGTATTATTACTGTGACTATTGGTTATTCGGATACGTGAACACTTGAATAATTGAATACGTGAATACTTTTTTATATATAATTGACAATTTTGAAAATGATTCCTAATGCCGCCTCGATGTATCAGATTCAGTTTATCTATTCTCTCAGAAACCACGACACACATCACCACCTCTATCAACGACTCAAACAGATTCTATGTTCACCTTTATACACTTGTCCAGAGACAAAGATGGTATGGATAAAGGAATTTGAACGAATTGTCAATATGAAATCGGAAAAGAGCGATCTTCAATTAGAGAAATTGCAACAAACTATGATGAATGGATATGGTCATGGACACGTTCAGGGTCAGTCGTCGTCTTTGTCACCACCACCATACAAGATCGACTTTGCCGACCGCCGATGTATTACCGATCCTGAAATTTATCAATTATTACATACCTTTTTCCACACGGTGATCAGAAACATGCCTGAATGTCGCGAAAGTAAAACTATGGGTGAGGATCACACCGAAGGGAATGACGGACGAGTAGAGTCCAGAATCGATGCGATTTTAGCGCTTCTTGAAGGTCGTGGTGATGGTACTGATCACCCATATAAATTGATTGCAACCAAGCCTGGTGATCCGCATTTTTTTAAACTGCTGGATGTCGGATGTGGGAATGCAGAAATCACCCAAGGTCTGGCTGAATTTTTAAATATCCCAAAAGACAATTGCGTAGCCTGCGACATTAAAGAAAGTAAAGAATTTTCACCCAAGGTCTTGGATCGATTGACCTATGTTCAACTCGACCCTCAACAAACCAGATTGGACACGAAACGTTTTCCGGACTCGTCGTTCGATGTCGTCGTGGCGCTCATGAGTCTCCACCATATTCCACACTATTCAGAGACACTGAAAGAGATTGTTCGCGTACTGAAACCTAACGGACGACTGGTGTTTCGCGAACACGATTTATTCACTCCATATCTGGCCGTCATTTTAGACATAGTTCATGCCCTTTACGACTGTGTGTTTAAAAAAATCCAATCCATTTCTCCCGAAACCTTTTGCACAACGTATCGAGCCTTTTACAAGGGTCGAACGGATTGGCAGCGCGAATTCAAAAACGTTAATCTGGTTGCCGAACCTCATAGTCACGACTTGGAAGGCATCTATCGCTACCCGATCTCCATTCGAAAACTACAAAAGGATCGACCGATTAAAAATGTCTTAGCCAGTTATATGGGTATTTATCGCAAGCCGGCGTCCAGTATTCCAATGTTCACACTGGTCCCAGGCAATTTGATTTCCGAACCATCGAAAAAACAAAAACTGGAAAAAAATCAAGAAAATCACGAAAACACTCTCCAAAATCAATGATTTATTCTTCATCGTCACATTTTTTGATAAATGTATCGATTAATTCTTTGAAGTGCCATCCACATAGAGTTCTTCTTTGTTGTTGAATATCCATATAGGATTTTTTATCGGATTCACTTATATTTTCGTCAGATAAAACTTGAATGGTGTGACACGGAGTGGAATTTCCAATTGCTGGACGTAAACATGCAAGTCCAACTCGAGGTCCGGATACAAGCAATGCTGAACAAACGCCAGATGGTGGATGATCAGAAGGACAGTATTTCTTAATTCCATGTTTTTCTGCCAGTAATTGAATTTCTTTGTCATTTGAATCGTCGCAATAACTTTTGTGATCCAAATATACTTTTCTTTCTGTCCAAACATAGTGACACCTTGAACAATGAAACGGAGGAATCGATGATAAATCGTCCGAAAATAGGAAAGAGATCTGATCTCCTGGAAATCCCAGAGATCCCAGAGATCCAATCCAAGATATTAATTTCTGAAAGGACATTTTGTGACTAGTGTGTGAATTATTACCACCTCAAACCATTTTTTATTACATTTGTTTACAATTTTCAACACACAGTAAATGTAAAAAAAGTACATATGATAATATAACATATCGAATCAACAACAACTCAATGGGACTATTTTATTCAAAATCCTCACAATTGAGTATAAAAAAGCAAAAGGAGAATAAATTCTGGATTCAATGGTATAAAGATACAGGTGATTTTTCAGTTGGACCACAGACGACTTGGCAAGATGGAAATCCGACTCATTTAGAACGATCGACATTTTGCTATAAACAACATCTTCGAGGAAAAAGTAATGACGAGATTCTAGATTCAAAAAATGAAAAATTTCATGGTTTCAAGACATCATAAAATCCTAGAATTTTGTGACAATGTGTGACAACTGTTTATGCAATAAAAGATTCTATTGAAATTCCTGCTAAAAATGCACCTACGACAAATCCGTGACCAAATGGAAAGGTCTCAGAATTAATTTTTTCAATCAACAGATCCAAGGTCAGCTCACAACAAGTGGGTGTGCCGTCTTCCAGACGAGGGCCGTCAAAATCGCATATGACAACATCTTTTCCTGAATCAACTTGTGCTTTCCAATATTTGGCCATCTCTGAATCACACATATATTTGTGGTATCGAGGAACATACACCTGTTTTCGAGAACTTACATAATCGAAACGCTTGGACTCATTAGAGTCATGGCAATCGTCCGTGACTAAATCCCATTGCGAATAGAGTACTTTCTTGCCTTTTGAATTTGGAAATCGTCGTTTGGGATGTTTGATAGTTTTCCAAAAGTGCACGGATTCTGACCTAGGAACGTCCATGAAGACCTTTCCACTTTGCCAAAACGCCTCAAAGTTGTAGAACCCACAGTAACCAGACGGGGTCATTGGAGAAAAATCGCGTCGATTCTTACTTTCCTTGCTTTGAGCCGAAGTGACATTGATCAGTAAAGCATCTTGAGCACCAGTGCAGCGATCGGCCCATTTGCCACGAAGATTCATACTCATAATATAAACCTTACCACGATTGGAATTAGACAGAGAGGTTAGAGAAGTCATCACAGTCTTGCCGGCGGGCTAACTGATGTTATGAATTATGATGTTATGATGTTATGATGTTCGAGTATATTCTGTTATCGTGAGTATTTGAAAAACATAATACATAAAATACAACTCTAATGTTTATGTTTTATGTTTATCATAATTTGGTTTTCTGGATATTATTTCAATAATCTCATTGAATTTTGATCTCTTCTACAATCATTTTTAAACCACAGACAAATCTTTTTCAAATTATATATCCTCATTATTCAAACATGTCTCTCACTTCCACTCCCACTTCTCATCCTACATCCAAAATAAACAAGCGCAAACGCATATCGAAAGCTGCCAATATTACAGACTCGAAGTGTGATTCCGAAGATTCAGAAGTTTCTGGAATATCTGGAATACCTGAGAATAATATTGAAGTTATCTCTCAACCCAAGCGTGGTAAGAAAGGATTATTCGGCTCGATCGCTGATACGTTGTCATCTTTAACTCCCATAGACAAACTCAAATCAGATCTGTTTTATTTCATGAGCGCCTTTATTTATGCAAAATCACGCCGTTCTTTTGCTGTTCCAACAAATATACAGTATTCTTCCTTTCCAGCTTTATGCGAGATCGGCCATTTGTTATGTCCTGTATGCCTGTGTCAAAATAAATGGGTTTACGACACGGTGTTTAGGAATACCATTCAAACTAATCATGAATTATATCGCGCTGAATATGAAAAGCAGTTAAACGTGTATATACAACATATTTTTAGTTGTTTTCAAGAGAATCGCCAGGCTTCATTTTACACTGGTATTCTTGAACCTCAATTGAGCAAATTTATTTCAGATCACCACCATTTACTTACGGTTCAAATACCACAATCTTCTGGCGAATTGCATACAGAATTACAAGACCTTGTACTGCAGATGTGGTTCGCTGCTTCATCTGCATCCATTAAAATTCAAGAATTTACGCCAGAACAAAAGGCCAAAATGAAGAAAACAATGGAACTTAGAACGAAAATCGGGTTTCAGTCTTTTATTGGAATTAAACAATCGAAGCTTATTGAAACTTTCAACACTTCTGAAACTTCTGAAATCATAGATTCGGAAGAATTACTGAGCAGTTTGTGTGTCGAATTTTAATGTTTTTGGTTTTTTTGATTTTTTG
>Ga0364919_10093_pt1 | contig 45628 bp, 49 predicted proteins | sample SorcelJu500001C7_2_FD_206953 | JGI IMG/M metagenome (GOLD analysis project Ga0364919, IMG submission 206953) | Enriched cells from Trout Bog Lake Hypolimnion, Wisconsin, USA - BchlTB.June20.5000.01.C7 | ecosystem: Environmental > Aquatic > Freshwater > Lake > Hypolimnion/Profundal zone | place... | reverse complement strand
GACCACCGGTGGGACTACAAACAACGAATATCACAATCTGCGCCGGAGGCATACATCACTCGCGAACTGTAAGACGGTGCTCATCTCAAAGCAGGTCAACAAAGTCGCCAGAGTGACGGCCAACCAGAAAGAAAGGAGATCCTGTGAGAAAACTCACATCAATTGTAGTTGTCCTTGCTGCAGGTGTTCTTCTGTTCGCGGTGGGCTGCACTAAGAAGCAAGAAGCCAAGGAAATCCGCGTCGGCGTGGTTCACGCTCAGAGCGGAATGTTCGCCTCTTTCGGTCAGAGTGGCGTCTTTGGTGTGCAGGCTGCCGTGGAAGACATCAACAAACAGGGTGGCGTGCAGGTGGGTAGCGAAAAGATCCCCATTAAGCTTTTCGTGGTGGATGACGAAAGCGATCCCAACAAGGCAGGCTCACTTGCGGAGACTCTCATCACCCAGAGCAATGTCAATTTTATAGCCACCGGCGATGAACCGCCGCACATGCACGCCGGCGTTGCCAAGGCTTGCGACCGTTACAAGGTTCCGTACGTCACGTCGGCTGGTGTCCTGGAACCCTGGATGGGAATGCGCAATGAAGCGCCTCAAAAGTTTAAGTACACCTGGGCCGCCGGCGGGATTTCCATTGCGACCCCTGTCACAGACCCCAGCGACTACCGCTTTGGCAAGCCAGGCTACACGGTCATGGATACTTGGCTGCCCGTGCTGAGGAAAATGGGCCCCCAGACCAACAAGAGGGTGGCTGTGTTTGCCGCCGACGATCCGGATGGTGAGGGCTGGTACGGACTCTTCGGACCTACCTTGAAGAAGGAGGGCTACACACCAATCGGTCTCGACAAGAAGCTGGGACTGATGCCACTGGAGACCACCGACTTCTCTTCCGTCATCCAGGCCTGGAAGGCTGCTGGAGTTGAGATCCTTTGGGGCAACGCTCCCGGTCCCTTTTTCGGCGCGCTCTGGAAGCAGTGTGCTTCTATGGGCTTTAAGCCCAAGATCGTCGACATCAGCCGTGGTGCCCTGTTCTATAACGACGTGACGGCATGGGGTGGCGATCTGCCTTGGGGCGTCGGCACCGAGGTTTGGTGGGATCCATCATTCAAAGAAAGCCCAGGGATCGGAGGCACAACGCCGCAATCGTTGGTCGAGCGATGGAAGACTGCCAAGAACCAGCCGATGAATCCTGGTATCAGCTACGGCTACCGGTCCGTGCAGGTTCTGGTGGACGCCATTCAGCGCGCCGGCTCTCTTGATCCCGATAAGGTGAACGACGCCCTGGCCAAGACGGATCTGATGACTATCAGCTATCGTGTGAGATTCGGCGAGAACCATTTTAGCCAAGGTCCCATTATGCTTGGCCAGTGGTTCAAGTTAGATACACCGGAGAAGTTTGGGGTCAAGATTGTTTACTCTGATCACGACTATGTTCCGGCGACGGCACAGCCTATCTTTCCGATGCCCAACAGCAAATAGGGAACTTGGTTGACAAAGAACTTTAAAGTTTGAAGGCGAGCAATACCAAGATGAGTGAACTGATTCTTTCCGTGAAGAGGGTAGTGGACGCTGTGCTTGCGGCACAACCGGAAGAGACAGAACCTCAGTCCTCGCCGGTGCAGGTACAAAATGTGGAAGCGGGCATAAAGAATAGCGTGCCCGGCGCTGATTGGGTGCCCTTTTGGGTGCCCCAGCAGGAGGAAAATATTGTAAGTGATTGATTTAAATGGTCGGGGAGAGAGGATTTGAACCTCCGACCCCCTGGTCCCGAACTCTGAAAAACAAAACTCTAAGTGCTTTACTTGGTGTCGCTTAGGGACGGCAAGACCATTCTTTCTCTCCCTCGTTTGTACCGAAGTTGTACCGAGGCTTGATTGGCAAATTCTTGATATCCTCTTCCGACACAGGTTGGACAAAGTTCATTCTGCAGAAGCACGCATAAGTGAGCCAAGTGTCGCGCATACAATAGCAGCAAAGGTCGTCGATTTGACCCAATTGCCACATAGGTAATACTTCCGAACCGCAACCACTCTTCTGCCCAACGCCTAACCCGGATGCAAGTCTGTCGAGCGAGGGTGCGCCTCGCATTTCCCAGTTAGACCACACGTACATCGTGTCGAACACGGCGTCTGTCCGGTACTTTTTCAGGTCAAGGCTCATGGTCGGCTTAACCTGTAGGATTACCGACCGCTTCCACAGAAATGGCAAATCGAAACTGAGCCCATTGTGGACGACAAACGAAGATACTCGCTCTTGCGCCAAGAACTGCCAGAACCTGGTCAGTAACGTCCGTTCACAAGCATCCGTGATCGCAACCGCAGTCCTAGGTTGCATGCCGTCAACCACAATCACGCCTATGCACGCGACTCGCGCGGACAACGCATCGAGTGAGGCCCGCTTCTCGTCCTCTTTCGTCTGCAGGGGTTCCGAGCTCTCCGGAACTGTTTCAATATCTAGGACGGCACGAATCATTTCTTCGAGTCCTCACGTTGCTGGTCACGCGCTGCTTTCCCCAAGCGCCGAGCCACGGATTTATTGAGTGAGCGCAGATATGAAAGCTGGCCGATCTGGCTAGGCGAGAGTGTCTTTCCCGCACTCAAGACATTCGCGGCACCCTCCATGATCGCTTTTCGCTTTTCGCGCGGAACATTTTGCTTCCAATTTACCGATGTCTTTGTAATTTCTTGACGGGCACTGTTCGGCATCAATTGTCCGAGAGGCCCTTGCTTAATCTGAAATCCATCTTCCTTCACGGCCCTTGCCGCGAGTGAGCGAATCTTCTTCACCCTCTGGCCGCCCGAAACGTTCATGTCATCACCATACCGCGTGTAATGTACAGGATGCTTTCGCTCGATCCCAGACAGACGAGCATCGATGCGGGCGAGTACAAGGCTGGACAGCTTCGGACTGGTACGCGGCCCTTGAGGTAAATGGAATTTGTAGGTTGTGAGTGCAGTGAGGATTTTTCCTGCTTGCCCCACATACCCAAGTCGTTCAAACGCCGAATTCACCTGCATCGAGGTGATACTCGGAAAGCAATTCTTAACGTCCATCGCTAACAACAACGGTCTACCGACGTGCCGAGCCGCGTTCGTACTGGTGGACCTACCCCGAACACCCCCATGGACGCAAGAAGGCAACTTCACTGGATCAAGGATTGATCTGAAAATCTTATCCTGCAGAATTTTTAGAAAACCCTCCGGAATCTCAAACGTTCGCACACCTCCGGAGGGCTTCGGTTCTTGCTTCGTGCGATAGTAACTGTCAATTCTGGACAGAACTCGATCCAGATCGCCCGGACGGACACTGAGCAGCTCCGCAAGTTCTTGTTTTGTACTGCAGCTTTCGGCTTTCATCACGCGGCTGATTCAGTATCGTCCTTTGGGCTTGAACTCCTCGCTGTTTCACTCTCAAGGTAGATTGCTTGAATTTTGACTAGCAAATCGCGAAGCTTCTTGACTTGAGCAGGTTTCGCATTCGCTCGTTCACTCTCAGCCCAAAGGAGAAAGAGTCCGGCGGGCACTTCAAGTTCGGCTGCAACTCGTTCAAGGAACTCCAGGCTCGGTACTCTCTTGTTTGCTTCGACCATGCTGAAGTAGTTAGGCGAAACTCCTACCAGCTTAGCCAGCGCTCCCTGCCTTTGCTTCCGAGCTGTTCTGATTAGCTTTATTGCATCACCCAATTTCATATTTGTTCCCCGTATGTTCCCCAATAGCCATTAAGAAAGAGAAAACCCGACAAATTAGTGCGTCGTCATGCCCAGATGCTTAAGAATCTCTAACTGCAGCCTCGTGAACTGCTTCCCAAAATCATTGCTAGGGTCTTTGCGAGCCAGCTTTTCGAGTTTCTTCAGAATCCTGCGTGCTCTCAGCTCTGACTTATCGGGTTTGATTCCCGACATATCGTCTTGCGTCTGACCGTACGTAATGGCCACCGCCCGTTCCAACATGCTAACCAACTTCTCGTTCTTACGACTCATGCACACGACCTCCTGTCGTTGGTATCGGAGTGCTTACCCGCAATGCGGATTGCACACTCTCTTACACTGACGCAAGCTCTGCGAAGCAGTGCTTGGGTACCCGATGGAGAGCTTGTCGGCGATCTCCCGCAGACTGCAGCCCTCGGCTTTCAACCGCAGGAGCTGATCATTACTGACCACCCGGCGTGGACGACCAAGCTGCTTACCGTGTGCACGGGCGTTAATCAGCCCACAGCGTACCCGCTCTTTCGTCAATGACAATTCGAACTCGGCCATCGCCCCAATGACGGCAAACATCAAACGTCCGGTCGGCGTGCTCAGGTCTAGGTTGTCACGCAGCGATATGAACGCAACCCCATATGCATCGAGGTCGGCAAGGGCGGTCACCAGATGCTTTAGGCTCCTGCCGAATCGGTCGATCTTCCAGACAAGCACCGCGTCAAAGCGCCGACGATGGGCGTCGGCCATGAGGCGGTTGAGTGCCGGGCGGGATTCCTTGGAGCCTGAGACACCTTCATCAACGTACTCGCTGGCTACCTCCCAACCACGGCGGGAGGCGTGCTCACGCAACTCCGCCAACTGCATCTCTGGGTGCTGGCCATTCAGGGTGGAAACGCGGGCATAGATGGCGACTCGCATAGAACTCCTTCTGGTGGAAGGCTCCCGGCCATTCAAGCTGGAATGGCCGAGGGAAGAGAGTGGGCTAGGGGATGATCTTGCCGTTAAGGACAGTGGTCGTGGTCTGTTTGCCCTGCGAGTCGCGGGTGAAGATCACCTGCGTAACGAGGCGACCGTTGTTGTACGTGGTCTGCGAGTTGATGGCCTTGCCATCGGAGGTAACGCTGTTATTGATCTCGCTGATGAGCTTGCCGTTGTTGTCGAAAGTTTTCACATATCCTCCTTTTCAAACCCTTGTCGGCTCCATCCCCGCGCATTACTGAACTGGCGGGAGCATCGATCATGGTCGTACTTGGCTCAGGCGCAGGGGAGCCGCTCGGGCGGAGGAAGCGAAACACGACTGTGGGGTTGGCTTGCATCTCCGTCTGCTCCTCCTACGCCAGACACTCGACGGCGACGGCGCTTGATCCAGGTTGGCACTCGACCCCGGCAAACTGTTTCTGGTGCTCCCGGCAAAACCTCACCACGCTGGCGCGGCTTATCCCATATTTGCGCGCAGTGTCGGTCAGGCTCATGCCCGAGAGGCGGTCACGGACAAGTGCCGCGTGGTTGACGTCGAGGGGTTGGCGACCGAGCTTGAAGCCTTCAAGTTTGCGCCGTCTCATGGCAGCCTTGATGCGCTCACGGATGAGGTCTGATTCCAGCTCTGCGAAGGTGACGATGAGCGTCCGGAATAACCTACCCATCGCTCCAGTGGTGTCAACATTTTCTCGCCGCGAGACGAACTCAATGCCCAGGTCATCGAACTCGTCCATCACCTGCAGGAACTGCTTGGTGGAACGCGCCATGCGGTCGAAGGCCGCAACGCAAACAATGTTGACCCTATGATCACGGACGTCCTTCATGAGAGCGTCCAGTCCCGGTCTGCGGTCTTTTCTGCCAGAGACGCCAACATCGATACGTTCGGCTACTACTTCGAAGCCGCGCTGCTCAGCAAACTTGCGCAGGTCGCACAACTGCGTTTCGACATGTTGCTCAGGAGTTGAAACTCGGGCGTACAGGGCGCATTTCTTCATTTCAGGTGCTCCTTTACGCTATCGAGGAGGTTACACGGCAGTCTACACATTAGCCTCACCTCCATGATGTCATCGAGGGCTGCGTCGATTTGCTTGTAACCAACTGCATGCATGTAGGCTGCGGTCAAGATTGGAGACCGAAGCATGCCGAATCTGCAGTTGATGAGGACAGTTCCCCAGCGGATGTTCTCGGCTATCGCATCGAGGATGGCGTCGAATTGGCCAACACTAATTGCCTTACCTTCCCCGACTGGAAGGTAGAGATAGTTGATCTTGCGGTTGTGGCGGGCAAGCTTCTCCTCGCACACGGAGATGACGGTATTGATGCCGCGTGAGTTCAACTTCAGGCGTTCGGCGTCAATCTTGCTACCGAGGTAGAGCCGCTCCCAAATGCGAGTCATTTTCATGCTGGCTGCTCCTTGCGCTTGGCTGACAAGGGTTCCGGACGATGTCCGGAGGTCATCGAGGGTGTCCTTAACAATGGAACTGTTTGGAGTGCTTCCCTTCGATCACGGCCTCGCCAGCACGCCAGTCGATGATTGCGTGCTTGATCTCAACCACGCGATGTTCGGGGCCTTCGCTGAACGCCTCGGGGTAATGACGCTGGGCATATTGAAGGGCTTCGTCCTCGGTCTCAGCCGTGGTCACGACGCTATAGAGGGTGCGGGTCAGGTTGGGTGCTTCTAGGAATCCGGCTTCGACGCTGTAGAGTTTTAGCATCCACCCACATTTTACCCAGCGCGTCAGAAAAATTACCGATTTTGGCCGATAATTCTTTCTTTCTTCAATCGGTGCGATTTTTCCTCGCTGCTTTGTAGAATGTAAGAGAGCCATATGGCAGCTCTTCCTCTTCCTGACCTATAACTCCACCTTCCAACATAAGAGGCCAAACTTGAGCCACGCCCACTATTGCGATGTCGCCGGGCACGAGTGGATCTGCAAGGAACACACCTGCAGATGCATCTGTGGAGTTCTGATGAGCGACGGCGACCATAGCGAATGTCCCATCGAACTGCTTGCGTGCCCGGAGCACCACGGTAATGATCCGCAACCAGAATCCAGCATGTTCGCGGGCGCTCTTCAATCAGTGTTGGATGACGCAGAGGTAATGGATGACGGCCATGATGGCTCTTTGGCGGAGAGCAAAGGAATGACCAAGCGAAAACTACCAGCGCCCCGCTTGGGAATCTTCTGGCTGGTGCGCGACAATCTTTTGTTCGACACAACTTCGCTGAGCGAGGCAGAGCGGTATGGCGACCACCTGACGCATCCCCGAAGCCACATCAAAGTGTGGAAGCAACTCCAGCAGCTCGGCACCGCGCCTCGTGAGTCGGAATACGAGGAATACCCACGGGGCAGAGTGATGTTTCATCCGTCAGCCGGGGTCTACACCATCCTCGCTGACCGTTGCGTCCTCGACCGCAAAGACCTGATCGCCAGAATCAAGGAAGAGCTGCACTTGCCGAAGAGCACGAAGACGGTACCTGACTCGCATTACCGCTGCTTTGAATGTCTTTACGGTGGCGAAGAGGATGACGATACAGACACGGAGTGAGCAGGGTACATGGACACCAACGACTGGGACGAAGTTGCCGCGCACATCGAACGCCGCAATTATAGCGGCTGCTGGACTTGGGATGGGTCTCCTCTAGATGGCAACGTGTACCGCTTCGTCGCTGAAGCTTACGGGGCACCGCTTCCTACCGAAAAGCTGTACCGGATGCCGGACTGCAAGCTGGGCAAGCAATGCGTGAATCCCAACCATCTCGGCACCGGAGCAGATTTCGTGCTCGCGCTGAACGGGCGGCGGCGGGAGGCTCCGGAGCCGCCGAGGACAGTCAAAGTGGTTCGGCTCACGGAGAAGGATAAACAGTTCTTGAAATCCCTCAGAATACGGTGGGAGTGAGCGCCCCCCAACGAAAGATAGGGGGAGTTCAGACCCTCTCACTGCACCGTAAGTGTGACCTAAAGCCTCGGGTCCCTAGTCTCTACCGTACCCAGAGTCGTAAAGCCTGCAGAGAGTGGAGAGCGCGCGTGGGTGTTTTTGGCTGGCGGCCTTGCTGTACCAACGCACCGCATCTGCCATATCCTGTCGCACTCCTCGACCCGTTTCAAACATGTCTCCAAAGTTGCATTGAGCTTGGGCGTCTCCTCGTTTTGCCGCTGCACAAATCCACCACCAGAATTCGGCTCCTCCTTTGCCTTTGGAATGCTCCTTCCAAATGTGGTCAACTAGCCCGTCTCCGCTGACTTTGACCTCGCAAAACCGACAGACCACTTTGTTCTCAGTCCCTGCCGTCGTTGAAGCCCCGTGCATCTCCCGAAGATGGCGGCTAACCTGATCAGGTTCAACTTGCAAACGGCAACCTGCCGGACAGGGAACCCTTTTCACTTGTTCCATGGCCGTCTGCCCTAGTGCTCTGTGACTTGCGTGAGTCGTCAACGCAGCCCCTAGCCAATGATTCACCGTGCCCGAGCCGTTACAATGGCGGCACTCTTTGTTGCCACCTCTACACACACAGTCCACAGAAACTCCTTCTTTGTATGCATCCGAATTTCAACTACAGGAACTATGCCTCATTCTGTTTCGGTCTTCGTCCAAGGCAAAAGACCTAGCTGCTTCCAAGTCGTGAACCCATCGGGCTGAAAATCTGGGTCGGTACCGTTCGGATGCATCGCCTTCGCGACGATGCGATCACTCGTAACCAACTCCCGGCGACAACGAAGCTCGACTGAGCCACGATGCCCCCTTTCCCAGTGGTATATATAGCGGTCCCATAAGTCTGGAAACCATTGTGGCTCCACTCTCAAGGCGTATACGACAGGGGAGCCGCCGTTAGTCATTGCCTCAATTCCTGCTCGCGCCTCTTTAACGCGGTCGGCCAGTTGCTGGAGCGCTTGTCCGTCGTTGAGCAACTGCACCGCTCTAAGTGTTAGTTCATGACATGGGGATGTCTTCAGCCCATTCTCCCATCGCGCTTTGAGCGCAAGTCGCCTCTCTTCGACGGTGCATATCCCCTCAATCGTGTGCGTGTCTTTGATCACCATGCGAACAAGTTCGCCACCCTTATCCGTTGAATAACACCGCGCTCCCCAATAATTTGCGACGGTACTCAAGAACGGGTTCGGCTCGCGCATGTCACTTGCAAAGGAGCCAATTCCGAGTGCATCGCCTGCTTCGACAATCGCTAAGACGTGAGAGTAGTCAAACGGCAGCTCCGGATGAGCAAAGCCTTCGCTTTCGATCCTTGAACCGTAGGTGCTCCAAGTACCGTGATAAACCACCTGCGGATCGTCCCACAGTTGCTTGGAAAATGGGTACAAATTGTTATCGGATTCGCTGATCGTGATGGAAATCATTTAGCCTTCAGTCCTTTTATCGGGGTATTAGCCTGCTCTGGCAAATTGGAAGATAGTCTCGCGGCTCGGCGTTTCACCGCGAAAGCGCCTTCTTGGCAACCGCAGCAGCCTTCACGGCACAGTGCTTCAGGGCTGACCACTCTCTTGGAGGCGGAGGGAGCAACAGCAGAAGCAGTTGCCGGAGGGGATTCAGCCTCTGGCTGTACGCGCCCGCTCAAGTCATTCGCTGAGCGCTTTTAAGAGTGCATCCCTCGCATCGGCGTAATACACGACTGTAATCTTCGTGGCCAGTTCGTCGGGAAGATCAATAAGCTGCTTGCGGACAGTGACAGGCATGAGAATCTTCTGAGCCCCTTTGTCCGCTGCCAGTTCAATGATGCTAATGGCGTTGTAGATCGGTTCGACCGACCCCCCGAGATTGAGTCCGCCAACGATGACGAGTCCCCCTTCGAGGCTGCGCTCAACAAGGGCGGAACTCATTGCAAGGAGAATCGGTACCCCTGTCGCCGCCGCGCTCTTGCACGCATCAAAGGCGCGGAACTGGATCGTGAACTCGTGGGCGCGTGGATCACGATCACCGACGAGTTCCTTTGCTCTGGAATAAAGATTCTGTTCGGCGCATCGCACACTCTCCTTGAGTGGTCCTGGAGGGCTTTGGTTGAGAATCTTTATGCCACTTCCGGGGCCTTCGGTCACTTCGATGCGGAACAGTCCGGGATTTTCGTCGGCACCGCCCGGAGACAAAGCCCACACCTGACCGGCAGGCAGCGGATCGCTGCCGATGCTGTTTTCGCTGTGCAGTTCGGGCGTCGAGACGAATTGTTCGATCCCGTCAGGACACATAGTGAAGCTGAAGTGCGTGTTTCGGAATTCGGCTGCCCCAATGCGCTTTTGCTGTTCCTTTACCCTTCGACGGCATTCCAACGCAAGCTTCGCGGCCCATTCAATCGCGTCATCTGGTATGTCAGACTCGGGGTCAGGAAACATCAGCTTGAGAAGCCCACTCATCGATTTCTGCACTGCAGTGGTGTCGCGGCCACTCAAGGCCCCGCCGAACAGAATGCGACCTTGGAGCTTGTTGACTCGGCTCTGGGATCGGAGGTGGTTCCAGCACGAAGACAAGAAGTCGCTGACTAGGCCAAAATGCTCTGTTAACTGTTCCCGACTTACCTTCGGCACATCCCAGCCGGGGATGTAGGAATGGATTCTGTCCATGAAGGCTGTGTCATCGCGCATCTCTGGTGGAAGTGGCCCCAGCAGGTGACCGATGCGCTGCTGGTGCTCAATATCGACTTCGAAGTTACCAACCATAACTATGCCGCCGAATCCTCGAATGCTTTCCTTTCCTCGGCTGAACTCCCCGGACTCCATGTACCCCTTCATAATGTTGATTCCGTCCTTCTGATCGAAGGAGATGCCCGAGACTTCATCGAAGCAGACCACGTCGTATTGGCACACTAGACCACGCTGGCCGTTGGCGTTGTTGACGAACATCTTTGCAACAGAGGCCTTTCCACCTGAGACTAGATGAGCATACGGCGACACCTGTTGGTAGAGATGGCTCTTGCCTGTTCCACGGGGACCAAGTTCAACAGCGTTGTAGTTGTTTTCCACGAACGGGACCATGCGAAGAAGCATGACGTCACAAGTACGTTCGCCTAGAACCGACGGCTCCAGCCCCACGCTGCGAAGTAGAACATCCCTCCATTCCTTGAAAGTGCAAAGCGACCTTCCCTTGCAGAGAGCTTCCAGCACATCACTCTTAGAAAGCTGGATCTCGCGCAGGGATTCGATCCCGAAGGGGCGTCCGTTCTTCTCTTCAGCAATACTTGGGTCGTATGTAAGATCGACCTCTGCGTAGAATCCGCCCGTGAGCATGCGGTCGTGATTGTGGACCAGTTCATCAGCAATGCGAACATCCGTGAGCCGCAAGCTGGGGAGTTCAGCTAGGAAGCAATCGTTCTTGGCATCCAGCCGAGCCTTGACTAGATCGATCAGTTTCACCCGGCCTTGTTCTTTGGCCCGAGCTTTGAAGAGTTCTTCTTCGCCTGCTCGAACCGTACGGCTAGCTAATTGCCGTTGAACGATGGCAAGTCCTTCCTGAATTTCGTTCTCGTCTACGCTGGCGCAATACCTGCCCAGGAGGAATTCTGCCACATAGGTCGGAACCGGATATTGCCCCTTGAATTGGCGGACGAGATCCTTGCGGACGAGGTATCCCTCGAATGCCTTGGCGGCGATTTGATCCAGTGCGTCGAGCTGTATCACTAGCTTTCTCCAATCACGATTGGATGTTTGAATATCACCTGACCGGTCTTATCGACAACAACGAGGAATGCGGCGCTGCCGAGAGCAGTGTCATCAACAACCAGGATGCTTGTCTTCTGTCCGTCGCCCGCGCCTTTGACCTGGCTCGCCGCAAAGCTGGTCCCAACATCCGCGATCTTGCTTCTAATATCAACGGTAAGACCCTGCGCGCCCTCCAGCACAACATTAAGTCTCAATCCAGACCACTTCAGGTCCTTCAAGACGACAGATTTTACTTGCCCTGCATGCTTTGCGCGGACGGTTAACGATGGAATCAACGCCTCTTGTACGGTAAGCCCGCCGTGAGCGTATTCCATCCCAGCCTCAAAAGATGATATGCCGGGCGCTAGAACGACGGCTTCGCAAGCATCCCAGAACCACGAGGTCATCGGAAATCCATGATGGGCACCTGGTCCGGGAATCGCGCAGCGTTTCCAGCGGGAAGCGGTTAGGTGTTTTGGCATGTCGGTCTTTGGAAGTCCACCGGGAAGCATGAGCCAGCCGTGATCCGTGATCACGTTTACCTTTTTCCAACCAGCCTTCAAGAGTTCGGCGATGCGTTGCTCCAGACCGGCAAGTTCTTCGTCCACTCTCCACGCCAGCTTTGCCCCTTGCTCATGACCATACGTATCAATTGAGCCGTGCTCAGTCCAAGCGCAGCCACTCGCCGACCCAGGCTCAGTCGGTTCGAGAAAGGCGATGCCGAGTTCGGTCATTAGCTGTTTGAACCGGGCGTGCACGAGCGCCTTACCGTTTTCTTGTTCCTTGGCTTGGAACGCAGTTCCCTCCAAGGGGCCGCCCAACTTTTCTGCCAGCGGCATCCATGCCGGTTTCGCGGTTGCCGTAACGGTAGGAAGTGCCGTCCAGTCGAAGCTGAAGGCAACATCAACCGAATCACCACCGCTGAGGAGTCTCTCTTCAAGGAGCCTCGCGATATCCATCCGCATTCCATCTGCGAAAAGGTGGACGGTGCCTTCTTCTACAGCTAAAGTCCGGCAAGTCTTTGGGCCATTGCTAGGATAGGTAGCCGCCAGCGCCTGAGTGAAAGAAGAGAGTTTACTCAGCCACGGAATGTACGCCGCCCGTATGGCAACGGTCACCGCCTTTCCTGCGGAATTTGTTCGCGCTGCGTTTAGTGTGCGCAGGACACTGCGGTCAGCTTTCCAACCCAGGGAGCTGTAATACTCTGCCAACGCTTCCCACGAGCTTGGATTCCCAGTCGATTCGACTGTCTCGGCAAGTTCTTTCAAATGGCCAATAGCTAAAGCCAGTGGGGAGTCCCCAAGTGCGGCCCACACCCACCTTGCCCGAGGAGCGTGTTCAGCAGCCAGGGCCTTGATCTTCGCCAGCGCGTCATTTTGTGAAAGCGAAGCCAGAGCAAGGAGGTCATTCTCAAGTCGTTCTTCCTCTTTGCGGTTGCTAAGCGGCCTGAACTCGCTCGGCGCTTCAAACAGGTTTACCGGAGAGATCGATTCGAGCAGCCCCTTTACCCCTGGGTAGAGACGTGGGGCATCCTTGTAACGCTGCCAGACCATTGGCCATGGGCCTTTGCCACTCGTGAGCTTTTCTGCGGCAGTGATCGCGCCGTCCTTCTCCGGGTCAAATTGATAGGTTTTCCGGCAGACTGCACAAAAGCTAGCCCACCCAGGTCCAGCCTTCTCCTGTTCCTGCTTGATTCGGGCTGGATCACTTATCCAACGCAACAGAGTCCGCGCAGGATCTGGTGTGACAAGGGCTCTAAAATCGGCAGCTTCCAGTTTTCCGGCCTTCAATGCGTCAACTTCAACCTTCATCAACGCGCGCAGGCACTCCTGGATGGCCTTCTTGGTCTCTTGATCGGAGGCGACGTCGAGACTGAGGCCGCCACTGGCGCTCGACAGGAATGCAAAGGGCGTCCAGTCCTTTCCGTTCTTCTGAGTCCAGAACTGCCCTTGGAATTGCAACGCAAACAGGTGGGTCAGAGGCTTCGGACATTGGTCTGCACTGCGGAATGCAGCACGTCCGATGCCGGGAAGGTAGATCACGGGGACATCCCCGCCCGACTGGGTCTCAATTTGATAGCGCAACCAAGCGGCTGGTCCCGCAGCTTTGCCGGGATCGTAGTCTCCAAGGGTCCACAGCAGCGTATAGCTGGCTCGCAACTCGTCAACGGTCTGGGTCCACAAGCGCTCTTCGTCAGGCCACAAGATGACCGTGGGTGCAGCCAGCTCATGGCTGTTGTAGTTGGCTGCCCATCGAAAGGACTCCAGGATTGCCGTGAGGACGTTCATACCTTCGACCTTCTCTTCTTATCCAATGTCAGGTGGACGTTGCTCCACCGCGTGCCTACAAATTTCTTTCCGCCAAGCGGGTCGGTGCCCGGCTCATCTTCGCACCAGAACCAGGGAAATTCCTCTTTGGGCCGGTTACATCGACCGTGAGCACAGGCTGTACCCGGCCTATCAGTCGTGGCTAAGAGCGAACGAAGAAGATGTTGCTTTCGACCATGCGGCTAAGACTGTCTTCGGGTGGACGCTACATGTACCAGCAAAGTCCAATGCACGCCGGACGTTGAATTTTCCGGCGCAAGCAAACTGCGCCGAGATCATGCGCCTAGCGGCTTGCCTAGCAACAGAGCGTGGGATCTGTGTCGGGGCTAGCGTACACGATGCGTTCTGGTACACAGCACCTGCTGATTGTTGGGAAGAAGTAGATGAACAGATGAAGCGGTGTATGGATATGGCGTGTGAGGTCGTACTAGGCGAAGGCTACATACTCAAGTCGGACCGGACTGTAGTGCATTACCCGGACCACTATTTGCATGAGGACGCCGCACCGATGTGGAAGAAGATAGAAGCCGCCCTGCTCAAGGCAGAGGCAGAAACCGCAACGCTGTTTAGCCGGACTAAGGAGGAGATTTAAAAATGATAGATGATGAGCAGCAGATGGCAGAGGATATGGCTAGGGTGGCGGAACAAAGGGCGAAGGAGCCTCTCATGCACTGGATGTTTCGCGACGTGGGGAGCCTGTCTGGTGGAGACGAAATCAAAATAGACGACTGCTGGTCGGGCGACGTCGACACAATCACTGACACAACAATAACGGTTTGGGTCACGGATGATGCTTATTCCCAGGGGATGAACGTGGAAGTCGGGTACTGGATGGTTTTCCCTATTGAGGACATCCATGTCTGCGAGCGGTGGGAGGATGTGACGCGGTTCGCCCGATGAATAATAAACAAGGGCAGCTCGACCCAATGAACCGTTGCACCCGCGCAACAGCGCCAGTCGAAGGCCGAGGAGGCGCGAGAGGCAGCGAGGGAGGGAATGGCTGTTTCGATGAGTAAACCCGGCTTCATCGCCGGGTTTCCCAGCATCACACTGCGCACACTCCCTAACGGCCAAAATTCTGGCGCTGGGAGGCATCACCCGCTTTCCCCCCATACCCGCTTTCCCGACTCCCCTTCGCGGTTCTATCAGTCAGCACCCAAGGTGGACGCAACCTCGCCAAACAGATCGGGCTGCTCAACGGCAAGAAGCGTGAGCTGTGCACCCAGCTTCTGCACCGTGCTGTAAAACTTGTGGTTCAGGTGATCGTTGGAGCGCACGACGTTGTGAGCCAGTTCGTGGAGCATAAGGTCGAGATGGCTCTGCCAATCTCCCATGCTGTGCAAAGCGAGGTTGACCGTGATGTAGGTATCGGCGCAATCGGTACTCCCTTCCACGATGGCAACGTCACGGATGAACACCAGCGTGACCTTGTGCCCGACCAAATGTGGTGATACGGCTTCGACAAAGTTGCAGTACGCCCACATCTCTGACGTCCACTCATCCCGGCGATAGCTCTTGTCCGCCACCTTGCCATCAGGGTTTGTGGAAAACAGCTTTCCCGCTGGAACGATTGCTCCTGCCCGCCTGGCATTCGCCCACTCCCCGGCGCTCAGGCTGCCACCATGCACAACAGTTGTTTCACGAGACACCGCTTCGCGATTCGAGCCAATGTCGCTTGGATCGTACGCAACACGCTTTTCACCGAACCGCTTATCGAGGACGGTGGTGATTGCTGCGTCGGTCACTCGCTGATCGGAGGCCGCGACGCGCACCCAAGTACTGGCCGCGTCTTCCTGCGTGAGCAGATGGGCAGTGTGGTTCAGGACCTCGACGTAGACGGCCTTCAGGTACGCTGGGGTGACATTGTCGCGCTCCATGTTCAGCGGTACCTTCTGCCCGACGCTGACATGGTACTTCCCGTCCATGTCCACGACCGGAATGCCCATCTCGTACAGGGTTGGCGTCTCGGTCTGCAGTGCCGCATAGATGCTGATAGTGGTCAGGCGTTCTGTGCGGCGGAGATTACCCTCCTCATCACCAATGACGGTGGGCAGCTTCGCCGTCCACGTTTTCAAAGCGGTGCGATTAGGAATCTCAGTCCCATTGAAGACGGTCGGGACCGGAGGAATCAGCTTCTGGGCCGATGCACACATCTGTTCCCATTCTTCGATCTTGAGCCGCAGGTTTCCCCGGAACTCCGAACCGGTCTCCCGCTTACTGCGTCCGCTGTGGCGGCCATCTTTATCAAATGTGACGTTCCCGGTCGTGGTCGTGATAGCCGCCTCGTCGCAGAGTGCGAGAACCAGCTTTTCGCCAAGATTAAAGCAGCCACGCTTGCCGGGGTCAGTCTTTTTAGACGACTCCGCAAACATCGTGTAGGCGTGGGTAAGGTCGTACCAGCCCGTGGGCGAATCATCCATCACGACCAGTTCAGAGTGACCATTTACGGGGCGCGACAGCGTGACCTCGACCTTGGTCACGTTCTCGTCCCATGCATTCTGTACAAGCTCATAAATGGCGTGCTCTTTTCCACGGCGCTCCAGCAACTTGCGCAGGCCGTTGAGATCAACATCAATCCAGTTCCTAGCCATCGTTAATTCTCCGTTGTATTTAAATCCGCTCACTCAAAAAAGGGGCGGCACAATCTCATGCTGTTGTAGTATTTCCACAACTAACCTGCCGCCGCTCCTGTGTCGGGGAAAACCCGAGATCGGTCTCCGAAACCGGAGCGGTTCCGACCCGACTAACCCGCTGCGTCTTCCTGGTCCCGAGCGAGAGCTTCGTTGCTCGATTGCGGCTTTTTCTTAGCAGCTTGAGCTATCTTTTCAACTTCCGGCACAACCGGAACCTGGTAGCCGAAGTCCTTGTAAGACGCCCGATGCGGGTTCTCCCAGTCGGATGGAATAATCGGCGAAATAGTAATAGCGCCGTACTCTCTGAGCCCCAGCCCAAAGCAACGGCTGCAAAGCTCCAGCAGCCAGCCATGCTGGTCGGCTTGACGCACTGCCTTAAGCTGCTCAGCCACGGCGTTGTACGCCATCACCAGGCGGTCTTCCGGCGAATACGGAGTGGTGATCGGAGCCAAGGCCTTCTCAACTTTGTTGCCAGCGCCGCCTTTCTCACCTGCCGCTTTGCGAATGGCAATGACCTTGGCTTTAGTGTGCTGGACAATCGCCGCCGCCATCTCAGCAGAGAGCTTTTTCTTGGCTTCGTCGGAGGGCGCTTCAGTCGGGTCGAAACCCAACTCCGCAGTTTCCTGCTTCAATTCCTCAGCCATAACTTTTTTGGCCATTTCGAGTGTTGCCTTAGTCGGCTTTACGCCCAAGCCGATCAACTCATCACGCAGTTCAGGTTGGACGGGGCTGTAATCCTCAAACATCTTCAACTGCTTTGCGATTTCCTCAGTGGTGATGTTGGTGGCGATTGCTTGAGCCTTGGCGGTCAGCCATACAGACCACTGCGGCGTAGGCACGAGTTTCCGGAGGTTGAACCAACGCTGGCCTAACTGCATGTCGATGCGGTTACGTTCCGCCTTGCAGCGTTCGACCTCAGTTTTGGCAGCGTCTCTGTCCGCCTTTGTGCTGTTGTAGCGTCGAGTCGCTTTCTGAAACACGCCCTCAGCACTCTCAAGTTCGGACTCGAACTTGGTTACACTGCGGTTCACCTTCAGCCATTCTGGTGCCAGCCGCTTGACTTCATCGACCTCGGCGATATATTCGGGTTTGGCGTCGAGGGCGGTCAAAACCTTCTCAGCGGCTTGTAGCCTGAGACCCTTCTCGACGTCTTCAACAGTCAGATCCGGGTTGTATTTGCGATCATTCAGCGGCTTTACGAGCCAAGGGAACTGCGCATTGAATTCCTCTTCAGTAAGCAGCTCGGATGTGCTGGTGATGTCTACCAGAATCCCCTGCGTGAAAAGGTGTTGTTGGTTTTGGGTGCCGGGGACCTGGTACTTGATTGAGCGGTAACCCGATACATTACCCTGCTCGGGGTCGGTGCTAACCCTAGTGACAAAGACCACACTTCTGTTGGACAGCAGATAGTACTCACCGACCTTGGGGATGCGCTTTTCTTTCGGCGCAGAGTGCGTGGCGGTGCTCGCTGCAGGCTCTCCTTCCTTGGTTGCGGACGTGGGCGACCCGCTACGTTTCGGGGTTGAAGCGGGTGATTCTTCTGCCATACTGTCTCCTTGTTGTCGAAAAGCAAATTTTTGCTTTTCCCTTTCTGACCGATTGCTCTCACGGGAGAGCTGATTTGACGATCAAGACCGGAATATTGCATTCAACTGGAGCCAATATCGCAGAGGAAACTATCTTGCGGTATGTAAGCTTGGATACAAATTTTGGCAGCGACTTTGTTTGGAGTTTCGGTCGGGAAAGTTTTCGTGTCATTGGTGATCCGATAGCTGTACAAGACTTATGGACACCAACGCTGATCGAAGGCAGCTACACTTGTCGTTCGTAAGAACCAAACTGGGAGAAACTTAGAGGTGTACTATGTCGCGAAAAGAAGTGCCAGCACCGTGGCTAAGAGAAAAAGAAGCACCGGAGACTCTCCAAATGGTTACACTTAATTTTCTCCTGCACCGCCTGGCAGATAATCTAAAGGACTTTGTGCAGGTTGGCGTGGGGAAGAATTACGAGGAGTTCTTGGCAAAACTTGCACCGAAATATAAGGACTATTTTACGAGGGGATTTGAAGAACTTCTGGAAGACGGGTGTGAGCCTCTTACCCTTGCGAGTACCGTCTTTTACTTCTATACCGATCACCCCTACTCCTCCCGACCGGATATGACTGCTTTTGGTTTCCCCCCAAGCCGAGAATTACAGAAACATAAAAAGGCTTTGGTCAAAGCCGTCGAGACAGTCCAGCAACTTAATACTCACTATCACATTTTGGAGACTCTGGCGGACGAGCATGGGGGGCTAGGTCTACGCCCCGCAGAGGGAGAATTGTACGAGGTTGAAGATGAACGCCCGCGTGAAGAACTCATCACGGGATTGGAATGGTACATAACCTTACTTTCACACTGGCAAGTTCCCCGTAAAGATATTGTTTCGAGTTGTGCTCCATACTATTGCTGTATTTATACGGAAGTGGCAACAGGGCACTTCCAATTTTCGCTCGTGTCTCAAATGCTGGAATGCCTTGGATACGCGCCAAACCCCAGAATAGTGGCATCTCAAAAAATGCGCCATCGCCGGGCCATGGCGGGGAAGGTTTCTGGGGGTCAGCTTCACGAACCGGAAACAGCCGAGGAAGGCGACACGCACGCAGAGTCGTTAGAGCGGAACTATAGAAATTTCGAGGCGACATACCCATTGGTTTGCCGATGGCTGAGACGCTACTTAAAAGAAAGTCATGACTGGGAAAGTGGGCCGACATCGGTTCCCGGCCCGCCTTACCCTAGTTTTATAATGCCTGCCGGTCCTCTGAAACCAGAGAAGACTAGCGCGCGCAGATAAGGAATTCCACAAAGTTCCTGCCAATTTCGGTAACCGAGCTTACGTACCGCTTTCTTTTCGACTGAACGATGATTGTGGCCGACATGGTTTGCCTCGGCTACAACCCGGATGCACCTGCGCCCAAGGAGCGTGGTATCGCTTTGTCCGAGGCTGGCTGCTTGCAAAACGCAGTCACGCAGGGGCAGTTGTGCTTCACTTTTTTCTCAGACCAGAATTTCTGCGCACCCCCAGCCGCTTCCCAGAGCTCACCAGATCTTACCCGCTTATCGACGGATGGGAAATCCGCTAGCTCAGGGGTTTCTTCGCAAGCGTTGCATCTCGGGACAAGTTCTTCTAATGTCAACTCCGCGACACCAGTGAAGCGGAGAGGCAAAAGCATGTCCCGCCGCACTGGGCAATCTGGGCACGTTGAAAGAAGTGGTAAATGGTGGGTTGTTAGATGGTGGATGGACGTTCCGGGGCAGGACGAGAGGGCTCATAGACGGGCGAAGATCTGCCCGGCATCTGGGCTCGGAGTCCTGTCGAAGTCCGGACGTACACGCCGCGCTCGTGAGATTATCGCGGAAAGCGGTGCCGATACAGTCGAGCACTTCGACAAGGTGGTTGCGAAGAAGCAGGGGACTATCGCAACGTTCCAGGAACAGGGTGCGCTGTGGCTGAAATCACTGTTAGTGAGGAAGCGGAAGCCCGTTGCGCCTAGCACAACTGAAGACTGGGAGCGCATTTTGGACAACTGGTTAAATCCACATATCGGGAGCTTGCCGCTTTCCGAGGTTAACAATGCCTCTCTGAAGCGGCTCGTTGCTTTGATGTCTGAGGCGGGGTTGTCTCCCAAGACCATCGATAACTACGCTGGATTGGTGAAGATGGTGGTGGCCTCGGTCGTGGACGCGGAAGGAGAAGAGATTTATCCCCGCAAGTGGAATCACGAGTTCATCGACATGCCGATTGTGGAGAAGGCGAAGCAGAACACGCCCTGCTTCTCTGAGGAGGTGATGACGGGACTGGCAGGTTGGAAGAAGCCACGAGAGCGAATGCTGTTCATTCTATGCGGTGCGGCTGGACTGAGGATTGGTGAGGCACTTGGTGTTGAAATCGACAAGCACATCGCTTCCGATTTCTCGCTTCTCAAAATCCGGCAGAAGGCGCGGCACTGCAAGATCGAAGAGCGGCTGAAAACTCAGAGTGCGCTTCGGGACGTAGACCTTCATCCAGCAATTGCAACCCTGCTGAAGGAGTTCGTCGGCGAACGCAAGTCCGGGTTCCTGTTCACGACCCGGAACAGCAAGCCCATTGCGTCGTCCAACGTCATCCGACGTCATCTGCACCCGGCGCTGGAGATGCTGAAATACGTGAACCCGCACACCGGAAACCATAAGGCGGGGAATCATGCTTTCCGGCGATTCCGGAACACGTACCTGCGGAATCGCACAGAGTGCCCTGAAGGGCTCTACAAGTACTGGATGGGGCACGCAGGGGAGAGCATGAGCGACCTCTACGACAAGATCAAAGAGGACGTTGCATTCCGCAAGAAGTGGGCTGAGCGGTGTGGGTTCGGCTTCAGCTTGCCCTCAGTTGTACCGAATGTACCGAAAAAGGCACCAAAAACGAAAGCGGCCAAGGCCGCGTAAGTAATTGAAAAGGTGAGAGAAAGATGGTCGGGGAGAGAGGATTTGAACCTCCGACCCCCTGGTCCCGAACCAGGTGCTCTACCAGGCTGAGCCACTCCCCGACTGTCGAAAAGACGCGACTTTCACCGCGCTGACAACATTATATCAGAGCAGCAAAGTCGTGCAAAAAGTCGGGCTACGCGTGTAGGCGATCTTCGCCAGTGACTGTAGCAATGCTCCCAAACCCTGCGAACTGTTGTGACCGCAGCGGCTTTCGAAAGCCATTTCGCGAGCGTGGCGTCGCTGCTAAATCTTTAGCTGCCTAGTCTGCCCAAGCCCATCCCGATAACGTACGTAACAATGCCTTCCACTGCACCGATGGCTGTCATTTCAAACCCGCTGCCCCACCAAGTGCGAACCGTGATCAGCGATTTTGCCGCACCTACGGCAAAATGCGCAGCAAGCGAGATGGCGGCCGAGATGACCACTGCCGGATATCCACTCAGAAAGAAAAATGGAATGATTGGCACAAACGCGCCCACTGCCGTTGAAAGTGCGCCGGAGATTGCCGAAGTGATTGGATTGCTTAAAGCTTCTTCGGTCGAGTTCAGGCGCTCAGAAGCCAGTGCGCGAAGCATCTGCTCCGGGTCTTTGTTAATATGCTCCACGACGCGGTCAGCATCTTCTTGCGGCAGGCCCTTTACCTGATAATAGAGTGAGAGCAGTTCGCGAGCTTCAAGGTTGTTTGTCTGGATGGCTTCTCGTTCACGGGCCAGTTCCGCTTCGTAAATTTCACATTCGCTCTTGGCTGCGAGGTATGCTCCAGAGCCCATGGACAGTGCGCTTGCGACCATGCCGGCGATTCCCGCCAGCAGCACGTAGTGTGAATTGCCCAGCGTAGCGCCAGAAACTCCCGAGACAATTCCGAAGATTGCGCCCAGTCCGTCATTCACTCCATAGATAGCATCGCCAATCCAACCGGCGGCCTGCCTGCCAGCGTTGGAGCGCTTTGCCAGCAGTTCAGCGATTACAGACTTCGCTTCGCTTTGAACTTCGGCGACTGCCGCAGCCGGGTAATGGTCGCGGATCAGATCGCCGAGTTCGCGATAGTGCTCTTGCTCATCTTCAATCACCTTATGCAGTATTTCGATGCTTGGCAGGTCGGCTAACTCTTCCAGTTGCTTTCCATAGTGTGCGATGGCTCGGCTCTCGTCGATTTCCATGCGGCGCAGCGCCATGCCTGGACCGCCCACGCGGTTTGCCAGTGTGTCGGCATCACCCGCAGGCGTGCCGTGATACCGCGGCAGTTCGCCGCCGAGTTCACGAATTCGCTTTCCCCACAGTGCTGCGTGGCGCGCCTCGGCCTCGGCCATGTTGCGCAAGATGCGCTTTCGGATCGGGTCCGAATCGCGCTCTGAGAATGTGTTATAGGTGTGGAAGCCGCGCATCTCCACTTGCCAGTTTTCAGAGAGCGATTCGAGGATTTTGCGTGTGGACGGATCGTTCATCACTGGCAATGATAAACTCGCGCGGCTGAACGGACAATCCAAGGTCACTGGTGCGGGTAGTGGGAATCGCTAGCCGTTTGCAGTGCCAGGCCGCACCATCTTCGCCGGATCAACAACGCGGTCGAACTCCGTCTCGCTCACGTATCCCAATTCCAAAGCAGCGGCCTTGAGCGTCATGTCTTTCTGCATCGCATGGTGAGCGATTTCAGAAGCCTTGTCGTATCCGATCAGCGGAACCAGCGCGGTCACCAGCATTAATGAGCGCTCCACACTCTCCTTCAGCTTGCGCAAGTTAGGCTGTGTTCCCTCCACCAGAAACTTGCGGAAGTTCGTGCACCCATCCGCCAGAATCGTAATCGACTGAATGATGTTATGGATCATCAGGGGCTTATAAACATTCATCTCCAGGTATCCGCCTGCCCCGCCAAAACCCACTGCCACGTCGTTTGCCATCACCTGCACTGCGATCATCGTAAGCGCCTCCACCTGCGTCGGGTTCACCTTCCCGGGCATGATCGAGGAGCCTGGTTCGTTCTCCGGAATTACTAACTCCGAAAATCCTGCGCGCGGCCCACATGACATCAAACGTATATCGTTGGCAATCTTGTATAGCGACACGGCCAGTGTGCGGAGCGTTCCGGAAAGTTGCACCAGCGCATCGTGCGAACCTTGAACGGTAAACTTGTTCGGCGCGCTGACAAACGGCAGCCCGGTCATGCGCGCGATCTCTTCCGCGGCGGCCTCAGCGAAACCTTCCGCAGCGTTGACGCCGGTGCCCACCGCAGTACCACCTAACGAAAGCCGATAGACTCCCTTTAGCGTGTCGTCGAGTCGCTCAAGATCGTCTTCCAGCATCCCCGCGTAGCCCGACCATTCCTGTCCAAGAGTCAGCGGCGTCGCGTCCTGCATGTGAGTTCGCCCGATCTTCAGAATGTCTTTCCACTCTTCGGCTTTTGCTGTGATCGCATCATGCAGCGCCCGCAGCGCCGGTATCAATTTCTGCTTCACTTGCATCGCCGAAGCAATGTACATCGCTGACGGAAATGTGTCGTTAGAAGACTGCGACATGTTGACGTGATCGTTCGGATGCACTGGAATCTTGCTGCCCAGTGCTTTTCCCGCCAGTTGAGAGCAGCGGTTTGAGATGACCTCGTTCACGTTCATGTTGAACTGTGTGCCGCTTCCGGTCATCCACACATGAAGCGGAAACATATCCTGGTGCTGGCCTGCAAGAATCTCGTCGCAGACTTGGACGATCAGTGCGCGCGCCTCGCCGTTTAGCCGCCTACCGGCATGGTTTGCATTAGCCGAAGCTTTCTTTAGGATAGCGTAGGCCACAATCATCTCTCGCGGAATCAAATCCCTGCCGATGCTGAAGTACTCAATCGACCGTTGTGTTTGCGCGCCCCAAAGCTTGTCTGCGGGAACCTCGATCTCACCAAGGCTATCGCGTTCCTTTCGCATCTCCGTCATCTGGCTGCTCCGCTCGCCTTCGATCCACCTTGCGCCCCACGCTCTTGGTGCATCTCGCGAAAGATTCGCTACTCGCAGCAGAATTTTACCATTCGCTACTTAGGCCGCGTCCACGTGAGTCACCCGCTCCACCGATCGCTTCTGCTCTGCGACTGGCGCGGAAACCTTTCGCGCGATCAGCGTATCCAGTGCAAGCCATCCCGGACCAAAGATCAGGATCAGCACTGCGGCAAACAGAAATGTGTACGGAGCCGCACCATAAAATTTTTCCGGGGCGCTGAGGATTGAGAACAGCGCATCATGGTCCGCCGTGAGGAAGGCCACAAGCATGTTTCCCGTCAGCACCAATCCCGTGAGCCGCGACGCCAGTCCGAGTATCAGCAGCGCGCCGCCAACGAACTCAACGCAAGCGACAAACAATGCCGTCGGTCCCGGCGAGGGAATGCCCAGGGTCGCGAAAAATTGCGTCACATGAGCCAGATTGTGCAGCTTACCCCATCCCGTCTGCATAAACTGCCAGCCCCAGTATAGGCGCACCAAAAGCAGAAACGGCGACTGTGCCCAGGAGACCAGACAACTGAACCCGCCATATGCTTTGGCAGATGCTTGTACCATCGAACTCATCTCGCTTCCTCACTTTCCACTTTGTTCGGCCTGCAGAACCAGCCGAGCGCCGCAAACAGCGCAAAACTACTTTGTATGTGCTGCTGAGATTGCTCGGCGGTGAGCGCAGATCCCGTGTAGGCAATCTCTGCGGCCTCCGCAATCGACGCCCCATCGGCCATTGCACTCAACAGCCGTAGCATTTCGGCATCGATCCGCTTGTAGTGCACCACCAGCTCGAAGCGATGGATCGCAAGATAAATGGTGCTTGCTGACTTTGCGCGCGCAATCCTCTTTGGACCCACTCCTCGTGGCACGCCGCCCTTGCGCCCGGCTGACTCGCGAATCTCCAGTAGCAGCCTATCGACTTCGTGTCCGGTCTCGATCAGTCGCAGATGCGGTTGCAACCGCATCCCGCTGTCCGGAGCGAGCAGCGCAACATCGGCGGCGCTCAATCGCTCATGCTCGGCCGCGTCGAACGACTCGATATGCGCCCACTCAAGCCTTGCCATATCCAGCGCGGCAGCATAATTCTCACCCACCAGCGCCTGATTCTTTTCCATCCAAGCTGCTAACTGCTTTCCCAGATCACGCATAGTGAATGAGACGGATGGGCAATCCGCCAGATAGCTACGGCGCAGCCGCTCGAATCGTTTTGCCCCAACCAGCGCGCGCACTCCCGGAAAATCTTCGCTGAAAGCATCCAGCACTCGCGACCAATAGGAACGACTATAAATTTCGAGCCGTTCAAAGCTGCTCAAGCGGGAATTTGGTTTCACCAGCGCAATAGCATCATCCGCACCGCGCTTCAGATTATCGCGGGTGCTCAGAGGCTGCATCACTGCGCGCGCCATCGTGCGCTGGAATTCCAGCAGTTCTGTCATTGCTGCACTCCTGCCATCTGGCAATCCGCCACACTCGTCGCGCCGGCCACCGCGTCCAGATACTTTTTCGCCTTAAGTGCCTCGCCGTGTACTTCTTCGAAAGGAGGGATGCGATCATCCCACTCCAGCAGCGTTGCCGTCGGTCCCGTGCGCCGCAGCGCCCGCTCGTAGAGCTTCCACACCGGATCGATCACCGGGTGATCGTGCGTATCAAGAATGAAGCGCTCGTATCGCGAGTGTCCGGCAATGTGTATCTGCGCCACCCGCTCGGCGGGAATGTAATCCACGTAGGTGTCCGGATCGAATTCATGGTTCATTGAGCTGACGTAGATATTGTTGACGTCGAGCAGGATTCCGCAGTCCGCGCGCTCTACAACCTCGGTCAGAAACTCCCACTCCGTCATCTCCGAGTCGTAGAACTCCGCATAGCTGCTCACATTTTCAAGCACCACCGGAAGCTCCACAAAGTCCTGCACCAGCCGGATGTTCGCCGCCGCAACTTTGATCGCCTCCCACGTATAGGGCAGTGGGAGCAAGTCGTGTGTATAGTGTCCATCAACGCTTCCCCAGCACAAATGATCGGAGAGCCACGGCGTTGCCGTGCGGCGCGTTAGCTGCTTCAGCCTCTTCAGGTGCTCCCGGTTCAGCGGCTGAGATGAGCCGAAGTACATCGAAACTCCGTGCTGCACAACCTTGTACTGTTCCAGAATCTGGTCGAGGATCGCCAGTGGCCGTCCGCCGTCAATCATGTAGTTTTCCGAAATAATCTCAAACCAGTCCACCACTGGCTTCTTTTCGAGAATGTGCTGGTAGTGTGGAATCCTCAGTCCGATTCCAATCCCGTATTCGGTGAAGCCGTTAAATCGATTTGCCGGCATCCGTGCCTTCCTTGCCTGGAAATCTGAGGACCGGCTACGCCGGTCCTCGCAGTTTGTTAAGGCCCAGTCTGCCTATTTCGATCCGTCGGTAGCGCAACCACCCTTGCCTTTGCAGGAGTTCTGGCCTTTGCAGCCGTTGTCGCCCGTCTTGCAGCCGCCTTTGCCCTTGCAGGAGTTTTGGCCTTTACAGGCGTGCTTGTCTGTTTGCGGCTCATCATAGGCGGACGAGGAGGACAGTCCCATGGCGCGCGTAATGCTGCTCGTCCCGGAGTTGCTGTTCGTGGCGGCGGCCGAAACCGTGGTGGCACCAGTCAGCAGGCCTGAGAGGGCAGCGGTCAACAGCAGAGATTTCATCGTAGCTTTGGTCATCTGAATTTTCCTTTCAAGAAAGTGTGTGATGGTTATGATCGGCATTGCTGGCCGACCGGCATTGCCTCGTAACGCCCATGTGACGCGTTGGAGGAAGGGAAGTTACAGGGGAATTGAAAATCTTTTTCAATATAAATTTCCTTCCCCCTGTAACTTTGTCGGAGATAATCGCGTCTCCTAAGTTGCAGCTGTGAATTCCGCTCTGTAAGGCAGACTGGTGAGTTCAGCAACGGACGAAAACATGAGGCACACGGACTTGGCAGCCGCGAGCGCGGCGCGCGAGGCAACCCTGATCGCCCGAATCCTCGCCGGTGAGCGCGAGCTTTTTCACGATCTCATTCGTCCTTACGAGCGCGGCCTCTATCTCGCCGCTTACTCGGTTGTGCAGAATCAGTCCGATGCAGAAGACGTAGCTCAAGATGCCGTCATCAAGGCCTTTCAAGCTCTCAAGGGCTTTCGCGGAGACGCCAAATTCAGCACTTGGCTGATGGCAATCACTTTGAATGAGGCGCGCAGCCGATGGCGCAAAAACACTGGTGAGCAGCTCGATTTTCTCTCTGACTGCGAGGACTCGACCGGGGATTACACGCCTTCAGTTTTAGCCGATTGGCGATACATCCCCTCGCAGGAGCTTGAGCGGAAAGAGCTGCGGCAAGCCCTTCAGGAAGCGATCGCAAAACTCACGCCGGAGCATCGTGAGGTGCTCGTCCTGCGTGATGTGCGCGGCATGAGCATCGCCGAAGCCGCCGTCGCGACAGGAGTCAATGAGGGCCTTGTAAAGGTTCGTCTCTTCCGCGCCCGGCTCTCGATGCAAAAGCTGCTCGCACCCAAGCTAGCGCCAAAGCAGCGCGGATTCATGGGGTGGTTGACCCGAAAAGCTGGTGGCCAATGACACTGAATTGCAAACACGTGTGGGCGCAGGTCTCCGATTACATCGACGGCTCGGTGACCCCTGAGATGAAGGCAGATATCGAGCGCCATCTTGCCAATTGCCGCCATTGCGCGGCTGTCCTCGATTCCACGCGCAACATTCTCGTCCTCGTCGGCGACGAACGCACCTTCGAACTACCTGTCGGCTTCGGCGAACGCCTGCACGATCGTCTTCAACAGTGGATGGAAACCTCCGATAAGACTGGACATCAATGAGACCGTTGGCCTTAATTTGCATGCGCAGAATGCGATTCGAAGCCGTTAAGAATATCAGCGTGCGATCCCGCAGCGGTATTTTTCCGTTGGCGTAAAGTTCAAAGCGCAAAAACGGCCTTGGCGAGGTACTTCCCCTTCGCCAAGGCCGCACTTTCATGAACCGAGCCGCTACGCTGGCTTTGCTGCCGGCTGCTTCGCCAGCTGGGCCATCACGGCTTTCATTTGCTCGCGATTCGCTGCAACCAGCTTTCGTCCCTCCGGCGTCGCGTCGATCAGCTTTTCCAGATTCGCAGCAAAACGCGGCGAGTACGCCGCCCGAATCTCCTTCAACAGCGGCTCGATCCTCGCGAAAACTCCGATGTGTTCGCCGTTGCAGTCATTGAAGAATTGCAGGCCGATTGCCTCGTTGTGAACCATCGCCGCCGCCATATCCCAATACGAAACAATCATGCGCAGATGGCCGCTATGCTCGCCGAACATCGCAGCGCTGAAATCCGCCAACGACTGTGGGTGGAACTCCATGAAAAACCAGTTGCGCGCCTTACGCATTGTTTCTTCGCGGCGCAGTTCATACAGCTTCAAGATCAGCCCGGCTTCGTCTTGCTTTGACATGAAATGCCTCCCGGTGAAATCGCGACCCTTCACCGCGCTAAGAGTCTACCAGATGAATCCTTCCCATCGCCTCGCCACCTTTGCTGCTCTCTCCCGAAAAAAACCGGGAGCGCGATGGCTCCCGACCCCGAGACACACTATTTGCCACTCCGCCCTAAAAATCCTTTCGCAGGTCCATTCCCTTGTACATCCCTGCGACAAAATCTCCATAGCCGTTAAACATCAAGGTGTCGCGCTTGAATAATTCACCAATGCGCCGCTCTTTCGCCTGGCTCCAGCGCGGGTGGTCTACCTGCGGATTCACATTGGAGTAGAAGCCATACTCTTGCGGACCGGCCTCGTTCCAACTGGTCGGCGGCATCGTATCGGTCAGCGTGATTCTCACAATTGACTTTGCGCTTTTGAAGCCGTATTTCCATGGCACCACAACCCGTACCGGCGCGCCATTCTGATTCGGCAATGTCTCGCCATACAGCCCCATCGTCAGCAGCGTCAGCGGATTCATTGCCTCATCCAGCCGCAAACCTTCCTTGTACGGCCAGTTGAGCACTGCGCGCTTCTGTCCCGGCAATTCACTAGGGCGCATCACGGTGGTAAAAGCAACATACTTCGCCCTGGAATTTGGCTGGACGCGGTCTAGCAGCAGCTTCAACGGGTAGCCGGTCCAGGGAATCACCATCGACCAGCCCTCCACGCAGCGGTGCCGGTAGACTCGTTCTTCGAGCGGTGCAAGTTTGAGCAGGGCATCGTAATCGAGCTTTTGCGGTTTGTTCACCAGTCCATCGATCTCCACCAACCAGGGCTGCGGATGAAAGCTCCCCGCAATCTTCGCCGGAGTCTCCTTGTCGGTCGAGAGCTCGTAAAAATTGTTGTAATGGGTGACGTCCTGATAGGGTGTGAGCTTCTCTCCGGTTGTACTGATGGGACTCTTCGCCGCAGGGAGCGCAGTTCCGGCAAATGCTTGTACCGATGGCGAGAGCAGTTCCGTAATTCTTTCCCCGGAGAGCACCATGGCCCCAAGCCCAGCAGCGGCGGCTAGAAAGCGTCGCCTGTCAAGATAAAGTGACTTCGGAGTTATCTCGGATGACTTCGGCTGGTCAATTTTGATTTTCATAACGCTGATCCTCAACTCTCGTCGTGCCTCTTCCTGCACGTTCGATTGAAAATCAGTGAAAAAGTTACAGTGAAACTTCGCGCTCAAGACCGTGGTCACTGATCCCGTCTCAGTGATGCTAGAACGCTATGCAGAGAAAATAGAGAATTTATGATGTGAAAACGAAGAGAGCGACTCAGGCCTTCTTCAGTTCAACCAGAACCTGCCGTGCAATCTCTTTCAGAGTTTCAAACACGCCCTGCCCTTGCGAGGCAATCGACTCGAAGACCGGCTCTTCGCGGCGGCGCAACTGTTGCTTCATCTCGTCAACTGAGAGCACGTTGGGAAGATCGCGCTTGTTCAGTTGCAGCACGTAGGGTATGGTCGCGAAGTCGTATCCGTGTTCGTTCAGGTTCTGTACCAGATTTTCCTGGGCTTCCACATTTGCGTCCGCCCGTTCGCTCTGCGAATCGGCCACAAACACCACCCCGTCCACGCCTCGCAAAATGAGCTTTCGCGACGCGTCGTAAAACACCTGACCGGGAACGGTGTAGAGGTGGAAGCGAGTTTTGAAACCGCGAATCGTGCCCAGATCAAGCGGGAGAAAATCAAAAAAGAGCGTGCGATCCGTCTCTGTCGCCAACGAGATCATTTTGCCCTTTTGTTGTTCGCCCGTCTTGTCAAAGATGTGCTGCAAATTCGTCGTCTTCCCGCCCAAACCGGGTCCGTAGTAAACGATCTTGCAGTTAATCTCGCGCGCGGCGAAATTGATAAAGCTCAATGATTCCTCAAAATGCCCTGAAGCAGCGTCCAGAAAACCAGTGGACGCCGCAATCGGTCGCATCCATCTAAAGTCAGGCTGCGCGGGGAGTTCCGATTGCCGCTGCTGCCGCCGCAACACTGCCGGAAACAGCAGATACTTGGGTTATATCACACCCGACGGGCCAACCTTCCATCGATTGTCATCCGTTCTCGAACCCGCGGTACCGAAGGTATACCGGTCCGTGATTACGAAAGTGTTTGAGTAATCACCCCAAACCGGCTTCCATTACTTCTGCGGCACCGGATAGTAACCGTCGCGGGCGTACACTTTCAAGCTGGACCCGTAACCGCTGACCCGAACCTCAATCCGGCGGTAGGTGGTCGACTTGGTGTCGTCAGCGTTGTAAACCAGCGTGTACTGGCTCCTCGACTGTTCCATCGCGCCACCGTAGGCAGACTCCAGGGCTTCCCTCGTGAATTCTCTGAAAATTTCCCCGCCAGTCGCCGAGGCATACTTCGGCAACACGTTGTTGTACCCCTGCCGAGGCAGGCGAATCTTTTCCAATTTGTTGTAGATTTTGATTGCACCTACATCAACTTGCACGCCATAGACGCTTACGTTGTTGGTGAGCAAAACCTTCAAAACATCCGAATAACTGGCGCGAGAGCCATCTTCGCGTCCGTCGGAGACGATAAAGATCACTCGGCGGCGTGCTTTCGGGCGATGTCCAAGGTCGAGCGCGGCCTGCAATAGCGCATCATTCAGCACGCGCGAAGGCTCCGCCGACTTGGGCGGCGCAAGTTCAATGTCACTGCGCTGTGTTCCAGGATCAAATACGCGCCCGTTAACCGATGGTCCCGAAGTCATGGGATTGTATACGTTCGGGCCTGATCCCTTTCCCTGGAGTTGCTGGACGCGCGCTAGAGTCCTAGTCGTCGTTTCGCCCAGAGCGGCCACAAAGTCCTGCTGTTTCTTTACCGTGTTGCCGTAGGTGTAAATCGAGAGCTCGTCAAACTGGCTGAAGGAGCCAACCATCGCGGGGAAGGTCTCCTGCACCTTGTGCAGCGCAATCTCCGCCATGCCCACATCGAGGACGATGGCTGCATCGACCGGAAAGGGATCGCTCGTAAAGAAGTTGATCCGCTGCTTCTTGCCGTCTTCATAGACTGAGAAATTATCTCTTGTGAGCCCGGGAAACAGCCGCCCCGTAGCGTCCTTCACCGTAACCGAAACAGGGACAGCATTGACGTTGACCCGAATAATACCGCTCGTCTCGTCGTATCCACTACTGGGCGTGTTGGCAACCCGGTTGGATGGGATGATTCGGCCCGTTGGAGCGGGCGGGGGCGTGGCATCATCCTTTGAGTTCTCAGCCGCCGTATCAGCGGAACTGGCTTCGCCCGACGGTGCCTTAACCTGCTCCGTGGGGCTCCCATGAGTGCCATCAGGCGGACGATCCGGTGAAGACGCAGCCGGCGGAGCAGACTGGGCCTTCGGAGCATCGGGTAGCCCCTGCTGCGCCATGCCAGCCAGGGAAATCAGGAGAACGATTGAGAGTAAGATTGCAAAACCCCATGGGCGCCGCATTTGGAAATCCCTCCGCGAAAAGCACTAGCCGATTTCAGAATTGCTAAAACACAAACCCGGGCAACATATTCATGCTGCGCAAACCCTCGCATAAGCAACTAACTATAATGCCCTAGGTACTTACATACTAGACTACGGGCGGACCAGCGAGAAGCTTATGCTCAACCTAAGGCAATCAAGAATACCTCTCATTTGGCTCATTGCCCTTTGTTTGATGACGTGGAGCACCGCCCAGGCGCAGCGTCCTCCCAAAGAGCCGCCCAAGGCATCCAACGCCCCGAATGACGACAGTTATTCGATTCCCGAAGGCCCCAAACTGCAAGACAAGACCGCCCGTCAGGATCAGCCCCTGACCACCCTGAAAATCAACGTACAGGTAGTGAACCTTTTCTTCAATGTCAAAGACAAGCGCGGAGCCCTGATTCCGAATCTGAAGAAAGAGGACTTTCAGGTCAGCGAAGACGGCAAGCCTCAGACTATCAAGTATTTCGCGGCAGAGTCCAACCAGCCCCTCACGCTCGGTCTGCTGATTGATACCAGCGGCAGCCAGTTTCGCGTCTTGCCCATGGAAAAGGAAGTGGGGGCATCCTTTCTGCGCGACGTTTTGACCCCCAAGGACTTAGCATTCCTCATCAACTTTGACATTTCTGTCGATCTCATTCAGGACTATACCAATGACGTCTCCCGGCTGCGCCGTGCCATGGAATCGACCCGTATTAATGATGGAGCCGGCAGTGGTTCGGGCGGAATCGCCGGAGCCGGGCAAGGCACAATTCCAGTCCGCAACCCCAAGGGAACGGTGCTTTATGATGCAGTTTACCTCGCCTCCCGAGAAAAACTGCAGAAGGAAGCCGGTCGCAAGGCTCTTGTGCTGCTCACCGACGGAGGAGATCAGGGCAGCGATGAAACCTTGCCCAATGCCATTGAAGCCGCCCAGCGCTCCGAGGTCATCGTCTATGTCATCATGATCGCCGACCGCGCAGGCTTCGGAATCTCTTACCGGGCGTCTGCCGAAAGCGCCATGCGCAAGCTCACCGACCAGACCGGCGGGCGCGTCATCGATGTTGGCAACGATCCCAAGAAGCTGCGCAAAGCCTTCGATGAGATCGGCACCGAACTCCGCAGCCAGTACATGATCGGCTATGTCCCTACCAATCTCGCCGCCGACGGAAAGTATCGCAAGATCGAAGCCAAGCCAATCAACCCGGACTACAGGTTACAGGCGCGAAAAGGCTATTACGCCCCGAAAGAATAATGTATCTTCCTAATGCGCGCTCTTCGGCGAATAGTAGCCCTTTCGGGCCCGGATCTTCACATTCGTCCGCTTCCCAGCGTCAATCGAGATTGCGCGATAACGCCCGTCTGAGACGAAATTCTGCGGTTTGTAAGCAATCACATATTGGCTCCGCAACTCGTCCTGAATTTCGGCGAAGGCATTGGAGACCTCTTCGAGACGCAGCGGGAAGAAGACCCGTCCACCTGTGGCTTCGGCATAGCGCATCAGGATCTTGTCGCCCTTCTTGTCCCCATCCGTAATGTTCGTGCTGATCACATAGATGATCACCTCTGCACGTAGCGCAGCTTCGATGGCTTCTTCGCGGGTATGCCGGCTTTGGTTGTCGTCGCCATCGCTAAGCAGGATGATGGCGCGGCGTGCTGGCCCCTGAATGGGAGCTTTGGCGAGCTTTTCGCTGGCCTGCAAAACCGCATCGTGCAGTGCCGTGCCGCCCCCCGGTCGCAGAACCCGAACGCCGCGGGCCAGCGCATCTGTGTTGTCCGTATAGTCCTGGGTCAGGTCTGAAAGCGAGTCGAAGCCGATGACGAAGGCTCTGTCTGACTTTGGACGCACAATTTGGTGCAGAAACTCCACCGCCGCATCCTGCTCAAATCGAAAGCGGTCTCGAATCGAATTGCTTGCATCGATCAGCAGCCCGACCCGGAGCGGCAGCCCGGTTTCGCTCTCGAATGCCTCAATGCGCTGTGGCGGCTTGCCTTCGTCGAGCAGCCGGAGATCTTCCTTCTTCAGGTCCTTAATAAAGCGGCCGTGCTTGTCAGTTGCGGTGAAGATCAGATCGACAAGATCGACCTGCACTCCGATTCGGAATTCGCCCACCTCTTCCGCTTCCTGTGCCTTTTCCGCCTGCGGAGGCGCGCTCTGAACGTTCAGCGGCGCAAACAGTGGAGCAGCTTCACTCGACTTCGGCGCGCTCTGCTTCACCGCGCCTGCGTTAGCTGAACCTTCGTTGCCCGGGGTCAGCTGCTGCGTGGTGTTGTCCGGCGTGCTCGCCGTACCCGGCTGAGCTGGTGCTCCCGGAAAACGCGGTTGTACCGGCACAGGGGAAGACGGCAGCTCTTGCGAGTTCTGGGCCCAAGCCATCGAGGACAGCGTTAAGGCGGCGACAAACAAGGCTATAGCCAGTTTTTTCATATGCCTCAAGTGTATAACGGCTGTGCAAGCCTCTGTTATCGCCAACAGGTTTCCGCCAACCGGATAAGCGTCCACCTCCCCGGCAGGGCAAAATCAGCTGGCCGCTTCCGCCACCCGTCGAAGTTTCTCCAGAAATGCTTGTAGATCCTCAGGCAGAGGCGCCTCGAACTCCACGGCGCGCCCGCTCTTCGGGTGAGTGAAATTCAAATGTGCCGCATGAAGAAAATTTCGCGGCAGTGATAGCGTGGCCGCGCTCTCGCCGTGGCTCCGAGCCTTCTTGGCCTCGGTGCGCGAGCTGATCGCATTTCCCTGGCGTTCGCGCGCCAGTGTATTCGGCAGCAAAATCTGCGGCGCGCCATAGAGCGTGTCGCCCACGATCGGGTGTCCAATCGACGATATGTGCACCCGAATCTGGTGCGTGCGCCCGGTCTCGATCCGCACCTCGACCAGCGCAAAGCGCCCATAGGGCGTAAGCAGCCGCTCCACTACTTTGTAATGTGAAACAGCGGTGCGCGATTCAATGCCGCTCGTGCTCATCCGGGTCCGGTTGCGCGGATCGCGCCCTATCGGATCGTTCACCGTTCCCTCGTCACTCTTCGGCCAGTTGTGAACCAGCGCAATGTAAGTCTTGTGCACCTGTCTCGACGAAAATTGCTCCACCAGCTTGCGATGCGCCACATCGTTTTTTGCCACCACAATCAAGCCGCTGGTGTCTTTATCCAGTCGGTGTACGATCCCCGGACGCAACTCGCCGCCCATTTCGCTGAGCTTGTTGAACCTGAACAGCAGCGCATTCACCAGAGTGCCCCGATTACGAGGATCTTCCGCGCTTCCCGTGCTGGCGTGGACCACCATGCCCGCCGGCTTGTTCACCACTGCCAATTCCTTATCCTCAAAAACCACATCGAGCGGAATATCCTCGGCAAAGGCCTTCAGCGGTGCCGCCTCCACCGTCCCCGTAATCTCAATCTGCTCGCTGCCCTTGAGCTTGAGTGATGCCTTGGCCGGGCGATCGTTGACCAGCACCTTGCCTTGCTCCACCAGCTGCTGCACCCGCACCCGGCTCACGTCCGGAATTCGCGCCACCAGATAGTGATCAAGACGCAGGCCAGTGTCTTCCTCAGTAACGTTGAAGACCGTATGAGCCGCGGCTTCTTCCGCCACCGGGCTTTCCGTCAGAATCTCTTCGAGGTCGATTGCTTCAGCCGGGGGAGGGGGTGCTATTTTGCGTGCCATCTTACCGAGCATAGCAGGTGACATCGTCCGAGGCACTAGCAGGGCCAAACCAGCCAGCTTTTAAGCCTGCGAGGCGGTCGGTGCCTTCATTTTCTGAGCTCCCGCCACAGGTTTTTGCACGGAGCGCAGTGGTGTGCGGCGAAGATAAATCAGAAACCCGGCCACAACCAGCCCCAGCGCGATCAGTTGCGTCCCGCTCAAAAGTCCGCCCAGTACTTCACCGCGTCCTGGGTCGCCGCGGAAAAATTCAAAGACAAAGCGTTCGATGCCGTAGACGATCATGAACAACGCGATGATCTGGCCCTCAAACTTCTTCCGCTTGCAAAGCCAGTACAGAAAGACAAAGTTGATCGCTTCGGCCACAAACTCATAGAGCTGCGTGGGATGGAGCGGTTTGTTCAGCGGTGTGCCGGAGAATTCAGCCGCCCAGGGACTGTGAAATGTAACCGCCCATGGCACGTGGGTCTCGCGGCCAAAGCAGCAGCCTGCCGAAAAGCAACCTATGCGCCCGAAAGCGTGGCCCAGCGCGATTCCCGGCGCAAAAACGTCGGCTGCCGAAAAAAACGGAATCTTCTCACGCCGCACATACCACCAGCTGCACGCGATAGCCAGCAGCAGTCCGCCCGAGAAAACTCCGCCCGATTGTAGTGTCTCCACGCTAAAAATCCGGCTCGGTTGAGCCGCGTAATCCCGCCAGTCCACCAGGATCATCAGCACCTTCGCACCAAGAATCCCGCTGAAGGCGGCAATGCCGCCCAAGTTCCACATCTGGTCGGGATCAAGTCCGCGAAAGCGCGCAAGCCTGAAAATTACGGAGAGCGCGGAGATCAGGCCCACCGCGGCCATGAAGCCGTAAGTAGGAACTGCAAACGGGCCGATATGAAATAGATGCGGGAACACGATTCTATTGTAGTGGAAAGGCCTGTCGGCAGGATCACGCCCAAGTCAACAGATTGTAAAAGCTATGCCGCAGAACGTATCCCGGAAGGCGAAAAGTACCGGCCCGCGTGGCCGTGTGGGGTGGGGGTACTGTGAACCCGATGCACCAGGTGGGCGCCCTCCGTGGTCCTTTAGGCCGATCCAACGAGGGATCAGCACACCAGACCAATTTTCGAGTCAGGCACCCGATATAGAATTATCGGTCCGCAGTGGTGTTCCGCCCCATCACTAACTTTGCAGGTCGGCACCTTCGCTGAGGTATGCTACGAAAGCCCAGCCTCCAGCGCAAGAGCGGCGGCATGAAATGTTGGCACTTGGCGTGCGAAGGCCCATATGTTCTGCAAGCCTGCGCATCGGTAAATCGTGCCCACAGCCCCGGATATCGATTCTTCTCAGCTTGCCGTCTTATTCCTGAGAATCTCGGATTCAACAACTGAAAAACCATAGACTCTGCTTGCGTTCTCGAACAGATAAGCCCGTCGCGCTGCCGGGCCAAGTTGCAATCCGAGCGCCGCTTCCACCGCTGGCGGCCAGCCTTTTGCTGACGAGCGGAACAGTGCGCGCTCACGCCCCTGTAGTTCAATGTATTCGCATAGCGATGAATCAGACTGTAAATCCTGCGGCCGTAACAAAAACGAGATACGCGGGAAGCGTTGCATCAGCCGCATAATACTCGCCGTATCGGGGTGGGGCGGCGGAGCCAACAAAATTTCCAGCTCAGGAAAATCCGCCGCCACCACTTCCACCTGCGGGCGGTGTTGCGCCCAGCTCTCACGATTGGAAATATCCAGAACCACCGGTGAGCGCAGCATGGCGCACAAACCGTACAGCGGATACATCCGGGGCGCGTGCAACCCTGAGACACAGCACTCCGCCTGGGCATACGCGCCGGCGAGTCCTCCCTTGGCCGAGGCCTCCCAAATCCAGCGCAAGCTCTCTCCAATGCGCAGCGGATCGTAGCAGGCAAGTCCACGCAGCCGCATTGGATCGCGCGCGACTGCACTCACGATCTCACCAGTTCTCCGGTCCGCGCAGTTCCATTGGTGCTGGCAATTCGAGCAGTTGCAGGGGGCCAGGATGGCGCCAGCGATCCCGCTTGTGCTCATTAGTGGAGCAAGGTCCTGGTTGAACGGAATGCAGTCCGAGAGCTGCGTAACGTTCGGCTTCCTCGGAATGGCGAACAGAGCGTCGATAATCACCGCGTTGGCCATGGCACACTCCTGAACGCCCTGAGCCTAGTACCGTTTCCTTCAGCTTTCAGTGACAGCGGTCACCCCTCCGCGACCACCGCAGTCACCCCCACGGAGGAGGCCCAGCTCATTCACCGGGCCTTCATAAACTGCTTATGCTCGCCGTCCTACTTGTCGTAATGCAGAAGCGAAAAAACTTCATAGGGCGCAAGCCGCTTGCGTCCGTTCAAAAAGTCTAACTCCACCACAAAACTGAGTCCGCAAATGTTGGCTCCAAGCTTGTCTGCCAGTTTCGCTGTAGCTTCAGCGGTGCCACCCGTAGCCAGCAGGTCATCGACGATCAGCACCCGCTGCCCTGGCTGAATCGCGTCCTTATGAATTTCCAACGTGTCGGTTCCATACTCAAGGTCGTATGTATAGCTCACCGTTTCGCCCGGTAACTTCTTCGGTTTACGCACTGGAATGAATCCCGCGTTCAGCCGATAGGCCATCGCGGGGCCAAAGATGAAGCCGCGCGCCTCCATCCCCAGCACCAGGTCGATGTTCTTGTCCAGGTATGGCGAAGTCATAAAGTCCACCACGCGGGCAAAGCCGGCGCGGTCCTTGATCAGCGTGGTGATGTCATAGAAGAGAATGCCCGGTTTGGGATAGTCAGGGATCTCGCGGACAAGCTTCTTGAGTTCTTCAGCAGGTGCAACCGTCTGGGGCAATATGATCACCGGGTCTCCTCAATTTGAAATGTCTTATATCCGCTGAATGGCGCAGCTTCCTCCACCTCGACTTGGTCGATGCGGGCGGCGCGCGGTCCCTTCTTCAACACGTCATAGAGCTCGTTCAACTGCGCATTGCTTCCAGAAGCCAGCACTTCCACCGCGCCGTCGTCGTGATTGCGCACCCACCCGCCAACCCCGAGCGCCTGTGCCTCGCGCTCCACAAACCAGCGGAAGCCCACGCCCTGCACGCGGCCCGTAACCACGTATCGGCGGAATAGCAGAGTGGAAGCCATCGCTCTCCTGGAATCCATCCTTATTCTATGCGCGAGAAAGGTACGTACCTTCCGCGGTATCCACGCGAATCTTCTCGCCCTGGTTCACGAACGGAGGAACCTGCACAACCAATCCCGTCTCAGTCGTCGCCGGCTTCGTCACCGAAGATGCGGTCGCCGACTTCAGCCCCGGCTCGACCTCCAGAATCGTCAGCTCCACCGTCTGCGGCAGATCCACGCCCACCGGCTTCTCGTCGAAGAACTCCACCGTCACCTGCAGATTTGGCGTCAGGTAATCGACAGCATCGCCCAGCACGTCGCGGTTCAGCGCCGTCTGCTCGTAGCTTTCAATGTCCATGAAAAAATAGTTGTCGCCATCGTTGTACAGGTACTCCATCTTGATCTCATCGACGGTAATCTTGTCGATTGCGTCGCCCGAGCGGAAGCGGTGCTCAAACATTGCGCCCGTGCGCAGGTTGCGCAGCTTGGCCTGAATGAATGCCCGCAGATTGCCCGGCGTGCGATGCTCAACGCTGAACACCGAGTGCAATTCGTTGTTGTGCTTAATGATCATGCCCGGGCGCATTTGTGTGGCAAGTATCGCCATGGTGGATGTTGCTCCAATCTCTTCTTGTAGAAAATTTTACGGCCTTGGGCGGTCGATGCCATCCCAACAGGCAGCTCGTGCCCCGGCCAGAGAGCCCAGCCAAGCCGAACAATCAATTTTACCTTGCCCACCCCAAATTTGGGAACGAGAGCGAAAAGCTACGATCGCCGCATCGTCTTATCGCCGATTTGAAAGCTCTACGGTTTTGCCTTTCAATCGTCAATGAAAAAATCGTCGATCGTCAATCTCTCAGTCCTTTCGCCGTAATCTGCGAGGCCGCAAAGATCGCCAGTAGTTCATCGGCTTCTCGCGCAATCACATCGAGCTTCTGGGTGGAAAGGATGTCGGTTGCCCCAAGCAGGTCGATCCAGAAGACGCTTTCATCTGCCTCCTCCACCACAACTCCAATTTTGGAGATGAACTCAGCTTTGGAGCGCGCACGGCAGGCAGCCCGGTAATTTGCCGCAACCGAAGTCCCACTGCGCAACAGTTGACGCCCAATGATCTGCGCTTCTGTCGACTTCGGAAGTGCCTGAAACAGCCTGACAATCCTGATTGCAAAATCCCGCGTTCTAGCCTTCAGCGCCTGTTGATCCATAGTCTTACCATTGACGATTGTCGCATTGTCCCATTGACGATCTGAAAGCTCTGGGTTTTTGCCTTTCAATCGTCAATGAAAAAATCGGCAATCCGACAATCCTTTCCTACTTTCTCCCGCTCGACCCAAACCCTCCCGCCTTCCGGCTGCTCTCCGCCAGCTCCTCCACCACCTCCACCGGAGTCGTAAGCACCGGGTAGGGAATCAGGTTCACCAGCTTGTCTCCCGCATGAATCTCCGCCACCGCGTCGCCCAGGTTTTCCATCAGCACCCTCACCTCGCCGCGGTATCCTGCGTCGATCACTCCTCCGGTGCAGCTCAGCCGCCGCGCCGCCATCGAAGACTTATCGCGCAGCAGCGCTCCCAGCGGCTCCCCCGCCGACGTAGTCAGTTCGATGGCAATTCCGGTCGGAACTACAGCGTTTCCGCGCGGCGCAATCGTCACCGCTTCGCTCGCATAAAGGTCGTATCCGAGATCTTCGCCCGGATGTGCAATGGTCGGCGCCTTGGCCGTAGCAGACAGCAATTTTACTTTCAGCATCTGCTGAATATATCAGCCTAGCGCCCCTGGTTGGTGGCCATCTGCTGCTACTTACCCGGCTCGCCCCTGTGGCCGGAGGCCATCTGCCCATTGCTTGCCTTTAAATTCGTCAATGAATCAATCCGGCAATCCGTCAATTGGAACGAAACCTTATAATTGCAGAGTCATGTCCACCTTTCCTCCAGTCAACGAGCAACTGGCCTACCTGCGCAAAGGTTCGGTCGAAATCATCCGTGAGAGCGATCTCCGTGAGCGCCTCGAAAAGTCATTCCAGAGTGGCAAGCCCCTGCGCATCAAAGCCGGCTTTGATCCCACCGCGCCCGATCTTCATCTGGGCCACACCGTGCTCATCCGCAAGCTCAAGCACTTCCAGGATCTCGGTCACACCGTCATCTTCCTCATCGGTGACGGCACCGGTCTTATCGGCGATCCCACCGGACGCAACGCAACCCGCCCGCCGCTCACCCGCGAACAGCTGGACGCCAACGCCGAAACCTACAAAGCACAGGTCTTTAAGATTCTCGACCGCGATAAGACCGAGGTTCGCTACAACACCGAGTGGCTCTTCAAACTCGACTACGAAGCCTTCGTCCGCCTCGCCGCCAAATTCACCGTCTCGCAGATGCTCGAGCGCGAGGACTTCCACAAGCGCTTCCAGGAAGAAAAGCCCATCAGCGTCCACGAACTGCTCTACCCCATGATGCAGGGCTACGATTCCGTCGCCCTCGAGTGCGACGTCGAACTCGGCGGCACCGATCAGAAGTTCAATCTGCTCATGGGCCGCAAACTCCAGCAGGATTACGGCTTCCCCCCGCAGATCGTGCTCACCATGCCCTTGCTTGAGGGCCTCGACGGCGAACGCAAAATGTCGAAGTCCTATGACAACTATGTCGGCATCACCGAAAGCGCGCAGGATATGTTCGGCAAGCTCATGTCGATCAACGACACGCTGATGTGGCGTTACTACGAGCTGCTCACCGACCTCACCATCGCCGAAATCGAAAAGCTTCAGGCCGACGTAAAGTCCGGCACGCTTCATCCCATGCGCGCCAAAAAAGATCTCGCCAAGCGCATCATCGCCGACTTCCACTCCGCCGCCGAAGCCGAATCCGCCGAAGAAAACTGGGTCAAACAGTTCCAGAAAGATGAAGTCCCGGAGAACCTCGAAGAGATCGAGATCGCCGCCTCTGAAGTTCGCGCTCAGACTAAGGTCACGATAGAAGCAGACGAAGTTCGCGCTCAGATTAGAGAGCTCGAAGGCTCAATTGCTGACCAGAAGGGCACGATCTCGACGTTTGGCTTTCGGCTCGACAAAATCCTGCTTAAGGCGGGACTAGCCGAGTCTACCGCCGATGCGCAGCGCAAGATTAAAGCAGGTGCCGTCCGCGTCGAAGGAGAAGTCCACAAGGATTTGTCCATCGAGCTGGCGCTACCAGCGGAGAAAATCCTTCGCGTGGGACGCAAGATGAAGAAGGTGTTTCTCAGGTAGCTCATCGCTACGGGCGTCGTCGATCAAACTCTCCGTCTAGATTTGTACAAGCGCGCCGAGAGGGAAGCGGCGGCGGGGGCTACGTCTGTTCAAAGATTTTGCGGCGGGTGGCCCATACAAGCCTTCCGTTGGCTTGTGTGGGGCAGTTGACCTTGCTTTTGACCTTGCCTCTTAGCGCCGCCCTTTCGCGGCGCTGAACTGGAAAGCAGAATCTCCAGCCCTCACAGCCGTTCTATACTGTCCTCATGTTCGTCCGCAAAATCCGCGTCGAGTACGACAATGCCGGTACGCCTACCCCCGCGCCCATCCACTGGCTTGATAACTTCGCCATGCGCAACTTCACCAATGATCTGATCTTCGACGACACGCTTCCAGTCGCCGACGGCCTCCTCGAAATCGGCACGCGCGTTCCTCTCGATTTGCTCACCCTCCGCCTCACCGATTGGTGTCGCCGCAAAGGCTACCTCGGCGCAAGGGCTACGCTCCATCTCACCGAACTTTAGCCGCTTCCGTATAATCGACCCTGTCTCGCCATGCATGAACCAAGCCTTCCGTCCGAGCCATCCCGTGCGCCTCGCCACGCATTTTGCGTGGCCCTGATCGTGCTCCTCTGGCTCGCTCTTTATCTTCCCGGCCTCTGGTCTCCACCGCTCCTCGACGATGCCGATTCCGTGCACGCCGAAGCCGCCCGCGAGATGATGCTTCGCCATGACTGGTCCACTCTCTACGTCAACGGACTGCGCTACTTGGAGAAAGCGCCGCTCCTCTACTGGGCCATGGCGGTCAGCTACAAAATCTTCGGTGTCGCCGATTGGGCCGCGCGCCTCCCGTTGGCTCTTGCCATGCTCGCCCTGCTGCTCGCCACCTACCAAATCGGACGCCATCACTTTGACAATGCCGCCGGACTCTACGCCGCCCTTGCTCTCGCTCTATCCTTCGGCCCTTACATCTATACCCGAATCCTGATTCCAGACATCCTCGTCGCGCTCTGGCTCATCCTCGGCCTGCACTGTTTTCTCCTTACCCTTGCGGATGCCCCGCGTCTGCCGCAGTCAGCGGATGTGGGCCTTCGCCGCGTACCTCACGCATCGCGTGCTGCCTGTTGGGGCCTGGCCTCCACCGCCGCCCTCAACATGCTCACCAAGGGATTGATCGGAGTCGTCTTTCCCGTCGCCATCATCGTTGTTTATCTGGCGTTCACCCGCAATCTGCGACATCTTCTACGCATGCGGCTCCTCTCCAGCTTTGCAATTTTTCTCGCCATCGCCGCACCCTGGCACATCGTCGCCGGATTGCGCAATCCCGCCGCTGGCCAGGCCCGTGGCTTTTTCTGGTTCTATTTCGTCAACGAACATTTTCTGCGCTACATCAATCAGCGCTTTCCCCGCGACTACGACACGGTGCCGCTGCTCCTCTTCTGGGCGCTTGCGTTGCTCTTCCTCCTCCCCTGGTCGGCCTTCGCCTGGGAGGCCTTCGCCTCGGTACCTCATTCCTGGCGCCAACTTCCATCGCTTTCGCGCCCCGCCCGTGCCCTGCTTCTGTTGGCCATCACCATCGTCGTCATACTCGGATTCTTCAGCTTCAGCAGCCGCCAGGAGTACTACGTTTTTCCCGCTCTGCCCGCCCTCGCGCTCATCCTCGGAGCGTGGCTCAGCCGCGAGCACTCCTCGCCCGCCAACTCGCCCGAGCGTCGCACCGCCAAGCGTGTCGCGCTCATCAGCTTCCTCGTCGCCATTCCTCTGGCCCTGTCGGCATGGGTCTTGTTCTGCTTTTCGCTGTTTTCGAAGAGCCTCCCGCCACACACCGACCTTGCGGATCTGCTCACCCGCAACCCATCTGAGTACGCACTCTCTTTCGGTCACATCTTCGATCTCACTCCGCGCGCCATGGCACTGTTCCGCCCAGAGCTGCTGCTCATCGGCGCAGCGTTCTTCTTCGGAACCCTGGCAAGCTGGCTGTTGCGGAGGCGCAATCGAGTCGCTGCCGCCAACGTCGCCTTGGCCCTCATGATGTTCGCCTCGTTGCACTGCGTTCACTCGGCGCTCGTCACCTTCGCCCCCATCCTCTCCTCCCGTGCGCTCTCCGATGCGGTGGTCTCCCTTTATCGTCCCGCCGATGTGATCGTAGTCAACGGCGCGTATGAGGACGCATCGACCTTGAATTTCTACGGACACCTTCCCCTGCACCTGTTGAACTCGCGAGAAAATGGAGACCTCTACTACGGTTCGCTCTTTCCTGATTCGCCCGCACTCTTCGAGGATGATGCTTCGTTCGACCGTCTCTGGCGCGGCTCCGGTCGGGTTTTTCTCTTCACCCCGCAAGACCAGCTCCCTTCGCTGCTCCATCAGACTGGCTATCGCATCATCGCCCGCAGCGGTGGCAAACTGATTCTGGCGAACCGTCCATGATCTTCCGCGCAATGTCGTCTGTCGTAGCTGCCCCGCATCTGCCGTTGTCAGTAGATGTGGGCCTCAGTCTGATGGCTGTGGCTCTGCTCGGCACGCTCTCTTCAACAATTTTTCTGGGATTGGTTCTCGTCGCCGCCGTACGCAATCTGCGCCTCGCTCGCGCCCAATCTCAAGCCGCGGCCAGAATCAACGCCACCACACTTCCCCCCCGTCACCATCCTCAAGCCACTGCACGGAGCCGAGCCTCGCCTCGAAGAGAACCTCGAGAGCCTTTTCCTTCAGGACTATCCCGCCTTTGAAATTCTCTTCGCCTGCCGCACCGCCGATGACCCGGCTCTCGCCGTTGTCCAGCGCCTCTGCGCCCGCCATCCCAAGATTGCCGCGCGCGTCGTTCTCTCCGGCGAGCCGCAATGGCCCAGCGCCAAAGTCTGGTCGCTGGATAAGATGATTGCCGCCTCAGCCAATGCTTTCCTTGTCATCAGTGACAGCGACATTTTCGTTCGCCCGGATTTCCTGCGCAACGTGATTCCACCTCTCTTGCAGCCCGCCAACGGACTCGTTACCTGCCTCTATCAAGGCCTGCCTGCTCCCGGTCTCTGGTCACGCCTCGAAGCCCTCGGCATGTCTGTGGAATTATCTTCAGGTGTCATCACCGCTGACCTGCTGGAGGGAATGCGGTTCGCTCTCGGGGCGGTAATGGCCCTTCGACGCGATGTTCTTGAAAAAATCGGTGGCATCGCCTCCACCTCTTGCTACTACTCAGACGATTTCGTCCTCGGCAACCTCATCCACGCCGCCGGATACAATGTTGTTCTTTCGCACTATCGCGTCGCCCACGTCTTGTCCACCGAGTCGTTCCGAAAAGCCTTTATCACCCAATTGCGCTGGATGCAGAGCACGCGCTACTCCCGGCCTCGCGGTCACCTCGGCACCGGACTCACCTTCGCACTTCCCTTTGGAATCATCGGACTCCTCGCTGCCGCTATGCTCGGTCATCCGCTCTTCGGAGCATCCCTGCTCGCGTGGAGCCTGCTCAACCGCATCCTCCAGTCCATCGCCGTCGGATACGTTGTCATCCATGACCGTCGCGCGCTTCGTCTCTGCTGGCTCTACCCAATGCGCGATCTTCTCGGCTTCGTCCTCTGGCTGGCCAGTTATTGTGCAGGCAGCAGCTTCCGCTGGCGTGGCGAACTATACCGCTTCACTCGCGGCGGCAAAATCGTCTCCATCAGCCGTCCGCATTCCCTCTGAATCGGCGCATCATTTTCCACGTAGTTGTTCCATTTGCGAGGAGAAACGTTCCCGATCAAGCGCGTGAGCCCAGAATCGAACTAAAGTACTGCGCTTTTCGACCGCGGAAGCACGTATCATCCTTCAAAAACCGCTCCAGAGTAGTACAATTGCCGCGAATCAGCCCTTAAAAGGAAAGTCTCCTTTATATGAAAGTCTTCTCTACGTTTCTTACGTTGACGGCGCTGCTTGCTGGAGCGTGCCTGGTGGCTGCCGCCGAGGACCAGGGACCGCGGAACTCAATCCAAAACAAGCTCGAATCCGAATACGTTGTTACCAGGACG
>Ga0364919_10090_pt1 | contig 47570 bp, 28 predicted proteins | sample SorcelJu500001C7_2_FD_206953 | JGI IMG/M metagenome (GOLD analysis project Ga0364919, IMG submission 206953) | Enriched cells from Trout Bog Lake Hypolimnion, Wisconsin, USA - BchlTB.June20.5000.01.C7 | ecosystem: Environmental > Aquatic > Freshwater > Lake > Hypolimnion/Profundal zone | place... | reverse complement strand
CACTTAGTCGGATACGTACTCTCCAACAGCTGACTAGGCGGCGGCACCACCCGCTTGGCATTAATCCCCAACCTTTCCAAGTTCAACAACGCAGTAATCCTTTGATCGCTGCAACGGAAATCTGCACTTTAGCGCGACTTCTTTGCACTCAGAGTCCTTCACCTGCAAAAATTCACGGCTAGAGTTTGTGTGTAATCCATGAATCCTGCTTATCGCCTATTGAAAAGAAAAATGCCGTTTGAACGGCGCGAATACCATGGCTGGTTTATCAATACACTAATCACTCTCTCACATGCTACCTGCCTCGATATGACTGGAAATATGGTCAAACGACACAACTATTGGAATCCTCCGAGAATTCAGAATTACGCCGTTTTCCAGATGCAGATGATCTGATTGTGCATATTTTATGAAATCCATTGATTTGATCAATCGAAATTGGACACTGCAAAGCTGGAGGCCGTTTAGCTGGTATCTTCAGCGGTCTGCGGAAACCGACTTTGCTTTTCCACCTTGTAACGGTCCGTACCCGGCAACCCTGCCCGGCTCAGCCTTTACCTCCCTGAAAAAAGCCGGAATTATTAAAGATTGGAACGTAGGACGCAACTCACTTGAATGCGAGTGGGTTGAGCATCGTCATTGGGAATTTTCCACAGACATCGAGGCTGGGGAGATTCCGCCGGGTGAACGAGTCATCCTGGAAGCGGACGGACTCGATTATTCCGGCTGGATCTGCATCGGAGAAAACGAACCGATTCATTTCGCCGGCGCCCTCAAGCGTCATGTCATCGACTTAACAAAAGCCCTGGGCGATGGGAAATTTCATCGCTTGCGGATTATCTTCGATTCGCCGCCCGAAGACCAGGGTCAGATAGGATTCACATCCCGATCCCGCTGGTTTAAACCGCGTTTCAGTTTTTCCTGGGACTGGTGCCCCAGGCTGGTCCCCGTCGGCATCTGGGACGCTATGCGACTGAAGATCGGAACGGAAAAGGCACAACTCATCAGCCATTATGTGATGCTGAATGATGAGCTCCTGGACGGTCGTATTGTCCTTCAGTTGCGGAACGAAACCAATGCCACGTTGAGCATCAAAGCCCGCCTGACAGATCCCGAATCCAAGGTTTCTGACTTTTCACTGGATCTCCCTACCGGATTTCACAAGCTGATCCTTAATGTGGATCGTCCTGCTCTCTGGTGGCCGAATGGCCATGGCGACCAGGTTCTATATCGGCTGGAGATATTCTGTGAAGACGAACTGCTGCATGACGGAAAGATCGGATTCAAGAAAATCCGCTGGGTCCCGTCGCAGAATGCACCCAGCCATGCGCGAGCGCTGCTTTGCGAAGTCAATGACAAGCCGATCTTTATCCAGGGAGTCAATTGGACACCTATTAATCTTGACTATCACGACCTGTGTGAAGACCGCTACCGGCGTCTCATTTCGCTTTATACCGACCTGGGAGTTAATGTCCTGCGGGTCTGGGGCGGGGCCTACCTCGAACGTGACTTGTTTTACAGGTTATGCGACGAGGCGGGATTAATGGTATGGCAGGAGTTTCCACTTTGCTCTTCAGGCTGCGACAGCTGCCCCCCGGACTCTCCGGAATTCCTTCGCGAACTCTCGTTAATCGCAGTGGACTATATCCGTCGCCGCAGCTCCCATGCCTCCCTTCTGCTTTGGTGCGGAGGAAATGAACTGCAGACCTACAAGGATTCAAATGGAAAATCCTACCCGCTCACGGAAACTCACCCGGCCATGCAACTCCTGCGTGACGCCGTTCAAAGCGAAAACCCCGGAGTCCGGTTCATTCCGACTTCGCCAAGCGGACCGCTTTTCGCGCGGACCGAAGAGTCTCTAACCAAGGGAATGCACCACCATGTCCACGCCCCGTGGGACAGCAAATCAACCATCCAGGAATGGAAGGATTATTGGGATACGGACGACGCGATTTTCCGGGCTGAATGCGGCGTCACAGGCGCAAGCAGCATTGAACTGATCCGAAAATACGCAGGCGATTTCAAACTCTGGCCCTGCAGCCTTGAGAACCCGCTTTGGAAGCACTCCGCATCCTTCTGGATGCAACCTCAGCTCATTGAAGAAGTTCGGGGAATTGCCGACAAGGAACTGGCGGTGAGTGAGTTGGTCCGCCTTTCGCGCGAGCGCCAGGCGGATTTCCTCGCCTACGCCGTGAGCAGTTGCAAAAGACGTTTCCCGGAATGCACCGGGTTCATGATATGGATGGGGCACGATTGTTTCCCCATTCCAAACAACACATCGATCATTGATTTCGATCTGACACCCAAACCTGCATTTTACGCCTTAAAAAAAGTGTTCAAGGAGGAATTTGTTTCGAAAATGACTTTGCCGACTCTTGCTCTTGTTTAACACCGAAGCGGCATCCCCCTCCGATATGCCGTCATCGGATTAATCTGGATGAACTTGATTGCCGTTGTCCGGATTGTTGAAAGAAGTGCAACACAACAACTGCTGAAAAATTATCTCATTGAATGAATGTTGCGCATCGAATACATGTGGACATCCCTCACTTACCACTGAGCTCAGCAGTTGATATCCTTGTCATACCGGACGGAAGGTTTTCAATTATCTCCCCCATCCGGATGTATTGCAATTATGACATGAGTCTGGAGCGCCTGAGACTCGTTGGAGCTGCAACAAGTTTAATTCCAGCCCCGTTGGTTTCATGAAAAAACGAGCCTCGAAATTTGCCCGCAAAAACGTCCTCCTTGCGCTTGGATGGAATGTCGTTGAATTCAATCAGGGGGTTTTTGAATATGCCAAAAAAGCCAACTGGATCGTAAACGACATCATGTCCCACAACGGGCGGGTGCCTGCACAGTGGAACGGAGACGGCATTATCACCGGGATCACTCAACCGTCTGAAACGGCCCTCCTCAGATTGCTTAATAAAGCAAAGGTGCCAGTTGTGAATCTGGCTTCCTACAATTCCTCGATTATTAACTGCAGGGTCCTTCCTGATAACAAGATGATTGGAGCCGTTGCGGCCGAGCATCTTTTAACCAGGGGGTTTCACCAGTTTGCATTCTACCGGGTAAGCTCATTCCCCACGGTCATGGAAAGGATGAACGGGTTTCGTTCTGCCATCCTTGCTGCGGGAAAGCAATTTTATGAAATGGATTTCACGACCCAGATGCCCGCAAAACTGCTCAATAGCGATCAGTATTTGTCGATCCTCTCAGCGCTCGCGTCCAAGCTCAAAAAGCTGCCAAAACCGATTGGAGTCATGGCTCAATATGACGCTGAAGCCAATGATGTTGTACGGGCTTGCCTGTCCGTAAATCTTCGCATTCCTGAAGATGTGGCCGTGATTGGCGTGGACAATGATCCGCTCTATAGCACACTCGGCCCGATTCCGCTCTCCAGCGTCAACAGCAACAGGCGCCTCGCTGGATACCGGTCGGCTGAAGTGTTGGATAAAATCCTCGACGGAAAGAAGTGGGTGGAGAAGTTAATTCTTATCCAGCCCGAGGGCGTCGTCGTGCGGGAAAGCACCGACCTGGTGGCCGTAAGCGACCCCTACGTCTCAAAGGCGCTTCGATATATATTGAATGACTTCAAAGGCGATATCAGCGTGGAAGATGTCGTCAGGAAATCAGGCATATCCCGACGGGGGCTTTATTCCCGATTTGAAAAGCATATCGGCCACTCGATTTACGAGGAAATCATGAACCGCCGGCTGGACTACGCGAAAAAACTCCTGCGGGAAACGGATGAGAAGTTGCATTCCATTTCATTAAGCTCCGGTTTTGGCGATTCAGAGCGCCTAAGCAAGGCTTTTAAGCGGCACTACGATATTTCGCCAATCGGATATCGTCTTCAACAACGTGCAGGAATTGATTAGGCAAATATTTATGGATTACACCTATAAGGGGTGCCTGGCGGCCGTTTTATTGTTCACACTTCTTCATGGGACAGTCATTGCCGCGGAGGGTGAACCCAAAAGTATAGAAGCCCCTGCCGAACCTGTGGAGGGAAGGGTTGTTGAACAGTTTTCTCAGGGCGATCTTAAGAAATGGAATTATTCAAAGCCCCAGGAAAACGCATTTTACGTGGTGCATCCCACGGTGACAAAGGGGAAAGCTCCTCTCTATGTCGTCCTCCATTCCGCCGGACAGGATGTGAAACTCGCATTCACCGGTGCCTTTACAAAGACCAAAAACCAGCAATATGACGTTGCGCTCTTTCACCCCCCTGTTGACTTTTATGCTCTTTATCTAGACTGCCGCGCGACGATGCCAACCGATTGGTGGTGGGGGTGGGAGACCATGAAGGCGAATCCTGTTCCTTATACGAAATCGTATTACCCGACTGAAAGGCGCGTAATCGACACCATTTTGTGGGCCATCAAGAAATACGATATTGATCCCGATCGTGTCTATCTGGCCGGCGTATCCATGGGGGGAAGCGGATCATTGGGATTGGGGATGATTCGAGGGGATCTGTTTGCCGCGATCCAGGTATGGGTGCCAGCCGGCACGGAACACTTCATGTTTCGGAATCAAAATCCAATTTCAACACAAACGCCGAATGCTTTTGAAAACAAAACTCAAGTGATCGATCCCCCTTATCTCGTTGACCTCTCCGCTCCCAACGATGATTGGTCCAAAAATCAGGGGCTTCTCATTAAAACTGCGAGCGAACAGCGACTTCCGTTGATCTTCGGGTGGGGCCCGTTTGGTCATTGCAGTGATTTTGACCAATTGGCCAAATATAGTCCGGCAGTGGCCTGCTTCCCCTGGCTCTCGATTCGTCGGAATGAAGCTTATCCGGTCTTTTTGAATGCCAGCACAGATCAAAAGGAACCCTGGACACAAAAGCCCGGAGACCCCCAGGGACAAATCAACGCTTATTTCCGATGGAAAACAATTGAGGATAATTCGGACTTAATCAGGATGGAACTTCGTCTGACCGCCCCGGGGGAATTACCCGTCACTGTCAACGTTCCTGACTCATCCACCGTTGATCTGACTCTTCGAAGACTTCAAAAGTTCAAACCCCATTCCGGAGGGAATCTTGTCTGGACTCTTAACCGGTCTGGAAAAGAGCTTCAGAAGGGAACGGCACAAGTAGATCAATCCGGTAAATGGATTATTCCCAAATTGGTGCTCACGAAGACCCCGGCACAACTGAAAATCAGCAATCAATGACGGTCCGTTCCGTGTTCATTCAATTCCAAGGTCGCCTCTCCCCCGCTGATCAGAGGCTTCGGCTTCGCCGGAAGTTCAGCGGGGATGTCTGCGTGCGCTTGCGGAATTCCTGATGAAAATGCGCAAGATTTCCGAATCCTGCGGCAAAGCAGACGTCTGTCACGGAATCCGGCGTTTCAAGAAGGAGTCGTGAGGCCTCGCCGATTCGAAGGTCGTTCACCAGGTCCGTGAATGTCCGCCGCGTTTGACGCTTGAAGTAGCGACTGAATGCGTTGGGGGTCAGACCTGCGCGCCGGGCGGCTTCGGGCACGGTCAAATCACCGGTCAGGTTTTCATGAATGTATGCCATGACAATCGGCATGCGTCCGTTAGAGGGAACCGAGGACGCGTCATACCGGGCGGTGGCAAGCGGACGGAGCGAGCGACTCTCCGCGAGTTCTATTAGAAGTTCGATCAGTCCGGTCACGCGTCGGCCTCCCGTCATCTCATGCACTTTGCGCATGGCCTCGCGGACCTGTGGTTGAAAACGCGACGTCACCCGCAAGCCGCGTGCGGCAACCCGCAAAAGCCGGGAAATGGAATGGAACTCCGGCATGTTAAACATCTTTTCACCGGCAAAATCCCTGCGAAATTGGATCACATGCGTTCGCACCCGTGACTCGACCGCGCGTTCAAGGGTGCTCTGAAAAATATGGGGAAGATCCTCTCCCAGGAAAAAAATCTCGTTACTGCGAAAAGTCCCCAGATAATCTCCCGCCACGATTCGCCCTTTTCCAGAATCAATCGCAACCAGTTCGATTTCCGGGTGCCGATGATACGGGCAAATGATGGAAGGCCCTTCGAACACAATGCTCGCAAAGGAACGGCCGGGCCCGTACAGAACTGATTCCGACTCAAGATACATGGCTCACTGGAGGATTGGGGTTATTGGATTCATTAGCAGTCGCTAAGCGAATGGGAATTGAAAAGAGAAATCATTTTTGAAAAACATAATACGAAAGTGTTCGATAATCGCATATTTCGCCTCTTTTTATTACTTTTTGGTAGTATATCATACTTTCCGGCCTGCTGGACAGATGCAATTACGAAGACCGGGAGGTAGCCTCCTGTCAGATGAATCGTTCGCATATCAACTGCGCCGTTAAGAAAGCCATGGAAGCCTTCAGGTCGGCTGGCTGGGCGCTCCCTCCTGAGCCCCGGTGGGATGTCACCGACCTGGGTCTCGGCCGCTTTGACGAAATTGGCCTGGTTCTTGTGAACCTGTGTAACGAACCGGAATATTGCGAAAAATTGATGTATTCGCAATACCGCCAGGTTACACCGTTGCACACCCACCGGCAAAAAAAGGAGGATATCATCTGCCGGAGCGGCCGGCTTGCCATCGAACTGTGGGCAGGGCATCCGGCTGCCATCCCGCGCGGGATAGAGTTCACCGTGCTGAGGAACGGTTTGAACACCGCATTCACGTCCGGCGGTATCATGGTTTTAGAGCCGGGCGAACGAGTCACCATCGTGCCCGGGATTTACCATGCATTCTGGCCGGAGACAAAGGACTGCGTCATCAGTGAAGTTTCTACGGCAAATGATGATGCCAACGACAATTTTTTTGCAGATCCCGCCATGGGAAGGTTTCCAACAATTGAGGAGGACGAGCCGCCTTTGGTGCGGTTGGTAAGCGAGCAATGAATCCGGCACAACTTGCAGATCATCTTGAACAGATTGAACCGGTAAAATTTCCGCGCATCGTTGCGGGATTTGATGCCTTCGTTGACGAGGTCCTCCATGTCGTCAGTCGAAGGAGTGAGCCGGATGCCTATACCCCGGTGCCCACAATCAGCGAGTTCGGACAATGGGTCACCAATGCAGCGGGACGAAGCGGATCGAGAGAGTGCGTCGTCCTGGATAGGACTGCGGGCGGTTGCTCCGTCAATCTTGGCGACGCGATTTCAGCTCTGGGATTTCCGCTCGATGCTTTCGCCGGCGTCGGCTATCCGCCGGACCCGGTGTTCAGTCATTTTTCCTCCAGATGCGCATCTCTGAATCCCCTTGGAATGGAGCCGGGGCGCACTGCGGCCTATGAGTTTCAGGACGGGAAGCTCATGCTCTGCTCCTTCAGCCATTTCGAGGAATTCACACCGGAATACCTTGTCCGCCGGATGGCGGACGGTTCATTCCGAAGCGCCTGTGAGCGCTCTGCCGCCATCGTGCTAACAAGCTGGTCGGTCTATCCGCACATGACAGAATGCTGGAGCTATCTACAGAGCGAGCAGCTCGCCGGGATGAAAAATCGCCCGCGAATTTTCGTGGATATCGCCGATCCCGCAAGCCGGAGTCCTGAGGATCTGTGTCAAATGGCGGATGCGCTGGCAGGCTTCGAGGCGGTCGGCCCAACCACACTCAGCATGAATGGCAATGAGGCGAACCAGCTTGCGGAGGCGCTTGGACTCTTCCCCTCCGGGCCCGAACTTGAAGACATCCAGCGCCTTGCCTCGCAGCTCCAGAGGCGTCTTCGCATCAGTGAACTTGGCCTGCATTTAATCCAATCGGCCACCTCTGCCGATTCCAATGGCGTTGTTTCTGTGGCTGGACCTCATTGCAATAAACCGCGAAAGAGTGTTGGTGCAGGGGACCGCTTTAATGCGGGGTGGCTCGCAGGAGCACTCCTGGGACTGTGTTCCGTTGATCGTCTGCAATTCGCTGTCGCAGTATCCGGTTACTTTGTTCGCCACGCACGGAGCGGGACACTTCCGGAAATCATTCAATTCCTCAGAGATTGGTCGTCGGGGACCATTGACTCCGGAGTGAACCAGTTTTCTCAATCGTTATGAAAAAATCCCTCGATCAAAAGCTTGCAGCCATTCATGCAGACCCGCACGGTTGCCGGGAATTTATCCTGGCGGACGCCAAGGATGCAGACATGGGGTTCGGGGTGACGGCTCCTGGCCTGCAACGCGAAACCTCCCTGTCCGGCTCCAAAAAAACAGAAGAGCGCTATAAGTCATTGGACGATTATTTGAAGCAGATCCGCGAGGTGACAGCGCAAGGCCTTGTGGACATCATGCTTCTTTCGGCATCGAATCTGGAGAAGCTGGCCATTCAGGAGGGACTTTTTCGTGACACAGCGATCACCCCAGCCGCCCGCATCAATGATACGTCGGATATCTGGGTCGTGCGCGGAGGGAAATATATCAGCCAGCCTTCGCGTCCGTTCCGAAGCGCCGGCATTGATCATATCAAATACGGACGGATTACAAACAACCATTCAGCGCCGGTGACCGGGGCAGACCTCGGGCTCTACTCGGTGACGTTCACCAACAACCTCGACCTGGACCATTGCTCTTTGGAGAAGTTCCATGAGTTCCGCATCGAAGCGGAGAAAAAGCGGTTCCGGTATTTTCTGGAAGTCTTCAACCCGAACGTGGATGCGGGGATTCCACAGGCGGGCATCGGAGCGTTCCTCAACGATCATATCATCCGCTCGCTCGCCGGGGTAACCTCGGCTGGACGCCCGGTGTTTCTCAAAATCCCCTACAATGGTCCGCGGGCCCTGGAGGAACTGGCAGCTTACGATCCGCATCTCATCATCGGAATCCTCGGCGGTGGAGCGGGCACGACGATGGACGCCTTCCAGCAGATTTTCGATGCAAAGAAATACGGGGCGCGGGTCGCGCTTTACGGACGAAAAATCAACCTTTCGGAGGATCCGCTCTCCTTCATCGAACAGCTGCGCCGGATCACGGACGGCGGAATCTCTCCAAAAGAGGCGGTGAAGTCTTATCACAGGATGCTTCAGGCGAAAAACATCCGCCCGTTCCGCCCGCTCCGGGCAGATCTTCAGATGACCAAAACCATTAAAAAATACGGCTAATACTTTATGCTCGATCCAATCCTCCCTGCGGTGCGCGAGTTCCTCGCGCAGAAACCCGTTCCCCATTTTATCAACGGCCGGTTCCAGATTGCGAATGGTGATGTCAGGCAGATAGTTATCAATCCGTCCGATGGACTTCCTTTGGCGGAGGTTTCCTTCGGTGGTGCGGCGGAGGTGGAACGGGCTGTGGAGGCGGCGGCAGCGGCGTTTCCAAAGTGGGCCGCGACTCCGGCAAACGAGCGGGCGGCCGTGCTTCATCGCCTGGCTGATCTCTTGCAGAAGAATGCAGCCGCACTCGCGCAAATTGAGTCGCTCGATGTGGGCAAAGCAATCACAGCTTCAGAAGCTTTTGATATTCCCTTCGGCACCGACGGATTGCGTTACTTTGCCGATTTTTCCGTCCACGCCCAATACTCCCTGCCGATCGCCGTTCGCAATATCGAGGCGCACATCCACCGCGCTCCGTACGGGGTCTGCGGGTTCATCTTTCCATGGAACTTTCCCTTCGACCTTCTGATGTGGGGAGTGGCCCCGGCGCTTGCCGCCGGAAATACCGTGGTGGTCAAACCGTCCGAGGTCACTCCGCTCAGTACGCTCTATGTCGCAAAGCTTGCCGCCGAGGCCGGATTGCCTGCAGGCGTTCTCAATGTTGTAATCGGGGACGGTCCCGGCGCAGGAGCCGCGCTGACAAGCCATCCGGCAGTTCGGCGAATGTCTTTCACCGGCTCACCCGAGGTGGGAGCCAGGATTGGCGAGGTTTGCGGCAGAAGGATCGTTCCCTGCAAGCTCGAACTCGGAGGCAAGGGAGCCGCGGTGGTTTTCAGGGATGCCAATGTGCCGGACGCGGCGAAGAAACTGGCCGACGCCCTCACGCTCAACACCGGTCAGGTTTGCTGCACGGCAACCCGCTGGCTTGTTGAAGAGAGCGCCTTTGATGAATTCGTGGATGCCGCGCGCACCGCGCTTCAACAAGTCAAAATTGGTCCGGCTCTCGATCGCGACACCACGATGGGACCGCTGGTCAGTGAAATCCAACGCAAAAGAGTCCTGGGCTATTTGGAAAAAGGCCGCGCCGGGGGAGGACGTGTTTTGTTGGATGCCGTGAAGCCTCCGCACCCGGACGGCTTCTTTGTCACCCCCTGGCTGATTGAAGGGGGGGCTGAAAACATTTGTTATCGCGAAGAAATATTCGGGCCCGCCGCATGCGTCACCCGATTCCAGTCCGAATCCCAGGCCGTCGATCTGGTCAACCAACTGGACTACGGGCTTGCGAACAGCGTCTGGACTGAAGATCTCGTCCGTGCCCGACGAATTGCGGAGAGCCTGATTTCCGGCAGTGCCTGGATCAACGCCCATAACGTTTTCGCCTACGGTCTGCCGTACGGCGGAGTCAACCGGAGCGGACTGGGCGGCGGCGTCAACAGTCCCGCCACTTTTTACGATTACCTGCGCGACCAAACAATCGCGCGTCCACTCTAATGCCACTCCCCCCGGAAATCGAAAACGCTCTAAGGACGGCGGGCTTGCTGAAAACCGCCAATCCTACGGCGACGCCGCTCTGTGGCGGCGTCTCCTGTGATATCTGGCGGGTCGAGGAGGAAGGTCGCCAGTTTGCCGTCAAGCGCGCCCTGCCCAAGCTCCGCGTGCAGGCAGAGTGGTTCGCTGATCCCGCCAGAAACCTCCATGAGCAGCACTATCTCCGCTACGTGGGAAAGTTCCTGCCCAAAGCGGTTCCCGCAATTCTCTTTTCGGGGAAGGATTTCTTTGCCATGGAGTTTCTTGGAGCGGAATTCCAGGATTGGAAAACCGTTCTTCTGTCCGGGACCCTCTGGCCGGAAACGGCTGTCGATGCCAGCCGGACTCTTGGTCGAATCCATCGCAAAAGCTGGTGCGATCCTGATGCCAGGCTGATCTTCGACACCGGCCGGCATTTTCACGACCTGCGGATCGCTCCCTATCTTCTCGCGGCGGCAGAGAAGAACCCGGAGATCGCCGGGTTGATCCAGTCCGAGGCCGAACGCCTGGCGGCCACGAAACTTGCCCTCGTTCACGGTGATTACAGCCCGAAGAATCTTATGGTGGCTCCCGGACGACTGATTGTTCTGGACTGCGAAGTCGCCTGGTTCGGCGATCCGGCCTTTGACCTCTGCTTCCTGATCAACCACCTGCTTCTCAAATCCCTGCACCTGCGCGGGAAAACCGGAGCGCTCCTTGAAGTCATTCCACGCATGATTTCCGCCTACAAAGCCGAGTTGGGAGAAGCCCGTTTTCAGACTGTTTCCCTTCATGCACCCGCGCTTCTGCTCTGCCTGCTCCTTGCGCGCGTTGACGGCAAATCGCCTGCTGAATATCTCACAAATCCCCCTGAGAAAGATTTCATCCGGACCTTTGTCCGCCGGCATCTTGCCTCACCTCCCGAAGATTTGCACACTTTCATCACCCTCTGGAAATCCACTCTCATCCCATGAAAATTCAATCCGTCACCGCCTTTCAAATCTTTGATTCCCGCGGCAATCCAACCATCGAGGCCGGAGTCGTATTGGAGAATGGAGCAACGGGCAGCGGTCTCGTTCCCTCCGGGGCATCGACCGGACAATTTGAAGCGCTTGAACTGCGCGACGGAGATAAGTCCAGGTTTCGGGGAAAATCCGTATTCCGTGCGATCGGAAATATTGAAGGTGAAATCGCATCCTCTGTGAAAGGCCGGGATGTTTGCGATCAGCGCGGGCTGGATGAAATCCTCATCGGCCTTGATGGCACGCCGGATAAAAGCCGACTCGGTGCCAATGCCATCCTTGGAGTTTCCATGGCAGTTGCCTCCGCTGCAGCCAGGGTAAAGAATCTTCCGCTTTACGCCTCGTTAGGCAAGGGCACGACTCTCCCGTTTCCTGAAATCCAGATCCTCGGCGGCGGAGCCCATGCCAACTGGCGCACCGACATTCAGGACTTTCTCCTGATGGCCACCGGCGCCGCCACTTACGAGGAAACTCTCGAAATCACGTTCAACGTATTTCACGCAGCGGGAGACATTATGAAGAAACGGGGGAAACTTCTCGGCTGTGCGGACGAAGGCGGTTACTGGCCGGAGTTTGCCACTAATGAAGAGGCGCTCTCGACCTTTGCAGAAGCCGTTGAACACGCTGGTTACACTCTCGGAAAGGAAGCTTCACTCTCGCTTGATATCGCCGCCAGTGACCTCTACGATGAATCCACCGGCACTTACCGTTTCGCACTTGAAGACCGGACCTTTACCTCGGATGAATTTATGGATCTCCTTGCCGGTTGGTGTCAGAAATACAAAGTGGCCTCAATCGAGGATCCGGCGGCTGACACCGATTGGGCTGGCTGGAAACGGTTTTATGGCGCCTGCGGTAAAACGGTGCAGATTATCGGCGACGATCTATTCACCACTAACCTCGCCCGCATCAAGGAAGGCATCGCGCGCGCGGTCGCCAACTCGGTTCTTATCAAGCTCAACCAGATCGGCACGGTCACCGAAACCATTGATGCCATTCGCCTGACGCAATCCGCCGGATGGGCGCCCGTTGTCAGCGCCCGCTCGGGCGAGACAGAGGATGCTTTCATCTCCCATCTTGCTGTGGCCACCAATGCAGGACAGCTGAAGGTCGGCTCGTTCTGCCGCAGCGAGCGGATGGCCAAATGGAACGAAGTCCTGCGCATCGGGCGTCATCTCGGTCCCCGCGCCACCTTCTGCGGAAAAAATGCCCTCTCACAAAATCACTTATGAACAGCCTGGAACGTTATCTCGCCACCCTCGAAGGAAAACCGGTTGACCATCTCGCCCGGATTCCGATCCTCATGCAATTTGCCGCCGAGCATATCGGCAGCAACTATGCGGCATTCGCCTCCGACTACCGCGTGCTCACGGAGTCAAATATCGTCTGCGCCAGGGAATTCGGAATCGATCAGATGAATACGATGTCCGATCCCTACCGGGAGACCCAGGGCTACGGCGCAAAGATCATCTACGAACGCAACATGGTTCCCTACTGCGAAAGGCATCCGCTTGAGGATGACCCCGACCTTGCCAAGCTGCCGCGACCGAACCCGCTCGAAGCCACGCGAATGAGGGATCGGATCGATGCGGTCCGGGCCTACCACGACAGGGTCGGCGGAGAATGTTCGATCATGGGCTGGGTCGAGGGACCTGCCGCAGAAGCCGCTGACCTTCGCCGGCTCGACAACTTCTTCATGGACCTGGTCGATGATGAAGGCTACATCGGCGCCCTGATGGATCTTTGTGTCGATGTTGCACTGGAGTTTGCGCGCCCGCAGGTTGAGTCCGGTGCCGATACCATCGGGATCGGCGACGCAGCCGCCAGCCAGATTTCACCCGACATCTATGAACGCATCGTGCTCCCGCGTGAACAGCGCCTCGTTCGCGGGCTAAAAGAAATGGGAGCCAAGGTGCGCATGCACATCTGTGGCAACATCACGCACCTTCTCCCCGGACTCGCCTCCCTGGATCTCGACGTCATTGACGTGGATCACATGGTGAACCTCGCCTCGGTCCGGGAAAAACTCGGACCAAAAATTGCTCTCTGTGCAAACCTGAATCCCGTCACAGACATCTTAAACGGAACCCCCGAAACCATCCGGGCCAAGCTTGCCCGCTGTTACCGTGAAGCGGGCAACCCGTTTATTGTGAATGCAGGCTGTGAAATCCCGAGCAGAACACCGCTGGATAACTTGCGGGCGCTTTGCGAACCGGTGCCCATGCAGTCAACCTGGTAGTTACTCCAACTGCGATATTCGGGATAATTATTGCCGGATTTGAAGCCGGTAAAACCGCTTGGGCACCGAAGCGTCATAAGGCGCGGCAAAGATCAAATCAGCTCCAGTGCCGGGCTGAGCCGTTCCGTAGTTCGTCCAGGTGCCGCTGGTGAGCGAATCAATGGTCTGCAACTGGTAAGTGTGCCCGGTCACCGACGAGGTAAAAGTCACCGTCGTGCTGCTGCCCGAAACATTGAGCTTCGTTGACCGGCTTCGCTCCGTGTCGGAGACCACCGGTGATTGCGGAGTCGCAGCCGCCTGGATCGAATTTGTCCCTTCGCCTCCTGCGTTAATCGCCGAGACCACATAATAATAAGGAATCCAGTTGGTAACGCCGCCGTCCGTGTAACCGGTTGCTGCAGTATTGGCGACCAGAATCGTGTAGCTGCTCCCGCTTACAGTCGAACGTTTCACGCTATAACCGGTCGCCCCCGACGAGGCGTTCCACCACAAGGTCACCTGGCCGTTCCCCGCCGTGGCCGTCAACCCCGCCGGAGCCGCCGGCGGCTGCGGAAGGGTCGTTCCCGACGCCACGATGGAATTCCCGGACGTCCCGCTGCTGCTCGTGGCGCGGACCATGTAGTAATAAGCGGTCCCTGCCGACAACCCGGTATCCGAATAAGTCGTGCCCGACGACGTGGCCGTCTGGGTGTAAATCCCGCTCCACGAATTGCTGCGCAACACCTGATACCCCGTCGCCCCGCTTCCTGCGCTCCATCCCAGGTTGATCTGCGTTTGTGAAACCACTGTCGCCGTCAAGCCGCCCGGCGCGCCCGGCGGCGCCGTCCAGCCCGGCGCGCTCACGTTGTCAAAGGTTTCCATCGCCAGGCTGGTTTTGTTGAGAGAGCAAACCACCATGCCGAAATTCGATGTGCTGCCATTGATCGTGCCGTTATAGGAACCCAGGGCGGTCCCCCAGTTCACCCCGTCGCTCGAAACATACCCCGTGTAAACACTCCCGGCGCGGGTGATTTTCAGCCACTGCGACACGGAGAGTCCGGTGGTCGTTGCCGACCAGACAATGTTGCCGTTGGAAGCGCTGCGGTAGGCAAACCGGGCCTGATACCCCGTCCCATTCGGCTCAAGAATCACTGCCGCCATCTTCACGTTCGTTCCTGTGCTGCTGGCATTTTGACGGATCATGACGCCAACCTTGCTGAAACCGCTCAGTGGCGTTGTCACCCGCGCAATCACGCTGAAACTGCTCGAGTTCGTGCTTCCATACATAAACTGGAACGAATCCGACTTGGCGTTAATGTCGCTGCCTGCCCCCTGCACCACAAAAGTATTCCCTCCGTCGTAAAAAGAGGTGCCTGTCAGTCCCACGCTTCCAACATCGACCTTTGCCCACGGCGGGAAGAGCGCCACCGGAGCGGCCGGCATCACGCTTGCCTGCGTCGAATTCTGACTCTCACCGGCGGTGTTCACCGCCGAGATCACGTAGTAATAAGTGGTACCGTTCGTGACCGAAGCATCGGCATAGGTTGTTCCCGCCACCACACGCGCAATGGTGATGTAACCACTGCCGCTGGTCAGCGAACGTTTTACATTATAACTGACGGCCGCCGCTGAAGCGTTCCAGGTCAGCGTGGCCTGGCCGTTCCCGGAAATGCCGGTCAATCCCGCCGGCACGGGCGGGATGGCATACGGAAAAACCGAGATCGTCAACACGGCGCTGCCCGTTCCATTGGCGTTGGTGGCGCTGATCGTGGCGCCGTAGGTTCCGTTCACCGTCGGCGTTCCGCTGATCAACCCGCTGCCTGTATCAATCGCCAATCCGGGAGGGAGTCCGCTGGCGCCGTAGCTTGTCGGATTGCTGCCCGCGGTGATCTGGTAACTGAACGCCCCCCCGTTCAAGGCCACGGCATTGGTCGCGCTTGTGATCACGGGTGTCACCGGATAAATGGTGACCGCATTGGCAATGCTCGTCCACAAAACCCCGTCGTTGTCCACCAGCACAAACTTCAAAAAGTTGGTGTTCGACGGAATGACCCCGGACGGGGTGTAATGCGAGTCGGCCCAGTAACCGTCATTGTCATCCGGAGCGCTGTTGACTGTTGGGATTTGCGTCCAGTTGACGTCATCGGGTGAGCCATAGGCCAGGATTTTGTCATTCGGGTACAGGTTGGCCCCGAACACCTTCACATCGAAACTGCCGACATTAAAATACCGGTAAACCATGACGGCGTTGTCGGTATTGTTTGCCGGCGAAAAAAGATTCGTGCTGCCCAGGACCGGTTGAAAACCGCTGTTGAGATACAGGAGATTGGAATAGCTGAACATCTCCTCCGAATCCAACAGCCGGTCGTATAAAACAGGCGTTTCCCGCGTGGTGCGGATCTCAACCCCGCCAATCTGCGTTGCCCAATAGGAGCCTGCCGGAAACTCCACCTTCAGATAGTTCATGCCTGCGGGAATGGCAGCAACCGGCACATAATTGAATGTAAACCAGGAAGCCATCGTGGCATGTTGAAGAGAGGCCGCCACGGTGACAGGGCTCCAGGAAACCCCGTCCGGTGAGGTGTAAAAATTCAATGCCCCGCCTCCGTTGTAACCAAAGACCCCAACCTTAAAATCCGAGAGATTATTGACCTGATAGACCAGACTGGCAGCACTTGAAGTGTTGTCATACGCCCTGCTGGTGTCGCCAGCCAAAATCGACGGCTGCGAATTATCGAATCCAACATTGGTGTGGGAAGAGCACATGCTGAAATCGTTCATCGGGTCGAACAGGCTGATTTCACCCGGATAAATCGTCACATTATCCACGTTCGTTTTCCATCCGGCTCCACCATTCACCAGGACGATTTTGAAATAATTGGTTCCAAACGGCACGATGGAGCTGTTGGAACAGGTTGCCGCCGCCCAATAGCCTGAAGTAATCACCGGCACGGAGGTCGTGCTCGAAAGCAGCGTCCAGACCGCATTGTCCGGCGACGTGTAAAGCCGGATCCTTCCGCTCGCAGTTTGATCCGCCCCGATGACATTCACCGCAATCCCCGCTGGATTGGCATATTGATAGACCATGGAGCCGTCGCTGGTATCGGACAGGGTTGCCGTCGTCGCGGTTCCAATGGCGGCAGTCGTGATGTTTGCGCTTTTGGATTGGATCAAACTCAGATCGTCCAGAGGATCCGAAAAACTGCCAACCGCCGCGATGGCCGACCGGTTGAGCGTTGTAAGGAGCACGCAACTTTGCGCAGGAACCGAGACCATCACGCCATTGTTTTGCAGACTGCTGGTGGTCGCAGTCGTTGATGGAAGCGTAAGACTGGTGCCGTCTCCGGCATTGGACGGGCTATAGGTAAATTGGTCAAAGGTGCCTCCCGCCCATCCGGGAATTTTAACCGTGATATTCTCCGCCGTGCCGCTCTGGTTGACGATGCCGATGGTCCAATGACTGCTGCCGTCGCTGTTCAACTGCTGACCCGCCGCGATTCTTGTGGAGTTGTCCGCCGGTTGCGTCATCCGGTATGTTTTCATCCCTTTGGGGAAATAATTGGAAAGCAACGACCATGTGTAAAATGAAGGTCGAAGGGCAGTGCCGCCCAAAACGGAATTGGTGGTACACCAGCTCCACAGGCCCGAGTCTTTTCCATTTCCAAATCCCCCGTAACCATATCCGTCCAGCGACCAGAGCATCGCGGCGGATTGCCCCCCCCGGATCACCTGCATTCCATAGTCAAAACAATTCAATCCATAGAAATAGGTGGGGCCGGCGTCGGCGGGAAGCGGAGTCTGCAGATACCAGATGTCCACGTTGGTGGCATCCGTTGCGCCGGCTTCCCCAAGCATGCACGGTTTGGTGTTGTCATACTGATAAATGGCAGCCCCGTACATTCCTCTAAACATCGCCTCCAGGGTGCCTGATACGACCGTTGTGCCCGAAGCATAGGCGTGATTCTCGTAGGTATAAATGTTCGTGCTGCTGTACTGCGCCGCATCAGAGATGAACTCGGCCCAGGAATCCGGGCCGGTAAGGACGCTGGTCGGCAACCCCTGGGCGGCAAAACTGGCGGTCAGGTTGTTGATGCAGGTGTTGTAAATATCATAGGTCAGATTCGGCGTTCCCCTCGGTTCATTTTGCGGGGTGAAATAAAGGATGTTGGTGTACCCTTTGACCACGCTCAACTGGTACATGAGGTCGGCGCAAATCTGCGCGTATTCCGTGCTCTGAAAGGCCGCCAGCCAATACGCATTGTTTTCATCGCTGCCAAACGGCCAGGTGTTCCCGTAGTCCATGAGAACCAACGACCACGGCCCCGTGAGAATCGGGATATTGTTTGCCTTGTACCAGTCGAACAACTGGTAAACCGCCTGCATCTCGGCCGAATTCCACGTATAAGTTCCAGACACGTGCGCAGGATTAAAATACTCCTGGTTGAGCATCATACGAACCACCGCGGGCTTGAGCGCCGCCATGCGCTGCGACAAGAGATTCCAGTGATCCGACGTCCAGGGAACCACATCCACGCTTCCGGTCGAATCCCGGTCCAGCGGATCTTGATTATACCCGAATCCAAGCCACGGCCTGCCGGTCGGCTCATCGACGGTGCTGGTGAAATAAGTCTGCGAGAAAGCGGATATGCTCAATAACAAGCAAATCACGGATGCAACAATCGCTGCCCTGGCCGGTTTCGAACTCACGGTTTTCTGATCAAGATTTGGGATATTAATTTTAAAAATTGTTTTCGCATTAACCACAAAGAACACAAGAAGCACAAAGTTAGATCAGTTCCCGATGTCTTGTCTTTGCGTTCTCTGCGTTCTCTGCGGTTACTCCAACTGCAATATTCGGGATAATTATTGCCGGATTTGAAGCCGGTAAAACCGCCTGGGCACCGAAGCGTCATAAGGCGCGGCAAAGATCAAATCAGCCCCAGTGCCGGGCCAGGCCGTTCCATAGTTCGTCCAGGTGCCGCTGGTGAGCGAATCAATGGTCTGCAACTGGTAAGTGTGCCCGGTCACCGACGAGGTAAAAGTCACCGCCGTACTGCTGCCCGAAACGGTCAACTTCGTTGACCGGCTTCGCTCCGTGTCGGAGATTGCCGGTGATTGCGGGGTCGCAACCGCCTGGATCGAATTCGCCCCCTCGCCTCCTGTGTTAACCGCCGAGACCACATAATAATAAGGAATCCAGTTGGTAACGTTGCCGTCCGTGTAACTGGTCGTCGCAGTATTGGCGATCAGGACCGTGTAGTTGCTCCCGCTCACTGTTGAACGTTTCACGCTATAACCGGTCGCCCCCGACGCCGCATTCCATCCCAAGATCACCTGGCCATTCCCCGCCAAGGCCGTCAACCCCGCCGGAGCCGCCGGCGGCTGCGGAAGGGTCGTTCCCGACGCCACGATGGAATTCCCGGACGTCCCGCTGCTGCTCGTGGCGCGGACCATGTAGTAATAAGCGGTCCCTGCCGACAACCCGGTATCCGAATAAGTCGTGCCCGACGACGTGGCCGTCTGGGTGTAAATCCCGCTCCACGAATTGCTGCGCAACACCTGATACCCCGTCGCCCCGCTCCCTGCGCTCCACCCCAGGTTAATCTGCGTTTGTGAAACCACTGTTGCCGTCAAGCCGCCCGGCGCGCCTGGCGGCGCCGTCCAGCCCGGCGCGCTCACGTTGTCAAAGGTTTCCATCGCCAGGCTGGTTTTGTTGAGAGAGCAAACCGCCATGCCGAAATAGGAAGTGGGGCCAATAAGTGTGCCGTTATAGGATCCAAGCGCAGTCCCCCAGTTCACCCCGTCGCTTGAAACATACCCTGTGTAGAGATTCCCCGAGCGGGTGATTTTCAGCCATTGCGGCACGGCAAGCCCGGTGGTCGTTGCCGACCAGATAATATTGCCGTTGGAAGCGCTGCGGTAGGCAAACCGGGCCTGATACCCCGTCCCGTTCGGCTCAAGAATCACCGCCGCCATCTTCACGTTCGTTCCTGTGCTGCTGGCATTTTGACGGATCATGACGCCAACCTTGTTGGATCCGCTCAGCAGTGTGGTGACCCGTGCAATCACGCTGAAACTGCTCGAGTTCGTGCTTCCGTACATAAACTGGAACGAATCCGACTTGGCGTTAATGTCGCTGCCCGCCCCCTGCACCACAAAAGTATTCCCTCCGTCGTAAAAAGAGGTCCCGGTCATTCCCACGCTTCCAACATCGACCTTTGCCCACGGCAAGAAGAGCGCTACCGGAGCGGCCGGCATCACGCTTGCCTGCGTCGAATTCTGGCTCTCGCCGGCGGAGTTCACCGCCGAAACCACGTAGTAATAAGTGGTGCCGTTCGTGACCGAAGCATCCGTGTAGGTTGTTCCCGCCATCACGCTCGCAATGGTGACGTAACCGCTGCCGCTGGTCAGCGAACGCTTGATGTTATAGCTGGCGGCCGCCGCTGAAGCGTTCCAGGTCAGCTTGGTCTGGCCGCTCCCGGAAATGCCGGTCAACCCCGCCGGCACGGGCGGGATGGCATACGGAAAAACCGGGATCGTCAACACGGCGCTGCCCGTTCCATTGGCGTTGGTAGCGCTGATCGTGGCGCCATAGGTTCCGTTCACCGTCGGCGTTCCGCTGATCAACCCGCTGCCTGTATCAATCGCCAATCCGGGAGGGAGCCCGCTGGCGCCATAGCTTGTCGGATTGCTGCCCGCGGTGATCTGGTAACTAAACGCCCCCCCGTTCAAGGCCACGGCATTGGTCGCGCTTGTGATCACGGGGATCACCGGATAAATGGTGACCGCATTGGCAATCGTTTTCCAACCTCCCCCGTTGTTGACAAGGATCAGCTTTAAAAAATTGGTGTTGGCCGGGATCGTTCCGGAAGGGGTGTAGTGCGAGTCCGCCCAGTAGGAATTTTCGGTTTCATCCGGGGCACTGTTGACCGTGGAGATTTGGGTCCAGTTGACATCGTCAGGTGAACCATAGGCGAGGAGCTTGTTACTGGCGTCCAAGTCCGCTCCGAACACCTTGATATCGAAGCCGCCGACGTTTGGATACCGGTAAACCATGACAGCGTTGTCCGTGTCGTTTGCCGGCGAAAAAAGATTCACACTGCCCAGGATTGGCTGATAGCCATTGTTAAGATAGCTAAGGTTTGTAGAACTGAACATCCCCTCTGCATCAAATAACGGATCCTGCAACACAGCGGCCAGGCGGGAAGTGCTGATCTTCACATCCCCAATTTGAGTGCCCCAGGACGAGCCTGCCGGGAATTCGATTTTCAGATAATTCATGCCGGCGGGAATGACGGAGGTCGGCACGTAATAAAAGGTGTACCACCCTTGAATCGTTGTGTGTTGCTGGGACGCCACCGCCGCAACGGAACTCCACGTCGCTCCATCCGGCGAGGCGTAAAAGTTCAGGGCTCCACTCCCGCTGTATCCATAGGTCCGGACTTTGAAATCCGAGTAATTGTTAACCTTGTAAACCAGGGTTGCCGCCGTCGAACCGCTGTTATACGCCCTGCTGGTATCGTTGGCCATCAGCGAGGGTTGCGAATTATCCAGCCCGACATTGGAATTCGAATAGCACTTGGTGAGGTCATCCAGCGGGTCGAACAAGGTGATTTCACCGGGATAGATCGCGACATTGTCCACATTTGTTTTCCATCCGGCTCCGTCATTCACCAGGACGATTTTGAAATAATTAGTTCCAAACGGGACGATGGAGCTGTTGGAACAGGTTGCCGCCGCCCAATAGCCGGAAGAGATCACCGGCGCAGAGGTCGTGCTCGAAAGCAACGTCCACGCCACATTATCAGGCGAGGTGTAAAGCCGGATCCTTCCGTTCGCAGTTAGATCCGCCCCGATGACATTCACCGCAATCCCCGCTGGATTCGCATATTGATATGGCCGGGACCGTCGTGGCCCATCAGAACCACGTCATCGTTGAAATCCATCGCGTAGTATTCCGTGAATGATCCGCCTGCGCCGAACGTGTCGAGGATCTTCATCGCCTGGACATTTTTTACCTCATATTCTCCCGCAACTGGAATTCCCCGCGCTGTCAGAAGCGAATTGCCGAGGATGACTGAGCTGATGACATCCTCCAACTCCGGACAACCGCTGCCCATGTGGTAGTAGGCAAGCGAGCCGAGATTTTTCCTTGCAACCAGAGCATCGAGTGCCAGCGAGGTGCGTGCTGCGCGGAGCAGTTCCTCTTCCATGCAATCCGCCTGGACGTCGAATGTGTCGCGGAATTCTGCAACCCGCTCCCTGGCATTGGCGTCAGAAACCTCCCGACGCAATACGGCCAATTCCTCGACCTCGACGATTTCAATATGGCCTCCGAACGTTGCGATCTGGCGCGTCGTGTCGGTCGCAATGTCGAGCATGCCGTTGTAGTAATGCCCCATGAGGCCGAGGCGGTTATGCGACATCACATTGGCCACCCGCGCCGCTTCAATCCACGCATCAACCTCACTCCAGCACTCCGGATCATCCTCAAGAACACCGGTGACCTGGTGAAACCTGATTCCGGCACGGTTCAGCACATTGGCGATTTCCGGAACCGGACAGGCGGAGCAGTGCGCCAGCCAGTCACCGGTCATCCGTGTGCGGTCGCCCATGGCGTTGAAGGCTGCATAATCAATCGCGGCTGTTGGCTGAAGATTTAGAATCACCACCGGGACCTTTGCCCGTTGCAACACTGGCAACACCGTGGAACTCAGAGCGTAGGTCGTTACATACAAGAATATGATATCAACATCCTCGCGACGAAAGGCATGACCTGCTTCCATCGCAGATTCAGGAGAATCGATCAGCCCGAGATTAATCACCTCAACCCCGGGGCGTTCGAGTCGTCCTGCCACGATCCTCACATAACTTTCAAGACGTTCCTTCAGACCGTGAAATTGAGCCCAGTAGGCTTCGAGACCAATACCAAACAGGCCGACGCGAAGGAGTTTGTTCATCTCTAGCCATGCTATGACGTCAGACTGTCTCCTACAATCGCGATTCGTGCAAAATGTCTGCCGATTCGTCCCATGCCCCGAATGGCACTAAGTTAAGGGACTTTTTCTTAATCATACTCCTACTCTTAATCATAATCGTTTAAGGTGTAATATGCTCAGAGGATTAAGATTACGAGTAAGAGTATGATTAGGAGCCATGTCTGGAATGCTTCTTAATGCCATTCTCCCATGACCCCCATCTGCATTCAATATGCCAACACTGCCAGACACTCCGTAATGGAGGGAACGCGCTGTCGTTGCCAGGTTCTGGTGCCGACAGCGCGGCACCCTCCAGTCAAGTGCTGCCCTTGGCGGCTTCCGTCAGGCTCGTCATCATGTCACCCTTTTGCTTTTTTTCTGTAAGCCTTTGGCGAGGAGCCCATGATGGATCGAAACAATCGTGAAAAGTAAAACGCATCCTCGTAGCCGAGTTCACGGGCGATCCGTTCCACCGTCCATGGAGTTCCATCCAGCATCCCGCATGCCCTGCGGATCTTCACACGAAGAAAGTAGTCAATCGGCGCGAATCCAGTGTGCTGTTTGAAGCAGAGGGAGAAGTGGGCGGGCGAAAGACCAGCCCGGCGCGCAAGGGTCATGACTGTCACCCTCTGGCTGACATGCTCCTGCATCCAGGTGGCCACAGCTTCCATCTCATCCCTCTCACCTTCTGCTGCTTCAGCAGCTCCGGACAGTTGCGCCAATGACCAGCGCAATGCCGCGGCTGCGGCGATCTGTCTCGGCTCATCGTAGCCCGCTGCCAGTTGCTCATGAACCCGGCCCAACTCCAGCAATTCAGGCGCACGGCAACGCGTGCGGATGATGCCTCCAGCCTCGGGTAGGGCCAGGATTCGCCACCAGAAAATCAACTCGGTTCCGCTGAAATGTGCCCAGACGATTGTCCATGCATCTGAGAGATCTGCTCCGTAGGAATGCGGTTGGTCGGGGGCGATCAGGACAGCCTGTCCGGCACGAACGGACAGGGAGGTCGCGCCAATTTTCGCCCAACCCCGCCCGGCAAGGCAAACGATCAGCACGGCTCCGGGAGCCCCTCGTTTCCTTTCCATCCGATGCGCCACCGCCTCCGGGAAAAATCCGGCGTCGGTGACGTAAAGACTTTTTAGAACGGGGTGACGCCGGGCGGCTTCCTGAATGGGGCCGGGCAGGACCACCAGTTCCTGATGCTTAAAACCTTCTTTTCGGAATCCCTGTGTCATCGGAGGATAGTCCAGTATTTCCAAAGTCTACTCCATTCAAATCTTTGGAAACTTTTGATACAGTCACCATCATGGCCTCATCCCCTGTCCGTGTTTCGGTGGAAACGATTACCCTGCCGACTTATCTTCCGGAACTTCCCGACCGCAATCCGATGTTTTTGGAGAAGCGCGTTTATCAAGGCAGCAGCGGCCGCGTTTATCCCCTGCCATTCACGGACCGCATCTCGGAGAAACCGGTTCCGCGCGAATGGAAGGCCATTTGGATCGAGAACGAATACCTTCGCGCCCTTGTGCTTCCGGAAATCGGCGGACGGATTCACATTCTTCAAGACAAGACAAACGGCTACGATCTCATTTACCGGCAGGATGTCATCAAGCCCGCATTGGTGGGCCTTGCCGGGCCATGGATCAGCGGCGGCATCGAGTTTAACTGGCCTCAGCACCATCGCCCCGCGACTTTCCTTCCCACCGAGACTTACATCGAAAAAGGCGGGGACGGCTCGATGACGATCTGGTGCGGCGACCACGACCCCATGATGCGTATGAAGGCCATGCACGGTGTCTGCCTGCGTCCCGGTATTGCAAAGCTTGAACTGCGTGTGCGAGCCTACAACCGGACGACCCTGCCGCAGACATTCCTCTGGTGGGCCAATGTTGCCACCCGCGTCAACGAATCCTACCAGAGTTTTTTTCCGCCCGATGTTTACTACGTAGCGGACCACGCCAAACGTGCAACCAGCCGTTATCCGCTTTGTGAAGGCCATTACTACGGGGTCGATTACGGGCACCGTGCCCGCCATGGCGTGCCGCCTCACGAAACTCCGCCGCAGTTTGTGCCGCCAGCCAGTGGCGGGCAGACGCCCTTAAGCTACGCGGCCAACGACCTTTCGTTTTATGCCAACATCCCCGTGCCAACTTCCTACATGTGCATGGGCAGTCAGGAGGACTTTTTCGGGGGGTATGATCACCGTAAACAAGCCGGCATCCTGCATCTCGCCAATCACCATATCTCACCCGGCAAGAAACAGTGGACCTGGGGAAACCACCCCTTTGGGTACGCCTGGGATCGCAACCTCACCGACAAGGATGCCGGCGGGGAATACGCGCCCTACATCGAATTGATGGCGGGCGTTTATACCGACAATCAACCCGACTTCAGTTTCATTCAGCCCGGCGAAACCAGAACCTGGACCCAATACTGGGCGCCGTTAATCAGGATCGGTCCCGCCCAACACGCCAACACCGAAGCGGCTTTGTCCTTAACTCCTGACGGCAAAACGGTGCGTCTTGGTATTGCGGTCTTCGCGGTTCACTCCCGCGTTGTCATCACCGTCACCGCCAAGGGCAAAGCTCTCTCCAAATTTACTTGCGACCTCGCTCCCGATAAACCGCTGCTGAAATCCTTCGCCCTGCCGGCGCGCACTGTCATGACCGATCTGCGCATTGTGGCACGCACTGCGGAAGGGGGCGAACTTATCGCCTACCAGCCCAAGCCCCGGATCGAGGCCGAGGTGCCACCCGCTGCTACCGAACCTGCCAAACCGGTTGATATTTCCTCGAATGACGAACTCTATCTCACCGGTCTTCACCTCGCCCAATACCGTCACGCCACCCGACCTGCCGACGCCTACTGGCGGGAGGGGCTCCGCCGCGATGCCGGCGATTCGCGTTGCCATACTGCGCTCTCCGGCTGGCACCTTCGCCGCGGCGAACTAACCCTCGCCGAGACCCATGCCCGCGCCGCAATCACCCGCCTCACCCACCGCAATTCCAATCCCGCCGATGGCGAATCCCTCTACCTTCTCGGACTTATCCTGACTCATCAGGGCCGCCACGACGAAGCCTACGCTTTCTTCTACAAAGCCACCTGGAACCAAGCCTGGGCCGGAGCCTCCTTCCATGCCCTCGCCGAGATAGATTGCCGCCGCTCTGACTGGACCACGGCGCTCGAACACCTTGACAGGGCGCTCCGCCTCGATACCGATAACCTCCGCGCCCGAGCCCTCCGCGTGATGGTCATGCGACGCCTGCAACTCACTACCGACGCTGCCGATTTCCTTGCCGCCACTCTTACGCTTGATCCGCTCGATATCTGGGCCAGGCACCTTGCCGGCTGCGCCAATCTCGGCGACGCGCAGGCTCGCCTCGACCTTGCCCATGACCTGGCGCGTGCCGGGTTCTTTGAAGATGCCATCATAATTCTCTCCGCGGTTACCGTGGCCAGCGGCGATCTTCCCGACCAAAGCTGGGGGGCTGCCCCGCTCGTTGCTTATACCCTCGGCTGGCTCTATCAACAAACCGGCAACCAGATCGCTGCGCTTTCAAATTTCAGCCGCGCAGCCGCTTTGTCCGCTGACTACTGCTTTCCCGCCCGGTTGGAGGAGATTGCCATTCTCGAAGCCGCAATGAGCGCCAACCCGCATGACGCCCGCGCGCCCTATTACCTGGGCAATCTCCTCTACGACTGCCGTCGCCATGCCGAGGCGATCCGTCTCTGGGAACACGCCTCGAAACTTGATCCCGCCTTCCCGACAACCTGGCGCAACCTCGGCATCGGTTATTTTAACATTGCTAAAAATCCGGCCAAAGCCCGCGCAGCCTATGATCGCGCCTGCCGGTGCGCGCCCGAGGATGCCCGCCTCCTTTTCGAGCGCGACCAACTCTGGAAACGTCTTGGAGAAGCCCCTGCCAAACGCCTGCGAAATCTTGAGAAGCACGCCCGCCTGATCGCCCTGCGTGACGATCTCAACGTCGAACTCTGTGCGCTCTACAACCAGACCGGACAACCCGCCAGGGCGCAGGCATTGCTTGCGGGACGCCGCTTTCAGCCATGGGAAGGAGGCGAGGGACAGGCCATGGGGCAACACGTAAGAAGTCAACTTCTCCTCGGTCGCGAAGCCCTCGCCCAACACGACTTCCCCTGCGCACTCAGCCACTTTGCGCACGCCCTGACCTCACCTGAAAACCTCGGCGAGGCCAAGCATCTGCTCGCCAACCAGAGCGACATTCTCTTCTGGCTCGGCGAAGCCCGCGCTGCCGCCGGCGACCGCGCAGGAGCCCGCGCTGCCTGGACTTCTGCCGCCACATTCAAGGGCGACTTCCAGGATATGAGCGTGCGCGCCTTCTCGGAGATGACTTACTTCTCCGCGCTGGCCTGGGAACGGCTCGGAAAAAAGGAGAAGGCCACCCGGCTGTTGAAGGAATTGCTGACGTACGCCCGCGCCCTCGAAAAACAGACTGCCAGGATCGACTACTTCGCAACATCTCTGCCAACGATGTTGCTCTTTGATGCGGACATTCAGGCCGGTCAGGTCACCACTGCACGATTCCTTCAGGCGCAAGCTCTCCTCGGTCTCGGCCAAAAAGGCAAGGCCCGCGCGCTTCTCGCCGACGTCATGCATCGAGACCCCAACCACGCCCTCGCGGCAGATTTGATTTCCTTAGCCAACTAAAATATGATCCCTCCTATTCCTACAACCAACCGCCCAGAAACGTCCGCCGCCTTCAACTACGGATATATCTGGCTCATCTCCATCGTGGCCGCCCTCGGCGGCCTCCTTTTCGGTTGGGACTGGGTCGTGATAGGCGGAGCAAAGCCGTTTTTTGAGCGGTTCTTCCACATCCAGAATAATGCCTCGCTTTCCGGCTGGGCGAACAGTTGTGCCCTTGTCGGCTGTCTCTTCGGAGCGCTGGCCAGCGGAATCCTGAGTGATAAGTTCGGCCGCAAACGCCTCCTGATCGCTGCCGCCGCATTGTTCGCCGTCACTTCCGTGGGCAACGGTCTGGCGGGATCGTTCGGCATCTTCATCGCCTGGCGGATTCTGGGCGGCGTGGCCATCGGATTGGCGTCGAGCCTTTCCCCGATGTACATTTCCGAAGTCGCGCCGGCCGCCATGCGCGGACGCCTGGTCTCGGTCAACCAGCTTACAATCGTGGTCGGAGTGCTGGTGGCTCAGCTCCTCAACTGGTGGCTGGTGCGTGACCTGCCCGCCGGTGCATCCGATGAGTTCATCCGCAACTCCTGGTTCGGCCAGCATGGCTGGCGTTGGATGTTCGCCCTCACCGCCGCGCCTTCATTGATGTTCCTTCTCGGTATGTTTTTTGTGCCCGAGAGTCCTCGCTGGTTGCTGAAAAAAGGGCGCAACACCGAAGCCGCCCGGACTTTGACACGGATCGGCGGCGAGACATACGCCCGCGAGGAAGTGCGCGACGTGGAGGCCACCCTGCAGCACGAAAAACAGCAGGCAGTCCGGCTTGCCGACTTGCTCGACCCGCGGCTGCGCAAGGTGCTCGTCCTCGGCGTGGTGCTCGCCGTGTTTCAGCAGTGGTGCGGCATCAATGTGATTTTTAACTATGCCGAAGACATCTTCCGTGCGGCGGGCTACGATATTTCAAGCGTGTTGAAAAACATCGCCTGGACAGGGTCTGTGAACCTCGCATTCACCTTCGTTGCGCTCGGTTTCGTGGACCGCTGCGGCCGACGCCCCCTGATGCTGCTCGGCTCCTTCGGTCTCGCCCTCGTCTATGGGGTGCTCGGCTTTTGCTACCACGCACACGTCACCGGCCTGCCCATGTTGCTTCTGGTCCTGGCCGCAATCGCCTGCTACTCGATGTCACTCGCCCCGGTTACCTGGGTGATCATCTCGGAAATCTTCCCAAACCGGATCCGCGGCGCGGCGATGTCGGTCGCCGTGATGGCGTTGTGGCTCGCCTGCTTCGTTCTCACTTACACGTTTCCGATCCTGAATGCCTCTCTTGGCGCTTCCGGCACATTCTGGCTCTACGGCGGAATTTGCCTGCTCGGTGGTTCTTATGTCTTCCTCAAACTCCCGGAAACAAACGGGCGCACACTGGAGGAAATTGAGCGCGATTTGAGCGATTAGCCAGCCTAAGTGTGATCTCGATTCCTTTATATGACTGGATCTTCCGACGATGGTTACTCTTGAAAATCTTCAGGGTTTTACACTGGCCCGCCTGACGTCGGAGCAGTGCAGTGTAGCCATTCTGCCGGAACTCGGCGCAAAAATCGGTTCACTGGTGGACCTCAGAACAAAACGCGAATGGATGTGGCATCCGCCCGGTCCGCTCCATCTCTGGCGCAATCCGGAAGGATCATCGTTTCTGGACAGCACCTTCGTGGGAGCGGACGAGTGTCTTCCAACCATCGAGCCTTGCTTGTGGCAGGGGCGGCAACTCCCGGATCATGGCGAAGTCTGGAATGCGGAATGGAAACTTGATGAAAAAGATCTTTCATCGGGAATGATCCACACCTCGATTCAGCTTCCCCGCTCGCCATTCTTTTTTGAACGCACGGTCACGCTTAATCAGAACGTCATTCGCCTGGACTACCGCCTTACAAACACAGGCACCGGACCTGAATCCTGGCTTTGGGCTCTGCACCCGCTGCTGAGTTTTGAACCCGATGACCGGTTGGAGTTGCCTGGCGAAGTCAGGCATCTGCGTGTCTATGTCGCGCAGCAACCGGATTTCCCTCCCGACACTATTTTGCCATGGCCGGAACCTGCACAAGGAATCAATCTTCACGAACTTCGTTTGCAGGGCGATAACTCCTATCTCAAATCATTCGCGGGTCCGCTCAATGAAGGTTGGGCGCGCATCTCCAATTTTCGCACAGACGACGCGCTCACTTTTCGTTGGGATGCCCCCGCCAACCCCCACCTTGGACTCTGGCTTACGCGGGGAGGATTCAAGGGCTGGCATCATCCAGCGATTGAACCCACGAACGCCGCCTCTGACAGTGTTGCTAAAGCAGCGCAACACCAAAATAATTCATGTCTTGCTCCTGGAGAAAGTCGGACCTGGCATGTCGAACTTATTGTAGGCTGAGATTTCAGGGAGAACGAATAGACAGTTTTCGATTCGCAAAGCCCCGGTTCTTCGACTCCGTTCCGCAAAGCCTCCACTTCGCTGCCAATGATGTCGTTTGCACTGCAACGAGGTGGATCGGGCATTCCATGCGCAATGCGAAAGAAAACGCGAGTGCAGCGAGCCCATTTTAAAAGTGGCGCTTCGCGCGTGGGGTACCCATCGCGCATTGAATGACGCGATCCACCATGCGACATCATTGCCGACGCCAGCAAAACCCCATTTTGTGAGCGCCTCAGAATGACCCGCTTGTGAGGTTTGTTTTCAATCAGGTCAATAGGAGAGATGGTATTATACCAATTGCACGAAATCGCTTTTAAAAAGCATTATATGCACTTGTTCGCTCCCCTGCATCGCACACAATGAGTCATGCCTATGACCCGAAGGGGGCATCCAAACCCTTTTTCATGGGCGAAGCCGGCATCGGCGGCGATGCCGCCCAGTCAACGGACAATCAAATCCAGCGATATGATTTTTCCTACGGGGTTTGGATGGCTGACTATGCGATCCAATCCATCAATGCCGGGCAGGCGGGCCTGATCGCATGGGACATGGATGATGCCATGCACACCTATGGTTCTTATGGCGCGGCCGGACTCAAGGGGTGGGGCTTTTGGAACAGTCTCGCCGGGTGCAAGGGCTACCCCGGGGACGACTTCAAACTGCGGCCGTGGTTTTACACATGGTCGCTTCTCTGCCGCCTTTTCCCGAGCGGCTCGCAAACCCTCATGGTAAAAAACATTGACGGCTCCGCCTGCCGGGTCGCCGGCGTCCGCTTGCCGGACGGAAAGGGATTTTCCTTTACCGTCGTGAACGAGTCCACAACCCCGCGCAATATCACGCTGCAAGTGCCGGGAGTTGGTCAGGCAGCCCTTTACGAATACCGTTATTTTGCCGGCGAGCAGGCCGTGGACAAGGATGGATTTCCCGTGACCAGCACGACCCATCAAAACGCGGACCTTGAGTCCGGACTCAACGTGCAACTGCCGGGCGAGGGCGTCGTCTTCCTGACCACCCGGAATCCGACGAATTGACGCCAACCTCAAATGTCCAACTTTTTACCCTGTAGTCCATTGGAGGTTGAGTGTTCGATGTTGGGCATTCGTTGTTTTTCAACCGATTGCCAAGATAACAGATGTTTAACAAAATGAATCCCTTCCCTCAGACAAAAAAATCACACGGTATTTTCGGGCGCCTGCGCAACGAATACCTGCTGTTCCGGTCGTGCTCGCATTCCATGCAGGTGCTGCTGGTCACCAACATGATTTTTTCGTTTGCGATGCCGGTGGTTTACATGTTTATCGGCGCGTATATTTTACGGAACACCTCTTCGGTCAGCATGGTGGTCACCTACCAACTGGCGAGTTACACCGGGATTCCCCTGACGTTCCTCCTGAGCGGCTACCTGATGCGCCATGTGCAAATCAAGCGGTTGTACTCGCTGGGCATGCTGCTCTGCGGTGTTTCGATGACCATTATGATGTCGATCCCGAAACTCGATCTGAAGGGGGTCGGCATCGCCGGGTTGGTACTGGGCTTGGGCTTCGGCCTCTTCTGGTCGAGCCGTGATTTCCTGGCGCTTTCTTCCACCAATGACGGCAACCGGAATTATTACTTCGGTCTGGATTCGTTTTTCGCCATTACAACCAGTTTGATTGTCCCGATCTTCGTGGGATGGTTTCTTGAGGGATCAGCCCGCTGGCTGGGAGACATCAACCGCGGATATCATGTGGTGACCGGCGGGGTTTTTGCGGTCGCGATCCTTGCCTCGCTGGTGGTTCACCGCGGGGTGTTTGTCAATCCGCCCCTCTCCCGGTTTGTTTTCTTCCGGTTCCATCCCCTCTGGCGGCGGTTCCTTATCCTGGCCGTTCTCAAGGGCCTGGCCCAGGGTTATATCGTGACGGCTCCCGCCATGCTGGTGACGCGCTTTCTCGGCAAAGAAGGGGTGCTCGGCTCCGTTCAGGGCGTCGGGGTCTTGTTTTCCGCCGGGTTGGTTTACCTGATCGGCCGGAACATCCGCCCCGAACAGCGCATCCGTGTCTTTGCCCTCGGGCTTTCCCTGTTTGCGATGGGTGGCATTGCGAATGCCGCCCTTTTCAACAGCACCGGCGTGGTGATTTTCATGGTCTGTCTGCTGCTGGGAAGTCCGTTGCTCGATTTCGCTTACGCCCCGATTGCGCTCCGCGTGGTGGATACGGTTTCAGCGCTGGAGGGACGCAATCAGTTCTCCTACATATTCAATCATGAGTTCGGCCTGTTTGTAGGACGGCTGGCCGGGTGCGGTCTTTTCATCGTGCTGGCCAACAAGGTTTCCGATGTGGTCGCCCTCCGCTACGCGCTCATGGTGATCGGCCTGCTGCAATTACTTTCGATTCCCGTGGCGCGCTGGATTGAGAGCCACTCCAACATGGCCGTTGCTCCCTCAAAAAAGGAGGAGCCGGCAGCGGCAGTCGCCCTTAGTTGCCCGGCGGAATGAAAAATCAAAGACCACCCCTTCCCTCTGCATGGCTCTTTTTTACAACGACGCCCGGCCCTTCGGGCCGCTGGAATCCGCGTCTCTGTGAGACGTTGTTGCCACGGCTCTATGAGCCATCGGGAGAAGACGTGGATTGCAGAAGGAACCCGTCGTCCCCTCGCGGTTAACGCCCGGCTCCGACGTCGCACAGCAACGTGGCTGCGGTAAAAGGGATACCGGCGTATTAGCGACTTGCACAAAGAGGCAATCGAAATGCACACAGACGCATGGGCAGCGGCGCAACTCGGGTGTTGAATTATAATCCTACAAATGAACCCCAGCCATTTTATGAGACCCATCATTCCTGTGTTCTGGTGCCTTGCGGGAGCGCTTTTTATTAGCCAGTCAATCCGGGCGGCCGATCCCGGGATTATCGTTTCCCCCTCGGGCGTCGTGCTCAAGGATGGGAAACCCTATCGATCGGTCGGCGGCAACGCTCCATTTGATACCTACGAACTTTTTGAACACAACAATGCGGCCTACGTGCAGACCTTCGCAAACATGAAGGCCAGCGGGCTGGATTTCATCCGGCTCACGGCCCTCGGGTGGTATTCCAGTGAGCAGCTCGTGACTCTCTATTTTACGAACAAAGAGGCCTATTTCCAGAAAATGGATCTCATCGTCGATGCCGCGGCGCAAAATGGCGTCGGGATTTCATTTGGGATCACCTGGTGGCTCAATTGCGTGACCGGTTATTTTGGCGAGCCGATGCTTGCCTCGACTGTTCCAGGAACCAAGAGCTACGAGGGGATGAAGAGTTTGGCCACCGACATGGCGACGCATTACAAGAACAACCCGGCCGTGCTCTGCTACAGTGACACGGTCGAAATTGATCTCTCCGCGGACCAACCCAATAGCGGAGAATCCGTGAATGAACGGTGGACCATCGAAGGGGTCCAAGCCGTCCTGGCAAATATTTCGGGGGCCATTCGGAGCGTGGATCCAAATCGGTGCATTCATGCCGGAGGCGGCAACGTAGCCGGGGATCAGTTCCATCGAACCAATTATTGCATTTGGAATACCGACACGGCTGCACAAAATGCCCGCGCGCTCACGGATGCAAATCCAGATTATGTTAACAGCCTGGGAACCCATTATTACCCGAGTGGCGGTCCTGCCGGTTCTGGTTGTGCGTGGGGAGTTTACAATGCCTTGTCCCTGCAACTGCGCAAGCCCGTTTACGCGGAGGAGTTCGGCGAGGGAGGCGGTGATACGAGCCAGGTGACGGCATCTAATTTCAACTTTTCGCTTTCTGATCTGATTTCCAATCGGGTGCCATTGATGAACGAGTGGTATATCGGAGCCCCCCAGTATGCCGGCACTGAAGATACCTCACCCACGGGTACCTGGGCCTACATGTGGAATGCCCTTGCCCAGGCCAACGCCCAATACAAGTATGTGTGGAAAAGCCCGGCTGGCACCGGCGGGGACTGGAACTCGGCGGGCAGTTGGGCCACCGGCGCCGTCCCGACAACAGCCGACGATGTTTACGTGCTCACGGATGCCACCACCACCCGCTTACTTTCCATCGCCGCCACAGCCTACGCCCGGAACCTGGCCATCGGCACAGGATCCACCGGCGACATTGCGGCCACCATCGACATCAATGGCTCTGGACAGCTTGTCCTGGGGCAGAACGCCAGCCTGACTTTCACCACGACCACCGACGGCACCAGCGCCACATCGATCACAGTCAACGGCGCGCATGGGCAGTTCCTGGATGATTCCAGCCGGAGCGCGATCCTGCTCGTGCGCCAGAGCACGGGCGTGAGCAATCCGGCCATCGTGGCCAACACGGTCTCGGCTTACCAAATGCAGACTGGCGACCGAGCCAACATCAGCGCCTCGACCAGCCAGCTCAATCTATTTGACGGTCTGTATGTCGGGCGTCAATCGGCTGCGGGATCGACGGCTACGGTTTATCAGAGCGGCGGAATTGTCCGGGCCGGACTCGACGCGAACGTGACCGGCGGCACTCCATCAGGGCTGGCCTTTGCGGCTCCGGGCGATGGAGGCAGTTATACTCCAAAGTATGTGCTCACCGGGGGCACCCTGGCCGCAAGCCGGATCGGGCTCGGATATGCCGGATCCACGCACACCTCCGGCTCGACGGTGACTCTCGCCGCGGTGGTTGATTGGCAGGACGGGACCATCCGGACACTGGATGGGGCCAGCATGAGCATCGATTCCGTTCTGGACGCGCGGAACACACAATCGCTCGGAATCCAGTTGAACGGCACCGGCTCGCATCCGTTCTGGACGGCCGATGCGGACCAGACGATCACGGTCAACAGCGCAGCCACGATCAGCGGCACCGGTACGTTCACAAAGAGCGGGCCCGGAAAGATGCTATTGCTGGGAGCCAGTTCCCAATACAGCTACACGGGAACGACCAGCATCATCGACGGCATTCTGCAGGTGAAAAATCAAGGCGCTTTGCCGGGTTGGAATACGGCTGGAATGGTGACCGTCGCCGCGCGAACATCGAGCGGGATCGATGATGGCATTATTACGGCCGGTATGTTGGCGCTCAATGTCGGGGGAAGCGGAGAATGGTCGGCATCCAATGTCAGCACCATTCTGGGCAGCAGCAGTCAAATCACCTTCGGGGACGGTTCGGCGCTCGGGATTGACACGAGCAACGGGTCGGCATCGGGGTTGACGATTACCACTCAAATCACTGGCGGCATGGGGATCGCCGTGCTCGGCACAGGAACCGTCACCCTCAACCCGAACTCCAACAACACGTTCACAGGGATGACCACGGTTATGGGCGGCATGCTTAAATTGGGAACGACGTCCAGGACGATCATCCCCTCCGCCAGCGGGTTTTATGTCCAGGGCGGCACCCTCGACCTGGGCGGCAAGAGCATTACCTTCAGCGGAGCTTTTCAGGCGACAACGGACCATCCCGCTTACCCCGCGCTTCCGTACCTGACCCAGCCCTCCCGGGTCACTTTCGCCGGGGGGACAGTCCAGAACGGCACCATCACCAACAACACTTCGGGTTCGGGTTTTGGCAATATCTACGACGGCCAATCGGGCACCGTTTCCGCCAACCTTGCCGGCTCGGTTATGCTGTGGAAAACCACGCAGGGCACGCTCACCCTGACCGGGAGCAACAGTTACACAGGCGGCACGCGAATCTCGAAGGGGACCCTTATTCTTGGCAGTGCCAATGCCTTGGGCAGCACCGGGGACATCATGTTCATGAACGGCACCTTGAAATACGCCACGGGCGTCACGACCGATTACTCCTCGCGGTTTAATGGCAGCTTTTCCGCCATTAACATCGACACCAACGGCCAGACCATCACCTTCTCCAGCCCCATCTCCAGCAGCAACGCCAGCGGCTTGAAAAAATCCGGATCAGGCACCCTGATCCTCACCTCAACGAGCAGTTCCTATACCGGCGGCACCTGGATCGACTCGGGCACACTCCAGACCACCGCGAACGGGTCGCTCTCGGGAACATCCGTCAACGATCTGACGGTCTGCAACGGCGCGACTTTTGATCTCAACGGGACGACTCAGACCATCGGCAATCTCTATTCGATCGGCGGCGGGGCGGTGTCCATTGTCAACAACAAGAGCGGTACGCAGGCAACCCTGACACTCAGCGGCAGCAATACAGGGCAGTTCAGCAATATCCTGGCCGATCATTCCACCGGGACAGGCACCCTGTCCCTTGTCAAAAACGGTCCTGGCATGCTGACACTGGCAGGCGCCAACACGTTCACGGGTCCCACGACGATCAGCAATGGCAGTCTGCAGTTGGCTTCCGCCTCCGGCCCTGCGATCAATGACAACTTAACCATCAACTATGGAACCTGGCTTCTCCTGACCGCAGACAACCAGTTCGGCCCTAACTGCACGCTGACTTTGAATGGGGAAATGGTTTTGCAAAACACCAGCCAGACCGTCCCGGTGCTGACAGGCGGCGGTATCGTTGAGAACGATCATCTTTACAGCGGCCTGGGAGTTGTTTCCAGCGGCACCGCCACGTTGACCGTGAACAACAGTGTCGCCGATACTTTCAACGGATACATTCGCGACAACGCGGCTGGAAACGGCGTGATGGCCTTGATCAAAACCGGCACCGGCACTCTTGTGTTTACCGGCACCAGCACCTACACCGGAACCACCACGATCTCCGCAGGTACGCTGCAACTGGGCGACGGCACCAGTGGTCACGACGGTTCAATCAACAATTCTGCCTCCATCGTTAATAATGCCACCCTGGCATTTAATCTTTCCGGGACCGCGGTCCATGACCCGGCCATCAGCGGTTCGGGCAATGTGATCAAGACGGGCAGCGGCACCCTGCTCATGGCGGCCAACAACACCTACTCCGGAACCACGACGATCAACAGTGGAACACTCACTCTGATGGGAGCATCCGGCTGGGCGCTCAACGGCTCGCGCGCCGGCAATGAAGTGATCGTCAACTCAGGAGCCACGCTTGCGCCCTATTACTCCCACCAATTCGGGTTCACTGGTACCCTGGCAAATATCACGGTCAATAGTGGAGGCACGTTCGACGGCTCCGCAGGGCATGTCATCGGACGACTGACCTTGAACGGCAACGCCTCGGTGTTTAGCACCAATAGCAACGGCCTTCTGCTGACCAGGGGGCTGGTCAGCTACACAGGCTCCGGTTCTCAGGCGGCGACCGTGGCCCAGAATCTCTACCTTGGCGATGTTCCCGGCAACGCGGTGAATGCGACGGTTAGTGTAACCGGCGCAAATCCAGCGGGCGATTTGACGATCAGCGGCGCGATCTCCGGTCCTGCGGGCGCGAGCCTCACCAAGACCGGGAGCGGCATGCTGAAGTTAACCGGCGTCAACACCTATTCCGGAGATACGACCGTGACCGCAGGCAATCTGTGGTTATCCTCCGCCTCCGGCCCTGCGATTAGCGGCAATCTTAGTACCGTTTATGGTGTTTATCTTTTATTGACCGCTGACAATCAGTTGGGGTCAGGCTGCGCTCTGAATGTAAATGGCGAAATGGTATTGCAAAACACCAACCAGACCGTCGCGGGGTTGACGGGGGGCGGCAACATCGAGAACGATCATTTTTACAGCGGCCTGGGAGTTGTTTCCAGCGGCACGGCCACGCTCACGGTGAACAACAGCAGCGACACCACCTTCACCGGCCTCCTTCGCGACAACGGCGCAGGAAACGGCAAACTGGCCTTGATCAAAACCGGAATTGGCACACTGACCCTGAGCAATAACAATACCTACACCGGCCCTACAAATATCAATGCGGGCAAGCTCAAGGTAATGGGTTCGTTGAATGCCAACTCCGTTGTCACCGTTAATTCCACCGCCACCCTCATGGGCACCGGCACTGTCAACGGCCCGGTCACAGTCAGCAGCGGCGGCACAATTGCGCCGGGCGCAAGCGCGGGCACCCTCACCGTCGGCAGCACAGCCATCAGTGGCATTTACGCCTGCGAGATCAATGGCGCTTTGGCCGACCGGATTACTTCCACCGGCTCCATCACGATCAATGCGGGCGCCACGCTGGCTTTCAGTGTTCTCAGCGCGCCGACGCTCAAGAGTTATATCCTCGCCAGTTACAGCGGCTCGCTTTCGGGAACCTTTACCAACATCTCCGGCACACCGACCGGCTATGGGGTGGTCTATGATGCCGCTCTCAAACAAATCCGCCTCGATCAATTCGCCTTCAATAGCTGGCTCTCCGACCACGGCCTCACCGGGGCTGCCGCCGCGTTTAACGCGGATCCCGATCACGACGGCATTCCCAACGGCCTGGAATTCGTCCTCGGCGGCGAGCCGAATCCCGCCAATGCCGGCTCCAACTTAGCCGCTCTTCTGCCGGTCGCCTCCTGGGCTTCCGGGAATTTGGTCTTCACCTTCAAGCGCAAAATTGTATCCGAATCGGCGGTCACACTCACGTTCCAGTGGTCCAATGATCTCACCTTCCCGTCGCCTGCAAATGACGTTCCTGTTGGGGCGGGCAGTTCAGCTACGAATGGAGTGACGGTCGCCATTACCCAGGGGGTTCCGGATTCCCAGACGGACACGATTGTCATCACAGTCCCCGCTGCCAAAGCCGCGGGAGGAAAACTCTTCGGACGCCTCAAGGCGGTCCAAAACCCATAATGGCTCTCGCAGATAGAGGGCGGAATTAAAGAAGTATCCAGCTTTACAGGGCCTTGGCTCAGGAGGGCTGTAAAAAACGAAAATTAAAATTTACATTGTAAAACTATGGAACAAACAGAAACTAACCCATGCCGCGTGCGGGCACGTAACCAAATGGATAAACACGGTCTAAACGCTTACTCACTTGCCGCGGAAACCTGCGCAGTACACGGGATTGACACCGAAGCTGCTCTCCAACGGCTCTCCACGATTCCGATTTCGCTTCACTGTTGGCAAGGGGACGATGTCGGGGGCTTTGAACATACCCAGGGCGAACTCGGCGGTGGACTTGCGGTCACTGGAAATTATCCAGGGAAGGCGCGCACACCGGACGAACTTCGCGCTGATCTGGAAAAGGCGTATTCATTGATTCCCGGAAAACATCGACTCAACCTCCATGCATGTTACGGCGAGTTTGGCGAAAAAAAGGTGGATCGTGATGAAGTTGCACCGGAACATTTTGAAAACTGGATCGCATGGGCGGAAACAAACGGACTCGGGCTCGATTTCAATCCGACCTGCTTCTCGCACCCGAATGCCGACAGCGGGTTTACACTCTCGCACCGGGACGGAAAAATCCGGCGGTTCTGGATTGATCATTGCATCCGCTCGCGCGAAATCGGCGCAGCGATTGGCACCCGACTCGGAAAACCTTGCGTGACCAATCTGTGGATTCCAGACGGCATGAAAGACACGCCAGCCGATCGAGTCGGCCCGCGCGAACGCCTTACCGAATCCCTCGACGCTGTTTTCAAAAATGCAATCTCCCCGGAATTGAATCTCGATGCGGTTGAGCCGAAGCTTTTCGGCATCGGCAGCGAAAGTTATGTTGTCGGCTCGCATGAGTTTTATCTCGGATACGCCATGAGCCGGAAAAAACTGCTGACCCTTGACGCCGGTCATTACCATCCGACTGAAGGGATTGCGGACAAGATTTCCAGCGTGCTTCAGTTCATGCCGGAGATCATGCTGCATGTCAGTCGCGGGGTGCGCTGGGACAGCGACCATGTGGTGACACTCAACGATGACCTTCTCGCCATCGCGCGGGAAATCGTGGCGAACAACTTTGAAAAACGAATTCATATTGGACTCGATTATTTTGACGCGAGCATCAACCGCATTGCGGCGTGGATCATCGGCACGCGCAATATGCTTCGCGCCCTGCTGGTTGCGCTGCTTGAACCCACGGATAAACTCCGGGAAGCCGAGGCGGCGGGTGATTACACGACACGGCTGGCCTTGCAGGAGGAAATTAAATCCCTGCCACTGGGTGCGATTTGGGACGAGTATTGCCGCCGCCAGGATGTGCCGGCAGGCGGCTCATGGTTGCAGGAAGTGAAGACATACGAGAAACAGGTGTTGTCGAAACGCTGAATGTGCATTCCAAGCCGTATTTAGTCGGCCCTGAAAAACTCCTTTTAAAAAGCAGGAAGTATTGCGGGTGCCGGAGACTGTAAAACCCATGGACTCTCACCAAACTGCCGGCGAGCACTCTTCGCTTCCCTGAAACGCGTAACACCAGGCGGCAGATTAATTGGATTTTATAAGTGTGGCAATAGTTTTTGGTTCCGGTTTTTGGTTCCGGGTTCCGCACAGAGGGTGTGATCAAAAGGGGGGTGCCCAAACAGCCTTCTCAGTCATACGAAGCATGGTCGCATGGCTGAATTTGGCGTCTATCTTATGAAACGCCCGGTCCGGCGAAGCATGGCAAACATCCCAAAGCCGCCGAGAAGCATCACCAAAATGCCTGGCTCAGGAACAGTCACCAGCGCGATAGAATGCCCTGCCTTGTCAGAAAAAATGGCAGGAGTTACGCCGGTGCTGATTGAAAATTTCTGTCTTTCGGCAGCAAAAGCATTGCTACGAAGATCCAGCTCGCAAACTCCCTCGCCACCAGTAAGGACTGTGGAGTGCAGCAGGCTGGTTGAAAATGGAATCGTCCCGCCGGTTGCATCTCCACCAAAGCTCGCCCCTCCTCCCCCAATACAATTACTATTGGCGAAAGCGGCACAGGAAATTGAAGCCGATGCCAACATTGCCAAAAATCTCAATTGGTTGTGTGTTGTTTTAAGCAGTTTCAAGGGTGATTTCCTTATCAATTACGGTTCCTGTCTTACTGGTCGTTATTGTCGGGATTTTATGGCTTTTGTAGGATTAAAACGGCGTTAAAAAAATTCTTCAAAAGCAAATTTTTTACAGCTCACCTTTAAATCCCGTTCTAGGGATGCAGCAGTATAGATTAAGTTTTTGAACAAGGCAAATAATTCCCTGCAGACCGGCAGCGGCGAACTTGAGCGAGTGCAGAGGCGGCCTGCTCACAACATCAGGCTTTGCGATCACCCCTGGAACAGGACCGAAGCCACGGCATAATGATCGGCATGACTCAGGCTCAGCAGCGTTTCGGCAACCCCCCTGGCCCTGGCCAACCGCGCCGCGCCTCCATGCAAAACCAGGAACGGTTCGCCGGATTCCTTCCGCTGTACCTCAATATCGCGCCATTCCATCTGTTCCCCGATTCCCGTTCCGAAAGCCTTCGACACCGCCTCCTTGGCGGCAAAACGCGCCGCGTAGTGGCGGGCGGAAATTTTCATCGAGGAACAGTAGGCGATTTCACCCTCTGTAAACACCCGCTGTAAAAAATGGTCGCCATGCCGTTCAATCGACGCCTCGATTCTGGCAGTCTCGATAATGTCCACGCCGATACCGATGATTTTCATATAACATCCCGCGTGCAAGAAAAGACGCGTCCTCTTCTCATCCCTGGTATTCGCTCATTAGTTCGATCATTTCCCGCACCGCATTTTCAAGGCCCGTATACATCGCCCGGGAAACAATCGAATGCCCGATATTCAGCTCTGCGAGATGGGGGATCTGTAAAATTTTTGCGAGGTTCGTATAATTGATTCCGTGTCCTGCGTTAACCTGCAACCCGGCCTTGTGTGCATGCACGGCCGCGACGCCCAGACGGGTCACCTCGGCATCCTGCGCCTTTCCCTGCGCATTGGCAAAAGCCCCGGTGTGAAGTTCCACCATTTCAACCTCCAGTTTTTTTGAGGCGTCAATTTGATCCCTTGATGGCTCGATAAAGAGGCTCACCCGGATCCCCGCTGACTGCAACCGCCGGATCGTTGGCTCAAGCTGCCTGAAGTTGCGCACTGCATCCAGCCCGCCTTCCGTTGTAATTTCCCGTCGATTTTCAGGAACGAGACAGACGTCCTCCGGGAGAATCTGCAGAGCGATTCCCAGGATCTCCGGAGTATTTCCCATTTCGAGGTTGAGCTTGGTAATTATATTCTCACGCAAACGCCGGATATCGCCGTCTTGAATGTGACGCCGATCCGCCCTCAAGTGTGCGGTAATTCCCTGAGCCCCGACGCGTTCACACAGGCCCGCTGCGGCCACGACATCAGGCTCGCAGTTTGGCGTATCCAGCATCGTGGAATAACGCGCCTGCCGCAGCGTGGCGATGTGGTCGATGTTGACTCCGAGTCTTAGGTTGCTCATTTCAATTTCACCAGTTGATCAGTTTTAAGTGTTAAGCTTTAAGCAAAAAAAGGTGTAACTTGCTGGTTTTCTTCACCTTAAAACTTAAAGCTTAACACTTAAAACTTAGCTCCAGATCAGTGTCTAAAATGCCTTATTCCGGTAAATGCCATTGCGATTTTCCGCTCATTGGCAGCGGCAATCACTTCCGGGTCACGCATGGAACCGCCCGGCTGAATCGCCGCCGTCGCGCCGGCTTCCGCCGCCGCGATCAACCCGTCGGCAAACGGGAAAAATGCGTCACTTGCAACCACACTGCCAACGAGAGAGAGCCCGGCGTCCTTTGCCTTCCAGATCGCAATGCGGGAGGCGTCCACACGCGACATCTGGCCGGCTCCGATCCCCAAAGTACGGTCCTTGGCCGCATAAACAATGGCGTTGGATTTCACATGCTTCACCACCCGCCACCCGAACAGCATCGCCTTCATCTCGGTCTGCGTCGGAGGACGCGAGGTCACCACTTTCTTTTCGAGTTCCTCGAGTTCCTTGGGATTTTTCACGTCGCAATCCTGAACAAGCAATCCGCCAATCACCGAGCGAATGTCGGAATCAAATTCGTCCGAAGCCTTCGGCGACGAAAGGTGGCGCATCAGGCGCAGATTCTTTTTCTTCTGCAGCAGCACCCGTGCATCCGACTCAAATTCCGGAGCGATAATCACCTCGCTGAAAATTTCACTGATCGCCCTGGCGAGCTCGCCGGTAAGCGGGCGGTTGCAAATAATAATGCCGCCGAACGGCGCTTGTTTGTCGGTCGCAAACGCCTTGTCCCAGGCCTTCTTCAGATCGGCATCGGAACCGACTCCGCACGGATTGGTGTGTTTTAAAATCGCAACGGTCGGCTCCGGAAATTCATCGATCAAATGCGACGCGGCGGAGATATCCAGGATGTTGTTAAAGGAAAGCTCCTTTCCGTGGAGTTTCTGGAAATGATCGTCAAAGTCACCGTAGAGCGTTGCGCGCTGGTGCGGATTTTCGCCATAACGCAGCCGCGCGGCGCACGGGAGTGAAAGCGAAAAGGAACAGGTGGTCTCCTGCTCCCGGTTGAAAAAGTTTGCGATGGCACCGTCGTATTTCGAGGTGGTCACAAACACCTTGATCGCCAGTCGCTCGCGCATTTTCAGCGTCGTCGCTCCGTCGTTGGCGATTAGATTTTCGAGCACATCCTTGTAATCCGTGGGATCGACAATGACGGTGACCGAGCGGTAATTCTTCGCGGCGCTGCGCAACATCGACGGCCCGCCGATGTCGATGTTCTCAATCGCCTCCTCCAGCGTGACATCCGGTTTGGCTACGGTCGCCTCAAAAGGGTAAAGATTCACCACCACCAGGTCGATCGGCTCGATGCCGTTCTCTTTCGCCTGCCTGAGATGATCCGGATTGTCCCGCAAATAAAGCAGCCCGCCATGCACTTTCGGATGCAGGGTCTTCACGCGTCCGTCCATGATTTCCGGCGAACCGGTGAATTTTGAAATCTCAACCGAGGGGATGCCTTCCTTTTTCAAAAGGCTGGCGGTACCGCCAGTCGAGATGATCTCGACTCCCATTTTTGACAATTCCCGGGCAAATTCAATCAATCCGGTCTTGTCAGACACGGAAATTAACGCGCGTTTGATTTTCATGGAAACCCGACAGCCTATAAAGGGACGGGGGAAGAGGAAAGCTGAAAGTTGAAAGCGGAAAGCGGAAATTATTCTACCGCGCAGCGGCTCCTTTTATTTCAACTTTCAGCTTTCCGCTTTCAGCTTTTCCCTACTCTCCCAGGCTCAGTTTTGCCAGCACTGCAAAATCCTCAAGCGTCGTGGTGTCGCCGGTGACGGTCTTCCCGCCTGCGATTTCCTTCAGCAACCGGCGCATGATTTTTCCACTGCGCGTCTTCGGCAGCGATTCGGCAAACCGGATGTCGTCGGGTTTGGCAATCGGGCCGATGACATTGGCCACATGCTGGCGCAGTTCCTCGCGTAACGCCGGGCTTGCCTTCACGCCTCCCTTCAGAGTCACAAACGCCACTACAGCCTGGCCTTTGAGTTCATCGGGCCGGCCCACCGCCGCCGCCTCCGCAACTGCTGGATGGCTGACCAGCGCCCCTTCAACTTCGGAGGTTCCAAGACGGTGACCCGCCACGTTCAACACATCGTCAATGCGGCCCACGATCCAGAAATAACCGTCCTTGTCCCTGCGCGCGCCGTCTCCTGCAAAATAGACATGCGGCATTTCGCTCCAGTATTGCTTTTTGAAACGCACGGGGTCCCCGTAGATTGACCGGAGCATGGAGGGCCACGGTTTTCTGATTACAAGTTTGCCGCCTTGATTCGGACCGACTTCCTTCCCCTCGTCATCGACCACCGCCACGTCAACGCCGAAAAACGGCAGGGTCGCGGACCCCGGTTTCGTCGGGATCGCCCCAGGCAGCGGCGTGATCATAATCGCGCCGGTCTCGGTCTGCCACCAGGTATCGACAATCGGACAGCGTCCGCCGCCGATCACCCGGTGATACCACATCCACGCTTCGGGATTAATCGGTTCACCGACGCTGCCAAGCAGGCGCAACGACGAGAGATCGTGCTTTTTCACCCAGTCATCGCCCCATTTGATGAATGCGCGGATCGCCGTCGGGGCAGTGTAAAGTATCGTCACGCCGTATTCCTCGATGATCTTCCAAAAACGATCGGGCTCAGGCCAGTTCGGCGCGCCTTCGTACATCAGCGTCGTCGCGCCGTTGGCGAGCGCGCCATAGACGACGTAGCTGTGGCCGGTCACCCAGCCGATGTCGGCCGTGCACCAATAGACATCCTCCTCTTTCAGATCAAAAACGTATTTCGTCGTCGAATAAACTCCGGTCAGATAGCCGCCGGTCGTGTGCAGAATCCCCTTCGGTTTTCCTGTCGAACCGCTGGTGTAAAGAATGTAGAGCGGATGCTCGCTGTCGAGCGCCTCCGGCTCGCAATGGGCATCGACATACTCCAATTCGCGGTGCCACCAGACATCGCGCCCTTCCTCGATGTGGATCTCGTTGTGAGCGCGCCGGAAAACAATGACGCGCTGCACCGTAGTCTCCCCCTTCAAAGCTTCGTCCACATTATGCTTCAACGGCACCACGCCGCCGCGCCGGTAGCCGCCGTCCGCCGTGATCACCGCCACCGCCTTGCTGTCCGCGAGACGATCCTTGATGCTCTCCGCGCTGAATCCGCCGAACACCACCGAATGCACCGCGCCGATCCGCGCGCACGCGAGCATCGCAACCGCCGCCTCGGGAATCATCGGCATGTAAATCAAAACACGGTCACCCTTGTTGATTTTATTGCGCTTGAGCACATTCGCAAACCGGCAGACATCACGGTGCAACTGCTGGTAGGTCAACACCCGTTTCTCGCCCGGTTCGCCCTCCCAGATAATCGCCGCCTTGTTCCGGCGCGCCCCGGTGAGATGCCGGTCCACGCAGTTCTCCGAGATGTTCAGTTTCCCGCCGACAAACCATTTTGCAAGCGGCTCCTTCCAGTCGAGCACCTTCGTCCACTTCTTGCGCCAGACCAGTTCCGAAGCCTCGCGCGCCCAGAATTTTTCAGGGTTCGCCAGGGATTCACGGTGCAGCTTTTTGTAATCCTCAAGGCTCTTGATGCGGGCGGATTTGGAAAACGGCTTGGACGGTTTGAAGACCCTGTTTTCGACAAGATGAGATTCGATATTTTTGCTCATGGAGATAAGGGAGAGTAATTTTTCAAATCCTAACAATTAAGAACGCTTTTAACAATGGAAAGTTCTCGTAGCGTAGACGGCTTTTCCTAAAGCCGTCGTCCGAGAAGGACGGGACTAGGAAGTCCCCTCTACGTTACTCGTTCAAATTCGGCGCGAGCCATTTCTCGACGAAACTGACCGGCTCGCCTTTGCGCACGGCGTAGTCGGCCACCTGGTCGTGTCCGATTTTTCCAACGGCGAAATATTTCGCTTCCGGATGTCCGAAATAAAGGCCGCTCACCGCCGCGCCGGGATGCATGGCGAAACTTTCCGTCAGCGTGATTCCGGCCTTTTCTCCCGCTTGGAGCAGATCGAAAAGAATCCCCTTTTCAGTGTGATCCGGACACGCGGGATACCCCGCCGCCGGCCTGATTCCGCGGTAGCGCTCGCGGATCAAATCGTCGTGGCTCAAATTTTCCGCCACGCCGAAGCCCCATTCCGCGCGTGCTTTTTTATGCAGCCATTCGGCAAACGCTTCTGCCAGCCGGTCGGCGAGCGCCTTGGCCATGATGGCGTTGTAATCGTCGTTTTGAGTCTTAAATTGCACGGCCAGTTCGTCGCCGCCGTGGATCCCGACGGCGAACCCGCCGAGATAATCGACCCGCCCGGAATCAATCGGCGCGACAAAATCCGCCAGCGAATGATTAAATTGTCCCGCCGGTTTCTCCATCTGCTGCCTCAGGAAATGGAAAGTCGCCAATCGTTCACCGCGTGATTCGCCGGTGTAAAGCTCGATGTCGTCGCCAACGGCATTCGCGCGCCAGAACGCCTGCACGCCGCGCGCCCGGAAAAGTTTTTCATCAACGATCCGGCCCAGCAGTTGTTGCGCGTCGTCGAATAGTTCCCTCGCCTGCTTCCCGACGGACGGATCTTCAAATATCGCCGGGTAACGCCCCCGCAGCTCCCAGGTATGGAAAAATGGCGACCAGTCGATAAACGGCACCAACTCCCCGATCCCGGGTTCGACCGTTTTCACACCGGTGAACGACGGGCTGTCAACGACTGCTGTCGCCCAGTCCACCGGCGTCCGGTTCGCGCGCGCCTGCGCGAGCGGGATCATTTTTTTAGCTCCGGTTTTTGCTGCGTGTTCCGCGCGCAAGTCTTCGTATTCCCCGCGCAGCTTTGCATCAAACACCGGCTTCAATTCGTCACTCAGCAATGAATTGACCACCCCGACCGCGCGCGACGCATCCAGGACATGCACCACCGGTTCCCCGTAATGTTGCGCAATTTTCACCGCCGTGTGAGCCTTGCTTGTGGTCGCGCCGCCGATCAGCAGCGGCTGCGTATATCCAAGTCGTTTCATCTCCTGCGCGACATGAATCATTTCGTCGAGCGACGGCGTAATCAGCCCGCTCAGGCCGATGAGATCGGCGTTTAATTCGCGCGCCTTGGAAAGAATTTTATCGCACGGCACCATCACGCCGAGATCGATGACCTCGTAATTATTGCACTGCAAAACCACCCCGACGATGTTCTTGCCGATATCATGAACGTCCCCCTTTACCGTCGCCATGACGATGCGCCCCTGCGGCTTTGAGTCCGCCGTTTTTTCCGCCTCCATGAACGGCATCAAATAGGCCACCGCCTTTTTCATCACACGCGCCGATTTGACCACCTGTGGGAGGAACATTTTTCCCGCCCCGAACAGATCCCCGACGATATTCATTCCGGACATCAACGGCCCTTCGATCACGTGGATCGGCTTGCTGAAT
>Ga0364919_10088_pt1 | contig 47998 bp, 42 predicted proteins | sample SorcelJu500001C7_2_FD_206953 | JGI IMG/M metagenome (GOLD analysis project Ga0364919, IMG submission 206953) | Enriched cells from Trout Bog Lake Hypolimnion, Wisconsin, USA - BchlTB.June20.5000.01.C7 | ecosystem: Environmental > Aquatic > Freshwater > Lake > Hypolimnion/Profundal zone | place... | reverse complement strand
AAATGGCCGATATGGAGGAGTGCGGTTACGCACATATGCTCTGTGTTGAAGGAGGGGTAATCGTTGATCCGATTTGGCTGCAACCGGGAGCGCAGTGGCGTGGTAGTCAGCGTTTGACCGCATTGACCGATCACGCCAGTTAGTCAACTATCTAGTTATCCGTCGTTGAGTTACTGCGATAACCGGCACGCAAGGCGCCCCAGTGCTTGCCTGCAATATAAATAGGAACGGACAGATCGTGCATAATTTCGCCGGTATCGCGTTTGTATGTTTGTAGTAGAAATGGCTTTATATTGCTTCCGCATCGCGTTCCGCAGCGATCACTAAACAAGCGTTTAGTACGATTATTCATCAGATCCGTTTCATAGTCACCGGTGAGTGGTTGCGAAAATTTATTATTATGTGTTGGGAAATAGCCATTATTATCCACAGCACCAGCGTAGATCAGATGAGGCATGGTTTCGAGTAATTTTTCTTGTAATTCTGGCAGTACCTGATCGGTATAGGTATCGAAACGGCTGGATAGTTTTTGTGGATTGGTATTTGGAATTGGACGGTAATTGCGGTCAAATAAATCTTGTTCGGATATTTGTCCGCGTGCGATTGACTCTGTAAATAAGCGTTCTATGGCTTTTGCTGTTCGGGTTACGGCTTCAATGTTATCGTCATGTGATGAGCTTGCATTGGCTGCAATAATTGTCTCGAATAAGGTTTCCCCCCGTTCGGTCAGAGCCATGGCTGAGCGCGCAGCCAACGGCAATTCGGATTCAGTCACCAGCATACCATCACGGATGCTGGCGATGGCATCAGCTATTTGCTGCGTGGTATCGACATGTTTACGTGAAACAGTCGCAATCTGTCCAATGTCACTTTGGGATTTTTCGGCACTTTGTTCAATCCCAGATAATATCGTGTGCACCAACCCCACATTTGCCACTGCGTCGGTGACGCGCGCAGTCAGTGTTTTCATGCTCTCAGCAACATATTCTGCCTGATCGTTAATTTGACTGATCATGGAGCGAATGTCGCTGGTAGCTGATTTGGTGCGTTGTGCGAGTTGCCGGACTTCGCCTGCGACTACGGCAAAGCCACGTCCATGTTCACCTGCACGTGCGGCTTCAATGGCAGCATTTAAGGCTAAGAGATTGGTTTGTTCGGAAATTTGATTGATTACTTCCGTAATGGTATTGATCTGATTCGATTTTTTTTGTAAAACAATCATCATTTCGAGTGCAGCCTGAGCTTCTGAATTCGCAATGCTAATCTGTTTTAGACCAAGATTAACTTCGGCCCGACCTTTAACACTTTGGTTGCGTACTTCGGCTGCTACTTTTGCTGCCTGCTCAGCATTGCTTGCGATTTTTGATGTCATGGTCGCGTTGAATTCAGAGCTAATTGCGATTTCTTTTGTTGTTGATATGTCTTTATCAATATTTTTTTTGATGCAGTCCACAAAATAGGATGTCTCGGCTGAACCGATCATGATGTGATCTAATTCACTGCTAATGATGCTGGCTAGTTTGTTTTGATCATTTGCTAACGTCGTTGTTTTGCTTGATAGTGCATAGCCCAAGACTAGTAATCCACCGGTGCTGGCAATGATGGACAGCCATACTGGTCCGATACTGTCGTTGCTTATGAATTCAAGTAGTGTCGCTATGACTGCGCTGATCACCAAGGCTACAAGGCCAAAAATAAGGGCGATGTGTCGTTTCTGTTTCATTGAAACCTCTTTTTAGGGTAGTAGAATGCAGAGTGTGTGAGATCTCCGTTCTAATCCTTTTTTATACTATGTTGGTTGTCTCGACATGCTGTAGTGCGCGTAAGGTCGAATTGCAGCATTCTTATTTTCGACGCTATTAGGACGGCTTCTACTTAAGCTATGTTGTTATTTGATAAATATTTTATTGGCGCAATAATCATGATGTTAGCACCAACTTATACAGTATTAGGAATATATATTTACATTCGCGCTGGATATTTTTTTATTTTTGTCAGTTTTGCGTCAGAAATTCATGGATGATTGATATTTTTTTGTGGCGAGGTTTACGCTTAGGCAGATAGCAAGCTGATTGTCGGGATAGCTGATTCTGCGTAAGCGTACGGCGCAACCACCTGTTCAGGCAGCAGATTTGCTGTTAAGTGTGTAGCGGTAGAAGTTCATCGATGCGGTTATTTGGCCAGGTTGGAAGTTTTTCCAGCGTGTCTTTGAGCCAGGCAAGTGGTTCGATGCCATTCGCTTTTGCCGTGGCGAGCAGGGTTTGAATCGCTGCAGCTCGCTTGCCGGCGCGTTCTGATCCAGCAAATAACCAGTTTTTCTTTCCAAGGGCGATCGGTCGAACGGCATTTTCCACTGGATTATTATCGATGGGCAAGTGACCACTGTCTGCATAGCGCTCAACGGCTGGCCAGCGTTTTAGGCTATGATCGATGGCACGTGCCAAGCCACCACCATCGGAGGTTTTTGTGCGCATCAGAAGTAGCCACGCGTGCATGGCTTCGAGGCGGGGTTTGGCGTGCTGTTGTCGCCATTTTTTGCGTTTTTCGCAATCCCAGTCTTTCGCTTCACTTTCAATTTGATATAACTGTGCGATCCGCTCAATGGCTTCTGCAGCAACCGGATGCTGGCTGGCTGCGTGCAAATCAAAAAATTTGCGGCGTACATGAGCCAGACATGCCAATTCGGTGACTTTGCCAAGTTTAAACAACGATTTATATCCTGCGTAATCATCGACCATGAGATGGCCTTGCCATCCTTCTAAAAAGGCACGCGGATAGTCACCGCTTCGACCGGATTCGAATTGAAATACATGAATTTGTGGCCCTGCATCGAGCGTATTGCTGCGATACGCCCACAGATACGCAGTTTTAGTTTTGCCTTTTCCGGGATCTAACAGCGGCACCGGTGTTTCATCGGCATGCAAGGCAGATCGTTGTTTGAGTAACTCGACCAGTCGGTCAGCTAACGGTTGCAAAGCGACACCGATCCGGCCTATCCATTCGGCCAGCGTGGAACGCGCAATTGGCACTCCATGACGCGCGCTGATTTGCTCGATCCGGTACAAAGGTAAATGATCGACATATTTTTGCACCACGACCCAAGCATGCAACCCCGATGCTGCCAGTCCACCATCAATGATGGCTCCAGGAATCGCTGCTGCAGTGACAGTTTCGCAGCTGCGGCAGGCGTACTGCGGGCGAATGTGGCGATTCACGAAGAAACGTGCCGGTTCCACATCGAGTTGCTCACTGATATCTTCACCGATCTTCACCAGATCGCGCCCACAGTTTCCGCAGGAGCAGGATTCTGGCTCGTGGCGATATTCGATGCGCGGCAGTTCAGCAGGCAAGGCGTTGCGACCACTTGGTTTGGCTTTTGCTTTCGGTGCAGCAGGACGTAATTGTTCCAATCCCAGTTCAATCGCACTGAGATCAGACTCGAAACTTTCCTCAAATAAGGCACGCTGATCGACTGAGTAGGCTTCCGTTTTAGCGCTGAATCTCAGGCGTTTCATCGTTGCCAGTTCAAAGGTCAGTGCTTCAATTTTGATGGTCTTGAACTTGATTTCAGCCGCCATTTGCGGAATTTTTGCAGCCTCGGTCTGAACCTGATTAAATTGCGCCAGAATCCACTCTTTCAGAGCAGGATCGTGCTCAATTTGAGCCAGTTTAGCAGTTAATTCGTCAGCAAAATTCATGCTGCTATTTTAGCATTTTGCCCTCTGAAACGCATTAATTTACGCTTTTTTATGCGTAGAATTGAACTTCATTTTATACATTCATACGCACCAATCTGCCGAAGGTAAAGCATTCATGCGACGCCAGTCAATCCCACTGATGAGCCAGTTCCAGTCGGCCTCACTGAGAGTAAAAACCTGATCCTGACTACTCGGCCACAGGAAGCGCCCCTTGTGCAAACGTCGTACACATAACCAAACTCCGGTACCATCCCAGATCAGTAATTTGATGCGATTGCCGTTTTTATTGCGGAACGCGTAAGCACTGCCATCGCAAGGCCGCTTTGCTAAACATTCCTGTACATGCAAAGAAAGACCATCAACACCAAGGCGCATATCGACCGGTTCGACAGCCAGAAACACCTGAGCAGGAGGCTTTGACGATAAAGGCAAATTCATGGTATCTGCCGGAGCAAATGCGCCAAATCAGAGAAATCGACAGATCCAGCAATAGATATCTGCCACCCGGCTGGACTACGCAACATAATTTCCGGAGATTTGGCCGTAATTGCGATGGAAACTGGTACCAATTGCAACGGTTTCAGCGAGGATTTATCTGAAGCACTGGTCACAGACGTCACCAATTTCGACTTGCTTACTTTCGCCTTGACTGGTTGCTCAGGCGATGCGACTGACGTATCGGCAACAGCAGTATCAACTTGGGCAGAGCCTAGACGTTTGCGCCAAGTATAAAAAGTAGAATAACCAATCGCTTGCTGACGGCAATAGTCGATCAGAGATAAACCACTTAATGGCCAATCTTGTAAATGCCTCCTCCAAAATTCCACTTTGACCGGATCAAAATTCATGCTCACTCCAGATAATTAGAAAATCAGAGTGTGCAGCATGGGGTTATACAATTCCAGATGGTATTGTTGGACGGTTACACTAATTCATGCACTAATTACATGTTACCCTCTTTAGGGAGCACCCTAATAGACAAAAACAACTTTCAAGCGGCAGGTAAATGTGGATGACCTGTAAAACAGTTATTTGACTCGCCACTTGATCCAAATTGAAGCGGTAATAAATGGTAGATAACACTAAAAGGCGGCACTGGCCAATCATTCTGAGTATCCTGTTTTTGGCCTTGGTCATATTCATTTCGCTATCTTCTGGGTTGCAAGCTATTCTATTTTCGACTGATCATCACCTTCCTTGGGAGGGTCACCGCATTGCGGCCGGAGTCATTTTTATCGGTAGTTACCTTGCACTGTCGATCGGCAAAATTCCCGGCTTGAGCATCGATCGGGCTGGCATCGCGCTGGTCGGGGCTGGTCTCATGCTTGCTTCCGGTGCGCTTGGGCTTGAAGATGCTTATAAAGCAGTGGATCTCGACACCATTACTCTATTGCTCGGCATGATGATAGTTGTAGCTAGCCTTCGACTTTCTGGGTTTTTCGCCGTGGTAAATGGCTGGGGTAGGGTGAACGCAAAGCGACCTTTGATTTTGCTCTGCCTGATTGTTGCGATTTCAGGAATGGTGTCCGCTTTTCTGGTGAATGACGCCATCTGTCTAGTGTTAACCCCGATGGTATTGGAACTAACTCTCGCTCTCGGGCGCAAACCAATACCTTATCTATTGGCGGTTGCGATGGCGTCCAACGTTGGATCAACTGCAACCATTACTGGGAACCCGCAGAACATCATGATTGGTAGCTTCTCTCATATCCCCTATGGAAATTTTGCACTTTCCCTTTATCCGATTGCCATGATTGGTTTAGTCGTCACAGTGATTCTCATCGCCGTAGTTTATCGCTCTGAATTTTCCAGCAATGCACGGCTTGAAGCACCAGCGCAAAAAATTCGTGTCAATCGCGTACTGGTAATACGTGCGTTGCTCGCGACCGTAATTATGATAGGGTTATTTTTCGCCGGAGTTGTTCCAGCCAAGGCCGCAATCATTATGGGTGGACTCCTTTTGCTATCTAGGCGGGTAAAGAGTCATCGCATCTACGCCGAGATAGATTGGTCGTTGCTACTGATGTTTGCAGGTTTGTTTATTATTGTCGCCGGTGCACAACATGCGCTTATTACGCCTAACACCATGACTGCCGTCGGTAAATGGCATCTTGATCAGGTTCCGATACTCAGTGCGTTGACTGCGTTATTGTCGAATCTGGTCAGTAATGTCCCAGCAGTACTCGTGCTCAAACCATTCGTCGAGGTTCTAAAGAACCATGATAAGGCATGGTTAGTTATCGCAATGGCGTCAACGCTGGCCGGCAATTTCACGATCCTCGGGTCAATCGCTAATCTGATTGTGGTTCAAAAGGCAGCTGCATCTGGCGTAGTAATTAGTTTTTGGGATTATTTTCGCGTTGGTGCACCATTGACTGTTATCACTCTTGTCATTGGAACATTGTGGCTTTGGTTATGAGATCGGAACAGAAATATCATACCCGTTAATACGATCCACCTCTATATATAGCTGATGCAAGATCCGCTTTAAGAGAACAAGAAGGAAGTGTTGGTGAAACAGTGAGGTGATCGCTGATGCCGGTAACCTCCATTAAAAAGCTAAAACTGCGGTACACGTTCTTGCCACAACATAGCGAATTCATAACATGCAGTTAACGCGATAATAAAAATGTAAGAATGTATTTTCAACTCTTATTTTGGCAATATTTTTATTGCCTTAAATACACCATCTTCCGAACACGGATCACTTTTTTCAACGTTTTCAGCAACGGATAATCCCCATTCTATCCAGTCTTGTCCAAATAATTCAACGGGATGCTGGGTCCTGTCTGAACCGTTGCCACACGCAAGTGAATCAGAAGGGCAGTACTTGTCACATCCCCAGCAAATTTTTTCTGGTTTTTCTGGATGGGTGGGAAATTTTTTAGCCAATTTTTTAGCCACATAAGGAATATACATTCGCAAAGGAATGATGCCATGCGTTTGAATTAATTTAGTATTACGTCAAATATTATATCATAACACGATATTATTTTCAGTGAAATTATGAACGACCGAATCCGCCTGCCAACAATCCGCCTTGGACTCGCTATTGCGCTAAATCCGAAAAAAACATTTCGCTGATTAACATGACTGGTGGCTTATTTTTCTTAAAAATACCATCGCTGTTCACTAAGTCGATCATTTGATTCATTCCAAACTGCCTAGTTGATCATTTGGTCGGTTATGTAAGTGACATTATTTTTATTTTGCATTGCAGCATATTGGTGTGAAACCTAGTCTTTTCCCGCTTATTTCAATCATCTGTATTAAAAACATCTTTTACTTCGGCTTTACAGATCGTAAATTTTCATCCCATTCTCATGGGATGTTGCACTGCAATGCAATTTAACAATCTCGATATAAATTAATATTATCGAATTTGTGGCATAGGTTTTGCTGGCAATGACTATAAGTAAATCGATTGGGTTTAAATTCGATGCAGGTCACCGGCAGTGTAGGCAATACGCTAGTAGGTGATGCATGAATACATCCTTAATCTGAATTTATTTGAGCTGTGAATGAGCTGTAAATCAGGGAAAACTGGCATGTGACGACATGCAAGATTTATAAGTGGGATATTTTGTCCCGATAACTAAAGGAGGAGATTGTAATGGCTTTACTAACTCGGATGGATTGGTATGACATCGCTAGGAAGACCAACTGGTCGCCGACGTATGTCACGGAAAGTGAGCTTTTTCCAGCAGAACTCGCTGGTGACTATGGCTTACCCCAAACAGCATGGGAACAATACGATGAACCCTACAAACAGACATATCCTGAATATGTGAAAATTCAGCGCGAAAAAGATGCCGGTGCTTACTCCGTCAAAGGGGCACTTGAGCGCTCAAAAATTTTTGAAAACTCAGACCCAGGATGGAAGTCTGTCATTAAGGCCCATTATGGTGCCATCTCACGCGCAGAATATGCTGCGGCAAGTGCTGAGGCGCGCATGGTCCGTTTTTCCAAAGCCCCAGGCATGCGCAATATGGCCACGATGGGAACGCTCGATGAAGTGCGTCACGGTCAGATTCAGCTGTATTTCCCACATGAGCATGTTTCGAAAGACCGTCAGATGGATTGGGCGTTCAAGGCTTACGACACCAATGAATGGGCGATAATTGCAGCGCGGCATTTCTTTGATGACATCATGATGACGCGCGATGCTATCAGCGTGTCGATCATGCTGACCTTCAGTTTTGAAACGGGCTTCACCAACATGCAGTTTTTGGGTTTGGCGGCCGATGCTGCTGAGGCCGGGGATCATACTTTCGCCAGTTTGATTTCGAGCATACAAACGGATGAATCGCGTCATGCCCAAATCGGTGGTCCAGCATTACAGGTGCTGATTCAAAATGGTAAAAAAGCCGAGGCGCAGAAGAAGGTAGACATTGCTTTCTGGCGTGCTTGGAAGCTATTTTCAGCGTTAACTGGTCCGATGATGGACTACTACACACCGATCGAACATCGCAAGCAGTCATTCAAAGAGTTTATGGAAGAGTGGATCGTTGCACAGTTTGAGCGTGCACTCACTGATCTTGGACTCGATCTTCCTTGGTATTGGGATCACTTTCTTGAAGAGTTGAGCCAACAACACCACGGTATGCATCTCGGCATCTGGTTCTGGCGTCCTACCGTATGGTGGAACCCCGCAGCAGGTGTAACCCCCGTCGAACGCGACTGGTTGGAAGAGAAATACCCTGGGTGGAACGATACCTGGGGACAATGTTGGGATGTGATTATCGACAATGTAGTCGACGGCAATATGGCCATGACCTATCCCGAAACATTGCCGATGGTATGCAATATGTCCAACCTACCAATCAACTACACCCCAGGTAAACAGTGGAACGTCAAGGACTTCCCACTGGAGTACAAGGGACGGCTATATCACTTTGGCTCCGAGCAAGATCGTTGGTGCTTTGAGCAAGAACCAGAGCGCTATGCTGGACATTTAAGTCTGGTCGATCGTTTTCTTGCTGGCATGATTCAGCCAATGGATCTGGGCGGTGCTTTGAACTTTATGAGCTTAGCTCCCGGTGAGATCGGGGACGATGCGCATAACTATGCGTGGGCAGATGTCTACAAGGCAATGCGGGAAATCAAAAAAGCAAGCTGAATACCACTGAAAAAATGGGGCGGTGGTCATCACCAGCGCCTCAATGACCAACCTGATATAGGAGAAGAAAATGGCTTTATTTCCCTTAAGTTCCAATTTTGAAGGCGACTTCGTGCTGCAACTGCTTCCGGTCGATACGGAAAACACCATGGATGAAGTGGCTGCCGCTGCCGCTCATCATTCCGTCGGACGGCGCGTAAGAGCACGACCTGGACAAATTCTTCGGGTACGCAAGCAAGGCAGTGAAGATTTTTTACCGCGCACGATGAAGGTGGCGGATGCTGGTTTCAAACCGACCGAAACCATTGAAATTGTCTGGGAAGCTCCCAAGCATTGAAGAGATGGGCTCGCTGTATCGCGCGGATCTTAATGATCGCCGTTCATTTTTAAAATAAAAAACGCAAATAGGAGATGTAATGACATTCAAAAAAGTATGCACCCTCGATGATATATGGGAAGGGGAAATGGAATCATTCGAGGTGGACGGACAAGAGATTTTGCTGGTCTGTGCTGAGGGTGGCGTTATCAAGGCATTTCAGGGAATGTGTCCACATCAGGATATTCCTTTGGTGGAAGGCAAGTTCGATGGCAAGACCGTAGTTTGCCGCGCACATCTTTGGCAATTCGATTCCTGCTCAGGCAAGGGGATCAATCCCTCTGATTGTGCCTTGGCTAATTACCCAGTGAAAATTGAAGGCGAAGACGTGTTGGTTGAAACCGATGGTATAGAGCCTTTATTTGCACATACCTGACATAGCATCAACTGCTTCGGCAATAAGCCGAATACAACAATCAAAATAAGGAGACAGTAATGAGCAATGCACCAGTAACTGTAAAAACACATGGCAACAACCGCGTTGGTCCTGTGATGCGAGCGGGGGAACTGGCTATGGCGGTAGCAGAGGCTGCCAAAGAAGATAACCCAGACAGAGAAATACGGATCGATGATAAACGCGCTTATTTGCGCATAGATACCGACGATGAATTAATTTTGCGACGGGAAACGATTGAACGCGCACTGGGACGCCCGTTCAAAATGAACGATCTGGAGATGGACCTGAGTTCTTTCGCCGGGCGCATCGAGACTCTTCCCGATCAGGTGCGTTTTTATTTCACCAAGCATCTTTGAACATAACCCTATTTCGGCATATACCGGAAAAAACTAATCCCTAGAGGAGACACATCATGTCAGAAGTTCAAATATTGAAGCCGCTCAAGACGTGGAGTCATCTGGCGGCGCGCCGCCGTAAGCCGAGCGAATATGAGATTGTCAGTGCTAATTTGCATTATAACGATCGGGATGCCAACGCCCCATATGAACTAGATCCTAATATGTTCATGAATAGATGGTATAAAAAAAATACCTTCGGCAGTCCCTTGAAACATGAGGACTGGAACGCTTTTCGCGATCCGGAAGAGGTCGTTTACCGTAGCTACAATATGATGCAAGACGGCCAGGAGAATTATGTTTTCGGTCTGTTTGACCAGTTTAATAGCCGTGAACACGATAAATCGTTGGACCCGCGTTGGGCCGGTACCTTAGCGCGGATGTACACTCCAGCGCGTTATCTATTTCACACCTTGCAGATGGCTTCGGCTTATGTCGGACAAATGGCCCCAGCCAGTACTATTACCAACTGCAATTATTTTCAGATGGCAGACTCGTTCCGTTGGTTAAGTCATACCGCTTATCGCACCAAAGAACTCTCACTGACATTTTCAGATATGGATTTTTCTGTGGCTGAACAGACGTATTGGGAAACCGATGCAGTATGGCAAGGGTTCCGTGCATTGATGGAAAAAGTTCTCGTAACATGGGATTGGGCCGAGGCTTTTGTAGCATTAAATCTGATCGCAAAGCCGGCTATTGAGGAAGCGGTGTTGCGTAAATTGGGCGAATCAGCCCGTCATAATGGCGACATGCTGCTCGGCCAGTTGAATGACGCGCAATGTATTGATGCGGCGCGGCACCGTCGCTGGGCGGCGTCCCTGACCAAGATGGCACTTGAAAATCCGGCTAATGCCGAAGTCATCAAGGGCTGGATTGCCAAATGGGAACCATTGGCCGATAACGCAATTGATGCTTATTGTAATGCATTGCCTGATGTGACTAACGCGACAGAATCAGCAAAACAGGCGACACGCGAGTTCCGCCGTTCGCTGGGACTGTAAGCGACGAAAGCACCGAAGGTGTCACGTGATGGCACCTTCGATTCCATCACACACAAATGAAAAGGATCTATTTATGACTCAAGCCAAAATATGGATCAACGGTGAGGAGAAAGCATTCGATCAAGATGGGCAAGACACGATCTTACGTGCCGCGTTACGGGCAGGTGTCGGTTTTCCTTACGAATGCAACTCGGGCGGTTGTGGTAGTTGTAAGTTCGAGCTACTCGAGGGCGAAGTTGACAATCTTTGGCCTGATGCACCGGGCTTAACTGATCGCGATCGACGTAAAGGTCGTTTGCTGGCCTGTCAATGTCGCGCCAAAACAGATCTGCGCATTCAAGTCCGGACTGGAGCGGAATATCACTCACCAATCCAATCCAAACGGATGCGTGCCAAATTTATTTCCATGCATGAGGTATCGCATGACATTCGTGAATTTCGTTTTTCTGCCGAAGGACCCGCCACTTTTCTGGCCGGTCAATACGCGATGTTGGCGATTCCCGGTGTCAGTACCCCCCGTGCTTACTCCATGTCAAACATCAGTAATGACGAAGGGGAATGGCATTTTCAGATTCGTCGCGTTGCCAAAGGTGCGGCAACCGATAAGTTGTTCCACCATCTGCACATAGGAGAAGAAATTGAAATTGATGGCCCTTATGGTCTGGCCTATCTGAGAACCGAGAGTCCCCGCGACATCGTCTGCGTAGCAGGTGGTTCCGGTTTGGCACCGATGGTGTCGATTGCCCGCAGTGCCGCACGCTCTGGCATGCTGAAGACGCGCCAACTGCATTTTTTCTACGGCGGCAGAACCGTGCGCGATATTTGTGGTGAAACGTATCTGTGCGATCTTCCGGATAGTGGCAAGAACATCCATTTTCATCCGGTAGTCTCACTACCCGATGATGAATCCAGTGCATTGTGGCGTGGTGAAACAGGCTTTGTCCATGAATTAGTCAGGCGTGTTCTCGGGGATTCGTTACCCAATTGTGAGTTCTACTTTGCAGGTCCACCGCCGATGACACAGACGCTACAGGAAATGTTGATGATGAGTTTCCATGTACCTTTTGAGCAAATTCATTTCGATCGTTTCTTTTAAACGTTAGTGTCAACGTTTTATTCTTATTGCATTAAAAACTCATGCTAAATGTCATTTTACATTTGGCATTGGTGCGAACCATATACTTATTATAAATAAAATAAAGGAGACATAACATGAAGTCAAACTTCAAGGTAGTGCGTGCTGTTACGCTTGCTTGTCTGGGGTCAGCATCACAACTGGCGCACGCCACAGATGCGTTTGAAATGGAAGGCTACGGGCCAATCTCGCGCGCTATGGGCGGGGCAGCGACGGCATTGAATATCGGTGCTGCGGGCATGATGAGTAATCCGGCGACACTGTCATTGATGGACCAAGGATCGGAAATGCATCTGGGTCTGGATCTGATTACGACCAATATTAATGTGCAAGATTTGGCAACCGGACAAAATGCCTCTTCGAATAATCACAATAATAATCGTGGCCCTTATTTTGCGCCAGAGGCGGCTTACACTTATCACAGTGGCCCACTGGCCCTCGGGATTGGCGCGTTTGCGCAAGGCGGATTGGGAACCGAATATGGTACTAGCAGTTTTTTGTCCACGGCTACTGGCGGCTTGGCTACTGGGTTAGGAAATTCGAGCCGCCTCCTAGTATTGAATATTCCAATCGCTGCAAGTTACCAAATCAGTGACAGATTGACTGTGGGTGCAAGCCTAGAGGCGATATGGCAGGGTTTAAACCTCGATATGTTACTTGGTGCCGATCAGATAGGTTCGCTGATTGGCTCAGGCCGAGCGAACGGAAGCCTGATCCCAGTGCTGGGTGGTTTGCCGGATTTACGCGGTGCGCAATTGAGTATGACTAAGAATCAGACGCTGGGCAGTGGGGTGGATGGATGGGGTTGGGGTGGACGTATAGGGATGACCTATAAGCTGTCGAACGAGACTATTCTGGGTGCCGACTATGCGCTGGAAAGTAAAGTGAGTGACATGAAAGGGCAGGCGATACTCACGGCTGTTGATGGGATTGCGGGACAGATTCCTCTGCAAGGTACGATCGTGGTGCGTGATTTTCAAATGCCGGCCAAGTTGGATGTTGGCTTGAGTCAGCGATTGAGCGATCAATGGATGATGGCTGCCGATCTTTCGGAAGTATTTTGGCGCCATGCGATGCAGAATATTAACGTTGGCTTCGTGTCAGATACGGGAGGTAATTTGAATATGTTACTTCCACAAAACTACAAGAATCAGACGATTTTATCTCTGGGTGCAGCCTATCAAACTGGAAACTGGACCTTGCGTGGCGGTGCTCGTATCGCTACTCAGGCATTGCCTTCAAATACACTCCTCGCCGTTATTCCGGCCACTCCCACCAAGCACATCTCGGCAGGTTTTTCCTACGCAATTTCAAGCCAAAGCCATGTTGATTTGGCTTACTCGCATGCGTTTAAAGACACAATGGACAACACAAGTTTGCCAAACACCTCGGCGCCAATACAGGTTAGTACGTCAGAAAACAATATGACGCTTGCATACGTTCACCGATTTTAAGCATTAAAACAACTCCCCGTTCGACGGGGAGGGCGTCAACGTCGTTGAGGAGTGAGTGATTTATTCTTTCCGTGCGAACATGGAATCAATAGGCTACACGACGCTACACTGAAGCCACTATAACGGTCAGTTGCAGTTAATTCTGGTTTTGCGCCGATGGCACAAGTAATGGGTACTACAGACTTTATTGCTCGATATGAAATTGATCAAGCCTCAGCGCTGATCGCTCTTAGATGCGAAATTGCAACATTAATCAATTATCATCTTAAAAATGTATAAGTTCTAATCAATAAACTTTACAAGCACCCTTGCATATATTACTGTAATGAAATTAAATGCATATTTTTAAATTTCTACCCTATTAAATGGACACGTCAACTTTCTTCGGGAAATCATATGTGCTCAATAGACACGAGATGATAAAGTAACTGAAGATAAGGGATTTCTACTATGAATGCTATTGGCCTGCGCGTGGGCGAAAAGCTCACTATAGGCAAGGTTATCGTCAGAATTTGCTTTCTGATGATTTTTTTTATAGCATCGCAAATTTTACTTTCGATGTATGGAACCCATGTTATTAGTGGGTACTTATCTCTACATACGATACTTGAAACCTTTACGGTTGTTGTTGCATCGTTAGTATTTTCTATCGGCTGGAATGCTTATTCGCGAGGAATTCCAAGTAATATTCTGCTAATTTCCTGCGCTTTTCTTGGTGTCGGCATATTAGATTTCTCACACATGCTGTCTTACACCGGCATGCCCGACTTTATAACGGCGAGCGGCCCGAATAAGTCCATCATCTTCTGGTTGGCGGCTCGGTCGTTAGCTGCCGTCACTCTGCTGACTGTTGCCATCAGACCTTGGCGCCCATCCCTAATTGCACACACACGCTACCTGCTGCTTGCTTCAGTGCTTGTTTTGATTTTCTTTTTATATTGGCTGTTTCTTTTTCACAACGATATCTTGCCCGTTTTTTTTATTCCGGGGCAGGGCCTGACTACATTCAAAATACAATTTGAATACGCAATCATTGCGATCAACCTATTCACGGCATTGGTGCTATTACTACATATGCGCCATCCTCTTCCGTTCAATGCGGCTGGCTTGCTCGGGGTGGTTTGCACGATGGCACTTAGCGAATTTTTTTTTACTCGCTACGTTGATTTTGCGGATGTCTATAATTTGATGGGGCATGTCTTTAAAATTGTCTCCTACCTATTTCTGTATTTTGCAATTTTCGTTGAAACCATTGAGCATCCTTACAACATACTACTTCAGTCACAAAATCAATTAAAAGCCACGCTGGATGCAATTCCTGACGCTCTGTTCGAAATTGGAGAAAATGGTCATATTTATTCATACCGTGCCGCAGCCAATAAGCTATGGAGTAACTCCTCCAGCAATTTTGTTGGTAAATTAATAGATACCATCCTGTCACCTACTGCGGTTGAAATCCTTCTTTCGTCAATACATGAAGCTGAACGTAATGGTCATTCACAAGGGAAGCAAATCGAATTGAGCTTGCCGGAAGGGATGCGCTTCTTTGAACTTTCCGTCTCTCGAAAAGCTGTTGTGGAAGGGCAGAAACTACGTTTTATAGTATTGATGCATGACATTAGTCAGCGGGTAGAAGCCGAACAGAAAATTCACTATATGGCGTTCTATGACTTTCTCACCGACTTACCAAATCGTCGTTTGTTAACAAATCGGCTTCAACAGGCTTTAGCTTCCAGTGCTAGTAGTGGTCGAGAAGGTGCGCTTCTGTACATTGATCTCGACAATTTCAAGACTCTTAATGACACACTCGGGCACGACATCGGCGATTTGCTTTTGAAGCAGGTTGCCAAACGTCTCGAATTTTGTGTACGAGAAAGTGGCACCGTAGCTCGCCTGGGCGGTGATGAGTTTATTGTGATGCTGGAAGGCTTGAGTGAACGCTCCATTGATGCAGCAAAGCAGGCCGAGGCTGTAGGTAAAAAAATAATTGCTGAACTTAATCAACCTTACTGGCTTACCGGCCAAGAATATAACAGCTCTGTTAGCATCGGCATCCTCATGTTCTGCTCTAATACACTGACGTCGGATGATCTCTTAAGACAGGCTGACATCGCTATGTATCAGGCTAAAAATGCAGGCCGCAACACGCTGCGCTTCTTCGATCCAAAAATGCAAGACACCATCAATGCCCGCGCCATACTCGAAAACGAATTACGCAAAGCACTTGAGAATCACCAATTTTATCTATGCTTTCAAATTCAGGTCGACAGCTTGTATTCTGCGTTGGGTGCGGAGGCATTGATTCGTTGGCACCACCCTGAGCGTGGGTTGATATCCCCCACACAATTTATTCCACTGGCCGAAGAAACTGGGTTAATCCTGCCCATAGGACAATGGGTTCTGGAAACAGCGTGCGCTCAGATCAAGTCTTGGCAGCAAGATGCGCTGACTAAAGATTTAGTATTGGCTGTGAATGTGAGTGCCAAGCAATTTCACCAAACTGAGTTCGTATCTGATGTAATCACGATTATACAGCGCCATGCCATCAATCCGATGCTATTAAAGCTAGAGCTCACTGAAAGTATGTTACTGGAAAATATTGAGGGAACCATTGTGACCATGAATATATTGAAAGAAGTTGGTGTTCGATTCTCACTGGACGATTTCGGCACCGGCTATTCCTCATTGCAATATCTCAAGCGCCTACCGTTTGATCAGATCAAAATTGATCAGTCTTTCGTACACGACCTTGTCCTTAATAAGAGCGATAGAGAGATTGTACGTACCATCATTGGAATGGTAACTAGTCTGAATTTGAATGTCATTGCTGAAGGAGTGGAAACGGAAGAACAGCATCAACTACTCAAACAGATGGGCTGTTTTCATTATCAAGGATACCTGTTTGGCAGACCGATGCCCATTAAACAATTTGAGAGCGCCTTACAAAATCCAAGTTATGTCGGTTGATAAAAAACAAAACCAAACACGCACAACACCGATCACCGTCATCACATACCGTAGATGTCGTTCAAGGTGTAGAATTGGCCGGAATAAGAAGCTGGGTTCCGTTGGCGCGGTAGTCTGACGTTATTAATAGAAGAGGATGCGCTGGACCAGTGGAACAGCAAAACGTGGCACCTTGCGAAAAACAAAGAAATCATGAACTCAAGCACAACTCCTCCCGTACCACTAACACTATTTTCGGCTTACCAAAAACGCGTAGTAGGCTTGCTGGCCTTTTTGCAGTTTGCCGTGATCCTCGATTTTATGTTGATGTCGCCACTAGGTGCGTTGATCATACCGTCGATGTCGATCTCAACCCAGCAGTTTGGCTGGGCAGTATCGGCCTACGCTTTCAGTGCCGGATTATCCGGCTTGCTGACTGCCGGATTTGCTGATCGGTTTGATCGCAAAAAAATACTGATGTTTTTCTATACCGGGTTCATCATCGGCACTTTTTGGTGCGGCATGGTGGACAACTTTACATCGCTGCTGATGGCCCGTATCGTCACCGGCCTATTTGGCGGTGTGATTGGTTCGGTAGTAATGGCAATTGCCGCCGATCTGTATGCACCGCAACTACGCGGTCGGGTGATAGGGCTGATCCAGACAGCATTTGGTGCCAGTCAGGTGCTAGGTATTCCTTTCGGTTTATATCTGTCCAGTCGCTGGGACTGGCATGTTCCATTTTTTGCGATGGCAGGACTGGGTCTGGTTGGCGGCGTGATAGTAGCCTTGACCATGAAGCCGGTTACCGCACATTTGTCCATCCCGCAGGAACACAGCCCATGGATGCACTTATATCATACCGTGACGGAACCACGCTACCTGTTGGCCTTTGCTGCGGTATCGTTGTTGAGCACTGGCGGTTTTATGTTGATGCCATTCAGCAGTGCCTTTATCGTCAATAATCTGGGAGTCAGTTTTCATGATCTGCCAACCTTGTATCTGGTGACGGGAATTGCTTCATTTATGTTTGGGCCATTGATCGGCAAGGCATCCGATAAGTATGGAAAATTCGAAGTATTTACTGTCGGTTGTCTTACCTCGATTGTGATGGTGTTGATTTACACGCATTTGCATACCATCCCACTGGTAGGACTAATCGTCGTCAATGTGTTGCTATTTACCGGAATTTTTGCGCGCATGATTCCGTTTCAAGCCATGATGTCCACGGTACCAACTCCCGTACAACGTGGTTCATTTAGTTCCATCTCGTCGTCGATACAGCAGTTGTCCGGTGGACTGGCGTCGGCAATTGCAGGTCAAGTCGTGAGTTTTGGGGCGGATGGCAAGCTGCAGCATTTTGATATTTTGGGATATATCATCGTCGCTACGTCGCTAACGACGTTTGTGCTTCTGTGGGCAATGAAACGCAGTCATGCTATCGAGGCGGTGGCCAAGGTGATGGCACCATCTTGATATTTTGATTTACCCTGTTTAATTAGGATTGACTGCAATGAGCAGTTAGGGGCGGATATCGGCTAGGTCGAGCTTGCCGTTCAAGTTGACTACTGGCACGATGCAAGCATAATAAATTTTCAGCTACCGTTTCGTTATTTTTTGGGGAGTAATCATATGCTTAGTGAAGCGTTCAATTACAAGCGCTGGGCTGATCAACGCACTCTGGATGCGATAAGAAACATTGACGGGAATGAATTTCCTTCTGCCCTTACCTTCGCACTACAGCAGTTAAATCATATGGTCAGAGTGGAGGAATTGTTCAGGGCGCGTCTTCTCGCTGCCTCAGCGGCTCACCTTTCTACAAATACCGAGTTGGTTCCCGAGCTCCATGAGCTCCATCAACGGATCGGAGACTCAAATCAATGGTATGCACGCTATGTCGACAAGTTAGCGCCAGACCAAAAAAACCAATCCGTTCTTTTCCAATTCGTCGACGGAAAGCGTGGATCCATGACACGTCTGGAGATTCTCTTTCACATCATCAATCACGGCACATATCACAGAGGCGCGATTGGTCATGCCTTGGATCTAGCGCAAGTTCCGCATCCGGCAGATACATACACAGTTTTCATCCACTCCGTAGAACCAGAGCGTCGTGAACAAACATCATCAAATTTTAATTAATGCTGCATACGCTACCAATAGCAATACATAAGCTAACCCATGGAAATCTGCTGATATTGCGAAGTGGAACTTTTAATATGATATCGTTTTTTTTTAATCGGTGAGTCAATGAAATCAATCGTCCTGGTGTTGTTATCCTTTTTCTTCTCGTTAAGTGCTTCGTCTCAATCTCTGGACTTGCCTTCAATCAAAGCTGGTGATACGTGGGTATATCGCAATACCACGGAAAAAGGGGCGACTGGCTGGAATCAAAGCCGTGATGAAGTCACCGTTTCCCGCGTTACTTCTTCAAGTATTTATTACTCATCAAAGCAGAGTGGTTCAAATCAACCGACGAAAGAATTAATCGCGGCAACTGATTGGAGTCGGATGCGTGACGTAAATGGTAAAGAAACCGTGGTTAATCAGCCATTTTCGTTCCCTTTGTCGATTGGAAAAACTTGGGAGGTTCAATACACAGAACAACACCCAAATAAATCTCACAAATATGAGAAGTGGTTCAACAAATTTATAGTCATCGGCTTTGAAACTATCGAAGTTCCAGCAGGAAAATTTAAAGCATTAAAAATTGAGGCTGAGGGTCGATGGACAGCCGAACTGGAACCGAGCCAACTAGTCGTTCAAGGAGCGCAATCAACGCAGAACAACACTACCATGGTTACAAAGGTTGAAAAAACTACTGCTGATCCGGTAACGGGCAGGACTTACAAGGCATTTTGGTATGCGCCTGAGGCCAAGAGATGGGTGAAATCTGTCGAAGAGTATTACAGCAATGGCGGTGTGCGTAACGAACGTTATACAGGCGAGTTGGAGTCATTCAAGGTTAATGAATGAAATTGTCAGGCTTTCCAAAGTGCCGTAAGCAGAAATTCAGCAATAATTGGAAAAAGGCCAAAACCACGCGCTCGTATGTATTGAGGATTTGCAGGTACGGAATATGTCCAAGTCATCGAATGGCAGTTTTTTCCTAAGCACCATAGGAATCTCCGTCCTTTAGGGCGGGGAGGATGTCATTGATTGACGGATATGATTAAATATGCGATTCTAAGGCCTATGAAACTTTTCTACGCACAAACTTCAGCGATTATTCGCACCATTCAAACAATGGTGGGATAGCGTTTGTTTTGCAGTAGCTAAAAACCCGCCCTTGAGGCGGTTTTTTTTCGACTGCTTCTTGGAAATTTTCCAAATAAACAGGAGGTGTGCATGAAAACGAAGGCGCAAGAGCTTCAACAATTTATCGAATCTGCGGACAGTGCAATCAATCAGGAGGACTTCGACGGACTAATGAGCTTTTATTCGGATGACGCGACGCTGGTCGTCATGCCGGGAAAAACTGTCAGCGGAAAAGATCATATCCGTAAAGCGTTCGTTGCTATAGCCGAGCACTTCAATCACAGTTTGGAAGTAACTCAAGGTGAAATGGTTGTTATCGAGGCAGGCGACACAGCACTTGTCATTGCAAATACACAACTTGCAGCAAACAGAAAATCCGATTCGCCATTTTCAATGGATCGGAATGCGAACTACGTCTTCAAGAAACTGGCCGACGGATGGCGCTGTGTAATCGACAATTCCTACGGTTCCGAACTGCTAACGAAAACCAATGTTCCAACTCTACACATGGTCTGTGGAAAAATCGCATCTGGAAAATCGACGTTGGCCCGCCAACTCGCTGGCAAGCCAAAAACATTGCTCATCAGCGAAGATGAATGGTTGAGTCGGCTTTATCCAGGCGACATAAATACATTGCGTGATTATGTCCAATGCGCGGCCAAACTTCGCGACATGATGAGCAGTCACATTGAACAACTGCTTCGTGCAGGAAATTCAGTCGTTTTGGATTTTCCTGCAAATACACCGAACACCCGCCAATGGATGCGAGATATCGTTAACAATACCGGCGTTGCCCATTGCCTCCATTATCTGAACGTCTCGGATGAAGAGTGCAAAATACGGTTGCGTCGCCGCAATGAAGACGGCTCGCATCAATTCACGACAAGCGAAACGGAATTCGAAACGATTACTCAGTACTTTGTCGCTCCGTCTCTCGGGGAGGGCTTCAACGTCGTTGAGGAGTGAACAATGAATAAAATCTAGAAAAAACATCACGCTGATTAACAATCTGCTAATTTCACCCTGTTTCGAGATAAATTTTTGACCGGGATTTTTGAGGTGAAAGTAGTGTGGATCGAAAGCGATTAACAGCAAAATCCGACTTACCAACTATGCTGACAGAGGGCGGGCGCCCGCCGTGACCCTCGTTTACACCACACAAAGTAGACTACTTTCGCCCATCGAGTACCATGCGCAGGGCCAGTCCGGCCAGCATCGTACCCATTAGCCAACGCTGCAACTTGAGCCAGGTAGGCCGGGTACCGAGGAAGCCAGCGATCGATCCGGCTGCACAGGCGATCAAGGCATTCACCGTCACGCTGATGATGATTTGGACGCTGCCTAGGGTAATGGCCTGGCCTAACACGCTACCTTGCTGCGGATCTATAAATTGCGGCAACAGGGACAGATACAGCATCGCCGCCTTAGGATTGAGCAAATTGGTCATGAAACCCATTGCATACAGGCGGCGCGGGCTGTCTTGCGCGAGATCGCGTACCTGAAAGGGCGAGCGACCGCCCGGCCTCAAGGCTTGCCAGGCCATATAGAGCAAATAGGCGGCGCCGGCGAAGCGCAGTACATCGTAGGCGAACGGCACCGCGAGCAAGAGCGCCGTGATGCCGAGAGCAGACGCGAACATGTATACGATGAATGCCGAAGCGACTCCGCCGAGCGAGATCAGCCCGGCGTTGCGGCCTTGACAGATCGAGCGCGAGACGAGATACATCATATTCGGCCCTGGCGTGATCACCATGCCGAGTGCCACCAAGGAAAAGCCGAGCAATGCTGGAACTGCCACCATCTTGATCTCCGATAAGAGTTTTGTTGAAGTTCGATTATGCCAGCATCGGTCACAGTTGCGAACTATCTTGTCTCTGGCATATATCCTTCCTTCAATTTCAACTTTGGCTGAAGTGATATGTCTTCCAAAGAAAATAAAAATGACCGGTAACAAAGATAAAATTAAATACCTAATGGCTCGCTTTGAAAGCGAATTTTTAATAAGCTCCAAAATGAAACAAGAAAGAAAAAATAATTCGCAAAAAACTATGAATAACAAATAAATAAAAATGGTGCTATCTCCATTTTTGTCATGAAATTTTGAGTCGCCATACCAGTAAAATATAACAGGCATTAAACAAACAAAAAACATAACAAATAAATCAAATTTTGCAGTTGGCGATTTATTTTCGCGCGACTTACGTATTCCTCGATTAGATTTTGGCATTTGATCACTCACCGCTATTCTCCTTGCTTTCATCGAGCTCCCATTATCCGAGTGCAGCACTAATGGACGTCCAGCTAAACCTTCTGCTAAACTGGCTCTGCGCATCAACAACGAAGCCAACTCAGCAGATTCCACTTCATGCACTTCATGTCCGACGATCTTCCTGCTAAATACATCCAGTATCATGTACCATTAGTAATATTTTCCCTTGATCTCGGCTGGTAACCAGGTGATGTCCCAAGACCACACCTGATTCGGGCCGGTGGCACAATGGCTCGTGACGACGCGAGTTGAGGGTTGCTTCGCACGCCCACGGTGATTTTGCATTTTATGTGCCTTTAATATCCGGCATAGCGTTGATTCAGAAGCGAGATACTCACCACGATCCGCCAACGTGGGCACGACCTGACTCGGCGGATAACTAGCGAATTCCTCTGTGTTGAGCACGTCGATGATGTGGGCTATTTCCTCTGCGTTGATCTTGTTTAAGGGTTCTAGGCGTACGTTCGTTGTCCGCCTGTCGGCCACGATAGCAGTATCACCATCGCGCACCCAGCGTTGAAACGTACGCACACAAATAGCGAGTTCGTTACAAGCACAATGGAGACGCGAACCTGAGGCGACTGCTTCACGAATCAATCCTACACATAACAGGCGATCTGGGATACTAATCAATCTTCCGATGTGTCCCCCCAGATCGCCTGGGCTTTTTTTCTTAACACCAGCAAAGCGGCTACTTCGGCTAACGCTTTCTCCTTGCGATTTAATTCTTTCTCTAGGGCGCGAATACGTTTTTGATCCTCTTTAGTCTGCTCTCGCTGACTTTTTGCCATTTCTGCTGCATTCGCATTCGCCCCCAGACAAATCTGGCGCCATGCCTTAATTTGCTCAACGAATAGCCCTTTTCGACGACAATATTCCGCCTGTTCGGCCATGCTCATGGTCGCTGTTTCCAGCACAACCGCGAACTTATCTTCCGAGCTCCATTGCTCGCTATTTTTCCCATTTCCTGGCACGGCGATTCCCTGAGTTTTAAGCTGACGACGCCAAGTATAAAGGGTTTGATACGCAATGCCGGTTTCACGTGCAAGTTCGGCGGCCGGTTTGTTTTCTGGGGCCATCATCCGTCGCTGGAGTGCTTCTTTTCGTTCTGCTGAGTACGTAGTCAAAATGCGTCTGTTCTCCGCCCCCGGTGGGTTACTGGCGACATTGCCAGTCGTACAAAGGTTGTCTGCTGCAAACCAAAAATCAACCAAACCTGACACCTTGAGGGAAAGGGTTCCGCTTCGCTCCACCCTTAAACCCCACCACTTCATGTGATAACGGCTATTGAATAAGAGACTAAAAACCGAACCCCAACATGGGGTGAAAAGTAGATTCGTTTATTTTTATTTTACAAAAGACATGTGACAGGTAGCCTAACATCAGGGGGTGCTGAATCAAAAGGGTGGCGTAGGCAAGACGATACTGAGCGTGAATCTGGCGGCCAGATTGCTTGCCAATTGCGATGCCTGCATCCTGTCAGAGCTTCTGGAGCGTGCAGAACGGCGGGGAGACCACGAATTGGCCGATAAAATCAAACGTGTCAGCCCAGTGAGCTGGAAGCATGTCAACTTTTATGGGCAGTATGATTTTTTGGAAGCAGCCGGCCTCGTTGATCTTTCTGCTATTGTGGACGGGCTGGAGGAGGTCAACGGCGACGGAAAAGCCGCTAATTGACATTTCGCGGTTTTGGTCAAAAATACCCCAATTGCATTGAGCGTCTAAGATGCGCGTCAACAAATATGTGCGGAAAAACAGAAAGTTCTTGAATTATTCAGGCAAATCGGACAATAATAGTTTCAATGTAATTTACATATAAACTATTTAGGTGGAATGCAATGCGTGGCAGTGAACGATTGATAACAATAGAGCGAAGTACTCCGGCAATGGAAGCTGCATTGCCGGAGCTGCCGATGGCAGAAACGGTGATGGTGCGCCTGATTCGGATCACGGTCGCCGGCATGAGTGATTTTTTTGAACCAGTTTTCCGCCAGCTCGGTCTGACAGAGAATTCGTTCCATGTGCTATGTCTGTTGATGGCGAGCGAATTGGGCCAGGCCTCGCCCAGCGAATTGAGCGACCTTATTGGGACCAGCCGTGCCAACATGACACGCATCCTCGAATCGCTGGAGCGCGATGGTCTTGCTTCACGCGCTGTCGAACGGTACGATGCCCGACGCCACGTTATTCAGATTTCCCCTGCCGGCCGCAAGGCCGCCAATGCGGCAGTACCGCGGATGAATGCACAGCTCAGGTGTGCATTTTCTGATCTCACTCCAGAAGAATTTGCTCTTTTGGACAAATTACTGCGCAAGACGGTCTTGTCCTTTGATAAAGGAGCGCGAGCCGTACAGAAACAGAATAACGATCCTGCCTTTGAATCAGAGTCGAGCAGCACTGTTTGAATCACTCTATACAACTAACGGAGACATCAACATGCATGAAAGAACCCGCCTGAACTATCAATTAATCAGCGCTTGGTGCGGCCCAGCGTTTTTAATCACATTCCTCATATTTTGGGGTTTCTTTGGACAGAACCTGCCCAATCTTTCGCCCGCGTTGAATGCCATCGATCTGGCTAGTCGCTATAGGGCGCATCTCAACGATATCCGTCTTGGCTTTATTGTTTCGTTAATCTCGGTGGTGCTGTACCTACCTTGGACAGCTCTTTTAAGTACGCAGATGGCGCGTATAGAAGGCGACTTTCCAGTACTCTCGTTCCTGCAGTTACTGGGGGGCGGACTGACCGTGATGGTGGTCTCATTCAGTGCATTCTTTTGGGTAACGGCAGCTTTCCGTCCTGAACGCGATCCGACGCTGATCCAACTATTGAGCGATCTGGGATGGCTATGCATCGATCTCCAGTACGCCTGCACTACCTTGCAAATGGTGGCAGCCGCCCTAGTCGGCCTAGCGGACAGGAGCAAGGTCCCGCTGTTTCCGCGCTGGGTATGTTTTCTTACCATCTGGTGTGGATTGAGCTTCCTGCCCGCCAGCCTGACCGGCGTTCTTAAGACTGGCCCCTTCGCTTGGGACGGTATGTTGAGCTACTACTTCCCGTATTTTTGTTGGCTGTGTTGGTACACAATCGCGAGCATCTATATGATCAAGGAAGTACGCCGCCGCATGCATCCAGTCGACGCTCTTGCCTTTGAAGTGCAGGTACATATGGCAGAGGCTGAGAACAAGGAATTGAATGCCACTTAACATTTTATTTTCTGCCCTCTTCGGATTAATTGCAGGGTTGGCAACGTCTAAATTTCGCTACGTAATTGGCTTAGCCTTGACCTTTATTTTTTTCGATGTAATTTGGGTAGTTTTGTCGCGTTAATGAGTAGGGATTAAATTTCCGGCAAGGATATAATTCGCTCTTAAACTGGACGGATTTTCCCTGCTAAGGCATAAAATTGGTTGGCAAAAGACATCTTTTCTGGACCTGTTCTATTGGAAAGCGCAGCCGTTTTGTCGTTTGCGTCTCTAATCGCGTATTTTTAAAACGCCTAAGCTTACACCAATGCTATGATGACTTTCGTTAATGCGATAAAACCCCAGCAGGAAGGCGATGGCGGAAGTGAGCTTGATCATGATTATTGAGGTGGCAGAAAAATAATCATTCTATTACATATGCATGCTATGGTTGCAGCTAAATTTATTCCAGCAAATTCGTTTGTAGTTGTTGTAGTTTGGCAGTATTCATGTCGCAAGCTTGCATAAAATAGGTGTGCAAACTGCCAAAATCAGTTTCGATGGTACGGAGGGCGTGTGATAGATAATCGGCATCGACATCGGCTATGGTGAGCAGGGCTGCTCGACTAGTATCGGATGCTTGTGCAAGTTCTTGATGTAATAGTGTTTGCAATAACTGTTCCGGACTCTTGCGCTCGCGGGTTAAAAGATAGCTTTGCATAACATCATTATGGGAAACGCCGAGTGCAAGTTGTAGCATGGCACTCATGAATCCAGTGCGATCCTTGCCTGCGGTGCAGTGCAACAGAATAGTCGGAATTGGGTTTGGGGCGCTGTATGTTGGTGACGGTGCGACAGTGCTAAGTCGCTTAAAGACGGTAGTGAGGAATCCGGAAAATAAGTACGGCATTTTGGCATAGGCATCTTGCATCCATAGGCGTGCGCCGGGTGCGTCAAACGTTGGGTCAGCGATGCGTTCGCGCCAGCCAAATAGTGTAACAGCATTTAATTCCTTTGCATCCAGACCGGTGATTATTTCTACTATTCCACTCTCTGGCCATCGGTTGCGACTGCGCACACGTTCATCCGTTGTGCGTAAGTCGACCACTAATTCGATATTTAGTCCGATAATGTGATGCATATCTGCATCAGATAGGCGAGATAACGCTTCGGATCGGTAGAGTTTGCCGACTCGAATTTGGCGTCCATCGGCACCATTCAGTCCGCCAAAATCACGAAAATTAGGCGCACTCTCAAGCTTGATATTGTGATGTGGTAAAGTCATTTTGCGTAATCTAAAGATGGGATGTCGTGGTGTTGGTGTGATTAGCATTAGTGTAACCTCTGTTGCACACAGAGGTTACCATGGGATGCATTACTTTAAGAGCGCTTCAATCTCTGGGATATCTCCAGGGGTCATTTCCCAGCCTTGCATCTTGACCAGCGCACGGTCGCGTACAAGTTGTTCTTTTGACATAGATAAAATTAATTTTTCAGCTTGCAACTGCGCTTGGATGTCCGTACTGGCGGCGGCCGCATCGACGACGTTGGACATGTCTTGTCGTAGTGTGCGGATGTGGTGAATCAGTTCGGCAGGATCGCGTTGAAATTGATCTAATACCTGGGCCGCAGTGTTGCTACTGTTGGCTAATTCATTTAACGTTGAGCGCGTGTTGGCATCGGTGCTGGCAATCTGTGACAGGGCTGTAGCACTGGTACAGAGGCGACCCAATTCGTCAAGATCAAAGCGAAATTGGATTGGCAACTGAAATTTTAACAGGCTCAGCAGGCCAATAATAAGCTGTGATTGCTCGACCGCGAGTTTGTTGGCTGGGTCAATCGCGGGGATGACTACGTCTGTCATTGCTTTGATCACACTGGTGATCTGGATGTCGGGGCGCATTTGCATGTTAATTCTCCATTTCTATCAAGGTGCGGATTTCGTCCAGTATCATGTAACCGATACCGATCAGCCAAGTGACCAGAACGTCTTGGTGTGTTTTTCCGTTGCGGGCGATACGATAGCCAGTGGCTAGTGTGAGCATAGCAATGCTGTAACTATTGTAAACTTTATACCAGTGTACTGTTTTGCTGCAGACACTTAAGCCAGAGATGCGGGTGTATTCGGCAAAAAAATCGGCTTCCGGCATCAGGCCGCATACTAAAAAGGTGCCATCTTCATCCTTGTGTCCAAAGGCGTGACTGGTCGTCCAGGCCAAATCCTGATGACGGTCACCAATCCGACCTAGTTCCCAATCCAACCATGCAGATATCTGTAAATCATGTTCAGTAAATAAAAAATTGCCGGTTCGGTAGTCTGAATGGACGATTGAGGCACGATCTAGTACAGGCATGTTACGGCGTAACCAAGCGGAGGCGACGCGCATTAAAGGTACTTGTTCATCACTGTCTTCGTCCCAGATGCGATCCCATGCATTGAGCCCAAGTTCGGCGCATTGAGTGGTGCCAATGGTTGGTTGATCAAAGGCGCTGAGTTCTGCTTTGCTATAGTCGAATAAGTGGATCGCTGCTAAATGAGCGACGAACTGCGGAGCCAGTCGATCTCGGACATTTTTGGCGAGGTGCGTGCCTAGACCGGAGACGCCACTGCTGGTATCGGAGGGTTTGGTGACGCCGGGTGCAAATGCGTAGACCATGGCCGGATAGGGTAGGAATTTGGCTTCGGCATCACACCAAAAAACATGGGGTACAGGCACAACGCCATCGCAGGCTTTGATTAGTTGAAATTCACGCAAGCGACTGGTTTCTACGATGGATTCTGCTGGTTCCATACGTAAGACCATCGCAGTTTGTTCGAATCCGATACCGGGTCTATTCCATTCCAGCGAGAATGCCATCTGTAATTTGGATGCGCCTCCCGATAACCAACGGGCATGTTTGATTTCAAAACGGTCGCCTATGTTAGCCAGCAGAAGTGCGTGCAAACTGTCGACTAACGTGGTTAGTGGGATAGGGGAATAACCGGGTCCGCTGCGTCGTTCCAGTTTGCGCGTCAGAATATGGTCGATTTCTTTTTCGACGGTGTAGCGTTGGCGTAGTGAACTGATCCACTCCGCTGACGGACGATCCTTGTCAATATGATGCATGCTTGTCTCCTGTCAGGATTGAAAATATAAATCGAAAGGTCATGTTATTTTTGATGTGACCTTTTTGGTACTCGGGCTTTGATACTAGTATTGCTGTTACAGCTCATGACTAGCCTGCTGGTGTTGTCGGCATGAGTGCTGCTTTGAGTGGTGTTAGATAATCCAAATAGGCATTTGGCCAGCACATTTCAACGTGTCCGACACCGCTGACACCATCGATCTCGACCGACATGGAACCTTCATTGAGTGTGGCAAGTGGACTAACTTTAAATTCAAATAACGCAAAGGTTTTGCCCGTGACCCGCGTGGTGCGTCCTAGTTCATCGGTAACATTGGCCGTGATTTCGGTGTGGCGGAGCAGGTCATCGTGGCGAAAGCTGACATCGACTGCGGTGACTTCTGCAATGTGACCGTCGCGTTGCACGTAGCCGCGTAATTGCGTGCGACCAAGTGCTCCTATTTCATAGAAATGTACGGATGTTTCTGGGCCAGTTTGGGCTTCCAGCCATTTCCAGTGTTGCGCCACCCCCCAATCGCGGGTTCCCCAAGAATGGTCGCGGTGCCCCATCGTTGCGAAAGGAATTTTACGGTCACCTAACGTGAGGGTGCCCGTCACCTGACCCGATTGCTCAAAGCGGTCATCGGCTAGCCAGTTCGGGCATCCCTCTGCATGGGAGCCATAGTTGTATGCGGGGTGTGTCGCGTCAAAGTGGTATTGCAGGTTGACGGTGTCGCTCACATAATTAACATCGGCTGATTGCAGTGCCGCGCCGTGTACAACATGGACATTGCCTACTCGCCATTGGTCAAAACCCTGATCTGCCGGAACGGGAATGTTATCCACCACCTCAAAAATCGGCGCAGCGCCAACGCCGGGTCCATAGACGCAGAGTGCTGCTCCGGCTTTGTGCTGGTTGTTGACCCAAGTATAAACAAATGCTGCGATATTGTGCTCCGGCAATTGCAGCATGAAGACGAGTGATTCACGTGCATTCGGGTCATCACGCAGAATGTGACGATTATCGTGGCATGGATCCAATGAAAATTTTGGGCGGGGTAGTGTATTCAATGGTGCTGTCGGTTTGTTCATGCTGTCTCGTTGTGGTTAATTATAGTGTGGTGAAACTTGGGATATTGTTTCGCGTAATTAAATAATTAATGATTATAGTAATGTAGCATATCTTAATTATCAAATTCAATTTTAATCGATTTATTCATGAAGTAGTATTGAGTTAATTGCGTTTTGGAAATTGTGATGAATATATTGATATGATAATTAATGTAAATTTAATATGTTTATTTGCGCTATTTTGGTAAAAATTCCGGGATTTATCGTGAATTTTGTTGTAACTCTAGGGTGAAACTTGATTAGTTTGCAGATATATTAAAAAACAAAGCATCGTTATTGTTTTTTACAATACGGTATGGTAGGCTACAATTAATATGTGAAAATAATCGTTCTGTTGCATACTAAAATTTTAATTTATGTCGGAAATGGTTGTTCATATATCATTTAACTATTAAAAAAATAAGGTGTAGTTTTAGAAGTCCAACATGTGAGGAGACAATAATGATGGTGACTAAACGCAAGAAATATTTCGTTCCTAACGCGATAATAATGGCAGTGATTGCTGGGTATGCAAATCAGGCAGTTGCGGATGAATTCGAAGTTGGTGATGGTTGGCAGGGAAATTGGGGTACAACATTTTCTTATGGCTCAAGCTGGCGTACACAAAATGCCAAGTCAACGCTGTATGGTCAACAAGATGGTCAGTTGGTTGGTTTGACGAACGGTACCGGTAATAATACCGTGGATGAAGGTAATCTAAATTACAGTAAAGGGCAGCAAATTTCATCGCCATTTAAGATTATTTCTGAATTGGAGTTGAAGAAGGATGACATGGGGATGTTGATTCGAGGTAAAGCTTGGTATGACTATACCTTAGTGAATCAGAGTGTAAATTATGGTAATCAAGCCAATGGATATAACGGCTATAGTCTGGCGACGAATGCGCTTGGCGCACGTCAACCTTTATCGGATCAAGGCTATGATAAGTTGCTGCGGTTTGAGGGCGTTGAGTTGCTGGATGCCTATGTTTATGACACGTTTGATGTCGGCGGAAAGCCATTGCAAGTTCGATTAGGTAATGAAGTATTGAACTGGGGTGAGTCATTATTTATCCAGGGTGTTAATCAAATTAATCCGATTGATGTGCCGTCCTACCGAAAACCTGGTGCTGAACTGAAAGAAGTGTTTATTCCTGTTCCAATGATTTCTGCAAGTCAAAGTTTGGGGCAGTTCGGAACGCTTGAAGGTTTTTATCAATTCAAGTTTCAGCCTACGCCGATCGAAGCTGGATGCGGTAATTACTGGTCCGTAGCCGGTAGTAATATCTCGCCTAATCCTGGTTCATGTAACAACGCAGTGACGTTAACAGGTTCCAACCCACTTGGGTATAACGCAGGTGCGTATGTGCCGACGATTCAAGGTAAAAATCCAGGAAGCCAAGGTGAGTTCGGGGTTGCTTATCACTTGAATGTTAATCCACTTGATACCGAGTTCGGTTTTTATGCGATGCAAATCGACCCCCGAATTCCCACTCTTTCGGTACATATCGGGAATTACTCGAGTTTAGGCACGGTCAGTCCAATTGCAGCCTCATGGGATTACGCGAGTCCGATGAAAGTGTTGGGTATGAGTGCTGCAACGAATCTGATGGGGTGGTCCGTTGCGAGTGAATTTAGCGCTACTCTGGATTATCCGGCGCAAATTGATGGTAATGACTTGTTGTATGCTGGTTTGGGTGCAGGCCGTGCAGTTTCACCGGGTAATGCGATCGCATTTGGTCCTGCTGGTACGCTGGGATTGGCTGCTGCTGCGGGTAATGGCGTCTTGAATGGCGAAACCAATACCACAAAAACACAATTGAATCTGAATGCGGTGAAAGCCGGTAATGGCTTTTTGGGTGCAGCACAGTATGTGTTTGTGGCTGAGCTTGGGTTGCAATGGAATACCCTCCCTGACTATCTGGATAATCCAAACGCACTGCGTTATAACCGCGCCTTTATTTTTGGACCGGGTTCCAGTGCTGCTTATGGTGGCAGTACCTGCGGTACGTTGAATATCAATGCTGCTGGTTGTCAAAATGCAGGCTATGTTTCGCCATTTGCTTGGGGTTACCGTGTTAAAGGTGAGTTGACCTATAACAATACTCTGATGGAAGGTTTAACCACGCAACCTAGCGTCTTTTTCTCGCAAGATGTCAAAGGGTATTCAGTGGATAGTCAGTTCAACCAAGGACGTATGTCGTTAGGATTGGGGGCGCGTTTTACCTACAACAAAAAATACTCAATGGAGTTAGCCTCTGTTTTTTATAACCGATCTGCTACGTACGATCCGTTAAGTGACCGTGCCTTTTTCTCTGCCAATTTTAAAGCCAGCTTCTAATATAACTAGGGGACATTTCATGAAAAAAATTACATTCATTCAGACGACGTTGTCAATTGCCGTTTTGGCATTGACAGCGAGTGCCGCAAGAGCGGAAGCGACTCAGGCCGATGCAGATCGCCTTGGAAAAGACCTTACGCCAAATGGTGCGATCAAGGCAGGGAATAAGGAAGGGACCATTCCAGAATGGACTGGTGGTATGACCAAGCCGCCGGCAGGTTGGAAGCCAGAAATGGGGTACGTGGATCCATTCGCTAGTGAAAAACCATTATTTGTTATTACTGACAAAAATGCGGCACAGTACAAGGATAAATTGTCTGCTGGTATGTTAGCGATGATGAAGAAATATCCTGATTTTTCTATGCCGGTGTATGCAACGCACCGTACCTTTGCATTGCCGCAATTTGTCTATGATGCGACCAAGGCTGAGATGACGAAAGTTAAGTTGGAAGACTTGAGCATCAAGAACTACACCATGCCAGGTACACCATTCCCGATTCCTAAAACCGGTGTGGAAGTAATGTACAACCATTTGACCAAATGGTTCGGCGGCTATAAAGCATGTCGTGATTGGTTGCCAGTGAAGGCAAGCGGTGAATATTATCGCGTTGGCTTTTGTGAGCAAATGATTCAAGGCCAAAATTTTGATGTGCCAAAACCAGATAACGTCTTCACGTTTTATGGTTTGTATGATGCACCGTCTACGCTGGTCGGTACTATCTATCTGGTCAAAGATCCGATTGATTACACCAAAGAAAACCGCGAAGCGTATATCTACAATGCCGGTCAGCGTCGTGTGCGTCGTGCGCCAGATGTGGCATACGATAATATCGAAGACGGTACTGAGGGGATGCGGACGACCGATGCCTACTGGGGTTTTAATGGTGCGATGGATCGTTATAACTTCAAGCTGATGGGTAAAAAGGAAGTGTACATCCCGTATAACGCGTACAAATTGATGGATCCTAAGCTGAAATATGCAGACATGGCAATGAAAGGTCATCTTAAATCTGATCTGTTCCGCTATGAATTGCATCGGGTATGGGTGGTTGAAGCGACGCTGAAGCCGGGTATGTCGCATGTCGTGGCTAAACGCGTATTTTATATTGATGAAGACAGTTACATGATTGCACTGGATGATCAATACGATGGACGTGGCAATTTGTGGCGTGCCCACTCAACACCATTGGTGCAAGCGTACGATGTGCCTTTGATGTTTGAATCACCATTTATTACGAGTGATTTAAATAATGGTAATTACTTAGTCGAAGCGCTGACCAATGAACGTAAACAACCAGCTTATATCTGGAATGTTAAAGGGAAAGCGGATGATTACACCGTTGATGCAATTCGTCGTAAAGGTACCCGTTAATTGGGTGCTGTAACCAACGGGGCATTGTTATTTTTGGGTGGTTTTTTAATTTGCCGTCGTTTATAAAATATTATTAAATTAATACTATTTGTGGTTGTAATTACATAAATAGTATTGAAACAACGTGCAGGATAAAAAACGCTGCTGCAGCGTCACCTCTGCAGATTCATCATTTATGGAGCTAATTCGATGAAACTCTTTATGTTAGGCGCAGCGTTCGCGTTAGCGCAGCAGTTTTCACAGCCTGCGTTGGCAGAGCCGGCGCCATTGTCGAATGGGCCGATCAATATTCTTAACGTATCACTATCCGATATTACTTCGCTTAATGGCAAGCTGATTGCTGTGGGGGAGCGTGGTTTAGTGATGCAATCGCGCGATCAGGGAAAAAGCTGGAATGCCATTTATGCGCCGACCAGTCGGATGCTAACGGCAGTGGCGTTTATTGACGCAACGACGGGCGTGGCGGTAGGTCATGGCGGCACGGTGCTGCGAACACGTGATGCTGGTATGACGTGGCAGGTGGTGAAGGTTGCTGAAATTGGCACGGATGCGGTATTGGGTATCACGGCGTTGCACGATGGGCGTTTGATTGCGTATGGTGCGTTCGGTATGTATATAGAGTCCAGCGATAAGGGAAAAACATGGACTCGGAAAAAAGTTATTTCCGATGATTTTGATCGCCATATTTCACGTATTGTTGAATTTGGTGATGGCAAATTATTGTTAGTCGGAGAGTCCGGTACATTGGCAGTGTCATCTGATGCAGGTGCGACATGGAAACAAATTACCTCGCCATATGTAGGGTCGTATTTTGGTGCGCTGGCGTTACATGATGGCGCGCTATTGGCTTATGGTATGCGTGGCAATATATTTCGTTCTGTTGATGCGGCGTTGACCTGGACAAAAGTACCTTTTGCCTCGACGAGTACCCTGAACGGTGGAGCAGTGGATGCGAACGGTAATATTACGTTGGTGGGAAATAATGGCTTAATTGCGTCGAGTCGCGATAATGGCACTTCCTTTTCGTTGCAAACTGCAGCGCGTGGAACACCGATCGCACAGGCGGTGTATACCAAGGATGGTGCGGCAGTGTATGTGGGATATTTGACGTCCGGTCGCGTTGTTTTTTCGGCTCCTACTATCGCCCCCGCTGCTGCATTAAAAATGCAGTCTATCGCGCAGAAAGTGAAATCATGAAATCAGAACATTTCAGCATCCTTGATGCTGGCGAACACATTGTGGCATTGGATGCCGATAAATTTGACAAAGGTATTATTGGCACCATTGGGTATGCGATATTTCATTGGCGTAGAGCGATCCTGATTGCCGGTATTGTATTGACAGTGGTGCTGGGTTTTTTTGCCACGCACCTGAAGGTGACATCTGGTTTCACGAAGATGATCCCGCTTCACCATGAGTTCATGAAGACATTTTTGGATTACCAAGATGATTTTGGTGGTGCTGATAAGGTGTTGATTGCTGTTAAGGTCAAGCAGGGCGATATCTATCAAAAAGATGTGCTGGATACGGTACGCAAGATTAATGAAGATATGTTTTATATCAAAGGTGCCGAGCGTGGTTCCATTGTTTCGCTGTTTTCGCCGAATGTGCGTTACAACGAAGTGGTGGAGGATGGTTTTAAAAGTGGAAATTTGGTATCGGCGGACTTCGCTGGTCGGCCTGATCAGTTAGCTCAGGTTAAACAAAATGTCTTGAAATCGGATTGGGTTGGACGGATTGTCTCGAATGACATGAGCTCCACCATTATTGCAGCATCGCTGTTGGATCGTGATCCAGATACGGGAGAACGCTTGGATTTGCGTGCTATTGGCGCTCAGCTAGAAAAAATTCGTAGCAAATATGAAAGCGATAAATTGTCGGTTCATATTATTGGTTTTGCCAAATCTAGCGCGGATATTGCAGAAGGTGCGTCCAAAGTTGTGGTGTATTTTGCGGCGGCCTTTGTGGTGACTGCGGTGTTGTTGTACTGGTACTCGGGTTCCTTTATGTTGACAGCCTGGGCGTTGGTGGCTGCGGGGATTCCAGTGGTGTGGTTGCTAGGTCTGCTGCCAATTATTGGTATAGGCTTGGATCCAATGTCGATTTTGGTGCCGTTTCTGATTTTTTCGATTGGGATTTCGCATGCAGTACAAATGACCAATGGCTGGAAACTGGAGACCTTAAACGGTGCTGACAGTATTACTGCGTCACGTAATTGCTTTATTAAACTGTTTATTCCGGGCGCGACAGCGTTATTGGCTAATGCGCTGGGCTTCATTGTGATTGCTGTTGTGGATATTGAAATCGTGCGCGAATTGGCCTTGACGGCAACGATTGGTGTGACGGTGATGATTATTACCAATAAAGTATTGTTGCCAATTTTATTGTCGTATATGTCATTTTCTGAAACGACCGTTAAAAAACTACGCGGCAAAGAAACAGCCGGCAATTGGCTCTGGACTAAAATTGGCCCATTGGCGACGAAGCGCGGTGCTATTTTTCCATTGTTGTTAGCACTTGGCCTGACCGTGTTTGGCGTGATTCAAATGAAGGGTCTTAAAATCGGTGATATGGGGCGTGGTGTACCAGAATTGCGTCAAGATTCACGCTATAACCGCGACGTCGATATGGTGACTAGTCATTTTGCTATCGGTGTTGATATGTTGCAAGTGATCGCAGAAGCCAAGGGCGGTGACTCTCCGTGCGTTGACCGCGCGGTACAGGATAAATTGGAGAAATTTGATTTCACCATGCGTCAAGTTGATGGGGTCACTGCAGTACGTAGTCTGTCGTCCTTTATCGGTGCGGTAACACAGGATTTTGCCGAAGGCTGGGTAAAATGGCGCATGTTACCAGAAACCAAAGAACAGATTGCTCAGGGCGTTGGTTTTGCCACGCGTTTGGGGAATGAGTACATGAATTCAAAATGTACCGCCATGCCGATTTCTATTTATACCCGTGATCATCAAGCCACAACCATCAAAACCATTGTCGAGAAAATCAAGGAATTTAAAAAAGAGAATGATACGGATAGCTTAACCTTCCGTCTGGCTTCCGGCAATGTGGGTGTAATGGCCGCGACGAATGAAGTAGTGGAAGATGCGGATAAGTGGGTCAATATCACCTTGTTTTTAGCGGTGTCGCTGTTATGTTTGATTACCTTCCGGTCCTTCCGTATTACCTTGTGCATTATCCTGCCGCTCGGTCTGGTGACGTTGTTGTGCAATGCCATTATGGCAATGATGGGCATCGGCGTTAAGGTGAATACCTTGCCTGTGATTGCTATTAGTGTCGGAGTAGGGGTGGATTATGGGATTTATCTATTTGAACGCATGAAACATGAAATCACACAGCGTGATCATACCTTGCAAGAATCCTTTGTTGAAGCACTTAAACAACGCGGAACAGCTTCCTTATTTACTGCTGTCACCATGAGTTTGTCAGTGATTACTTGGGCATTTTCCACCTTGAAATTTCAGGCGGACATGGGAATATTGCTAGCGTTTATGTTTATGGTCAATGTATTCGGTGCTATTTTACTGATGCCTGCACTGGCGGCATTTATTGTGGGTGATCGCTTGCGGCCCTCGGTTATTGCTAAGACAATTGGTTGATCCCGTGAACCGGCTCATGTTGTATCTGCGGTGTGTGGGGTATTCCATGGTGTTGCTTGCTCTGGTCAGTACGGGTTCTCCCGCACTGGCAGGGGGGGCAGCAGCGGAGCTGGCTAATCCAGATCGGAATCTGACGCCAGTAGGGGCAGATCGTGGTGCCAATGCCGATAAATCGATCCCTGCTTGGGAGGGGGGAATGACGAGTCCACCACAGGGTTGGACTCAGACTCAAGGCTATACCGATCCCTTTTTTGCAGAGAAACCGTTATATGTCATTACCGGCCATAACGCAGGGCAGTATGCGGCGCATTTGTCACCGGGACAGATGGCACTACTGAAACGCTATCCTGACTATGCCATGCCGGTCTACCCAACCCACCGGACTGCGGCTTTCCCTAAAGAGGTCACCGATCGGGTTAAAGCACAGGCAGATAAAACAGCGTTGCGTGGTTTTGCACTGGTGAATTCGGGGCGTTCTACGGTGCCGTTTCCGATCCCATCGAATGGGCTCGAGGCAATATGGAACCATTTGACGCGCTATCTCGGTAAAGGGATAGAGCGCTCCTTTCATTCCTTTGCCGTACGTCCGAACGGTAGCTATCTCAAAATCGGCTTTCATGATATGCGTATCTATGATGAAAATTTTGATCAGACCGAGGAAAATAATTTGTTTTCCTATCTGGGGTATTTTACTAGTCCGACCGAATTGCGCGGCACGGTGTATCTGGTGCATGAACCGATTGATCAAGTAAAAGAATCACGCAAAGCCTGGGTATATAACGCTGGTCAGCGGCGAGTACGACGTGCGCCAGATCTTGCTTATGATAATGCGCAGGATGGCTCGGATGGCTTGGCTGTTGCAGATCAATACGATGGCTACAACGGTGCGCCAGACCGCTATGACTGGTCGCTGCTGGGTAAAAAAGAAGTAATCGTTGCTTATAACGATTACAAAATCGGTGACAAGTCGATTTCATACGATCAAATCATTAAAAAAAATACCATTAATTCCGATTACCTGCGCTACGAATTACATCGGGTCTGGGTCGTGGAAGCCAAATTAAAGGCGGGTCAGTCACACATTTACGCGCGCCGGGTATTTTATCTCGATGAAGATAGCTGGTCGGTGTTGTTGGATGATGCATATGACTCCCGTGGGCAATTGTGGCGTACCGGTCTCCATGGCTTGATACAAGCTTACGATGCAGTCGTTCCCTGGTATCGCTTTGAACTTTGGCACGATTTGTCCAATGGTGCATATGTCATAACCGGACTCGACAACGAAGTAAAAAATCCTTTGCCAGCATTGATGTTTGGTGCGAAAGGAAGACGGGCCGATTTTGAGCCGGATGCCTTGCGCAGAATTGGAAAATAACGTCAACCCCATTGACGTAACGACGATTTTTCATCACTACTGACTGTTTTCATTGAAGATATTTAGCATTGTCCAGATGCTGTACTTAAGTACGGCTGTCGATATGGTTTGCTAGAGCACAATGGGTATGTCTCAACTATTAAAAGGATGCTATACGATGATTACTCAAGCAAGTTTTACTGTTCCAGGACGGCTGCCTGTGATTGTGGCACCGATGTTTTTAGTGTCAGGGCCAGATTTGGTTATTGCCTCCTGTAAGGCTGGCTTGGTCGGCTCTTTTCCGACGCCTAATGCACGGACTCTGGAAGAACTGAAGCACTGGATGGAAACGATACGTGATGTACTTGCAGCACATCGCGCGGCGGGTTTTACGCATGCAGGCTGGGGTATTAGCATGATTGTGCACCCGACCTATGATCGTTTTCCGCATGAATTGGAATTATTGAAGGAATATAAACCGGATTTTGTTGTGACTGCGCTGGGTTCGCCTAAGCGGGTGCTGGAAACAGTACATAGTTATGGTGGTTCGGTGTTTGCCGATGTGATGTCGATCGATCATGCGCGCAAAGCGGCGGATGCCGGTGCGGATGGTTTGATCTTGGTGTGTGGTGGTGCTGGTGGTCATACTGGCTCATATAATCCCTTCGCATTTATCGGTGAAGTGCGTCGCTTTTTTAAAGGCGTGGTTGTGTTGGCTGGGGCCATTTCGGATGGACGTGGGATTCGTGCTGCCCAAATGCTGGGTGCCAATGCCATTTATATGGGAACACGTTTTATCGCCTGTCCAGAAAGCATGGTGAATGAGGAATATCGTCATATGATGCTGCGCGCCGGTATTGACGGTGTGGTTGCAACCTCGGCCGTAACCGGTGTCGCCTGCAATTGGCTGAAAGAAAGCCTCGTCGCCAGCGGGTTTGATGATAAAGCGGTTGCGGCACCAGGTAAGATTGATTTTTCAGATGTCCACGGCGGTCATAAGCCTTGGAAAAATATTTTCGGTGCAGGACAAGGCGTGGGTCATGTCAATCAGATCGCTACCGTACAGGAAGTGCAGGATCAGTTATATGTTGAATACTGTGATGCGATCAACGAAGAACGTCACTTTATCAGCACATTTAAAACAAAAGAGGATGCATTATGATGACGCTTGATCGCCGTAATTCGGTCTATGGCCCTGACCATGAGTTGTTCCGGGATACTGTACGCAGTTTTATCGCGGGTGAAATTACCCCGAATTTTGCACGCTGGGAACAGGCAGGTATCGTTGATCGCAGTTTTTGGATCAAAGGCGGAGAAGTGGGTTTGCTGTGTCCGCAAATTCCGGAGCAATATGGTGGCCCTGGCTGCAGTTTTAAATTTAATGCCATCGTCAATGAGGAAATATCGTATGCTGGTTATGCTGGGCCGTTATCCGATTTTTCTGTGCACAGTGATGTGTGTGCCGGTTACATGCTGAATTTTGGTACAGAAGAACAAAAACAAACCTGGTTGCCACGGATGGTAAAAGGGGAAATCGTTTGCGCTATTGCTATGACCGAACCGGGTACCGGTAGTGATTTGCAGGGAGTACAGACACGGGCAGTGTTGGATGGCGACCATTATGTCATCACTGGTCAAAAAACGTTTATTTCTAATGGTCAGCACTGCGATATCGTGATCGTTGTGGTCAAAAATGGACTGCATCAGGGCTCCAAAGGGATTAGTCTGATTCTGGTCGAAGCCGATCGTCTTGGGTTCCGCCGTGGTCGTAATCTGGATAAATTGGGCCATTTGTCAGCGGATACATCAGAATTGTTTTTTGATGATGTGCGTGTGCCAGTCGCCAATCTGATGGCGCGGGAAACAGGTGGTTTTGCAGCGCTGATGCAGGAGTTGCCTCAAGAACGTCTGACTTTGGCCGTCGCATCGATTGCCGCTGCACAACGTGCTTTTGATCTGACCTGTGAATATGTTCGGGAACGCAAAGCATTTGGCAAAAGCATCATGGAATTCCAAAATACCCGCTTTAAATTAGCAGATTTGAAAGCGGAACTGGCAGTGGGATGGGCGTTTGTCGACCAGTGTTTGGAAAAACATGAGCGCGGCGGTTTGACCCAACATGACGCCTCAATCGCCAAATTGTGGTGTTCAGAAATGCTGGGGCGCTTGGTGGATCAGTGCGTGCAGTTTTTTGGTGGATACGGCTTTATGCGCGAATACGATATTTGCCGTATGTATGCCGATGCACGGGTACAGCGTATTTATGGCGGCACCTCGGAAATTATGCGTGAATTAATTTCGCGTAATTTGTAATTCAGGGGGAGGCAGTCGCTTCCCCTACTTAGGATTTATCTCTGCACTTCTACACGTATTTTCTCATTTATATTCGTTATATCTATTTGGATTAACCCGTTCCGCCATCATGGATGGGATTGTTACCAGTATTTATATTAAGGTATATTGTGTGCTAACATACTTTATGTTACAGTATACAATCAAAGCGTTTCCGGTCTGTCCTCATGAGGTATGTGGATACAGGTTGTAGTTGAAGCGATCACTATTATTTCGTCGATTTTTTAGGGGACAACCATGAATTTTAGTTTATCAGACGATCAAATCGCCATACGTTCCGCCGTAGAAGAAGTATGTGCCGGATTTGGTGATGAGTATTGGCTTCACAAGGACAAAGTAGGCGGATTTCCGGAAGATTTCTATTCGGCGATGGCGCAAGCTGGCTGGTTGGGCATCGCGATGCCGACAGAATATGGCGGCGCAGGATTAGGAATCAGCGAAGCGGCACTGATGATGGAAACGATTTCTTCTTCTGGTGCCGGTATGGCGGGCGCATCGACAATTCACATGAACGTGTTTGGTTTGCATCCAGTGGTGGTGTACGGTAATGACGAACAAAAACGTCGTTGGTTGCCGCCTATTATTAATGGTGAAACTAAAGCGTGTTTTGGTGTGACCGAACCCGATGCCGGACTGAATACGCTCAGGCTTAAAACCATGGCCGTGCGCAAAGGTGACAAATACATTGTCAACGGTCAAAAAATCTGGATTTCAACGGCGCAGGTTGCGCACAAAATTATGTTGTTGGCACGTACGACACCGATTGATCAGGTGACGAAGCCAACGCATGGACTCAGTTTGTTTTATACCACGCTAGATCGTAGCAAAATTGAAGTACGTGAAATCGAAAAATTAGGTCGTAAAGCAGTGGATTCCAATCAATTATTTATCGATGGATTAGAAATACCGGTGGAAGACATGATCGGTGAAGAAGGTCGCGGATTTGAATATATTTTGCATGGTCTGAATCCCGAACGTGTGTTGCTGGCAGCTGAAGCCACCGGACTCGGACGTGTTGCCTTGAAGCGTGCGGCTGCTTACGCTGGTGAACGTATTGTGTTTGATCGTCCTATTGGTAAAAATCAGGGCATTCAGCATCCGCTTGCGGAACGTTGGATCGATCTGGAAGCCGGTACCTTGTTATATCAACGTGCAGCATGGTTGTACGATTCCGGAAAATCCTGTGGTGCAGAAGCGAATGCGGCGAAGTTTTTCTGCGCAGAAGCGGGATTCCGTGCTTGTGAAACAGCCATTCTGACGCATGGTGGTATGGGATATGCGAAGGAATATCATGTTGAACGTTATTTCCGCGAGGCAATGTTGCCGCGTATTGCACCGATTTCTCCGCAATTAATTTTAAGTTTTATTGCTGAAAAAGTGTTGGGATTGCCGAAGTCATATTGATTAATAAAATAAAAAATGAGGAGATAGAACACTACCTTGCTGGAGTGGGGATATCTCTTTTTTAAAGGAGAATTATATGAAACAATCACGTAAAGTCATTATTAGCTGCGCCGTTACCGGTTCTATTCATACCCCATCCATGTCGGAATATTTGCCTATCACTGGCAAACAAGTGGAAGACTCTGCGGTGGGTGCGATCGAAGCCGGCGCGGCTATTGTGCATTTGCATGCACGCCATCCGGAAACGGGATTCCCGACACAAGAACCGGATGCATTCCGTGAATTTGTGGGTAATATTAAACAACGTACGAACGGGATCATTAATTTGACCACGGGCGGTTCGCCTATCATGACGGTGAAGCAGCGTTTGCAGCCAGCCTTGCAATTACAGCCAGAAGTGGCATCGCTGAACATGGGGTCAATGAATTTTGGGCTGTTCCCGATGCTCAACCGCTATAAAGAGTTCAAGCACGATTGGGAACAAGCGTATTTGTCTGGTACCCGTGATCTGGTGTTTAAAAATACCTACAAAGATATCGAGTATATTATTCGCGCCTGTTCTGATAACGGTACCCGTTTTGAATTTGAATGTTATGACACAGCGCATTTGTATAATCTGGCGCATTTTGTTGATCAGGGTTTGGTCAAGGGGCCATTGTTTATTCAAACGGTGTTTGGTATTTTGGGTGGGATTGGCGCACATCCTGATGATGTCGCGCACATGAAACGTACTGCAGATCGTTTGTTCGGTGATCAGTATGTCTGGTCGGTATTGGGTGCAGGGCGCGCACAAATGGGGATTGCAGCCACGGCGGCAGCGCAGGGGGGGCATGTTCGGGTCGGCTTAGAAGATAATTTGTGGGATGCACCTGGCGAATTATCCAAAACCAATGCGCAACAAGTGACACGCGTCAGAAAAATTTTGGAAGGCATGTCATTGAGTATTGCAACGCCGGACGAGGCACGCGTGATGTTGGGGCTGAAGGGGGCAAATAACGTCGGATTTTAATACTGGAATAAAAAATACCATATGAATAATATGGTATTCTTACATACTAGTTTTGTATATTATTTCATTTGTTTTTTTCGGGGTGCTGCGCTATGTTTAGTCTAATTAAATCGCTGTTTGCAAAGCAACCGGCTCGGGTCGCTGAAGTATTGCCCTTTGGTACCCGTTTTGATGTTCCAAGTGGTCAGACTGTGCTGGAAGCGGCACTCGCTAATGGCGTTGCCTTTCCGCATAATTGCACGGTCGGCACCTGCGGATCGTGCAAGTGCCGATTAAAGGTGGGACGTGTCAAGGCGATTACGGATTTTGGCTATACCTTATCGCGGCAGGAGCTGGAAGCGGGGTATATTCTTGCGTGTCAGGCAGTTCCACGTGACGAACTGACGATCGTGGAAGTCGAATCTCAGGCTGATTTGCCAGCCCCGGAAAAATTTACCGGACGTATCACTAGCAAAAAAATATTGACTCACGATATTTTGCATATAACGGTAGAATTGGACCGGCCAATGCTGTATGTCGCCGGACAATATGCCAACTTAGTTAGTCCGCAACTGCCACGTGGTCGCTGTTATTCGTTTGCCGATGCACCGATGGCGGGTGGTCGCAAGCTTGTTTCGTTTTTCATTCGTAAAGTACCTGGTGGTGCGTTTACCGGAAGTTTATTCGATGATGCACTGGATCAGGTCGAACTGGCGATTGATGCACCACATGGCGGGTTTCATTTACGTACAGGTTCTGCTCCAATGCTATGTATCGCTGGTGGTAGCGGATTGGCACCGTTGTTAAGTTTATTGGACGATGCCAATTTGAAGCGGGTCAATCGTCGTTGCGTCATGTTATTCGGCGCCCGTACTCAAGCTGATTTGTATGTGCTGGATCAGATTCGCGCGATTGGTGCGTCATGGCTAGGGGGCTTCAAGTTTATCCCTGTGTTATCGGATGAACCGGCTGACAGTAACTGGACTGGCGCACGTGGATTGGTGACGGAATTTGTTGAATCGTCCATGCCGGGTGTACGTTGGCATGAAGCAGAAGGCTATATGTGTGGTCCGCCACGCATGATTGATTCCGGTGTGAGCGTATTGACTGGCTTTGGTGTCAAGCTTGAATCGATTCATTATGATAAATTTGTGGATGAGAGTCACACGGTAGCAGATCCGGCTTAAATGGTTCTAAATACGGAAAATCAACACGTTTAACCGGAAATAGTAGCTGCAACAGGCAAGGCACGTTGCCTGACCTGTTGCGTTGCTACCTCATTACACCATATCTTCTTCCCAAAATTCATTGATGCCACGTTCAGCCTTGGATTGGCCATCACGCAAAATTTCCTGACGGCGCAGTTCTACCCTGCGGATTTTTCCTGAAAGGGTTTTTGGCAATTCTGCAAATTCAATCCGGCGTATTCGTTTGTACGCTGCTAGGCGACTACGTGAGAAGGCAAAGAGTGACTTTGCCATTTCCAGATTGGGCAGTTGTCCTGCCCGTAGCGTAATGAATGCCTTAGGAACGGATAATCGCATTGCATCTGGACTTGGCACCACGGCAGCTTCCTGAACTGCATCATGCTCGATCATGACGCTTTCGAGTTCGAAGGGGCTGATGCGGTAATCGGATGATTTAAATACATCATCATTGCGCCCGACATAGTAATAATAACCTTCCGTGTCGCGTAATGCCGTATCACCCGTATGGTAATGTCCATTGCGCTTGACCTCATCGGTTTTATTATCATCACCTTCGTATCCTAGCATGAGTCCCGGCGCACCAGAGGCGAGGATAATGGCAATTTCGCCCTCTTGTGCAGGTACATCGTCTTGGTCCAGTAGAGTGATGTGATAGCCAGGTAGTGGGCGACCCATTGATCCGGGTTTCAGTAATTGTCCTGGTGAATTTCCTATCTGCGCACTGGTTTCAGTTTGTCCAAAACCATCACGAATTCGGATGCCCCATGCGCGTTCTACCTGTTCAATCACTTCTGGATTGAGTGGTTCGCCTGCACCGACCAGTTCACGCAGTGGTACTTTGTATGACGACAGATCTTCTTGAATCATCATACGCCATACTGTGGGTGGCGCGCACAATGACGTGACACCACAGCGGATGATGATATTGAGGGCATCTTTAGGACTGAAACGTTGGTAGTTGTAGATGAAAACGGTGGCACCGGCATTCCACGGTGCAAAGAAACAACTCCATGCGTGTTTGGCCCAACCAGGGGAGCTAATGTTCCAGTGTAAATCGCCAGCTTGTAGTCCAATCCAGTACATCGTGGTTAAATGACCTACCGGATAGCTTTGGTGGCTATGTAGAACCAGTTTTGGATGGGATGTGGTGCCAGATGTAAAATACAACAACATTGGGTCGCTTGCCAGTGTGGGTGTGTCTGGAGTGTAAACCGGACACGCATATTGGCTATCTGCGTAGTTGTTCCATGCGGTTGAATGCATACCGCCTTCGCTGGAACCGACGACAATACGGGTATAGTTACCGCTGACGGTGTCAAATTTGCTGATTTCAGAGGACTGGACGATAACATGCCGGATTCCACCGCGTTCCATTCTGTCATTCAGATCATCGGAAGAGACGAGCATCGTGGTTGGCACAATGACAGCGCCGATTTTAATTCCGGCGAGCATCAGTTCCCATAATTCCACCCGGTTTGGTAGCATCAGCAAGATGCGTTCGCCGCGTTTTATCCCAAGCGTGCGCAGATAGTTCGCGGCTTGATTGGAGCGCATCGACATGTCAGCATAGCTGATTTTTTGTTCGGTACCGTCTTCGTCTACGACCCATAAAGCCGGCGTGGTATTACCTTGGGCTTGTGTGTCGAAATAATCGATAGCCCAATTGAATTGTTCAAATTTCGGCGAGCAGTAATCGCGATAGGCGGTGTCATAGTTGGTGCGGTGCTGTTGGAGAAAATCACGTGCAGCAATAAATGTTTGGGTTGAGTTCATACGGTCTCCTGAAAATCAATCATTACATCCTCACCGATGCATGTTGCGGGATAGGATTTTTGTGCTTCTACGGCGGGAAATGTCAGCGCTTGACCAGTTTTGATGCAGAAACGGGCATTGTGCCAAGGGCATTCCACTTGGCCATCCTCTACTTCTCCATCACAGAGAGAAGCTTCCCCGTGCGTACAAGTGTCATTAATGACAAAAAATCCATCTTTAAGGTTGAAGACAGCCAGTGGCGGGAGTCCCGGTACCTCGGCACGAAAACTGCCGCCAGGTGGAACAGCGTCAATGCTGCATATTTTTATTAGTGCCATGCTAAAAGTTCCTCGTTGCAAAATCGGTCAAAAAAATCGGTCAAAATGAATCTGCTGTGCTGGTACGTTGCCTTGTAATTGCAGAAACCGTACCGTGGCTTCGATCATCGGTGGTGGACCTGCCAAATAAAATTCATACTCGGACAGTGCTAGTGTGAGATGGTGGTGTATGGTGTCGTGGACAAAGCCGACGGTTCCGGTCCATCCACCGGCCTGGGCTAATTCAGGCACGGAGACGACAGGATGGAACCGCAGTGTGATACCTTCCTCTGCCAGCATGGTGGGGACATCAGGTATGTCGTCAGGACCGCGGCCGCCATAGAGCAACGTAGGAATGGCATGATGTGCGCTATCGGTGCCGACTTGGCGTAATATGGATAACAATGGTGCCAGTCCAGAACCGCCGCCGATACACACGATAGGGCGGGTGATTTCCTGACGTAAATATGCTAGACCGTATGGGACGTCGATACTGAGTTCATCCCTAAGTTCATTCATGTGTGCCTCCGTGCCTGGTTCTTGCAGTTGCACAGCATCAAATAGGAGATTGCTCATTTTTCCGCCCGTCACGCGCCGGATACCGAATTGCCATAACCCCTGTTGGTTGGGCAGGTTCGCCATGGAGTAAGCGCGTAGTTGCCCTAGTCGGGCATGGGAAATTAATGCATATTGTCCAGCTAAAAACCGTGCCGGTGAGGACGTCTGAAAAGTGAATATAGCGATGTCGCTGGTTAACATGGTTTTGCTGATCAGGCTGGCACGGTGACGCCTTGGCTGGATCTGAGGCACATACTCGTGTCCGCTGCGTAGTTTTATCGTGCAATCGCTGCGTGGTACGCATTGGCATGCCAGTCGTTTGCCGCGTTCGCGCTCCTTAGGGCGCAGACCCGGGGCCTCAGGCCACAGATCGTCAACCTCACCGTCGATGAGGTCAAATTTACAGGAGCCGCATGCGCCAACGTTACACTCGTATGCTAATCCTAAACCCTGACGTAGCCCGGCACGTAATAGCGTATCGTTGGCATCACAGGTGTAATGGGCCGGACTTGCGTCAGTGGCGCTGGTCTGAAGTTGTATGTGAAATTGCGGAGTCATATCTCTACTCTATGGTGGCGGGTTGGTGCTCGAATCCCAGCCAGCGCAGAGCATTGTGGCGCGTTAGTAAGGCTTCGGCTGTGCTGTCCAGTGTTGCTTCGGATACGAGTTCACGGATTCGTGCCATGGGGTCAGTTTCCTTGATAATAAAGGGGTAATCGGAGCCGATCATTGTTTGCGTGACACCAAACAATGCGATCTGGTGACGTAGTACAGTGGGGTTGTAGACCAGACTGTCATAAAAAAAAGTACTTGCGCTTATCATCGGTGCGATGGTGATGCTTTCTTGTAGCGCAGGGAATAACGACCAAGCGTGCTGGAGTCGGGTCGCCATGTTGGTGAAACTACCGCCGCCATGGCTTAAGGCGATACGTAAGCGTGGGTGTCGGCTCATCACGCCGCCGGTAATTAGGGATGCTGCTGCCAATCCGGTTTCGCACGGGAATGCCAGAACCTGCTCTAACATGGCTGGGCCAACCAGTCTATCCATGCCGATTGGACGTAGCGGATGAATAAAAATAGCCGCACCCCACGCTTCAGCCGCAGCAAAAAATGGACTAAATTCTGGTGCGCCGATCGGAATGCCGTTTATATTGGTACCGATTTCGACGCCCGCCAGTCCCAGTTCATGCATGATGTGATCAAGTTCAGCAATTGCCATTCCGACATCTTGTAATGGCACCGCACCCAAACCAGTGAATCGCGCCGGGTGAGCGTGCACCATACGTG
>Ga0364919_10058_pt1 | contig 48058 bp, 54 predicted proteins | sample SorcelJu500001C7_2_FD_206953 | JGI IMG/M metagenome (GOLD analysis project Ga0364919, IMG submission 206953) | Enriched cells from Trout Bog Lake Hypolimnion, Wisconsin, USA - BchlTB.June20.5000.01.C7 | ecosystem: Environmental > Aquatic > Freshwater > Lake > Hypolimnion/Profundal zone | place... | reverse complement strand
CATTCCATGCGCGATGGGTTTCCCACGCGCGTAGCGCCACATATAAATTCAGGCTCGCTGTGCTCGCGTTGGTTTTTCGCATCGCGCATTGAATGACGCGATCCACCTGGGTGTCGCGTTGGAATGGTGGATCGCGCCATTCCATGCGCGATGGGTTTCCCACGCGCGTAGCGCCACATATAAATTCAGGCTCGCTGTGCTCGCGTTGGTTTTTCGCATCGCGCATTGAATGGCGCGATCTATCTGGGTGGCGCTTTGGATTGGTGGATCGCGCCATTCCATGCGCGATGGGTTTCCCACGCGCGTAGCGCCACATATAAATTCAGGCTCGCTGCGCTCGCGTTGGTTTTCGCATCGCGCATTGAATGACGCGATCCACCTTGATTCTGCTCCGTTGGCTTGCGATGATGCGCGTTTCCGACTGCCCATGGCCTCGCGATACGAAGACCTCACCAAAGAAGAATTGATCCGGCTGCTCGAAGCCCGCGAACGGCGGACCCGCTTCGGCCTGGTCTGGGAGGCCAATGAAATCGAACGCGACAAGGCCCTCAATGGCGATTTCGTCGCGCTCGACCTCGACCCGACACTGAGCTGCGGCAATGCCCCGTGGCGAAATCTCATCATCGAGGGCGATAACTTCGACGCCCTCCGCGCTTTGAAAATGACCTTCGCCGGCCAGGTCAAATGCATCTACATCGATCCCCCCTACAATACCGGCAACCGCGATTTCATCTATAATGACCGCTTCGTGGATAAGGAGGATTCCTGGCGGCATTCGAAATGGTGCGAGTTTATGTTCCAACGGCTGATGCTTGCGAGGGAACTTCTCACGCAGGATGGTGCGATCGTTGTTTCGATTGATGACAACGAAGTGTTCAGTCTCGGTTTGCTAATGAACCGGGTTTTTGGCGAAGGGGCATTTGTTGCGAATTGCATCTGGCAAAAACGTTATTCACGCGAGAACCGAGAGGCTATTGGCGATGCTCACGATTACTTGCTGTTTTATTCTCCGCATCCCGACCTTTTTAAAGTGCGTCGAGGAATGATTCCGATGACCGAGAAGCAAGAAAAAATCTACAAAAATCCAAATAATGATCCGCGTGGCAGGTGGAGAACGGTTTCATTAACCGCCCAAGGATACCGTCCCAATCAAATGTACGAAATTGTTGGACCGGGTGGGAAAAGACATTTACCGCCAGAAGGTTCCTGTTGGAAAGTAATTGAGTCAGAATATAAGCGGTTACTTGAAGCCGGTTTGCTCTACTTTGGCAAAGATGGAAATGCAGTTCCTTCACGTCTCCGATATTTTGATGAGGTTGAAGGCGTAGTTCCTTGGACATGGTGGCCGCACGAGGAAGTTGGACACACCGATGAAGCTCGCAAGGAAATCCAGGAAATATTCGGAACGCAAACAGCCTTCACAACGCCAAAACCAGTTCGATTAATGGAACGTGTGTTGCAAATCTGCTGTGGGCCAAATGATCTTATCCTCGATTTCTTTGGTGGATCGGGAACGACCGCACACGCCGCATTAAAACTGAATGCCGCAGACGGCGGCAGACGCCGATTCATCCTTGTTTCGAGCACAGAAGCTACCGTTGATGAGCCGGAGAAAAATCTTTGCAGGGATGTTTGCGCTGAACGTTTGAGGCGAATCATCAAAGGTTACAAGAATCGCGACGACGAGAGTATATCTGGTCTCGGCGGCGATTTCGCCTATCTCCGCACCCGCCGCATTCCTGCGAGCCAGCTACTCGAAATCGACCATTCACAAGTCTGGACGGTGTTGCAACTTGCCCATGGCGAGACGCTCATTCCGTATGAGGACGCCTCGTTTTTGTGGAATGGCAACGAGGAGGAAGCGGTCTGTTATGTCCCGCGATTTCGCCGCGAAGACGCGCCCGCGTTGCGCGAGGCTGTAAAACGAAGCGCTGCCGTTGCAATGTATTCGTGGCAACCGCAATTTGTCCGGCAGCAGATTCGAGACAGCCGCGTTTCGCATCTTGCCATTCCCGAAACTCTTGCCCGCCGGTTCGGGCTTCAGCAGGGAGGCCGTGCATGAGCCGCAAAACGCCGAAGCAATTCCAGCAGTCCGCCATTGACAGCGGGCTGGCGATTTTTACCGAGGCCAGGCTGCTTCTCGACGCTGCCGGGGAGGATGCCGCCGGGCGTTCCGTCGCCATCAGTCATCACGGGATGCTGCTCATCGAGGCGCCCACCGGCGCGGGCAAGACGCTGGTGGCCGGGCATCTGGTGGAAAAATTTTCCGGCATTGAACGCGTCGTCTGGTTCTGGTTTGCGCCGTTCAAGGGAGTGGTCGGGCAGACTGCCGCCGCGCTGCGCGCCGAGCTGCCGGGGCTGCGTCTGCGCGAGCTGAGCGAGGATCGCAACGCCGGCGACAGCCGGGAGGGCGACGTCTGGGTGACCACCTGGCAGACCGTTGCCACCAAAATCAAAAACCGCAGGAACGTGCATATCCCGGGCGAACAGAATCTCACTGTCGAGGAATTGATCGACGGGCTCCGCGCGCAGGGGTTGCGCGTGGGCGTGGTGATCGACGAGGCGCACCACGGGTTTTTCACCCGGGGCGGCGAGGAAACGCAGGCGATGAAGTTTTACCGTCAGACCCTGCAGCCGGAATACACGCTGCTCATCACCGCCACGCCCGATGATGCCGACATCGCCCGGTTCCAAAAGGATTTGCATCTGGCAAAACTCAACCGGATCACCATTAGCCGTCGCGAGCCGGTGGAGGACGGGCTGATCAAGGAAGGAATCAAATGCGTGGCGTATATTGTCCCGGAAGCGCAGCAGGCGCTGGTAAACACCGAAAATCTGGCCTTGCGCGATGGAGCCGCCCTGCATCGCAAAGTGCGGGAGGAAATCAAGAATCTCGGGGTGTCCCTGACGCCGCTGATGCTGGTGCAGGTCGATTCCACGGCAGGTGTTGAGCGCGCCCGGGAGCGGCTGAAACAGGAGGGATTCACCGAGGATCAAATCGCCACGCATACCGCCGACGAGCCCGACGCCAATTTGCTGGCCCTGGCGAATGACGAATCGCGGGAGGTGCTTATTTTCAAGATGGCCGTGGCGCTCGGCTTCGACGCCCCGCGCGCGGGAATCCTTGTATCGATGCGAGCGGCGCGGCAGGAGGATTTCGGCGTGCAACTGGTGGGGCGCATCCTGCGGGTTCACCGTCGGCTGCAGGGACGCGCCCGCGCCAAGGCTCTGCCCGATCTTTTGCGGTACGGTTTTGTTTTCCTTGCCGATGCCGAATCGCAGGATGGGCTGGACAAGGCGGGACAACGGATCAACCGGATGCAGACCGAGTATGGCAAAGTGAGTCCGACCACCGCGATGCCGGTGATCGCCGGGCAACCGCTGGTGCAGGCGCTCGGGCCGGACGGCCAGACCCGGCTTTTCAAACTTGATGTCGAATTTGCCGGCGGCGGGGTTTTTGGGACGACTGCTGCCGAGGGAGACGAAAATACCGAAGTCCGGATCACCGACGTGGCAACCGCAGGCCAGACCACCCTTGTTGAATTGCTTGCGGGCGGCTACTCGATTGCCCCGGTTAGCGAGTATGGTGGCACCGGTAAAAAGTTCGCCCCGCCCGAGCCGACGGGGTTCAATTATCCTCTGCGTTCGGAAGTTCCCCGGAGATTCAAAACGCAGATCATTTCACCCGACAACGAGGCGACGGAAGAGGATAGCGCGAGGCGATTTATTCTTTCCAGCCGGGAGATTCTGCGGGCGCGTGCCGATGTGAACGTGCAGACGCGCACCCTGGAGGTTTTCACTCACCAACTGGAACTCGGGTTCACCAACGCCTCGATGGATCCGGAGCAGGCAGCATGGCTGGCCCACAAGGCGCTGGTCAAAAATGAAGCATTCGATCCGCGCGAGCTGCGGCGGGCGTTGCTGCGCAGGTTGCAATCGACGCTGGTAGAGCTGGGATATGAAGAGGCCGGGGTTCCCGCCCGGGTTGCGCACCTTTTGAATGTAATTCTGGCAAACCAGCCGGAGCTGCTTTTTGAAGCACAAAAGGCGGCGCTTGCGGCTCATTGCATCGTGCAGGAATCCGACGAGGAATTGCCGGCCATGCTGGGGAGCGAAGGGCCGCTTGCCTCTTCCCGCTTGAACGTCTATCGCGTGATTCCGCCGGGCATGAATTCCTGGGAAACCTCGTTCGCGGAACTGCTGGATGCGGATGCCCACGGATTGGTGGAATGGTGGCACCGGAATTTGCCGCACAAACCGTGGAGTGTGCAGGTGGTTTTATCCACGGGTCATCCCTTTTTCCCCGACTTTGTGATCGGCTTGAAATCGCGGACGACAGAGCTTGGAGCGCTGCTGGCGGATCCGAAGTATGCGTTTGAAACGACGGCGGAACTGCCCAAAACAAACGCGCGGCACCCGGTTTACGGACGGGTGCTGATTCTCAGCCGCAAAGAGGCGGTGTGGATGACGGTCCGGTATGATGAAGCGCAGAAACGGGCTGTATTGGATCACGAGTTTTCGGTCCCGTCCGCAGCAGCGGCGTAGGTGGATCGCGACATTCCATGCGCGATGGGTTCCTCTGCGCGCAGCGCCACTAATAAAAAAGAGGCTCGCTGCGCTCGCGTTGGTTTTCGCATCGCGCATGGAATGGCGCGATCCACCTACGCCGCTTTGGAATGGTGGATCGCGACATTCCATGCGCGATGGGTTCCGTTTGCGCGCAGCGCCACTTATAAAAATCAGGCTCGCTGCGCTCGCGTTTGGGTTGTCATCGCGCATGGAATGGCGCGATCCACCATTTTCTTTTTCCATTTTTTCCGGCTTTCGTGTTTGATAAGCGCCGATGCCTACCAAACCTCCGCGCCCGAAGTATCGACGAATCGTCCTGAAACTTAGCGGTGAAGCCCTTCGTGATTCGGGCAGCCGCGATAACATCTCCCCGCAGATCGTCCATGACATCGCCGTGCAAATCCAGGAAGTCCACAAAATGGGCGTCGAAGTCGCCATCGTGATCGGCGGCGGAAACATCTGGCGCGGCCTGTCCGCCAGCCATCGCGGCATGGAACGCACCACTGCAGATCACATGGGCATGCTCGCCACGGTCATCAACGGGCTCGCGCTGCAAAGCCAGCTCGAGGATCTCGGGGTGCTGACCCGCGTCCAAACCGCCATCGAGATGAGCGAAATCGCCGAGCCGTTCATCCGCCGCCGCGCCATGCACCATCTCGAATCCGGCGAAGTCGTGATTTTTGTCGCAGGAACCGGCAATCCGTTTTTCTCGACCGACACCGCCGCCGCGCTGCGCGCCAGCGAGATCGACGCGGATGTCATTCTCAAGGCGACCAAGGTCGACGGGATTTACGATTCCGATCCGAAACTTAATCCCAAGGCCAAAAAATACGATCGCATCACCTATACCGAGGCGTTGACCAAACGGTTGAAGGTGATGGATTCCACCGCCTTCAGTCTTTGCATGGATAACAAACTTCCCATCATCGTGTTCGACATGATGAGCCGGAATAACATTAAAAACGTCGTGCTCGGCAAGAAGGTCGGCACGATCGTAACTGCGGAGTAACCCTTATGAGTCCCGATGATATTTTGCTAGAAGCCGAGGCGACCATGGAAAAGGCCGTCGAGTACATGAAACACGAATTCACCAGTGTGCGCACCGGCAAAGCCTCGCCTGCCCTGGTGGAAAACATCGACGTCCAGGCCTACGGCTCCAGCATGAAACTGAAGCAGATCGCGCTGATCACAACGCCGGAACCGCGCCTCCTGGTCATTCAGCCGTTCGACGGATCCACCACGAAGGACATCGAAAAGGCGATCAAGGAATCGAAGATCGGCATCAACCCGCTGGTGGATGGAAAAATCATCCGGCTGCCGATTCCCGAGCTGTCCGAGGAACGCCGCCGGGATCTGGTGAAGAGCATCAAGCAGATGGCCGAGGAAGCCCGCGTGCGCGTGCGCGCGCACCGTCGCGAGGGCATGGAGGAGTCGAAGAAGGCCCAGAAGTCCGGCGAAATTACCGAGGACGACCTGCGCGGGCTCGAAACCGAGATCCAGAAACTGACCGACCAGTTCGTAAAACAAATCGACGAGTCGATCACCCACAAGGAAGCGGAGATCATGAAGATCTAAACCCACAAATATATGAAACGGTTTTTTCTTATTCTTCTGCTATTGACCTCCGCCCTGGCACTGGGCGAGGTGGTGCGGCTCGCCCCGAATTTTGCGCTGGAAGGGGCCGGCAAAACGGCGACCCTGCGCAGTCTCCAGGGCAAGCCGGTGGTCCTGATCATTGGAAAATCGGCCGATGAAAAAAACGTCCGGGCCCAGGTGAAAAAATTGAAGGATCTTTACCAGGAATTTGCCAGCCGCCAGGTGATCTTTGTCGCGGCCTTTCAGGATGCCAGGGACAGCGTTCAGTCTGATATTCCTTTTGTTCTCGCAAAAGACGGCGCGAAGGTGGCCGCCGATTACGGAGTCGGCGAGCCGTTTAACCTCATCATCATCGGCAAGGATGGGAACGTCGATCTACAGACGGCAAAAGTCTGCCCCGCCTCGCGGGTGCGGGATGTGGTGATTAATTCGTACGCCGTGCAGGCTGCCGGGCGGAAGTAGAGTTTTGTAGAGGCGGTCTGTTTCCAGCCGCCTGTCGAAAACCAACGCGCGCAGCGCCCAAAAACGCGGGCTTTCCATGTGCAGGGCATGGGGGTGGGTCAGGAGTCGGTTCTTATAATTGCGTCCGACGGGCAATCGACCGCGCATCCGCCGCAGTCCACGCAGTTGTCCTGGTCGATGACATAAGGGGTGCCCGATGAGATGGCACCTTGAGGACATTCAGACATGCAGTTGCCGCAGCCCGCGCATTTTTCAGTAATTTTATAAGCCATATAAGTAGATGAGAGTTATTTGTTGAGAAGTGGAGGATAGTGAGCGGGGAATATTTGCCGGAACAGACTCTCAATATTCAACCATAATTTTTTCATATTGGTCACATGACCAGTTCCATCCACTCCTGCTTGAGTGGGGTGGATCGCGTCATTCAATGCGCGATGCGAAACCAACGCGAGTCGAGCGAGCCATTTTTTAATAGAGGCGCTTCGCGCGCATGGAACCCATCGCGCATGGAATGGCGCGATCCACCTACTCATCCAGCGCCCGCAGCACCGCTTCGACCACCTCATCCGTTTCCACCGCTTTCATGCACCGGAAATCGAGCGGGCATTCGCGGAGAAAGCAGGGGCTGCATTCCACATGATGCCGCAGTACACGGTGGTCCCGGCCTGTCGGCCCGGTAAGAGACGGCTCAGTCGAGCCGAAAATAGAGGCCGTGGGCACACCGAGAAACGCGGCGAGATGCATCGTTCCGGTATCGTTGGTCAACAGCACATGGCATTGGGACAGTTCGTCAATCAGCTCCGACAGCGTGGTCTTGCCGATCAGATTGGTGCAATTCTCGAAACCCGCCCCTGCGATCTCCTTAGTGCTTTCCCCGGCATCCTTCAGTGCGGGTTCGTCCTCCGTTTTGTCGGCGGGCGGTTGAATCTGATGGCCCAGGATTTGATCCCCGAGAGCCCGGTCCTTTTCCGTGCCGAACAATACCCATTCGCATTCCCGCCTTTGGCTGACGATTTTGATGACTTCCGAAAACCGCTCCGGCAGCCAGCGCTTGGCCGGACCGTAATCTGCGCCGGGACAGAGCCCGATGCGGATGGCGCCCTCTATTTTTGATTTTTGATTTTTGATTTTTGATGCCGCGTCCGGATCTTGGGCGGGGGTATCGGGAAAGTTTACGGACGCTCCGATGAATTGGGCCAGACGCAGATAGTGATTTGTTTGATGGTCCGGGCGTTGCGCCTTTTTTCTCTTCCGCAGGATCTGGTTCAGCAGCGGGTTGCGTCCTTTTGCCTCAAAGCCGACCCGGCGCGGAATGCCGGCCAGCCAGGGTTCCAGGGCGGACCGGATGGAGTTCGGGAAAAGAATCGCCGCGTCGAAGCCGGCGGAAATTTTTTTCGCAACCCGAAAGATAGAGTCCTTGGCCGCAATGGAGATCACGTCGTCCACTTCGGGAACCAGCTTCCAGAAATCGACCAGTTTGGCGCGGGTTAGGATCGTGACGTGCGCATCGGGGCGTCCGCGTTTGATCGCGCGAACGGCGGGCACCGTCATGACGGCGTCCCCGAGCCAGTTGCTTGACCGGATCAGCATGCGGAACGGCTTCAGCTGAGCCGGATCGAAGGCTTCCGGGTATTGAACGCCGCGTTTATAAGTGGCGAGCAGAAATTTCGGGCTTGGGGTTTTCCAGCGGTTATGGACCCAGAACCAATCCTGCGGCGAAACGCGGATCTGGCGTTCGAGCGCCTGGTTGATCTCGGCGGTCAGCGATTCGATGCTGTCGAGTCCTTTGCGGATCGGTTCGCTCACCACAAACTTCCAGCGCGCCAGGCCGTCCGTGTAAACCGCCACCGGAATGACCGGCACACCGGTTCGAATCGCCAGCGTTGCGGCCAGCGGCGAAGTGGAGGCCAGTCGGTTGAAAAGAGGCGTCCACAATCCCGCATCGCCGGCGTGTTGATCCACCAGGATCGCAAGCGCGCCGCCTTCACGCAGAAATTTCATCGGGCTGTTGAACCCTTCCTTGCGTTCAAACGGCTCCACGCCCACGCGCGCACGGGTTTTCCTGACATGCGCATCGATAAATTCATTGCCGAGTTTTTGGTAGATCGTCGAAAAACGGTGCTGTGGCAGATACTCCGGCATCTGCGCAAACAGCTCCCAGTTTCCGATGTGGCTGATCGCGCCGATCATGCCTCCCGTGGTGAGCGCCTTTTCCATGATTTCCAGATTCTCCCAGCGCGTCCGCGCATGAATCGCTTCCCGGCTCATCGAGGCGAGCTTGACGCTTGAAAGCAAATTCGCGCCGAGATTTGAAAAATGGTTCCAGGCAAGGAGACGGATTTCCTTCTTCGATTTTTCTTCACCGAAGGCAATATCGAGGTTCCGGATGACGAGCCGCCGGTAAGCGCCTGCCAGGAAATAAACGAGTCCGCCGAAAAATTTACCCGCGCAAAAAACCACGGGCAGCGGCAGTGCGGCCACGAATCCGGTCAGGAGCCGGTAAATCAGGTAAACGAAATAATCCATCTGCGGATCATCCAATACATGGAGGAGGGGGCATCCGGCAAGATTGTCTTCGATTCCATGCGCGATGGGAAAATAAACGCGAGCAGAGCGAGCCTGAATTATAAAAGTGGCGCTGCGCGCAAAGGGAACGCATCGCACATGGAATGGCGCGATCCACCATTTGAAACTTCCATTTCATCGGCAATCGTCTAATCCAGTGGATTCGCAATGAGTTCAGAAATCACCGTACCACCGCCAAAACCAGAGGGACTTCAGCCGATCCGTGTGCGCGCGAAGTTTTTCTTCGAGGGTGAGAAAAAGTTTTTCATCAAGGGGGCGACCTACGGTCCGTTTGCGCCGGACGCAGCGGGCGAGTTTTTCGGCGACCCGCAAAAGGCGCGCACGGATTTCAAGTTGATGGCCGGGATCGGGGTGAACTTATTGCGGGTTTATTATGTGCCGCCCGCCTGGTTCCTGGATCTCTGCCGCGAATTCGGGCTGCGGGTGCTTATTTCCATTCCGTGGGCGGAACATATCGAGTTTTTAAATGCCGCAAAAATCCGGCGCGAGATTGAAAAAACCGTGCGCGAAGCGGTGGAAAAAAACGCGGGGCACGAGGCGATTTTCGGTTACCTGGTCGGCAATGAAATCCCGAGTCCGATGGTGCGCTGGCTCGGGCCGAAGCGCGTCACTTATTTCGTCGAGAAGCTCATCGGCATTGCGCGCGAGGCCGATCCGCGTCCGCTTTACAGCTACGCCAGCTATCCGCCCACTGAATATCTCCTGCCGCAGAACGTCGATTTTTACACGTTCAATGTTTACCTGGAGCGGCGCGTTGATTTTGAAAAATACCTGGCCCGGCTGCAAAATCTGGCCGAGGACAAGCCGCTGATCCTTGGTGAGTTCGGCCTGGACACGATCCGCAACACCGAGGAGGCGCAGGCGGAAATCCTCGACTGGCACCTAGAGTGCGTGGTCAAAGGAGGGGCGGCGGGGACGATTTTCTTCTCGTGGACCGACGAGTGGTTCCGGGGCGGAAACGAGATTCTCGACTGGGCGTTCGGCCTGGTGACGCGCGAACGCAAGCCGAAGAAGGCGTACGCCACGCTCCGTGAAAAACTTTCCGGCGAAGGGGAGATCACCTCGCGCGTGAAACTGCGCGAATATCCGAAAGTCTCGGTGATCGTCTGTTCGTATAACGGAGGTAAAACACTGTCCGACTGCCTGGATTCGCTTGAGCATCTGAATTACCCGGATTACGAGGTGGTGCTGGTGGACGACGGTTCGAAGGACGATACGGTCCAGATCGTGGACCGTTTCCTTTCGCGTTATTCGCCGACGGGCAAGCCGCCGGAAAAAGTGCCGTATGACGGCGGTGCGCCGGGTACGACGATTCAGGAAGCGGGGCGGCTCCGGTATATTCGGCAGAAAAACATGGGGCTCAGTTTCGCGCGAAACATCGGGGCGTATCTTTCGAAGGGCGACATTTTTGCTTATACCGATTCGGACTGCATGGTCGATCCCGACTGGCTTTATTACATGGTCGGGACGCTGCTGAGCGGTGATTATTGCGGGGTGGGCGGGCCGAATGTTTCGCCGCCGGCCGTGAACTGGGTGCAGGCGGCGGTGGCGGCCGCGCCGGGTGGTCCGAGTCATGTGCTGCTGACGGATGTCGTGGCGGAGCATATTCCGGGCTGCAACATGGCGTTTCATCGCTGGGCGTTTGAAAGCGTTGGCGGATTTGACACGGAATATCGCAAGGCGGGGGACGATGTCGATTTTTGCTGGCGTTTGCAGACGAACGGCGGGGTGATCGCGTTCAGTCCGTCGGCGATCGTCTGGCATTACCGGCGGTTCACGCTGACTGCATTTCGCAAGCAGCAGGAAGGCTACGGCGAGGCGGAATCGATGCTGCGATTCAAGCATCTCGTATTTTTCGGGCCGACCGGCACGGCAAAATGGAAGGGGCAGATTTACGGCGCCCCGCGTTTCACCTGGCTTCTGAACAAACCGGTGATTTATCACGGCGTCTTTGGACAGGGACTGTTCCAGTCGATTTATCCGACGCCGCAGTCGGACATTGCCGCGTATCTCAGCAGCATCGAGTGGGTTGCGCTGACGGCGTTCATTTTCATCTTGGCCATCCCGCTCGAAAAATTGCGGATCGTTCCGTATCTCATGTTCGGCGGCACTTTTCTGGTGGCGCTCAGTTACATGATGCACGCGAAAATCGAACCGAAATTCGACACGATCCGCGCACGGTTGCTGGTTGCGTTTCTCGCGCTGGAACAGCCGCTCGGCCGCGGATGGGCGCGTTATTTTACCTGGCTCAAGTTCAAGCAGACCCCGCAGGCGGTCATCGCTGCGCGGGAAACCGGTGTGACGTCGGCGCATCATCGCGGCGGGATCACGAATCTTGTTTTTTGGAATGAAACAGGGATTGGCCGCGAGAAACTGCTGGAGGAAACGTTCGCGCTGCTTGAGAACGAGGACTGGCGTTACTCGGCTGATACCGGCTGGAAAAGCTGGGATGTGCAGATTTACGGCAACCGCTGGTGGAGCATCAAGCTGCGGACGGTCACTGAATATCATGGCGGCCCGAAATGTCTGACGCGCGTCCAGCTCGGTTATAAACCGGTGGCGACGACGGTTCTGGCGAACATGCTGGCGCTGGCGCTGCTGCTTTACCGGGTTGTTTTTGTGACGCACAAGGATCATGTCCTCTGGGGGATTTACGCTGCTGTGGTGCTCTTCTTCTTCTGGCGCGCCTACCGCCTCAAACGCCGCGTCGCCGCGCTGGTGATCGCGGCCGCGAACCGCTGCGGATTGGAGCGGGTGTCGGGGAGGCAGAAATCAAAACCGTAGAATTTTTGCCCGCTAAACACGCGAATGGACGCGAAAAAGAAAGGCTGATGCAAGGAATTCGTCGTGACTCATTGGAGTGCAACGCGCTGTCGTTGCCAGGATCTGGTGCCGACAGCGCAGCACCCTCCAATTATGTTTCTCTTATTTTTCGCGTCCTTTCGCATGTTTCGCGGGCCAAGTTCTTAATAAAATAATGAGCCTTTTTACCCGGGACTATGATTACGCACTGCCAGAGGCGTTGATTGCGCGTCGCCCGCTTGAGCGCCGGCAGGATTCGCGCATGATGGTTTTACATCGGGCCGAACGCCGGATCGAACACCGGAGTTTCTCGGATTTTCCGTCTTATTTGCGTGAGGCTGATCTGGTGGTGCTCAATGACACGAAGGTCATTCCGGCCCGCGTTTTTTCCGATGACGGCCGGATTGAGATGCTTTTCCTGGAGCAGGCGGCGGTGAATGTTTGGAAATGCATGGTCAAGCCGGGCCGCAAAATGAAGATGGGAGCTGTGATTTCTGCCGGAGGCGTTCCGGGGCGCGTGGTCGAAATTTTCGAAAGCGGCGAACGGCTTATCGCCTTTGATTCGGCGGTCGATCTTGAAAAGGCCGGGCATCTGCCGATCCCGCCGTATCTCGGACGGGAAAGCGACACGGAGGATACCGAGCGTTACCAGACGGTTTATGCTCAAACGCCGGGAGCCATTGCCGCGCCCACGGCAGGACTTCATTTTACACCGGAAATTCTGGGCGGGATTCCGCATGCGTTTGTTACGCTACATGTGGGAGCGGGCACGTTCAAGCCGGTCCAGGTCGAGGAAATTACCGGGCACCGGATGCACTCGGAGCGGTATGCGGTTTCCGGGTCGGCGGCGGGCGCCATTCATGCGGCGCGCCGCGTGGTGGCTGTCGGCACGACGACCGTGCGTGTTTTGGAATCGTGCATGAAACGTGACGGGAAAATTGTCGCCCAGGAAAATGCGACCGATATTTTCATTTATCCACCGTATGAGTTTCGCATCACCGGAGCGATGCTGACGAATTTTCATCTGCCCAAATCGACATTGCTAATGCTGGTGTCCGCGTTTGCCGGAAGGGAGTTTGTGATGGATGCGTATGCGGAGGCGATTCGGGAGGGTTACCGTTTTTACAGTTACGGCGATTGCATGCTGATCGTGTAGAGGCGGTCTGTTCTCAGTCGCCTGTCCAACCAAACGCGCGCAGCGCCACTCTTTATCTGTGAGCGTTTGGATTTTCCTCTCGTTCCCAAACTCTGTTTGGGAACGCCATTGTTTTCGCAACTCTGTTGCCTCCTCCCTGCTGCGCACCGCTCTGAAACAGAGTTTCATATCCAATGGCATTCCCAAACAGAGTTTGGGAACGAGAGGAAACACTATTGGCGGGGCGCCTGTGCTACCCGGCCTTGTTCAAGGCTGCCTTGAGCTGCGCGAACCGGTTTTTCGCCGTCTCTTCTGCGACGGGCGTGCTCAGGAGCTTTGCCAGGTCGATGAGTTCGATTTTGTCCTCGGGGAATTCCTTGATGAACGAACTCGGATGACACGGCATCACGCTGCCGAATTTGATGCGGTCGCGGCAGTGGGTGAGCGTCAGGGTTTTCATGGCGCGCGTGATTCCGACGTAGAGCAGGCGGCGCTCCTCGTCCACGCTTCCCTCGACCTTTGACCGGTCGTGCGGCAGCAGGCCTTCTTCGAGGCCGACCAGATAGACATGCGGAAACTCGAGTCCTTTGGCGGCATGAAGCGTAATGAGTGTCACTCCCTGTTTGTCGTCCTTGTCATCGTCCTCCTCCTGTTCCTGGTCGAGGTTTACTTCATCGAGAAAACCGCGGAGTCCCTTGTTTGAGCGCTGCTGATGCTGGGCCATCGCGGCAAGCATTTCGCGCACGTTGGTTTCGCGGGAGAGACCTTCGTCGGGTGTTTTGCAGGTGCGTTTGAGATCGGCAAGGTAGCCGGTTTCCTCGATCAATGCGGTAATAACGGCGGCATAATCCGCCAGCGGCGCAAGCAACCGGGTTTCGTAGGTGTCGAGCAATTCCGAGAAGGTTCGCACCGCTTCCTTCGTGCGCGTGGTGACATTTTCCAGAAACCCGGGCGATTGCAGCGCTTTGAAAAGGCTGGTGTGTGTTTTTGAGCTGAGCTCCAGGGCGCGTTCGGTGGTGAGATCGCTGATGCCGCGCGCCGGGGTGTTGATGATCCGCAGCAGGCTCACGTCGTCGTCGGGATTGATGAGGACGCTGGCGTAGGCGAGAAGATCCTTCACCTCGCGTCGGTCGTAGAAACTTTTTCCGCCGACGAGCCGATAGGGAATATGCAGGCGCCTCAGGTTGGCTTCGAGCAGCCGGGACTGCGCGTTCATCCGGTAAAGCACCGCGAAGCTTTCCCAGGGCGTGCCGTCCGCGAAATTGCGCCGTTGGATGTCGTCGCTCACAAACTCCGCCTCCACGCGGTCGTCGGCCATCTGGATGAGGCGGATTTTTTCCCCGATGTCGTGCTCGCTCCAGAGGTTTTTGGCGCGGCGTCGCGGATTGTTTTTAATGAGGTTGTTGGCGGTCCCGAGGATGGTGTTGGTGCTTCGGTAGTTCTGCTCGAGCTTGACGATGGTCGGGTTGGGAAAATGGTGTTCGAATTCCAGGATGTTCGACACCTGCGCACCGCGCCATCCGTAGATGCTCTGATCGTCGTCGCCGACCACGCAGACATTGCAGGTTTGATTTTCAGAGTCCGGATTTTTTGCCAGCAGGGTGATCAGTTCGAGCTGGAGGCCGTTGGTGTCCTGGAATTCATCGACCATGAGGTAATGGAACCGCTGCTGCCACTTGGCGCGGACCTCTGCATGCTCGTTGAGCAGCTTGACCGTGAGCAGGAGAAGATCGTCAAAATCAACGGCATTCAGCGTTTTCAGTTCCTGCTGGTAGCGGGCGAATACCGCGGAGAGCAGCGACTGGTCGTCCTCGGGTGCGGACCAGCCGTTGTTCTTGGCTTTGCTGATCAGGTTTTTTGCGAGGTTCGGGTCGAGCTTTTCGTCCTTCGCCGCCGTGCGTGTGATGATTTTTTTAATGAGCCCGAGCTGGTCGCCCTCGTCATAAATGCTGAAGTTGTGTTTGTAGCCCAGGCGGTCGATGTTCGCGCGCAGGATTCGCACGCAGAGTGCGTGGAAGGTGGACATCGTGACCAGCTTCGCCTCGGCGGGCTCGATCATTTTCGCGAGACGTTCGCGCATCTCGTTGGCGGCCTTGTTGGTGAAGGTGACCGCGAGAATTTGATCGGGTTTCACGCCCTGCGAAATGAGATAGGCGGCGCGGGCCGTGATGACGCGCGTTTTGCCGGTGCCCGCCCCGGCGAGGATGAGCAGCGGCCCCTCCGTGGAAGTCACCGCTCTGCGCTGTTCATCATTGAGATCAAAGAGTCGGAATCGGGCCATGCGGGGCGATAACCTGCATGTCGCGGAAGGCGATTTCCAGCGAAATTACGGGAAATATTTTGGTGGATCGCGCCATTCCATGCGCGATGCGTTCCCCTCGCGCTCCGCGCCACTTATGAAAATCAGGCTCGCTAGACTCGCGTTTGATTTCCCATCGCGCATGGAATGACGCGATCCACCTACTTCATGGTGTCGTCCAGAATCTTGTCACGTTTTTTTGCCGCTTCCTGGATTTGTTTGATGAGGGGGGAATGTTCCGGTCCGTCCTCCTGTTTCTGAGAAGCCGAATGGCCGGTTACTTTTTCGATCCCGGCCTGAATGGGTACCCTGTAGTAAATGCCCGCGGCAAAGACTCCCACAACGATCAGGACCAGAAATTTGCGAAACAACTTGTGCAATAATTCGCGCCGGCGTCGAATGCGATCTTCCTGCTCCCTCCGGGCGATCTCCTCGCTGCTAAACTGGCCCATGAGATTGGAGAATTTATCATTACTCATAGCTGGTAGTCTTATCATAAAAATTCCTACTCTCAAACGGAATTTTTACCTCGGGCGGATGATCGTCAACGTCCGACAGTGAACCGGCGGATGACTTCAGGATAGAGCTGGTGTTCGGCGATTTGGATCCGCGCGTGCAGGGATTCGGGCGTGTCTCCCGGGAGGATCGGCACTTCGCTTTGCGCGAGGATTTCCCCGGTATCCATTCCGGCATCGACGTAATGCACGGTGCAGCCGGCTGTTGTTTCACCCGCGGTGAGTGCCTGTTTCCAGGATTCGAGTCCTGGAAATTTCGGGAGCAGGGCGGGGTGGATGTTGATGATCCGGCGGGGGTAGGCTTCGAGCAACGGTTGTTTAACAAGACGCATGTATCCGGCAAGGACGACGAGATCGACCTGTGCGCCTTGAAGAAGTTTTACGACTTTCGCCTCTGTTTCCGGATCAAGACGGGAGCGGAGTGTTCCGGGCGCAATGAATTCGGCGCGGATCCCACGGTCGCGTGCGAAGCCGAGAATGCCGGCGGATTCGACATCGGAAAGGACAATCCGCACTTCGGCGTTGAGTTCGCCGCGGTCGATCGCCTCCTGGATGGCGCGGTAATTGGAGCCCTTGCCGGAGCCGAGTACGCCGAGAATCAACTTTTTCATCATCTGAACCTCAGGAAAACAGAAAAGGCAATTTTCGTCCGCTAAAAACGCCAAAGGGGTGAGGTTTATTTAGCGTTTTTTGGCGTCTTTGGCGGATCAAATTCCTGTTTTCAGACATCCTATTTTCCCGATCCCATTTTTGTTATGAGGCCGGTCGTGGAGCGTCCGGGAACCAGGGGAAGGATTTTGATTTCTGCGTTGATTTCCGTGAGAGCGTCCCGTTCCTCGGGGTTCAGGCTTTCCGGGGTATAATCGCCGCCCTTCGCGTAAATCTGCGGTTTCACGTCGCGCAGGATGTTGGTGACGCGCACCTCGGGAAAGATCGTGACATAATCAACGCAACCCAATGCGCAGAGGACTTCCGCGCGGTCATCCTGTCCGTTGAGGGGGCGGGTTGGACCTTTGAGAGCGCGAACCGATTCATCGCCGTTGAGCGCCACCAGGAGGGCATCGCCGAGTTGCCGCGCCTGCTGGAGATAGCGGACATGGCCCGCGTGGAGAATATCGAAGCAGCCGTTGGTAAAAACCAGGCGGCGGCCCTGTGCCCCGAGTTCATCGCGGATTTGCGCAAGTTCGGCGGCGGATTTAAGTTTGGTGAGCGACATTGGAAAAGGGTGATTAACAGAATCCGCCCGTTCGATAAAACGAAAAAGAACTTAGGCTTAAGTTTTAAGCTTTAAGTGTTAAGTTTTAAGCGAAGAGGCGGAGAGCGCTGCCTGGTATTACTTAAAACTTAACACTTAAAGCTTAAAACTGATTCGCGCCTTTCCGGGTATCAGACTTCAGTTACCGGTTGAACTCCGCCGCGCGCGACGCGATGATTTTTTCCACGAAACCGGTATTGTAATCACCGCGTTGGAAATCCGGGTTGCGCATGATCGCCTCCTGGAACGGGATGGTTGTTTTAATGCCGGTGATCATGTATTCGCCCAGCGCCCGGGTGAGGCGTCCGATGGCGTTGCTGCGGGTGCGTCCGATGGCGATCACTTTTCCGATCAGCGAGTCGTAGTGGGGTGGGATCGTATATCCGCAATAAGCGTGGGAATCGACCCGCACGCCGCGTCCGCCGGGTGCGTAGTAAAGGCCGATGCGTCCTGGGCTCGGCTGGAAATTGGCGAACGGATCCTCGGCGTTGATGCGGCACTGGATGGCATGGAAGCAGAGCTTCGCATTAAGCATGTGCGGCGAGAGCGGTTCACCCGCGGCGATGCGGATCTGCTCCTTCACTAGGTCGATGCCGTAAGCCTCCTCGGTAATGGTGTGCTCGACCTGGATGCGCGTATTCATTTCCATGAAATAGTAGTTGCCCCTGGCGTCCATCAAAAACTCAAGGGTGCCCGCTCCCTCGTAGTTGACGGCTTTGGCGAGTTTGACCGCGTCGGCGCCCATTTTTTTGCGGAGCGCCGCGGTCATCACTGGCGAGGGGCATTCCTCGACGATCTTCTGGTTGCGGCGCTGAATTGAGCAATCGCGCTCCCCGAGATGGATGGTCCGGCCATGGCTGTCAGCCATGATCTGGAATTCGATGTGCCGCGGATTGACGATCAGTTTTTCAATGTAAACCCCGGCGTTGCCGAACGCTTTCTCCGCCTCCATGCGCGCGCCGTGGAACCCCTGGACAAGGCTCACGTCGTTGTGGGCGGGGCGCATTCCCTTGCCGCCGCCGCCGGCGACCGCCTTGATCATCACCGGGTAGCCGATTTTTTTCGCCACCTTGAGCGCTTCCTGCTCCGTCTCGATAATGCCGTCGCTGCCGGGCGTAACCGGCACCCCGGCTTTGCGGGCGGTTTCGCGGGCGACGTTCTTATCGCCCATGGCGCGAATCGCGCTCGAGGAAGGGCCGATGAACCGGATGTTGCAACTCTTGCAAACGTCCACAAAATGGGCGTTCTCAGCCAGAAACCCGTATCCGGGATGAATGGCATCGACGTTGCCAATTTCGGCGGCGCTGATGATGCGGTCGATTTTCAAATAACTGTCCGCGCTTGAGGCGGGACCGATGCAAATCGCTTCGTCGGCGAGCTGGACATGCAAGGAGTCAATGTCGGCCTCGGAGTAAACTGCGAGGGTTTTGACCCCGAGTTCCTTGCAGGCGCGGATGACACGAAGGGCGATTTCGCCGCGATTGGCGATGAGAACTTTTTGGAACATTTTAAGTGGCGGCTCTCAACTATTTGACCTTGAACAGCGCCTGACCGAATTGCACCGGTTTGCCGCTTTCAACGAGGATTTCGGAAATCACGCCGCTGATTTCAGCTTTAATTTCGTTCATTACCTTCATCGCCTCGATGATGCAAACCACGGTCTCGGCAGTGATCTCCGTGCCGACTTCCACAAAAGGAGCGGATTCCGGCGAAGCTGAGGAGTAAAATGTGCCGACCATCGGCGAAACGATCTCTTTTTGGGCGTCTGCCGCAGGGGCTTCCCCTCCTGCAAAAGATGCGGATGCAGCGGGAATCACAGGGGCGGACAGAGTTGGCGCACTGGAAGGAGCCGCCGTAATCACAGGCTGAAAATCGGCTCCTTTCTTCAGCGTAATCTTAAAGCCCTCCCTCTCCATTTTAAAAACGGACAGGTCATTTTTTTTCATCAATGCGATGAGTTCCTTAATTTCTTTTAATTCCATTCCCGTTAGCTAAGCGCTGGTTTGGTGGCAGGTCAAGCAGGATGGTGGCCTGCGGCGAGGCGCCGCAGCCACCATCCTGCTTGACCCCGGAGAATTGAACAGGCGAGGATTGTGAAATGGCATTGGATCTTACCAATCGATTAAAGGCGCCCGCTTTATCCACCATTGTGCTGATTCTATGCAGCGCGGGATTGCTCGCCTGTTCCATTTATCGGGCGGCCACGTATTCCTTCACGCACGACGAGAGCCTGACCTTTGCCATCTTCACATGGGAACCGGCGTGGGGGACAACCACCAATCATCACCTGCTCAACACCTGGGCGGTTGAGTGCTGGTCGATCCTGTTCGGAAACTCCGAACTCGCCCTTCGCCTTCACACCCTTGTGGCGCATGGGATTTATCTGGCGGCGGGGCTGGCGATCCTGAAACGATTGCGTCATCCGGTGCTTCAGTTCTCAGGGTTCGTTCTGCTCAATCTCAACCCGTTCATGCTCGATTTTTTCTTCCTGGCGCGCGGCTACGGGATGGCGCTGGCATTTGAAATGGCGGGGCTCTATTTCCTGGTTTGTGCCTGGGAGAAAAGGGATGGACGCGGATTTAAAAAGGCCTTGATACTTTCCTCGGTGTGCGGGGCGCTGGCCGTGCTTTCCAACTACATTTTTTTGAATTTCGACTTGCCGCTGCTATTCGTGATCGGGGGGATGTTGTTATATAGGCGATCCGGAATTCGGCCCGATCGAACAAGCCTCGTTGCAGCCCTCGCGTTGATTGCAGCCAACGGAGTGTTTCTGGCTTTGATTCTACTGCGCTTGTTTCGCCTCCGGGGACACGGGGAATTTTGGTGGGGCGGTCGAACCGGATTTGTTGCGGACACCGTTTATACGTTTGTTGAGGCGCTGCTTTACGGAGTGGATTATCCCGGCCCGGTGGCAAGCTGGATCACTGGCATTCTGACAGGATTTTTTGGTGCAGCGGCTATTCTGGCTGTCGGCAGTTTTTTCGTGCGGAAAAAAGATCGGCTGTTTTGTTTGTTTTTCTTCCTGCTGGCCGGGGCGGTAGCGCTGCCGGTTCTCCAGCACCGGATATTTCACGTGCTTTATCCGGTCGAGCGCGCCGGACTTTATTTTATACCACTTTACATGCTGACGCTGCTCTTCGCTTTCGAGGCGGTTGCCCCGTCAGGTTCGCGTGGATGGCGGACTGTTCTCAGTCTGGCGGCTCCTGTAGTGGCCGCAGGCGTGATGCTCCTCCATTTTTGCATCAGTTTCAGCGTCACGACCTGTTATCTATGGACCTACGATGCGCATACAAGGGATGCGATTGAGGCAATTGCCGGAGATCGCGGCACGAAAGATCCCGTGGTGCTACTCAACGACTGGAAATTGGAGCCGTCTCTGAATTTTTACAGGGTAACACGTCATTACACCTGGCTGGCTCCGGTGACGCGCCGGCAGCAAGGGAAAGCTGATTATCTGTACCTGACGGCGAGCGAGGTAAAAAAAATTCCGGCCGGATCCTGCACAGTTCTTGGCGTGTATCCTGATTCGCAAACCGTGCTGCTCCGGAGCAACCTTTCAGCGCGGTTTTCCACCGGGAAATCGTTATCGTCGGGAGCCCATGAAAAATAATTGTAAAATTTTTCAAAAGTCTGCTTGCGCATTTTTTTAACTTCTAATAGCTTCTCCCTCCCGCGCGATGTGGTAGAACCGAATTCGTGCGCCAGAAAAATTAAACTTGCGTGAATTAGGAATTTTCCTATAGTTCGCGCTCCCCGCATCCAGTGGGTAAGGAGAATTGCCCGCTTGAGCGGGTTTTTCGTCCTTAAACGGGACGCAGGAAGACGAAAGTTTACGAACGATTTTGCGAGAGATTTTAAAAATAAAATTCAATGCCTACAATTAACCAGCTTGTCCGAAAAGGGCGGAAGAAAGTGACGGTGAAATCGAAATCACCGGCGCTTGTCAATTGTCCGCAGCGCCGCGGCGTATGCGTGCAGGTCATGACGCGCACTCCAAAGAAACCGAACTCTGCGCTGCGCAAGGTGGCAAAGGTCCGGTTGACCAACGGGCAGGAAGTCATCGCCTACATTCCCGGCGAAGGCCACAATTTGCAGGAGCACTCGATAGTGCTTGTTCGCGGCGGTCGTGTGAAGGATTTGCCTGGCGTTCGTTATCATATTGTACGCGGCACGCTTGACGCCCTCGGGGTGGATGGCCGCCGTCGCAGCCGTTCCAAGTACGGCGCGAAGAAACCGAAGGCAGGCGCTGAAGCCGCCGCCGCAGGCAAGAAAAAGAAATAGCCTAAAAGAAACAGCCCATGTCCAGACGTCGCAGAGTTATTAAGAACAAGGAAAGCATTGACGCGCGCTACGGCAGTTCCGTGGTGGCCCAGTTGATCAGCACCGTGATGCAGGGTGGAAAAAAATCCCTCGCGGAAAAGATTGTCTATAACGCGATTGAGAAGACCCGCGAAAATACAGACGTCGTGGATCCGCTCGAGACCTTGCACAAGGCGCTCGAGAACGTGAAACCCCGTCTGGAAACAAAATCACGCCGGGTTGGCGGCGCCACTTACCAGGTTCCGATGGAAGTTCCGCCCCGCCGTCAGGTCGCCCTGGCGATGCGCTGGATCGTCGGTTTTGCGCAGAAGCGCAAGAATGTATCAATGAAGGACGCGCTTGCGACCGAGCTCAAGGACGCCGCCGGCGGCCAGGGCAACGCGATTAAAAAGCGCGACGACACCCACAAGATGGCGCAAGCCAACCGGGCGTTCGCGCATTTCCGGTTCTAATTTATATGTCAGCATCTTTGGATAAGCCACCTGTGTCTACTAATCCCAATTCCCCTGATCGCGCGTTTCCGCTGGAGCGGACCCGCAACATTGGCATTGCGGCCCATATTGACGCCGGCAAGACGACGCTTACCGAGCGCATTCTTTTCTACACCGGTATGATCCATAAGATCGGTGAGGTGCATGAAGGCACTACGGTCACCGATTGGATGGAGCAGGAGCGCGAACGCGGTATTACCATTACTTCAGCGGCAACGACTTGCTCCTGGTTGCAGCGCCCGGAGGCGGGTGTTTACAAAATTTACGAAGGAATCAAACAGCGCGTTAATATTATCGACACCCCCGGGCACGTCGATTTCACCGCTGAAGTGGAGCGCTCGCTCCGCGTTCTTGACGGCGCCGTTGCTGTGTTTTGTGCGGTTGCCGGTGTGCAGCCCCAGTCCGAGACCGTCTGGCGCCAGGCCAACAAATACGGTGTGCCCCGCATCGCGTTCGTCAACAAGATGGATCGCACGGGAGCGAATTTCGAAAACGCTGTCAACGACATGCGCACGAAGCTCAAGGCGAATGCATGGCCGATTTTGATTCCGCTGGGCAAGGAAGATTATCTCAAGGGACAGTTGGACGTCGTCAACAAGAAGGCTGTCATTTACGCCGACGACGCCAGCATGGGTTCAGTCTATTCCGTCGAGGAAATTCCTGCTGAATGCAAGGAAATGGTGGACAAGGCCTACGACGATCTCGTGGAGCAGATTTCCAATATCGACGATGAAATCGCCGAGCTGGTTCTCGAAGAGAAGCCGGTGACACCGGAGCTTCTCAAGGCCGGCATCCGTCGCCAGACGATTGCCAACCGGTTCGTTCCGGTTGCAGGCGGTTCGGCCTTTAAAAACAAAGGGGTTCAGTATCTCGTGGACGCGGTGGTGGATTATCTGCCGAGCCCGCTCGACATCATTCCGGCCAAGGGCCAGGATCCTGACACAGCAGAGCCGATCTTCGCGCCCGCCGATGACAACGGTAATTTCTGCTCGCTGGCATTCAAACTCTGGAGCGATCCGTTTGTTGGAAAGCTTGTGTTCTTCCGCGTTTACTCCGGCAAACTGACCAAGGGTGATACGGTTTACAATCCGCGCACGAACAAGCGCGAGCGTATCAGTCGTCTGATCCAGATTCAGGCCGACAAGCGCCAGGACATTGATACCTGCTACGCGGGTGATATTGCAGCCATCGTCGGCATTAAGAATATTACCACCGGCGACACGCTCTGTGACGAGGATCATCCGGTTCTGCTGGAACCGCCGACTTTCCCGGATCCGGTTATTTCCATGGCTATCGAGCCGAAGACGAAGATCGACCAGGAAAAGATGGGCGTCGCCCTTCAGCGCTTGGCTGAAGAAGATCCGACTTTCCGCGTTTTCACCAACGAAGACACCGGTCAAACGATCATCGCCGGCATGGGCGAACTCCATTTGGAAATTATCCGCGATCGTATGATGCGCGAGTTCAAGGTGGATGCAAACGCGGGCAAACCGCAGATTGCCTACCGCGAAACAATCACGGCGGCAGCCACAGGCGAAGGCAAGCTGATCAAGCAGTCCGGCGGTCGCGGTCAGTACGGCCACGTTGTTGTCAATGTCCGCCCGTCCGAGCGCGGCAAAGGGCTGGTCATCGAGAACAAAATTGTCGGCGGCACAATTCCGAAGGAATATATTCCTGCCTGTAAGAAGGGGATTGAAGAGGCGGTTCTCAACGGCGTTGTCGGCGGATACCCGGTGATCGACGTCGAAGTGGACATCATCGACGGTTCCTATCACGACGTGGACTCCAATGAAATGGCGTTCAAACTCGCGGCAATTTTTGCAGTGAAAGACGGCTTTAAAAAAGCGAAGGCGATTTTGCTGGAACCGATCATGAAGGTCGAGAACAGCACTCCTGAAGAATATCAGGGCGACATCATGGGCGATCTTAACCGTCGCCGGGGTCGGATTAACAATATCGAGCACAAGCACGGCCTCAGCATCGTCAATGCCGACGTGCCGCTCGCAGAAATGTTCGGTTACTCGACAGCAATCCGCTCCCTTTCCAAGGGCCGGTCGAGCTACTCAATGGAGCCTTCACACTTCGAACAGGTCCCGGCGCAGGTGCTCTCGGCCGTGCTCGACCAGAAGGGAAAAGCTTAAACTTTAACCACGATTTATTATGACAAACGGCCAACGCATTCGCATTCGACTCAAAGCCTTTGACTTCCGCATGCTCGACCAGTCTTCCGCGGAAATCGTGGAGACTGCCCGGCGCACCGGGGCGAAAGTCGCGGGACCGATCCCGCTTCCGACCCGGATCGAAAAATTTACCGTAAACCGCTCGCCGCACGTCGACAAGAAGTCGATGGAGCAGTTTGAAATTCGCACGCACAAGCGTCTGCTCGACATCATCGAGCCGACCGCGAAGACGGTGGACGAACTGAAGAAATTGAACCTGCCGGCGGGCGTGGACATCACGATTAAGATTTAACGCGGATACCGACGACTTATGAGAATCGGACTTTTAGGAAAAAAAATAGGCATGACCCGGGTCTACGACGACAAGGGACGCGCGACGGCTGTAACTGTCATTGAAGCGGGCGGCAATGCGCGCCTTGCGCTCAAGACAGTCGAAAACGACGGCTACAGCGCAATCCAGGTCGGCTACGACACGCAAAAGGAATCACGGGTCAGCAAGGCTGAACTCGGGCATTTCAAGAAAAACGGCTCCGAACCCAAAAAATTGATTCGCGAGTTCCGGCTTGAGGATGGCGCGACTGTCGCAGAAGACGTCACTCTGGGAATCACGCTTTTCAAACCCGGCCAGTTGGTCGATGTCACTGGCCAGTCCAAGGGCAAAGGCTTTCAGGGCGTCATGAAAAAGCACAACATGGACGGCCAGCCGGCTTCCCACGGTTCCATGATGCATCGCCGCAACGGCGCCATCGGCAACCGCTCGACTCCCGGACGTGTCTGGAAAAACATGGGCATGCCCGGTCACATGGGCGATGAACGCATCACGGTTCAGAACCTCCGCGTCGTTCAGGTGCGCGAGGGCGATAATGTGATTCTGATTTCAGGCGCAATTCCCGGACCGAACGGCAGTTATGTCGAGGTTCGTCCCGCGATCAAGCATCCGGTTGGGAGCCTAGCCAAAGAACGCCATGGCCTGGCCTCCGTTGCCACGCAGGGCGCCAAGACCGCGGTAAAGAAAAAGTAACCCATGAGCGCAAAAGTTTTAACAGTTGAAGCAGCCAAACAGGCCAATCTCGAGTTGATCGAGAATGGACGCGGCACCCAGGCCGTTCACGATGTGGTCGTCGCCATGCGCGCCGCACGCCGGAGCGGAACCGCCAGCGTCAAAACAAAGGCAACCGTCAATCTTTCGGGCAGCAAACCCTGGAAACAAAAAGGAACGGGCCGCGCCCGCGCCGGTTACGCTTCGTCACCCGTTTGGGTGGGCGGCGGCGTGGTTTTCGGACCGCATCCCCGGGATTACTCCAAGAAAGTGTCGAAGTCAGTCAAGCGTTTCGCGCTCCGTAAAGCGCTCAGCGCCCGCATCATTGCCGGCGACGTTCTGGTGACCGAGACGTTCTCAGTCAAGGAACCGAAGACAAAGCAATTTGTAAAGCTGGTGCAGGACACCGCTTCAGAAGAAAAAGTGCTCGTGGTATCCGGTGTGTTTGATGAAACCACCTACAAAGCCGCCCGCAATGTCGGACCGGTACAGTTGGTGACCGCGAGCGAAGTCAATACCGAGCAGCTCCTGGCTTACAAGAAGATCATTGTAACCAGCGACGCGCTGCCGCAACTGGCGGAAAGGATTTCCAAGTAATGAAAGAGCCCTTTGACATTATTGAAACGGTGCGCCTTACCGAAAAGGGAGCGCTTCTGACCGAAAAATTCAACAAGTACGTTTTCCGCGTGTCCCCTGAGGCGAACAAGCTTCAGATCAAGGCCGCCATCGAAAAACTTTTTGGCAAGAAAGTGGTGGATGTAAACACCGCCAACTACGACGGCAAGAAGAAACGCCAGCGCACCGCAAACTATGGCCGCACGGCCCACTGGAAAAAGGCGATTGTGACGCTGCAGAAAGGCGAAAAAATAGATTTGGCTTAATCGTATGGCACTCAAGACTCACAGACCTCTCACCCCGGCGGCGCGTTTCAAGGCGCTTCCCGCCTTTGATGAGATAACAAAATCCAAACCCGAGAAATCGCTGCTTGAAACCAAGAAGCGGTCCGGCGGACGCAACAATCGCGGTCGTTTGACCATGCGCCACGTGGGCGGCGGTCACAAACAGAAGTACCGCGTCATCGACTTCAAGCGCCGCAAACGCGACATCGTGGCGGTGGTTATCGGAATCGAGTATGATCCGAACCGTTCCTCACGCATCGCCCTGATCGAATACACGGACGGCGAAAAGACCTACATCCTGGCTCCGATCGGGCTGGCGGTGGGCTCGAAAGTGGTTGCCGGTGACAATGTCGCTCCTGAAGTTGGGAACGCTCTTCCGCTCAAGGCGATTCCACTCGGCGCATCGATCCACAATGTGGAACTGACCCCGGGACGCGGCGGACAGATTGCCCGCAGCGCAGGACAACAGGTTATTTTAAACAACCGCGAAAGCGGCTACGCACTTGTGAAAATGCCCTCGGGCGAAATTCGCAAGATCAATGAAAACGCCTACGCCACGATTGGCCAGGTTGGCAATGTCGATCACATGAATGTGTCGAGTGGCAAGGCCGGACGCAGCCGCTGGAAGGGCATCCGCCCGACCGTCCGCGGCATGGTCATGAACCCGATTGATCACCCGATGGGTGGCGGACAGGGCAAGTCCAAGGGCGGTGGCGGACGCCATCACCCGATGAGTCCATGGGGCCAGCTCGCGAAGGGCTTCAAGACACGCCGCAAACACAAGCAAAGCAGCACGTTCATCGTCGAGCGCCGCAAATCCAAGAAAAAGCAATAGTTTATGGGTAGATCGCTAAAAAAAGGACCGTTCGTTGAACTGCATCTTCTCGAGAAAATCGACAAGATGGAAGCATCCGGCGTCAGAAAACCGATCAAGACCTGGTCGCGCCGTTCGACAATCACCCCGGACTTTGTGGGCCACACGTTTCTCGTCCACAATGGCAAGATTTTTAACTCCGTTTTTGTGACGGAAAACATGGTTGGACACAAGCTGGGCGAATTTTCGCCGACGCGCGTGTTCAAGAAACACGGTTCGCATACCGCTAAAGTAACCAAGTAATTTATGCGAGTTCCCGCGATAGCGGGTAGTCTGTGGTTAGCGCTGGCGGTAACGCTGGCGGCACAGGTTAACAGTTCTTTGTCAGATCAAAATATTGAATTCACGGAAGCGAAAGTGACGCTTCAAAGTGTGGCCGAGGAGAATGCCCGGCAGAAAGAGCAGATTGCACTGTTGCATCAGCAGGTCAAGTCGTTGACGGAAAGCCTGGCCATCGCAAATAGCGAGGCGGAGGTTTTCAAGCGAGAGACCGGCGAGTTGAAACTGCGCATGGAAGCTCTGGGGATCGACGCAGCGGGTTCCGGTAAGAACAAACTGGAGCAGCGCCTGTTGAAAGCCGTGAGCGACTTGAAGATCGTCCAGGACGACAAGGACAAGCTCGCCGATCAGTTGGTGCGGTTGTCCGAGTCAGTGGTGCGGTATTTAAAAACCGCGACCAGCACGGATCCGGACGCACGAATGGCCCTGGAGGCCGAAATGCGGGCGGTGAACGAAGCGCTCGGCATTCCGACCGGACAGGCCGTAGAGATGGAGCAGACCGAGGCGACCTTGACAGGCGCGATGGTGATCAGTGTGAAAGAAGAATTGGCACTGGTGATTGCAAACATCGGCACCAAGCAGGGAGTGAAAATCGGGATGCCGTTTAAAGTCATGCGAAACGGCAAACAGATCGGCCTGGTGAGAGTAGTGGATGTGCGCGATAAAATTTCGGGCACCGTGATTCAGGAAATAGATTCGGCGAAAAACAAAATTAAAGTGGGCGACCACCTTGAGGTGGACGCCCGACCGTAGAAAACAGATTTTATGCAGGTAACATCGATATACAAACATGCGCGCATCTCGGCGTTTAAAGCGAGAGAGGTGACGCGGGAGATTCAGGGGCTGCCGGTTTCGGCGGCTCTCGACATCCTCGCATTCAGCCCGAAAAAAGCGGCTGTGCTCATCGCCAAGACGTTAAAGAGCGCGGTAGCCAACGCTGAGAACAATAACGATCTACGCGCCGCCGTCCTCGTGGTCAAGGAAGCGACCATCGGAGAAGGCCCGACCCTCAAGAGGTTCCAGCCCAAGGCCCGCGGAAGCGCCGGCCCGATCCGCAAGCGCACCAGCCATGTCCGAATCATTCTCACCGACGAGATCGAAATCAAAACCCGCGCCTCTAAAAAGGCGGCGGCAAAGGGCAAAAAGCCTGCGGCCAAAAAATCAACGACTGTGAAGAAGGCGCCCGTTCAAGCGGCGGAAACCGAAACGCCGAAATCCGAGTAAACTAACATTATGGGTCAAAAAGTTAATCCTATTGGGTACCGTCTTGCGATCAATCACGACTGGCGTTCGCGCTGGTTCGCGTCCGCAAAGGAAATGCCCGAGTTCCTGCACTCGGATTTGAAGATTCGCGGTTACGTCAAAAAGAAGCTGCAACTCGCGGCCGTCTCAAAGATTGTGATTGAGCGCGCCTGGAACAGCATCCGTGTCACCATCCATACAGCCCGTCCCGGTATTGTCATTGGACGCAAAGGTTCCGAGATCGAGAAGATGACCGAGGAGATCGGCAAGATGGCCGGCGGCAAGTCGGTCAAGATTGACATCCAGGAAATCAAAACCCCGGAACTCGACGCGCAGTTGGTCGCGGAGAATGTCGCGCTGCAAATCGAACGCCGTATTTCCTTCCGCCGCGCCATGAAGAAAACGATTCAGTCCACCATGGATTTCGGAGCGCAAGGCATCAAGATCCGCTGCTCCGGCCGTCTGGGTGGCGCTGAAATTTCACGCGCTGAATGGTATCGCGAGGGAAAAATTCCTCTCCACACCCTGCGTCAGCCGATCGACTACGGTTTTGCGGAAGCCATGACGGTTTACGGCAAGATTGGAATCAAGTGCTGGATTTGCAAGAAGGACGAACCCGCTCCGGAAGCCCAGCAACCGCAGGGCGCCCCCCAGCACGCAACCGCATAACGAAGCACAGAATTTTTTAGGAGACCAAGGCCATGCCATTAATGCCCAAACGAGTGAAGTATCGCAAAACCCAGCGTGGAAGTCGCGCCGGGAATGCTTCACGCAACATCAAGATTGATTTCGGCGAATACGGATTGCAAACCCTCGAACGCGCCTGGATCACCAGCATCCAGATTGAAGCCGCCCGTGTTGCGCTCACCCGCAACATGAAGCGCAAGGGCAAGCTCTGGATCCGCATTTTCCCGGACAAATCCGTTACGGCCCGTCCGCCGGAAACCCGAATGGGTAAAGGCAAAGGCCAGCCCGAACATTGGGTTGCCACCGTGCGCCCCGGCAATATTTTATTTGAGTTGGACGGTGTGACGGAATCGGTCGCACGCGAGTCGCTGCGCCTGGCCGCCACCAAACTCCCGATCCGCACCAAATTCCTATCACGGCACCACGCCGTCGCTTAATCCGCGCATGAAAACCAAAGAAATCAGAGAACTAAGCAAGGACGAGCTCGTCACGCGCAAGCGGGATTTGCGGCAGGAAGTTTTCCATCTCCGTCTGCAACAGCAGAGCGGCCAGTTGGAGAAGCCAAGCCAGTTGCGCGTCATCCGCCGCGAGGTGGCCCGCATTGAAACCGTCCTCACCGAGAAAAACCGCAAGGCCAAACAGGATTCCAAATGAGCGAGACAGCCACACCCGAAAAACCCGCCCGTAATTTGCGCAAATCGCGCGTCGGACAAGTCGTATCCACCACGATGCAGAAAACCGCCGTCGTGGAGACCGTCACCCGCGTGCCGCATGCGAAATTCGGCAAGATCATCAAACAGGTGAAAAAGTTTTACGCCCACGACGAGGAGAACAAGGCGCAGGTCGGCGACACCGTCCGCATTGAGGAAACCCGTCCGTTGAGCAAGTTGAAGCGCTGGCGCCTGGTGGAAGTCATCAAGCACTAGCAACCTAAATCCAAAATTTCGTTATGGTTCAAATTCGATCCAGATTAGATGTAGCCGACAATACTGGCGCCCGCATGGCCAAGATGATCGGCGTAATCGGCAAGGCGACCCGCAGCGCCTCCGTGGGTGATGTCATCACCGCCCACGTCCGCGAAGCCTCCTCCACCGGCACCGTAAAAAAAGGCGACGTGGTCCGGGCGGTCATTGTCCGCACCCGGCAGCCGATTCGCAGGGACGACGGCTCCTACCTTCGCTTTGACAACAACGCCATTGTGATCATCGACAAGGATCTCAATCCGCGCGGCACCCGTATTTTCGGGCCTGTGGCGCGCGAGTTGCGCGACAAAAACTTCATGAAAATCGTGTCCCTTGCTCCGGAGGTGCTATGAACCGCCCAAACTTTCCCGTTAAAAAAGGCGATACCGTCGTTGTGGTGACCGGCAATCAGAAAGGCGCTACTGGAAAAGTCCTCCAGGTGCTCCCGAAGAAAAGCCAGGTCCTCATCGAAGGGGTTCGCATTATTAAAAAGCACCAGCGCAAGTCGCAGGACAATCCGCAGGGCCGGATCGTGGAGCGCGAAGGTCCCATCCACATCTCAAACGTCAAAATCGCCGAAACAGTCGAGAAGCCGAAGAAGGCCACCAAGGCGAAAAAAAAGAAAGCGGCGTAACCATTCAAGAATATGGCAGTTGAACTTTACAAAGAATACAAGGATCGCGTGATTCCCGCGCTGCAGAAGCAGTACGGATACAAGAACGTGCATCAGGTGCCCCACGTCGAAAAAGTGGTGGTGAATTGCTGCGTAGCCTCCCAATCGGACGTCAAGCAGGCGCTTGAGGATGCGAAGCAGGAGATTGCGCTCATCACCGGGCAGCGGCCCTCTGAGACCCGCGCCAAGAAGGCGATTTCAAATTTCAAACTGCGCAAAGAGCAGCCGATCGGCGCCAAGGTGACCCTTCGCGGAGCTCGCATGTATGAGTTTCTGGAGCGCCTGATCAAAGCCGGTCTGCCGAGAATTCGCGACTTTCGCGGAGTTTCGCCCCGCGCCTTTGACGGCAACGGGAACTATACGCTCGGCGTCACCGACCAGACCATTTTCCCCGAGGTTGAACTCGACAAGATCAAGCGCAACATCGGATTCGATGTGACTATCGTCACGAGCGCAAAGACCAATCCGGAAGCGAAGGCGCTGCTGATGGAACTCGGAATGCCTTTCAGCGACAAGGCCAAGAAACCCGCCGTCAAGGCCGCCTAATTTATTATGAGCACTTTAACTGATCCCATCGCCGACTTTTTGACCCGCCTCCGCAATACGAGCCGCACCCAGAAGACGGAATTTCTGATGCCTTATTCCAAGATCAAAGCTGAAATTGCCGGCATTTTGAAACGGGAAGGCTACATCGCGAATTACGAAGTCGACACCGCTGGCAAGTTTCCGCAGATCAAGATCACCACGAAGGTGGTCAACCGCAGCCCGGCCATCACCGGCCTCAAGCGCGTGAGCAAGCCCGGATTGCGCCGCTACGTCGGCGCCCAGGAAGTGCCCCGCGTTCTCGGCGGAATGGGCATCGCCATTTTATCCACCCCGCGCGGCCTGGTCACCGGCAGCGAAGCGAAGAAACAAAACGTCGGCGGCGAACTGCTCGCCTTCGTCTGGTAACCGGAGAATACAATGTCACGAATCGGTAAAAAATTAATCGAGCTTCCCGACAAGGTGAAGCTGAACATTTCCGGCGAAGGCCAGGTGAATGTCGAGGGGCCGAAAGGCAAGCTCGCATGGACCCTGCCTGCGCAGATCAAGGCCCGTCTCGATGGGAAAAACGTTCTTGTGGAGCGCGGCTCCGAAGCCCGCCAGGTCCGGGCGCTGCACGGTCTTTCCCGCGCGCTGATCGCCAACATGGTCGCGGGGGTTTCCACCGGCTTTGTGAAGGATTTGGAAATTCAGGGCGTCGGTTTCAAGGCGGCGGTCCAGGGCAAAATCCTGAATCTCAACCTCGGATTCTCGCACCCGATTCTTTTCGATATTCCTGAGGGAATCAAAGTCACCGTTACCGACAACACGAAGATCAAGATCGAAGGCATCGACAAACACCTCGTCGGGCAGGTTGCCGCGGACATCCGCGCTTACTACCCGCCGGAACCTTACAAAGGCAAGGGCGTGCGTTATGCCGGCGAACAGATCGTCCGGAAGGAAGGCAAGACAGTCCAGTAATTTTAAGACGAAGATTTATGGCCAAGAAGCTAGACGCAACCACACTTCGCCACCGGCGCATTCGGAAGACCGTGCAAGGCACGACCGAACGTCCCCGCCTGGCGGTTCATTTTTCGGGCAGCAACATTTACGCCCAGGTCATCGACGACACGATCGGCAAGACGCTCGTTTCCGCCAATACGACGGAAAAGACGTTCAAAGCCGAGAAATCGACGCGAGCCAATACCACCACGGCAGTGAAAATCGGCAAACTGGTCGCCGAACGCGCCATCGTGAAAAATATCGGGAAAGTCGTGTTCGATCGCGGCGGATTCCTCTACCACGGCAAAGTCAAGGCGCTCGCCGACGCCGCCCGCGAAGGCGGATTGCAGTTTTAATAAGCTTACGGAGCTAACATTATGGCAGAACCTCGAAATCGTAGTAGAAGAGATAACCGCGACAGCGACAAGCAGGACAACTCCGGCATAACCGAAAAGGTTGTGTTCATCAACCGATGCGCCAAAGTCGTCAAAGGCGGACGCCGTTTCAGCTTCAGCGCCCTGATCGTTGCGGGAGATCGCAGCGGCACCGTGGGCTGTGGATTCGGCAAGGCCAACGAAGTCTCCGAAGCCATTCGCAAGGCGTCGGAATCAGCCAAGAAGGCGATGCGCAAAGTTTCCGTCCGTGAAAACACCATCCCGCACGAGGTGATCGGTGAATTCGGCGGCGGACGCGTGCTCCTCAAGCCCGCTTCACCGGGAACCGGCGTCATTGCAGGCGGCGGCGTTCGCGCCGTGGTCGAGGCAGCCGGAATCAAGGACGTGCTCGCCAAATCGCTCGGATCAAGCAATCACGCCAATGTCGTGAAAGCCACCATCGCCGCGCTCAGCCAACTGCGCTTGCGCGAAGAAATCTTCAAAATCCGCGGGAAAGAAATCCGCCAGAAAATTGCCCAGGAAGCTTAAGCCATGAATCTCCATACCTTAAAACCACGGCCCGGCGCCAAGCACCGTGTCAAGCGACTCGGACAGGGCGAAAGTTCCGGACACGGCAAAACCAGCGGCAAAGGCCACAAAGGCCAGAAAGCCCGCTCCGGCGGCAGTATCCGCCTCGGATTCGAAGGCGGCCAGATGCCGCTCATCCGCCGTCTGCCCAAGCGCGGATTCAACAACGCGCGGTTCAAGACGAAATACGCGGTCGTCAATCTTTCCGATCTTAATCGCTTCGACGACGGAGCGTCGGTGGACGAGCAATCGCTCCGCGCGGCCGGACTGGTTCGCGGCACAATCGACGGGGTTAAAATCCTCGGAAATGGCGAGCTGACCAAAAAGGTTTCCATCGTTGCAGACAAGGTGAGTGCATCCGCCCGGGAAAAAATCGAAAAAGCCGGAGGAAGCGTCGTCAGCAAGGAATAAATCGCAAAGCTCGCATCCCCGCGAGTTTTGTCTGGTTTTTCATCGTCCAGCGTTAGACATTCGTCAACTCCATGATTTCCGCCTTTACCAACACCTTTAAAATTCCGGAACTCCGGAACCGCGTTCTCTTTACCCTGTTCATGCTGGTCATCGTGCGCGTCGGCGCAGCGATCACCTGTCCGGGGGTCAACGCGTTGGTGTTGCGCGAGTGGTTTTTAAATGAGGTGAACACCCAGACCGGCGGCGGTGTGGCGGCTCTCTTCAATTTGTTCAGCGGCGGCGCCCTTGAAAACTGCGCCATTTTCTCGCTGGGCGTGATGCCTTACATCAGCGCGTCGATCATGTTGCAGTTGCTGACCGCGGTGATTCCGCAGCTTGGCAAGCTTGCGAAGGAAGACGGCGGACGCCAGAAGATCATGCAATACACCCGGTATGCCACAATTGGATTGTGCGTGTTGCAGGGCGGGTTGCTTGCGAAATCCTTTGAGTTTCCGAAAAACAACCCGTTTTTGGGCGGGATTGAACAGACCATTTCACGGCTCGGAATTCCGCTGGTTTCAAACCAGGGGTTTGGCTTTGAAGTTATGACAGTGATTACCCTCACTGCCGGTGCAATGTTTTTGATGTGGATCGGCGATCAGATCACCGACCGTGGAATCGGCAACGGAATGTCGCTGATTATCACCATCGGCATCGTTGCCCGCCTGCCCGCAGCATTGATTCAGGCGTGGAAAACTTTTGTGCCAGCCAACGGTCTCAGCAGCCAGGTGAATCCTATGGTGCTGGTGTTGATGATCGCGTTTTTATTCTTCGTCATCGCGGCGGTGATTTGTGTCACGGAGGCGCAACGAAGGATCAGTGTGCAGTACGCCAAGCGGATTGTGGGCCGGAAGGTTTATGGCGGACAGACGCAGTACATGCCGCTCAAGGTGAATTATGCAGGTGTAATGCCGATCATTTTCGCCCAGGCATTGCTCGTGTTTCCGACGACCATCGTTTCCATGGCTTTCAAGACGAATGACACCGCCCAAAAAATTGCGGCGGCGCTCAATCAGGGGCCGTGGCATTACGCTTTCTATGGCGGCATGATTTTCTTCTTCAGCTATTTCTGGGTGGCGACACAATTTCAACCCGCGCAGATCGCCGATGATTTGAAAAAATACGGCGGCTATATTCCGGGGGTGCGCCCAGGCAAACCGACGGCTGATTTCCTTGATTTTACCATGACGCGCCTGACGTTCGCCGGCGCAATCTTCCTCACGATCATCGCGATTCTTCCGCAGATGCTTTCCCATCAGCTCAATGTTCCCTATATCACCGCGCAATTTTTCGGCGGCACAAGTCTGCTGATCGTGGTCGGCGTTGTCCTGGACACCATGCGCCAGGTTGAAACCCACCTCATCCAGCGGCATTATGACGGATTCCTGCGCAAAGGCCGGTTACGCGGTCGCTTTGACGGGGGCGCTCGCGCTGGCGGCGAGGCCGTGCAACAGGGAGCCCTGATGTGGGCCTACGTTGCGATTGCACTTTTGATTGTCAGCGGCGTCACGATTTTCATCGCGCAGCATATTCGGTAGTGAACCCGGCGCGCCTTGTTAGCCCGGCCGATTCAGGCCGGGTGTTCGGAATCGCTGCGACAGGAGCAGGAGACTGGCTATTCCCGCTTTTCCTACAGTTTTAGAAAAATGATTCCGATCAAGAACGCGAAAGAAATCGAGAAGATGCGCGTCGCCTGCCGCACGGCCAGCGAAGTGCTGGATCGCGTTTCAGGTATTCTTCGCCCCGGAATAACCACCGGGGAAGTGGATCAGGCGGCGGCGGATTTCATGGCGAAGGCCGGAGCGAAAAGCGCTTTTTTGGGCTATCGCGGATTTCCGGGGCACATTTGCATTTCACTGAATGAAGAAGTGGTGCATGGGATTGCTGGTACCCGCCGGATTCAATACGGCGACATAGTAAAACTTGATATCGGCGTGATTGTCGATGGCTGGGTGGGAGACACCGCCACGACCGTGCCGGTGGGTGTGATCGATGAAAAAGTACAGCGGCTGTTGACGGTAACCGAGGGGGCGCTTCAAAAAGCGATCCCTTTTGCCACGGACGGCCGGCGATTGGGCGATCTTTGTTCCACGATTGAAGACGAAGTTGTTTCAAACGGATATAGTGTGGTCCGCGAATTTGTCGGACATGGAGTCGGCCGCAAGCTGCATGAAGAACCGCAAGTGCCGAACTTCGGACGCAAAGGGAGCGGGCCAAAATTAAAGGCCGGCATGGTTCTGGCGATTGAGCCGATGGTGAACATGGGCGGAAGCGCCGTGAAAATTTTGCCTGACGGCTGGACGGTGATTACGCAGGATCGGAAACCGTCCGCCCATTTTGAGCATTCTGTCCTGATTACGAAAGAAGAACCCGAAATTTTAACATGGCGAGAAAAGACGCTATCGAAGTAGAAGGAAAGGTGGTCGAACTGCTGCCGAACACGATGTTTCGCGTGGAGTTGCCGAACGGACACCGTATTTTGGCACATATTTCAGGAAAAATGCGCCTTCACTTCATTCGCATCTTGCCAGGTGACAAAGTTTTGATAGAAATGTCACCTTATGACTTGTCAAAAGGCCGAATAACCTTTAGACAAAAGTAACCATTTTGAATCGCACTGGAAAAGGGCGGTCCTTTCCCAGGGCGATTTTTTGTCCTCTGAAGAATTTTTAAACCATGAAAGTTAGAGCATCAGTAAAAAGACTTTGCGAAGCCTGCAAGATCGTGAAGCGGAAAAATGTCGTGCGTGTGATTTGCAAGAATCCGCGCCATAAACAGCGTCAGGGCTGATTGGATTTTGGATTTTGGATTTCCGATTTTGGATTTTCAGAGTCCGCGAGACAAGCCAATCCGAAATCAAAAATCAAAAATCAAAAATAAAATATGCCACGATTACTAGGAGTAGAAATTCCCGGCGACAAACGCATTGAAGCGTCATTGTCCTATATTTACGGGATTGGTCCGAGCACGGCCAAAAAGATTCTCGAGCAGGCGAATATCGATCCGAACGCCCGGGCGAAAAGCCTGTCGCCCGAGCAACTCAACCAGATTATTCAGGCCATCACCGCCAGCAAGCTGCCGATTGAAGGCGATCTTCGCCGCGAAGTGCAGGCCAACTTGAAGCGGCTTCAGGCCATTAACTGTTATCGTGGCATCCGTCATCGTCGCGGTCTGCCTGTTCGCGGACAGCGCACCTCAACCAATGCTCGCACACGCAAGGGACCGCGCAAAACGGTGGGCGTCGTCAGGGCAAAGGATGCAAAGGCCGGAAAGTAAGCGCCAAAACATAAAAATTTAAACCTATGTCAGAAGAAAAGAAACCCAAGGCCGCAAAGGCTCCGAAAACAGAGGCCGCTGAAGTAACGGCAGAAACCCAGGCTCCTGTGGCAACCGCAGAAGTTGCCGCCCCTGCCGCAGCGACCGAGGCAGCACCGAAAGCTCCCAAGGCACCGAAGGCAAAGGCAAAGAAAGAAGCTGCGGCGGCTCCGGTCGTTGAGGCGCCAAAGGAAAATTTCTCGCTCGATCCCAACGCGATTGAGCCGGTCAAGATCATCAAGGCCAAGGGCAGCAAGAATGTTCACAACGGCATTGCCAATATTCTTGCCACTTTCAACAATACCATCGTTACCATCACCGATCTCAACGGAAGCGTGATCGGATGGTCGAGCGCCGGAAAAGTCGGCTTCAAGGGTTCCCGTAAAAGCACCGCCTACGCGGCGCAGATGGTGGCTCAGGATGCCTGCCGCCAGGCGATGGGCCACGGCCTCAAAGAGGTCGAGGTTCGCGTCAAGGGACCGGGTGCCGGCCGCGAGTCCGCAGTCCGCGCACTTCAGGCCATCGGGCTTGATATTACCATCATCCGGGACGTAACGCCGGTGCCGCACAACGGCTGCCGCCCGCCCAAACAGCGTCGCGTTTGATCCCTCTCAAATCTCAACTTTCAACTCTTTACTAATCCCATGGCACGCTATACAGGTCCCAAAACAAAAATCAGCCGCCGCTTCGGAGTTCCGATTTTCGGCCCTTCCAAAGCTTTGGAACGCAAGAACTACGGCCCCGGCATGCACGGTCCGAAGGGATCGCGCCGCAAACAGTCCGATTACGCGGTCGCTCTTGCTGAAAAGCAGAAATTGCGCTATCAATACGGGCTGCTCGAACGCCAGTTCCGCCGTTATTTCAAGACCGCATTGACACGCCGCGGCATTACCGGCGAAATCCTTCTTCAACTGCTGGAAACGCGCCTGGACAACGTGGTGTTCCGTCTCGGTTTTGCAAATTCCCGCAGTGCAGCCCGCCAGATGGTTTCGCACGGGCACGTCGCAGTGAACGGCCGCAAGGTTGACGTCTCCTCCTTCAATGTTAAGGCTGGCGATGTCGTCACGGTCAAGGACAAGCCGGGTTCCCGGCGTCTCGCAGCCAAATATGTGGAGCTCACGCAGATCGCTCCGGTGCCGGAATGGCTGTCCGTTGACAAGGAGAATTACTCGGGAACGGTTTCCAGAATTCCGACCCGCGATGAAATCGCGCCGATCGTCAATGAACAGTTGATCGTCGAGTTGTATTCCCGGTAATCCGAGAGATTATTTCAGAAATTTTAAGCGGCGGCCAATTTTGGCCGCCGTTTTTTTTGGTGGATCGATTGCCAATGCCATGTGAAGTTTTCAGATTTCAGGGTTCAGTTTTCAGGGAAACCAGGGAGCGTCGTATTCTGAAAACTGAACCCTGAACCCTGAAAACTTTACAGGTTTGCCCGTACACGTGGCATCAGGCGTGTGAAATACTGCCGCCATCCACAGCCGTCCAGAAGGTGGGCTAGGAAGTCTTTTTCGATTTCAGCTCAGAAATCAACTGCCGTTCGGCTTCCAGCCAGTCCTGGGTCGAATCCCCTGGAATTCCCAACCGGATGCGTTTTTCCGAGATGTAGTAAGCCCGTTGTGCGACCTCGCCGCTCGATAGGGCGGGAGCGGAGTTTTTCTTCGAGACCGCTGCCTTTTTAGCCGGCTTTGAGACGGGCTTTGGTCTGACGGCGGCGGGTACCTTTGTTTTCTTTACTGCCGGTGGCTTTTTGGTTTTGGCTGATTCTGTCTTCTTTGCTGATCCTGCTTTATTTCCCATAATATCTCCTAAATTCCTATCTCTGCCGCTGGGTGGGCCGGCTTGACAAGCGTGAAGTGGGATTAAGAATAGGAAATTATCATTCGTGGAGTAAATAACGAAATTAAGCCATTTTCTCGAAGAGGTTGGATTTTTCAATAGAGCGGCATAAGCTCGTTGCTGTGATAAATCCGACAAATACCCGTACCCGAGTGAAAATTTGCGGGATTACGAACCAGCAGGATGCTGAGATGGCGATCGAACTGGGGGCAGATGCCCTTGGATTCAACGTGTGGCCGGGATCCAAGCGATTCATCGATCTAAAAAAGGAATCCGCGTGGATACGGGATCTTCCTCCATTTGTGACGAAAGTGGCAGTCATGGTTAATCTGCCTGTGACGGAGGCGGAAGGGGTGTTTGCGTTGCCTTTTATCGATATGGTTCAGTTTCATGGCAACGAGGATGAGGCATTTTGCGCCCATTTTGCGAAGACCGGCCTGCCATTTATCAAGGCGATCCCATTGCGGGATGCCTCTTCGCTTGAAAATATCAGCCGATTTTGCACCCGGAATATTTTACTGGATGCGTATGTCGCCGGCGCCTTTGGAGGCACAGGCCGGCTGATCGATCTCGAACTGGCCCGCGACTTCGTGGCAAAGCACCCGAATTTTTACGTCACACTTTCCGGCGGGCTCAACGCCAACAACGTGAAGGAAGCCATTCGCCGGGTGCGGCCCCATGCCGTGGATGTTGCCAGCGGGGTCGAACAAGTGCCGGGAAGGAAGGGGCGCGCACTTTTGACTGCATTTGTTCAGGCGGCGAAAACAGACAATTGACGTGTATTTTAGCTTTGATTTACAAAGCAAAGACTGGTATTGATCTTTCCCAAGAAAAACTGCAGAAGCACTAATGGGTTGGCCTGCTTCCTGCTAAAACCAATTATTCAAAAGCTACGGCAAAATACTTATGGTCAAATTTCTCCTTTCCTCACTCGCATTCTGCGCTATTTCTCTAGTAAGCGCCGTTGGGCAGCAACCAGCGACATCGCCGGCCACACCCGCCGCAACGCCTGAGGTTCCCGCTCCGATCGAGCCGCCAACACAACCCGCCCAGGCTCCGCAAATATCCCCTGCCATTCCTCCGGCCACGACCCCGGCGGACGCTTCTGTTTCGGGAAGTGGAGCGATTCCGCTTACCTCGGTCATCACAAGCACGAACCCGTCCGGGCGCGCTGTGAATGAATTCCAGGGGGACGATGTCGCCCAGGTTCTCCGCCTGCTGGCCCGTCAGTCAAAAATTAACATCGTCGTTAGCGACAAGGTGGCTAACGACCCGAACATGAAGATTACGATGCGCCTGGAAGACAAGACGCCTCTTGAGGCGATCAAGGTGATCGCCACGGCAAAGGGATTGACTGTGGATGAAAACGAAGGGGTTTATTACGTGAAAACCAAGGAGGAAAAAGAATCCGAGCCTACGGAAAGCGCTTACTTCACCTTGAGTTATGCATCTGCGGACAAGGTGGTTCCACTTCTCGCCGGGCAGCTTGCGAGCCATGCCGCCCCTCAGTTTGACCAAAGAACCAACACAATTTTCTACCGCGAAACAAAATCCAATTTGAAAGCCATCAAGGCATTCCTCGACACCATCGACAAGCCGACCCAGCAGGTGATGATCGAAGCCCGCCTGGTCGAGGTGAATGCGAGCCCCACACAGAGCTATGGATTTAACTGGGGCGGAGTAGTAGGAAGCGCTGGCAGCCCGAAGATTTTCAAATACGGGGGAGCCACGGCAGCCGCTCAACAAACTGTAGTCACCACCAACCCTGTCACGGGGATTACCAGTGCAACCCAGGTTCCTCCCCAGAATACGGTTTCTCAGAGCAATGGCCAGGCTGTCTTGAATGACTTCATCTTCAATCCGAACCCCAGCACACTTTTGCAAAATCTCACCCCGTTTGCCGGGCAGTTGGCTATTCTTTCCGCCCCGCAAATGTCCATCACGATGCGTATGTTGAATGAAGACGCCGATGCGGAATTCCTTGCAAATCCAAGAATTGTAACCGCCAACAACATGGTGGCGAACATTAAGATCACCCGAAATCAGCCGGTGCCGATGCTCGATTTCAACTCCCAAACCGCAACGGCGGTATTCAGTGGATTTCAGGACAAGGTTTATGGCAGCACGCTGCAAGTTACGCCAATTATCAATAAGGACAGCTTCATCACCATGAATGTGAAGCCCGAAATCAGCAACAAGGTGGGCGATCAGACGTTCAATTTTCAGGGCGCAAACGTCTCGAGCCCGATCATCGACACGCGCACGCTTGAATCCAATGTGCTGATCAAAAGCGGGGACACCCTGGCAATCGGAGGGTTGCTTCAGGATGAAACCGGCAAGCAGGCAACCAAGGTTCCCGTGGCGGGCGACATTCCGATTATAGGATACTTGTTCCAGGAACATTTAAATGCCCGGACAAAAAGGAATCTGCTTGTATTCGTGACCCCGACGATCATCCACCAGGGCTATGGCACCGGCTTGGAAGATCAGGCCATGGGATTGCACGATGGCAACAAGGAGGAATTTGCCGATCCGAACGGCTGGCGCAACAACGCCAAGGGCTCCATTCGATTGGTACCCACGTCCCATGCACAAACGGTCTCGCAGTATCCGCCTCCGGGCTATCCCAAACCGGGCACCCCTCTCCACAAAGTCTACAAGAACGACCCTGCGGATAGCGACCAATAGGTCTCTGCCGGGTCGGTAAAAAAGCGGGGTCAATTATCCCCCTAATCTTAATCCTAATCTTCAAGTCCGTTTGGGCTCTGGATTAGGTTTAAGATAATGATTAAGATTAGGGGGGATCTCTTCCAAATCCGTGGTCTGTCCGGCTGTTTTGACTCCACTATTAATTACCCCTGTTCTTCGCCAGACCTGAGATGCGGGTTTGATTTTTAAACGGAATCTGTCACATTGAAGAACTTTTATCTCCAATGAAGCCATTTAGATTTTTTCGGTTCGCCTATATTCTCGCTCTGCTATTGCCGCTGGCACGCTATGCGGGAGCGGAGCCTGATCCTGGTCAGATCAGCATCTCTGTGGGTCGGCTGCTGGAGCAGGGGCATTACACGAAACACAAGCTGGACGACGAACTCTCTCATCAGTTTCTAAAAAACTATCTTGAGGCATTGGACTACAATCATCTATTTTTTACCCAGGGCGACGTAGATAAATTCACTTCAAAATATGCTTCTGAGCTTGATGACGATATTCTTCTTGGAAATCCAAACCCGGCTTTTGAAATTTATAATATTTTTCAAAAGCGGGTCGAAGACCGGGTGGCAAAAATCAAGGGGTTGCTGAAGCAGGACTTTCACTTTACAGGCAACCGGAGTATTGAACTCAATCGCCAGAAATCTCCCTGGCCCAAAGATGAGACAGAAGCAGATCAACTTTGGCATGACCGGGTGGAGGGTGAGTATTTACAGGAAAAACTTGCCGAGCATCCCATCGATCCCCCGGTCAAGGTTCTGACGCGTCGCTACGACCAATTGCTGCGCAACTTGCACGAGCAAACCCGTGAGGATATTCTCAAGACGTTCCTGACGACACTGGCTCTCACCTACGATCCCCACTCCGAATACCTCAGCAAATCGGATCTTGAAAATTTCAGCATTAATATGCGCCTCTCCTTGGTTGGCATCGGCGCGGTGCTCCGTTCGGAGGATGGTTACGCAAAGATCATGGATCTTCTTCCCGGCGGCCCGGCGCAGACAGGCGGACACCTGAAGGTTGGAGATCGCATCACTGCGGTTGCGCAGGGTGACAAGGAGTTTGTGGATGCAGTGGGGATGAAGCTCGACAAGGTGGTTGAAATGATCCGCGGGAAAAAAGGTACCACCGTGAAATTGCAGATCATTCCGTCCCATGCCACCGATCCGTCGGCCCGGAAAATCATAGAGATTGTGCGCGATGAAGTGAAATTGAAGGATGCCGAGGCCAAGGCTGAGATCATTGAAAGCACCAACGCGGGAGTCACCCAGCGGCTCGGGTGGATTACCTTGCCGTCCTTCTATGCCGAAATGGATCGCAGCGGTGCGCCTGATGCAAAAAGCACTTCCAAGGATGTATCGAAATTGCTGACCCGGTTAAAGCAGGAAAACGTCGGCGGCATCGTGATCGACTTGCGCCGCAACGGGGGAGGGTCGCTTGATGAGGCCATCAAGTTGACGGGCTTGTTTATTCCCGACGGCCACGGACCGAAACCGGTCGTCCAGGAAAAGGATGCCAACGGCACCACCCGCGCTTCAAAGGCACTGGACGAAACCTGCGCTTACGAAGGTCCCCTTTTGATTCTCACAAACCGGCTCAGCGCATCTGCCAGTGAAATTTTTGCCGCCGCCCTTCAGGATTACGGACGGGCTGTAATCGTTGGGGATCAAAATACCTTCGGGAAGGGCACTGTGCAAACGATGATCGAAATCGGTCGCTACATTCCATTTTTGGGCAGCGATTCCACGGATGCGGGTGCCTTGAAGCTGACCATTCAAAAATTTTACCGCATCGCAGGGGGTTCAACCCAGCATCGCGGCGTGGCCTCGGACATCCGGCTGCCTTCTCTCTATGATCATCCGGACATTGGTGAGAGCGCTTTGAAAAATCCGATGCCCTACGACGAAGTCAACCCCGTGCCTTTCGAAAAAATCACCGACCATCCGCTTTACATCAAGGAACTCAAGACTCGCAGCGCCGCCCGTGTGGCTTCCGACCCGGAATTCCGCTATGTCATGGACGACCTGAGCCTTCTCAAAAAGAAGATTGCCGACAACAAAATCTCGCTTAACGAAAAAGTGCGACGCGCGGAACTTTCCGAGGCAAAATTACTTAAGGAAAAGCGGACAGCCGCGCGCGAAAAACAAAAGCATTCAGAGCAGACGGTTTATCTAATCACCTTGGACAACGCCGAAAAACCTGAACTGGAGCTGGCCAAGAATGACAAAAAGGACGCAGCCAAGGATGCGCCCAAGGACGTGGGCAAGGACGCTGCAGCGGATGACGACGACGAGGAGGAAGCCGGAGGGAAAGCCAACGTAAAAGCCGTTGACCCGATTCGCGTGGAAGCGTTGCATATTCTTTCCGATCTCATCGAGCTTTCGCGCGCGCCCAAAACGGCCAGCGTGGCAAAGTAAATCAAAGTAATTTCAGAGCCGCTGCCACCGCGCTCTGGATTGGATGCGCGCCGTCGCCGCCGAGACGCGAGTCCACAGCCTCGAGCCGGCGAATCAAATCCAGCACTTCGCGCCGTTCATACGGCCCGCCCGCCTTGCGGCAGTAATGAGTCCGGCAACCGAACGGACGGCTTTCGTAAATGAGGCACCGCCCGTTTTTTGGATCGAGCATCGGACACGAGTCATCCGACGGTTCCGGAATTTGCCTGCGTCCCGTCGCACGGAAAGCCCTGACGGCGAGCTTCGCCTCGCCCAGGGTTAAATGCGGGGTGCGTCCTGTCAGCTTGAACTGACAACATTCCGTTAACAGAGTGCAATTACGTTCCACCGGCCGGGCGGCCAGTTCCGAGTAAACGGAACGCACTTCGTCCATTGCGGTGGAATCGGCGGTCTTTTCCGGGTGTTTTTTCATGGCAATAGACGGGAAAACTATTTAAGCACGGGGATCACGGAGGACACGGGGAAAGGAATCGTCAACCAAAATGGATAAAATTGCACCCTGGTAAACATTCTTTTTTGCCAGTTTTTCTTCGTGTCCTCCGTGATCTTCGTGGTTTGATATCATTTATACAAATTGACCAGCTGCATGGCCGGAGGCCCACGCCCATTGAAAATTAAAACCGCCCAGCCAGCCGGTCACATCGACGACTTCGCCAATAAAATACAGCCCGGGAATGCCTCTTGATTCCATGGTTTTCGAAGAGAGTTCCCGCGTGTCAACTCCTCCCATCGTGACTTCGGCCTTGGTGAAACCCTCGGTGCCGCGGATGGGCAGGCGCCAGTGATTCAGCATGGCCCCAATCTCGCGGAGCTGTCGCGATTTGCAACGGTTTACCGCGCTGACCGGCGCGTTCATCCCGCACCAGACCTCTGCGAACCGGCGGGGCAGACACCGGCTAAGCAACGAAGCGAGATCGATCGGTTCCGCATGATGTTCGAGCAGCCATGCTGCTGCATCCCGCCCCGGCAGGAGATCGATTTCAACCGAATCCTCTCCGCCGCTTAAGCAGGAGGAAATTTGCAGAATGGCGGGCCCGCTCAGACCGCGATGGGTGAAAAGAATGTTCTCGCTGAAGCTTCGCCCCGCGTGCCGGACCGTGGAGGGAAGCGAAAGACCGCTCAGCTGTCCGTAATGTTCCAGGGCCTCCTTCGACAGGGTCAAGGGAACCAGGCCGGGGCGGATTTCGGTGAGGTTCAGATTGAACTGCCTTGCAATCCGATGTCCAAGGTCGCTGGCTCCCAGCTTCGGAAACGAAAGTCCTCCCGTGGCAACCACCAGCGAGTCGCATGAAAAATCACCCAGGCTTGTCTCAATTTGAAAATCAACGCCTTTCCGCACGCTTTGCACCCTGCAATTCAGCCGGATCTGGACCTGTGCCTCCCTGGATTCTTCAAGGAGAAGATTGACGACCCGATCCGCTGTGTCATCGCAAAAAAGCTGGCCGAGCTTTTTTTCATGATACGGGACATGATGCTTCTCGATTAACCCGATGAAATCACGGGGCCTGTATCGGGCCAGCGCGGATTTGCAAAACTCCCGTTGCTCCGAGAAATAATTTTCCGAGGTGGCATGGAGATTGGTAAAATTGCAGCGGCCACCGCCCGAGATCGCGATTTTTCGACCGAGTTTCGGCGCATGGTCGAGCACCATCACGGAGCGTCCGCGCCAGCCGGCTTCAATGGCGCACATTAGCCCTGCGGCTCCGCCTCCTATCACGATCACGTCGGATTTTTTCGTCACCGCAGTGTTGTAGGGCACTGCTGGAAAAAAGTCGATGGCCGTAAGGATTCAAAATCTTGTCCGCCAAATACGCCAAAAGACGCTAAAGTAAAGCAGTGGGAAATGTAAAACCCTGTTGTGCTCCCGCTGTTAACACACTGGATTCTTTCCACACCTTCCCATTTTGCCCACCCTCTGATTTTGGCGGCATTTGGCGTTTTTGGCGGATCCAAAATCTGAATTATTGCGGTTTTGGGGTGAGTTGCGAGATCAGCTCCACCCTTGCCAGAGGGAGCCGACCGAGCGTCTGAGCCAGTGCGTCTGCGGGGGCGGAGCTGGCATCCCAAACTCCGGTCAGCCTGGCGAGTTCGGATTCGAAATGGAGCAGGGCTCGCCGGGTGGGGGGGGTCGTGTTCAAATAGGCCAGGGCGCGCAGGAGCAGATCGTAAAGTTCCGGCACCGCATGGTCGGGTTCGGTTGCCAGATCGATCAATTCCACAAAGTAAGACGCCAGTTGCACCCGGCGGTAATCCTTTCTGATACCCTCATGGGGTTCGCGTAAAACCACTTCCCGCAGAATATGCAGCTCGCTTTTTCTGCTTCTCACCCATTGGATGTCCGCCATGAAGAAAAGATCAAGTTTGCCGGAAAATGCGCTTTTTGAGCGACGCGCCCCCCTGGCAACCGTTTTGATTTTTCCATGTATTTCCGTGCACCAAGTAATGATGAGGCTGGTGTCGGAAAGCCGGGTCTTGCGGAGCAGAATGGCAGCCGTGGTTTCCATGGACAATGAGGCGTCCGCCTTCCTTAACAGCGTGACGGAAGAGTTGCAAGGTTCTGGTTTGCCACCCTTTCAAAGGGCTGTTACTACTATGCTTGTTCAGGTTACAATCTAATCCAACTTATGAAATCCAAGGGTTCACACGCCACAGTCCGAAGGCGAATCAAGCATGCGATTTATATCGCCACCGCCATCGTGGTTGCTGCCCTGACGTTTTATTTGAATCTCAGGCGGGAGAACACTCTGCTGAGAATTGAAGAGGGGCGGGCGCTGGTCCAGGAAACATTTGATGCGGATTCGCGATTCAGGAATATCACAACCGGCATTGACAAGGAACGGATGCTTTCAGTGATCACTGGCAGTGTGGCAAACCAGGAGGATCTCAGGGAATTAAACAGAAAAATTTCAGCGCTGCCCCCTTTTTACGGCACTTACGCCTGGGAGATTGATGTGGAAATCAAGGCGCCGCGTACTCCTTGACCCCCAAAATATAAAAGCCGTCAGGGAACTACGACAGAGAAAGTCAAGCTACCGTTGCTGCATTCCTGCCCTGGCGGGATTCGCAAGCTTTCAATTCATAGCCCCTGACGGGACCGGCAGTATTGCCTAAAAAAGCGGCAACTCAATTATTTTATTTAAACCACTTGCATTTATCTGAAATCACAGGGTAAAAGAAGAAGGCTTTGCATAAAAGCCGTTGAAATGAATTACGCTTTAAGCGATACTCCCAGTTATACAAAAATCTATGTCTAAAATCCTCCTAGCAATTTCAGTGGTCCTCATTGCCATTTCCGCCCTTTTTGGCTTTATGACGATGGCGAAAAAAGCCTCCCTCCGACAAGAGGCGCTCGCAGCGGACACCGCCATGAAGGCCGCACAGAATGATTTGACCAAGGCGCAGGCGGAAGCCAAGGCGATAAAGGCACAGATTGGGTCGTCTGCGGATGAAATCAAAAACGCCAAAGCTGAGGCTGCTGCGGCCCAGGGGACGGCTCAATCAGAAAAAGCCAAGGCGACGGCTCTTCAAGAGGAAAATCAAAAGTTGAAAGATCAAGTTGCTCAAGCGGCTGCGGCTCCCACGCCGGCAGCGACACCGGTTCCCGAGGACGACACCAAGGTGAAAGCCCTGGAATCCCAGGTTGCCGAATTGCAGCAGGTCAACCAGACGATGACGACCAAAGTGACCGAGGCTGAAGGCAAGGCGAAATCCATGGAGGGCGAGCTCGCTCACTACAAGGGTCAGGCTCGCGCGAAAGGCCTTGAAGGTCAGGTGCTCGCAGTGAATGGCGCTTACAACTTTGTGGTGCTCAGTCTCGGCGACCGGCAGGGCGTTGTGATGAATTCGGAGATGCTTATCTTCCGCGGCGATCGCCTGATGGCCAAAGTTAAAGTCACTTCCGTTGAACCTTCCACCTCCATCGCCGACATTATTCC
>Ga0364919_10087_pt1 | contig 48067 bp, 42 predicted proteins | sample SorcelJu500001C7_2_FD_206953 | JGI IMG/M metagenome (GOLD analysis project Ga0364919, IMG submission 206953) | Enriched cells from Trout Bog Lake Hypolimnion, Wisconsin, USA - BchlTB.June20.5000.01.C7 | ecosystem: Environmental > Aquatic > Freshwater > Lake > Hypolimnion/Profundal zone | place... | reverse complement strand
ATTTTTCCGCCCGGTATCCCCCGCCCGGCTGAACAAAATCCGCCCCCCGGGTTTCATCCGGAACCGCCGGGTCCGCCGCCGCCCCCCGAATTCCATCCGAAACCGCCGGGCTCGCCGCCGCAACCCGAATTCCCCCGGCCGCGCAGACCGGGGCCGATGAACGGGCCTGACTGGTTTTTCCGATTCAGGCTGCCGCTGAATTTGCCGGTGCTTTTTGTCGTCATCGCGGCGGCGCACGCGCTTTATTTTTACAAACGCGGACAGGAACGCGAGCGGCAGGCGCTGGAGCTGACGGCCGGTCTTGCGCAGGCGAGGCTTGACGCATTGAAGATGCAGATCCAGCCCCATTTTTTATTCAACGCGCTGAATAGCATTGCGGCCCTTGTCCACAAGGATCCAGGCGTGGCGGACGAAATGATCGGCGCGCTCAGCGAATTTCTCCGCTGCACACTGGCCGGCTCCGCGCGCCAGGAGGTGACGCTGCTTGAGGAACTGGAATTTGTCCGGCGCTATCTGGCCATCGAACTGGTGCGGTTTGGCGACCGACTCACCTGCGAACAGGAGGTGCCCCCGGAAACATTCGGAGCGCTGGTGCCGATGTTGATTCTTCAGCCGTTGGTGGAAAATGCGGTGCGCCATGGGCTCAGTGCCGTTTCCGGTCCGGCCCGGTTGAAAATCAGCGCCCGATGTGAGCAGGGAACGCTGCATCTTGTGGTTGCCGACAACGGTCCCGGTCCCGGCCTCGAAGCGGGCGAGGGGATCGGTCTTGCAAATACGCGCGCCCGGTTGAGGGAATTGCACGGCGACAAGGCGCAGGTTGAACTCCGCACGGAGGGCGGTTGCGCGGTTGAGATTTCACTTCCTTTTCGAGTCCCATGAAACTTCGTGTGATGTTGATCGATGATGAGCCGCTCGGACGCGACCGGCTTCGCGGCCTGCTTGCCGCCGAGCCGGAGATCGAAATCATCGGCGAATGCGGCGATGGCCCTTCAGCCGTTGCAGCGGTGCGCAAGCTCAAGCCGGACGTGCTGTTTCTCGACATCCAGATGCCGGGCATGGATGGATTTGATGTATTGCAGGCGCTGGGAACAAAAAGATTGCCGGCGGTGGTGTTCGTCACCGCATACGACGAACATGCGCTCCGGGCTTTCGATGCCCGCGCGCTGGATTACCTACTCAAACCCGCTTCACGCGCGCGCCTCCGCCAGGCGCTTGAGCGTGTCCGCGCTCAGCTCGCCTCCACGCACGGAGGAAATGCCGATGCCGCCCTTCGTGACCTGCTGGCAAGCCGTCCGCGCCGAATCGCGGTTCGCAGCGGGGAGCGAATTCTTTACGTTATGGTCGGGGAAATCGACTGGATTGAGGCGGCTGGAAATTATGTCGTGCTCCACGCCGGAACGCAGAACCATATCATCCGCGAAACCCTCGGAGCACTCGAAGAGGAACTTCCTCCCGACGTCTTTCTGCGGTTGAGCCGCTCTGTCATTGTGAACCTGACGCGGGTGAGGGAAATTCAGGCGGTTGCGCCCGGCGAGCATGTGGCGATCCTGCACACCGGCCAGCGACTGTCGATCACCCGCAGTCTGCGCGAAGTTGAGGAGCGGCTCCGGTTCGCGTAGAAGCGGCAGCGTCGGTCTGTGGCTTTCGACCGAAAGATTATACCCTTTGCACGGTCAAATGGGTAAATTGATACAAGTTTTCAGGGTTCAGTTTTCAGAAGATGACGCCACTGTCTTTCCTGAAAACTGAACGCTGCTGCAACGGATGCAGAGCAACGGCTATGCTTTTAGTTTAACTGCTCCAGCGCCTCAGAACGACTCGCAATTCATGCGGACAATCCGATCCAGCATTTCTTCTGCGATACGGGTTTGTTTTTCGGACGAACCGACATAGGGCAGATAGATCAGTAATTCTTCATTGACCTGTGCCTGCGGAGCCTGCCAGAGCCTCGCGATCCGGTTCACACGGCTCATGGCCTCCAAATCAGCGCTGAGAAAGGACGGCTTGCCGCCCGCGCCGAGGCTCCGGAAAGCGACTTCCTGGACGCCATCCTTTTGGAACTGGTATTTCATGCCGGGCACCGGGATGCCACGGAACTTGATCATCACCGGAGCGGGGGATTTTTCAACCTCCCAGCCAATCAGGGGCATGCAGATTTGCGGGGTGTGAAAAAAAGCGAAGCTCGGCATGCTGTTGCCGTTTTTCCAATAAAAGTGCAGAATGCTTGCCTGTTGCCCCACCTGGTTTGTAAGTCGTAAGCCTTGCATTTCAGTAAAGCCGAGAGAGGCCTTTTCACTGGGGGTGGCTTCAATATTTTCGACCTTCCAGTCCGCAGGGAGTGGTCCGGAATTCAAACTCCAGAGCGGGGTGGCGGGCGCCCTTAGGATTTCCGGATTCAGGCTGGAGAACCAGAGCCAGGTAACTATCGGGATACTGAGGAAGCAGGCAGAAACAAAGTAACCGTCTATTCCAGTCAAAGACGTTTCTTTTTGGAAATTAGTGTTTCCCGAAGGGGCGGAGGGGAACCGGGACGGGGATTCCAATCGGCCAGCGAGCAGCAGAATGCAGGCAAAGGAAAAAAAGCTGGCCGTGTATCCGACCATATCGTGGTGTTGGATCATGGCGTTTTCCCCATGGGTATGCACCGTCCAGACCAGGAACATGACGCGTCCGAAATTGGCGAGCAGGGCGATCAGCCATCCGCCAAGAAGCAACCCCAGGCGGCGCATCCATCCCAGACGATAAAATTCGCCGAGCAAGAGCGAGACAAAGAAGGCCGCCTGCAGGGACTGGACTCCGCTGCAGGCTGTGTCCAAGCCGACGATTCCGTTGCTCAATTCAATGATGTTATTTCGTTGAAGCGCCGCGACACCGAATCCGTTCATTGTGTCCGCAGTCACTCCGACCAGGTGTTTTAAAAGGTTTTGTGTGACCAGCAATTCGAGGGGGACAGGCCAGGGGATGGCCAGCCAGGCGAATGCCAACGGGAACCAAAGTCGTCTGATCAGGGCCAGTCCGCCGCATCGGTAGAGCCAGCAGATAGTCACCAGCGAAGCTGAGAATACCATGGTTGCGCCCGTCATCCGCCAGATCGGATCCTGGCGTCGCAACAGTTCTGCGAGCAGAAAAACAAGCCAGGCGATCCCAAGGGCCAGGTTGATTTTCCAGCCTGACGGCATTGCGGAAAATTCTCCGCGCCAGTTTCTACGGAGCAGGAAAAGGAAAAAGAAGGGAACGGCAAACCCGTAACGGTATTGTTCATTCACCAGCCATTCAACCGAGAGATGGCGCCAGGTCCAGAACCAGAGGCAGGTGATCGCGGCGAGCCAGGCGATCCCGTTGCCGCGCATCCGTTGCGCCGGGTTCATGGATGCGTAGCCTTTTTGGCCAGGGCTTTCTCTTCAGGCAGCAGATCCTTGCTTTGAAGCGCGATATCCAAAAATGGCCGGGCCCGGTCGCGGTCTCCGTTTGCAGCCAGCAGGAGGCCCTGGTATAAAGCGATGTCCGGCTGACGGAGTCTCTCTTCAGGAAAGGGTTCCATCACTTTCAAAGCCTCGCCCGTTTTCTTTTGACGACAAAGTGAAAAGGCATAGGTCGAAGCAAACCAGATGTTCTCCGGTTGTTTCTTATAATTTTCAGCGGCAATTTGATCGGCTTGCGCCGAATTCTTTTTAAGCAGCAGGGACATCGACGCAAAGTTATTTGCCGCCACCGTGTTGTGGGGTTCCAATTCAAAAACACGTTCGACCACAAGATAGAGTTGTTCCGTGTTTTTCGTGTCAGAATAAAACCGGTAAAGCGATTTGAGCGCGGCGCGTTGACCCGAATTATGCCCTGCAATGAGCCACCAGACTTGTTCCGCCTCGGTTTTCCAACCCCATCCGTCAACCATGTTCGCCAGCATGTAGCACGTTCTGACCGTTCCCTGTGTTGCATTAACCGCCCGTTCCCATTTGTTTTGAAAATCCGCGCTCAGGTTGGATTCCCTGGCGCACCTCGCAAGCAGGGCGAAGCGGATAAAATCAAGGCCCTGCCAGTCGCTGTTCGTAATCAGGGTACCCAGGTCATTCCATCGTCCGAGACTGGCCAGAGTTTCAGCAAGCCCCATTTGAACCAGAATCTGTTTCTGATCCTCTGCCGGCATGGTTTTCACCCAGGCCAGAGCTTCTGTTTTCATGTTGCGTGTATCCATCCAGCGGATCAGTTGGTTGGTCAGATCCGGCTTTCCCTCCGTGGCTCTTTGCAATGACTTGAGTCGTATGGCAAACGAAGGATGCGCGCTTTCCCTGAGGGAATCGAGGAAAAGAAGCTGATCCTGAAAGCTGCAAGCCGGATCGATGATTAACTCACCGGCGATCTGGTGGGCTTCCTCAAAGGCGCCCCTTCTTCTGGCATCGCTCGAGAGAGCCCGCAGGGCTTCGAGATGGTATTTTGGATTTTGCCGGAGGTGCTCCAGGGTCTCATGGGCTTGCGCGACCAACTCGGCATGGCTGGATTGCAGGCGCACGCTTGCAAGATCGAGTTGGAGTCTTTCGTTTTTGGGCTGTAGTTGGAGAGCCTTTTGAAAATGTTTCTCCGATGCCTCAATCTGCCCCATCGTCAGGCAGTACGCTGCCATGATCTGATAATAGGCCGCGGTGTTGCGGTCGGCTTCACGGATTTGCCCGAGGGCTTCCTCGGCGACGCCCATTTCCTTAAAATGCATGGCTGCCGTCACCAGAGGAACAATGGATTCCAAGCTGTTTTTTTCCAACTGAACCACGCGCGACCACCAAATAATGGACTCTGAAGACTCGGAAAGGTCGGCAATTTGTGCCATCAAACGGCAGGATTGCGAGTCAGCCGGGCTGATTTGCAATGCCTGTTGGGTGGTAAGCCAGGCGCTGCGCAAATCCCCGTTTTGCATGAAGCCGTTAGCCTTGGAAACCAAGTTGGCATGGTTCCATCGACGGTATTGAACACGGGCAAGATAAACGCCTGCGCTCAGAACCAGCAGAGCCAGCAGGATCCACCCATATTTTGGAAGCTTACTGATCCAGCTTCGCTTCCTTTTCCTGACGATTTCGATGAACAAAGGATTTAGGCCTGCGCTATGGCGAACCTGCGCGACCCCAGAACAAATCCGACAGCAGCGAGGGCTGCGATCCATGTTCCCGCTTCCGGAGCAGCCGGCGGGTCCTGCTGCTGAGTTGAATTGCCAATAATGCTCGACATGCCTATGAGCGAGATAACACCGGGCTTGCTTTCCGTTTGAGCATTCGTATCCGTATAGGTGAATGTAACCTGACTGATGGATTGGGCCCCGAAGTCCAAGAGCGCATTTCCGGCGGCAGCCGTGTTGGTGTTCGATGCATTCCCGGTGAGGGTTAAGTTTGCGAGGCCATTGTTTGTGACGGCGTAAGTGGCACCTCCGGGAGGCGTTACTGTGGGGTTAACCGCAATTCCTCCCCCGCTCAAAGTCGCTTGAATGTTCGTAATGCTATCCGTCGTCTTCTCGAAGGCGCTCTTTGTCTGATCGATGTCATACAGACTGAACGCAACATTCTGGACCGGTCCCAAACCGGTAAAATCAACGGTCACGGTAAAACTCGGAGAAGCATCATGGGTGGCTGTGTTGCCATTGGTGAGCTGCAGCGTGTTGGGAGGCGTTGCAACGCCTCCTGTGGCAGGCCCCGTGTCTACGCTCGCGACTGAAGAGGCCGTATTGGTCGGCGCAGGGGTGACGGTAACCGTAATATTGTTGTATTGCCAGACATTCGCAGAAGGATTGGTGGCCAGATCCCAGTCAAACAACGCGGCCTTCGCGGATGTGAGAGCCAAACAGAAGGCTATAATGTATGCTAATAGTATTTTTTTCACGGTGTAATTGTAATTAATATACAACGGTCGAGTAATTAATTTTTATTCATAATACGTTTCATCTCTTTTTGTCAATCAATATAATCAGGATTTTTATAATAGTTAAGAGTCCACTAATTGTCTCACAATTAAGTATTAAGAATAGATTTGGCGGTTCGTTTTGCAGATAAAGATGGATCCGCCTGCCGCGATCACCACGGGATCTTTCGTAAAAACCCGCATCAAGGAATAACGGAACCCCACGAAGATCAGCCCCACGGTGACCATATAGGCGGCGATGACGGCGTAAGCGAGAAAGGCTCGACGGCGCGCCCGCTCGTGGCGTGACTGGCCAATGGCTTGCCCCACCATGGCCGTGAGGACGGCGCCGACTCCGAGAGCCGGCATGAACAGCAAATGAATATAGCGCACGACGATCGTGTTGGCCGCGAGCTGGGGCGTGCCAAAGAAACCAATCATCCAAGTAATAAATACGCCCCAAGTCAGGAGATCGAACAGCGGCATGCCGCCCGCCGGTGTTCCAATCACGAACAACTGGCGAAGAGCGGCGGGATTCAATTTCCAGTTCCAGGTGTCATAACGCCGACGCATTTCTCGGCCCCAGAAAAAGATCATTAGAAATGCCGCCTGCCCCCAACTGGCCAGGGCGGTCCCGAGAGCGGCGCCGCCCACGCCCATTTTCGGCAAGCCCCAATGTCCGTAGATGAGAAGCCAGGCAAGAAGCACATTCAGCGCAGTTGCCAGCACGCTTGCAGAGACGAGGATCCAAGGGCGCATCAGGCCTGTGAAGAAATTCGAGAGTGCCAGAACGAGCAGGGAAGGCATCGCCGTGAACAGGCTCCAGCGGAAGTATTCGACTTCGAGCAATTGCACTCCGTGTTCGTGGCCGAGAAGCCGGAAATAGGCAGGCGCCCAATACCACTGCGGGAGAAGCACCAATCCGAATACGATGGCGAAAAGAATGCCTTGCATGGTGAACCTGCCGCACTCCTGCGGACGCCCGGCCCCGGTGTATTGAGCCACCATCGTATTGATGACACTCAGCAATCCATGTCCGAAAATTACCGGTGCAAGGAAGATGATGAACGCGGGAAAGATGGCAGCCAGGGCTTCCTGGCCCAGCGGAGCAAGGAGAAGTGCATCCACAAATTGCATCCCGGTAATCGCCAGGTTGATAACAACCAGCGGCCATGCGGTTCGGAGCATGTCACGCAGGTCCGAGCGATCTGCAATCCGTCGCTCCGGCCTATAATCGGGAGGGACGGCATCCTGGAACGGTTCATCGGCTGGAATCGGCATCGGGAAAGAAAAAGGAAACGATCCTGCAGTTTGGCAACTTCGCCTTCGAAAAACCAACCGAAACTAACCTTGAATTATTCTCCACGCCCATGCGGAGAAATTTGCCGTATTCTCAAACAACTCCCGGCCGAACCCGAGGCAGGTGACATGGGGTGATGCGAGGACCAGCATCACGGTCAGCACGATCAGGTTCACAAAATAAATCACCACCAGCGAGAACAGGGTGCCGTGATAGGTCAAGTCGCTCTGTCCCTTCGGAATCATCCAGAGGGTGAAGCTGATGTGAAACGCCCACGTTACGCCGAGCAGCGCAAAAAAAAGCCGGTGATAAGGCGACAGATCCCAGAAGATCGCGGTAAACCCGTAAAGGATCACAAGCAGGATGCTATAGATCGGGTAAAAATACGGGGCGAGCGCAATCCAGAAATTGTGTTTGTCGGTGATGATGTGTCCGCCGTCGGTTCCCACCTTGAAGTCCGAGACCCGTCCGCCCATGAACCAGACCCAGACGGCATGTGTCAGCTCATGGCCGAACACGTAAATCAACAACGGGCGAGGCAGCCCGAAGAATGCAATCGTCCAAAGCACCGCGCCGAGTCCGAAGAACCAGAACTCCTCCGTTGCCCAAAAACCGTGCGCGATGGTTTCGCGGGAGAGGCAGGTAAAAAAAGTCTGGGTCCAGATGCCGGCGGGCACCAGCAGAAACAGACCGATGAGGGTGTTAATCCACCAGACCGGAATGCGGAAGTCGGGAATCGAAAAAGCCGAAGGCCGAAGAGCCGGAGCCGAACTCGAAACGTTGAATCGCGAGGAACGGGGCTTTCGTTTGTTCGCCATTCGCGCCCCTTTTATTGTCAGCTAAGGCTAGGCCCGGCCCATGTAGTTTCCGGTGCGGGTGTCGATTTTAATCAACTCGCCTTCCTTGATGAAGAGCGGGACATTGATCACCTTGCCGGTTTCAAGTTTGGCGGGCTTCTGGACATTGTTCGCGCTGTCGCCGCGGACGCCCTCGGCCGATTCAATGACCTTGATGTTGACGGACGACGGCATCTCGATCTGCGCCGGTTTGCCTTCGATGCTGAGCACCTCGACCTTCAAATTTTCAACCAGATAATCCTTCTGGTCGGCGAGCAATGTGTCGTCGAGCGTGATTGTTTCGTAGGATTCCGGATCCATGAAATGGTATCCCTGATGATCCTTGTAGCTGAACTCCAGCGTCTGGCGGTTGACATCGACCGTCTCCACCTTGTCCGTTGAGCCGAAGCGGACATCGGCCGATTTGCCGGTGGCAATGTAGCGGATGATCGCCTGCACAAAGGCGCGCAGGTTGCCGGGAGTGCGGTGTTGGACTTCGAGGACGATGGCCGGGTTGCCGTTGTAACGGATGGCCATGCCTTTGCGGAGAGAGCTAGCTAATGCGGACATAAATTCTTGCTTGGGTAAAAAATTGAACCGTCAGTATAGCCAGCGATTTCTGCAAGAGTCAATCGGCTTTGAAAATTCTCAGATTCTCTTCCAGCAATTCGTCCAGAACTGCGCTCATCTGCGCCGGATCCTCGATGGCGGCCAGGGTGCCTGTATTTTTTAAAATGCCAAGACTGCTCCCGGTCAGGAGCTTTTGAAATTGGGTGGCCGTGTCCAACGGCGGCAGGGCGGGCTGTTCGCTCCATAAAAATGACACCGGCTGGCTGATTGTTTTGATCCGGGATTCAAGATCAAAATTGAACCGGCCGGAGAAGAGGTTGAAAATCGCGTGCTCAGCTCCGTACTGCTGGGCGCAGGTGGAGAAAACATCCACCGTCTCATCGGTCAGCCGTGCCGGATCGCAGAAGCAGGACTGTGCCAGCGCCAGTCGCATCGCGGTTTTGGTGGACTGATAATTGCGATAGGCAAACTGGTTTAACAGCGGGATGCGGCTTAGAAGCCGGGTGCCGCTCGAAAGCGGTTGACGTCCGAAATCATTCTGTCCCGTCGGCATGAACAGGATCAGTCGCGAAACCAGCTCGGGATGCTGGCTGGCGAGATAGGCGCAGAATCCGGCGCCCAGTCCGCTTCCGACCAGCACCGGCATTTGTTCCCAGCAGGTGGCGCGAATAAATTCCGCCAGGACGCGCACACAATCCGAGGCGCCGAGTTTTGCATCGGGCCGGGCGGACTCGCCAAAACCGATCATATCCAACGCCAGCACATGGAAGCGCCCGGCGAAATCGGGATAGACTTTCGACCATTCGTAGGACGAGGCTCCCGGCGCGATGTGGTGAATAAAAATAAGCGGCTGCCCGCTGCCTGATTCGTGATAAACCACGGGACCGTAGCTGGTCTGAAGAACCCTCGTGGCGAAAATTGCCGGCGAGATGGTGTCCGGCACGGGCGACTTCGTCGGTCGCCGCACGGCGAACTTCAAGGCCAGCAGCACGCCGCCGAGCAGTCCGGCTCCGAGTCCGACATTCAGCAGCTTGTCTTTTTTTGAGGCCATTCTCTACGCAAGTTGCACGCAACCGCTGCCGGATTCAACCCGTCCTATCCGCTTCGCGCGTGTGCGCCGGATCGTTTCGCGGGCGTCTTTTTCCGAAACGATAATCGTCATGCCGATTCCCATGTTGAAAACCTGGTACATTTCAGAGTCCGCCACGCCGCCGCCATGTTGAATCAGGCGGAAAATTTCAGGCACCTGCCAGCTCGCGGTGTCGATGACCGCGTCGCAATTTTTGGGAAGCACGCGCGGCAGATTGTCCACCAGGCCGCCGCCGGTGATATGGGCAAGCCCCTTTGCAAGTCCGTCCGGGAGCGATGCAAGCAGCGGCTGGTAATTCCGGTGAACGCGCAGAAGTTCCTCGCCGAGGCTTTTGGCCGGGGCTGGCAACTTCGTTGAGGGCTTGAGCTTCATCGTGTCGAAGAGCACCTTCCTCGCAAGCGAATAGCCGTTGGTGTGCAGGCCGTTTGAAGGAAGGCCGAGCACTGCATCCCCCGGTTTGATCCGGCTGCCGTCGATCATTTTTTTCCGGTCCACCACGCCGACGATCGTGCCCGCGAGATCATACTCGCCGGGATTGTACATGCCGGGCATCTGCGCGGTTTCGCCGCCGATCAGCGCGCATCCGGCCGCCTTGCATGCCTTGGCAAATCCCTTGATGAGCTGTTCAAACACCGGCGGCTCCAGTTTTTCCGCTCCGATGTAGTCGAGAAAAAAGAGCGGACGCGCCCCGAGTACGGCGATGTCATCGACGCAATGGTTCACCAGATCCTGCGCCACGGTGTCATGGCGGTTCATGGCGAAGGCGATCTTCAATTTGGTGCCGACCCCATCAACGCTGGAGACGAGCACCGGTTCGCGCATGCCCGAAAAATCGGGTTTGAACAATCCGCCGAACCCGCCGATTTTTCCAAGCACCTCGGGGCCGTGCGTGACTCGCACACTTGAATGAATGCGGCTTTTTACAAGGTTGCCGAGATCGACATCAACGCCGGCTGCGGCATAAGCCTTCTGGGATTTTTGATTTTTGATTTTTGATTTCCGAATCGCTGTCATCTTTGTGTCTTCGCGCCTTTGTGGTTTATGAAATCATTCCGTACGAAACAGCTCGGGATGCTCGTCATCGTTTGCGAGGAGATGGGTCTGACGCTTGCGCCGTTCCATGATGTATTTATCGAGCTTGGGATCGAACGGAATCGGATATTTGCCGGTAAAACAGGCGAGGCAGAAGCGGTTTGAAGGCTGGCCGGTGGCGCGCACCATGCTGTCCACGTCGAGATATCCGATGCTGTCGGCCCCGAGATATTCGCGGATTTGATCCAGCGAACACTGGTTGGCCAGCAGGTTGGCCGGGTCTGGAAAATCGATGCCGTAATGGCAGGCGAACTTGTGCGGCGGACAACTGATCCGCATGTGAACTTCCTTTGCCCCGGCTTCGCGCAGTGTGATGATGCGGGCCCTGGCGGTCGTGCCGCGCACGATGGAATCATCAACGACGACGACCCGTTTGCCATGGACCGCTTCCTTGATGAGGTTCAGTTTGACGCGCACATTGAAATCGCGGATGAGCTGGGTTGGCTGAAGGAAGGTGCGTCCGATGTAATGGTTGCGGACGAAGGCGTGCTCGTAAGGAATATCAAGTTCCTGGGCAAACCCGAGCGCCGCGTAGTTGCCGGAATCGGGCACCGGCACGACCAGATCGGCCTCAACCGGATGCAGCCGCGCCAGTTCGCGTCCCATTTCCCGGCGAACCCTTGCGACGTTGATGTTGTTGATGAGGCTGTCCGGACGCGCAAAATAGACATACTCGAACATGCAGAAAGCCTGCTGCTCGCGGTCAAACGGGAACTCGGACCGGATGCCTTTTTCGTTGATGATGATGACTTCGCCCGGCTCAATCTCCCGGATGAACTCCGCGTGGATCAAGTCGAACGCGCAGGTTTCCGAGGAGAGAATGTAAGCGCCGTCAAGTTTGCCGAGCGACAGCGGACGGAACCCGAACGGATCGCGCACGCCGATGATTTCCTGCTCGCTCATCACCACGATGGAAAAAGCGCCCTGGATTTTCCGGAGCGCGCCGAGCACTCCGCTTTTATCGGCGGGCTGGGCGAGGAGATGCAGGATGATTTCGCTATCGACGGTCGTCTGGAAAATCGAGCCGCGCTGTTCGAGTTCATCGCGAAGAATCGAGGCGTTGGTGAGATTGCCGTTGTGTCCGATGGCGATCTGACCGCGTCCGCAGTCCACCATGAGCGGCTGTGCATTTTTCAGGTTGCTTGAGCCGGTGGTCGAGTAGCGCACATGACCAATGGCGCGCGTTCCCTTGAGCCGCTCAAGATCGGGCGGCATAAACACTTGCGAAACGAGCCCCATGCTCACATGCCTTGCGAACGGGCTGTTCGGGCCGTCGGCTGTCACAATTCCCGCGCTTTCCTGTCCGCGATGCTGCAGGGCGAACAGGCCGTAATAAGTCAGGACCGCCGCGTTCGGATGACCGAACACTGCAAAGACGCCGCATTCATGCTTGGGTAGGTGGGAGTTATTCACGACATGCAATTCCGAATGGCAAAATACCACGCTTTGTGAAGGGTGTCTGCGTTCCAGGTGAAATGCGCGCCGTCTGCGCGAATTTCCAAAGTCGCGCCCCCAACCGTGCCGATTCGCTGCGCGGTCACTCCGCGCCATTCGAGCAGCGCCAGTGCCGCAGCGGCATTGGCTTTACCCACGCTGATCACGACGCGGGATTGGGATTCATTGAAGAGCAGCTGATCGGGGCGCAGGCCGGTGTCGCCGAAATCAATTTCAGCGCCGATCGTTTTTTTGCCGGAGATGCAGCACTCGGCGAGCGTGACGCCGAGGCCTCCCTCGGAACAGTCGTGTGCGCTTTTAACAAAGTCGCTGAAGATCAGGGCGCGGAGCGCTTCGTGCAACGCGAGTTCGCGGGTGTAATCAATCCTGGGCGGCAACCCTTCCTTGCGTCCATGCATCACTTTCAAATAATGCGAGGCGCCAATCTCACTTCCACGGTCACCAATCAGAATGACAACGTCGCCGTCGTCCTTGAACGACTGCGTGGTGATATGTTTCTCGTTTTCAATCAGGCCGACCATGCCGACGGTCGGCGTCGGATCGATCGGGCCTGATGGATTTTCATTGTAGAGGCTGACATTGCCACCGGTGACCGGCGTGTTGAAGGCGCGGCAACCTTCGGCGAGACCTTCAACTGATTCGCGGAGCTGCCAGAAATTTTCCGGTTTGTAAGGATTGCCGAAATTCAAATTGTCCGTCACCGCAAGCGGCACCGCTCCGCTGCAGGCAAGGTTTCGCGCGGCTTCCGCGACGGCGATGCGAGCGCCTTCGCGTGGATCAAGCGAGCAGTAAAGGGCATTGCAATCACTGGTGGCGGCGATGAATTTCCCGGCTTCGCGGATCAGGAAAACCGCGGCATCCGAGCCCGGCAGAACCACTGTGCCGTCTCGCACCATGTGGTCGTACTGGCGGTAAACCCAATTTTTCGAGGCAATGGTCGGGTGGGCGAGGAGTGACTGGAGGCTTTCCGTGACTGCCCCGGCTGAAGGCGATGGGATCAATTTCAACAAATCCGCTTCGCTGGTGGTCTTCGCCACTTTCGGCTTGGCTTCGCGCTCGTAAAGCGGGGCGTCGTCGGCGAGTTTGCTGGCCGGAATTTCCGCGACGACTTTGCCGTGATCGAGCACGCGCATCATGCCGTCGTCCTTCACGACACCGACTTCAGCGTAAGGGAGATCCCATTTTTCAAAAATGTCGCATACCGTCTGTTCGTGGCCTTTGTTGACGATGATCAACATCCGCTCCTGGGATTCACTGAGCATGATCTCGTAAGGGGTCATGCCAACTTCGCGCTTGGGCACTTTGGCGAGATCGATTTCCACACCGGTGCCGCCCCGGCTGGCCGTCTCACAGGTGGAGCAGGTGAGGCCCGCCGCGCCCATGTCCTGAATGCCCGCAACGGCGTCGGTGGCGAGCAGTTCGAGGCACGCTTCGAGAAGCAGTTTTTCGCGGAACGGATCACCAACCTGCACGGCAGGCCGGTCCTCCTTCGATTCCTCGGTGAGATCGCGAGAGGCGAACGCCGCGCCCGCCAGACCGTCGCGCCCGGTTTCAGCTCCGACATAAAAGACCGGGTTGCCGATGCCCTTCGCCGCGCCGCGTGCGATTTGTTCATGGCGCAGGACGCCAAGACAAAAAACGTTCACCAGCGGGTTGCCTTCGTAGCTTTCGTCAAAGTAAATCTCGCCGCCGATGGTCGGAATGCCGATGCAGTTGCCGTAATGGGCGATGCCGGCTACCACGCCGGCGAAGAGGCGGCGGTTGGTGGCGATTTTTGATTTTTGATTTTTCGATTCGCTGTCGGCCCCGCCGTTTTTGGATTCGCTGATCGGGCCGAAGCGGAGTGAATTCAGGTTGAACACGGGGCGCGCACCCATGGTGAAAATATCGCGAATGATGCCGCCGACACCCGTAGCAGCGCCCTGAAACGGCTCGATGGCGCTCGGGTGATTGTGGCTTTCCATCTTGAACGCCACGCCCCAGCCGTCGCCGATATCAATCACGCCCGCGTTTTCCTCGCCTGCTTTCACGAGCACGCCCGGTCCGGTGGTCGGGAATTTTCGCAGCTCACGCTTTGAGTTTTTATACGAGCAATGCTCGCTCCACATCACCGAGAAAATACCGAGCTCGGTGAAGTTCGGTTCACGGCCGAGAATGCTCTTGATGCGTTCGTATTCATCCGGCGTGATGCCGTGTTTTGCGATGATTTCAGGTGTGATGGCAGGGTCGGTTGTCATGCGGCTTTGGAAATACCAAGCGTGTTCAAGATCGATTCAAAAATGACGCGGCCGTCTTCGCTGCCGAGGATTTTCTCCGCGGCGCGCTCGGGGTGGGGCATCAGTCCGAATACATTGCGGCGCGCGTTGCAGATGCCGGCAATGTTTTCCGCCGAGCCGTTCGGGTTCGCGGCGGCGGTGATCGCCCCTCCGGCGTCCGCGTAGCGAAGCAGGATCCGGCTGTTCAAGTTCAGTTCGCGAAGCGTGGCTTCGTCGGCGGTGTAGTTTCCCTCGCCGTGGGCGACCGGGAGATTCAGGATCTGGCCGGTGATGGCGGCGTTGGTGAACGGTGAGTTGACGCCTTCCACGCGGAGCAGGGTGTGCTCGCAGACAAAATGCATCGACTGGTTGCGCACCAGCGCTCCCGGCAGCAGGTGCGCCTCGCATAAAATCTGGAACCCGTTGCAGATGCCGAGGATCAATTTCCCTTTTTCGGCCTGCTCGACCAGCGATTTCATCACGGGCGAAAAACGCGCAATGGCGCCGCAACGGAGGTAGTCTCCATAGGAAAAACCGCCCGGTAATACGATCAGATCGAACGCGTCCAGCGAGGTTTCCTTGTGCCAGACATAGTGCGTTTCCACACCAAAAACATTGTTTAAAACATGGAAGCAATCCTGATCGCAATTGGAACCTGGAAAACGGATGACGGCGGCTTTCATTGGAAATTAAAAGTTAAGAATTTTAAATTAAGAATTCGAAGGACGGGAGACGCGGTAATTTTTAACTCTTAAATTTTAATTCTTAATTTCCAATTGGTAATCCTCGATCACCGGATTGGAGAGAAGATCGCGGCAGATTTCATGGAGTTTCTCCTCGGCCAGGGCTTGGGAGTCGTCGATTTCGATTTCCATGAATTTCCCGATACGGACGCTTTTGATTTCCGGCATTCCGTGGTGGTGGATCGCATCTCGCACCGCGACACCCTGGGGATCGAGGACACTTTGCTTTGGCATCACGATGACTTTGACTTTCATGCGGCACAGATTAGGGGCGGGGCTTCAAAGTTCAATAGAGAAAACGGAAAAAATTTTCGAATCGTGTGTTCCTGTGTGGGATCGAATGTAGGCGGGCGCTTCCAGCCCCGCGCTTGCAAGACACCTGGAAGCAGGGCTGGAGGCGCCCGCCTACTTTTTTGCTTCCGTCGAATTTACAGAGAATATCTTGCGGATTTTAACGGGCGCAATAAATTCAAGGTGTGCGTGAATCCGGAAAATCTTCACTCGGCCTGACGGGATCGCTGCTAATTGCTCACCCCAGCCTTCTTGATCCGAATTTTCGGCGAACGATTCTTTTTATTACCGCCAGCGATTCTGTGGACGGCTCGTTTGGGTTCGTCATCAATCGGCCCACTGGAAAAAATGTGGTCGATTTTCTGCCGGATGAAGGCCTTGGAGGACTGGAAAACGTCCCTGTGTTCATCGGCGGTCCTGTCGCGCAGGATCAATTGACCTTTGCTTCGTTTGAGTGGGATAAACAGTCGGTTGTCTGCAGGTCGCATCTGCATCTCAATGAGGCGCGCGAAATGGTGGAGGACGACAGCGTGCTCGTGCGGGCTTTTGTCGGCTATTCGGGCTGGACCAAGGGACAGCTTGAAGAGGAACTGGATCAGAAAGCCTGGCTTGTGCAGAAACCGGATCATTCCGTGCTGGACATTGGAAGCTGCCCGGAGATGTGGCATACCATCATGCGCGAGCACGGGCCGTGGTTTAAATTACTGGCAGCCGCCCCGGATGATCCGTCGCAGAATTGATTCAGTCTCTTGAACAATCCGGGTTTCCGGTGTAATAACGCTTAAATCCACACAAACCTTATGGGAAAAATATACAACAACATCGTCGAGACGGTAGGCAATACGCCGCTCGTTAAACTCAATAAAGTCACGCAGGGGCTGGAGGCTACCATCGCGTTGAAGCTCGAATATTTCAATCCGCTTGGCAGCGTGAAAGACCGCATTGGCAAGGCCATGATCGAGGCCGCCGAACGCGACGGGATTCTTAACAAGGACACCGTGATCGTCGAACCGACCAGTGGCAACACCGGCATCGCGCTTGCGTTTGTCGCGGCGGCCAAAGGCTACAAGTTGATCCTGACCATGCCTGAAACAATGAGCCTTGAGCGCCGCACGCTGCTTGCAATGCTTGGCGCGAAACTGGTTCTCACGCCTGGTACTGAGGGAATGAAAGGCGCCATCGCCCGCGCGGAGGAGATCGTCAAGAATACCCCTAACGCTTGGATTCCACAGCAGTTCAACAATCCCGCCAATCCCGAGGTCCACAGGAAAACAACCGCCGAGGAAATCTGGAACGATACCGACGGCAAAGTGGATATTTTCGTTGCAGCAGTCGGCACCGGGGGCACAATTACCGGCGTGGTGGAAGTCCTCAAGCCGCGCAAACCGTCGTTCCAGGCGATTGCAGTTGAGCCGTTCGATTCCCCTGTAATCTTCCAGACGCTCCATGGCGAACCGGTGAAGCCCGGGCCGCATAAGATTCAGGGCACTGGGGCGGGGTTCGTTCCGAACAATCTGCATCTCAAGGATTCCGCAGGCAACCCGCAGATTATCGAGAGTGTTAAAGTCAGTAACGACGACGCATTTGCAATGGCGCGCCGCCTGGCCAAGGAGGAGGGGCTGCTTGTCGGCATCAGCACCGGCGCGAATGTCTGGGCGGCGATTGAGGTCGCCAAACGTCCAGAAAACAAAGGCAAGCTCATCGTGACCGTTGCCTGTTCTACGGGTGAACGTTATCTCAGCACGCCACTTGCCGCCGATGCCCGCGCGGAGGTCGGTTCTTAGGTTTTATCATTTCCCGCCTGATAAAAAGCCTCCGCAGATGCAAATTTGCGGAGGCTTTTTTTTTAATTTTTATGTAATTTCCCCTGCGACGCTGCGGGAGAGGCGTGCGGCTGCGCCGGTTGGTTTCAATCGACGCTCACAGAGCGACGCTACAGCTTCGTCCCGACGTTACGGGCGGAGTGGAAAAAGGTATTCACCTTTTTCACGATTTGTTGCACCACCTGAGTTGGATCTGAGAATCCGGACAGATTGAGCGGCTCAAATGCGGTCTCCCTCTTGAACCAGGTGATCTGCCGCTTTGCGTAGTTGCGCGTGGCCCGTTGGATTTGTGCGATGCATTCGTCCGGGGAGATCCGGCCTTCAAGACAGGCGCGCGCCTCCCTGAGGCCGATCGCCTGACCGGCAGTGCCGCTGCAATCCGGAAGCGCCCGCACCTCTTCAAGCAATCCGTCGCGCATCATTTGCAGGACGCGACGCTCAATGCGGGCATTGAGATCTTTGCGGTCGCGGGTCAGGAATACGCCGGACACCGGGCCGGATGGTTGGTTCCATTCATTGCGAAACGAGGAAAATGGTCGGCCGGTCAGTTCGCAGACCTCGAGGGCGCGGATCAGGCGGCGTCTGTTTTTCAAATCGATCACCGCCGCACACGCGGGATCATGGGACTTGAGGCGTTCCTGCAATTCTTCAAGGCTGCATTCCTCAAGTTTCGCTCGAAGCTCGGGGTTGGTTCCCGGCAAATCGGATAGCCCGTGTGTCAGGGCCCGCACATAAAGCCCCGTCCCGCCCACGATAATCGGCAGTCGCCCGCGCAAGGTGATCTCCTGGACCGCTTGCGTGGCTTTTCCCAGGTACTGCGCCACATCAAAATTTTGGGTCTTGGAAACAAGATCGACCAGATGATGCGGGATTTTTTCGCGGAGTTTCAGTGATGGCTTGGCGGTCAGAATGTCCATCCCAGTGTAAATCTGAAACGCGTCGGCTCCGATGATTTCACCCTGGCACCGGGCTGCGACTTCCGCGGCGATTCCCGTTTTGCCGACACCGGTCGGGCCGGTGATAAAAAAGAGGGGGAGGCGGGGATTCACACTAAAAAAGAAGACCCGCCATTTGGACGGGTCTCCCTCAATTTAATTGCGTAGCTTTTTAGCTGCGAACGTCGCTGGTTTTGGCTCCGCTGACGACGAGCTTTCTTCCCATGAATTCCTTGTCGTGCAATTCAGAGACGGCGCGCTTGGCCTCGTCAATGGTGTTCATGGTCACAAAGGCGAAACCTTTCGATTTCTGCGTATATTTGTGACTCACGATCTCCGCATTGTTTACTTTGCCGACTCCGTTGAACAGGTCAAACAGATCGCTTTCGGTGGCGTCAAACGACAGGTTCCCGACATACAACTTCGGGGAACTGACTTCGACGACTTCCGGTTTGCGGCTGGTAGGCCGCTGTTGAGGTTCACTTGTTCTTGCTCCGTTGGTCGATGCAGGGGCTGTCTTCTTCCTGTCACCCTTAAAAAAGGCGACGACTTTCTGCCAGAAGGTTTTCTTTTCGGGAGCTCTTCGTTCGGTGCGGAATCCGCCGCTACTCTGGCGGCGTGAACGCCCCTGGCCGCCACGTCTTGGACGGCGGCCCGCTACTTGCGTATCATTCATATTTAGAACTAATTGGGATTATGGTTCGCGGCGGAGCGCATACGGATGCACGGTTCGTTCAATGATCGCCAGGATGCACTGCGCATCCTCTGGAATCAGTGTCGGAAAACTCCGCCGATCAGTGTCGGGAATCGTCGTGGCAACACCGTCGCACTCTTCAGTCCGACACGGTTGACGGGGAATAAAATTCACCCTGAAACCGTGAAAAAATCTCTGATAGAGCAGACCATTCGAAACGAACATCTTACTCATTTTCAGAAATCAGACAGAGTGAAAAACCGAACGGCAAACCCGCTGACTCACCCAACATCTAGGTATTAATAGCCTGAATGCTAAGCCTTCGCAAGATGAAATCCCGATATTAACACTTTGCGTGATTATGAACCGGCTGCGTTTTCCTGTTCGACCCTTGCCAGCAAAGCCTCGAAATCCCTGTACTCGTAAGAGTAAAACGGGTAGGCTTTTTCCGGTTTGGCAGGTTTATAGCGCCAGTGTTTGTAGGCCCACATCCAGTGATGCGGGTTGTTGCGGATGACCGGTTCAAAAAAATCCCAGCATTTTTGGGCCACTTGCCGGTAGGTGGCGTCCGGTGGAATTTCAATGGGAGGATGCAAGACCACCTGGCAGGTCCCGTCCGGTTGCGAGCGGCCTTCGAGCGGCACAAGGCGCGCGCCGCCCCGCAGCGCGAGGACTGCATGGAGAAAGGTCGCGCAAAGCTTTAATCCAAAGGTGTCGATGATCGTGGAAGCTTCACCCGGTTCCATGGCCAGGTCGAGCAGCATCCCGGACCGTCCTCCCTTTTTTACATGCTTGAGCATACGGATCATTGATTTCTCCTGCCCGATCATGCGATGGCCGGAAGTTTCGCGGCAGCGTTTGAATATTTCGCTGAGATGTTCGTTTTTGAAACTTTCCGTAACGATCACCCCGGGCAACCCCTCGAATCCTCCTGCCAGACTGGCCCATTCGAAGTTGCCGTGGTGAATGACGATGACGATGGCGCTCTCGCCGCGGGCGTTGAGTTCCTTCAGGATCTCCATCCCTTCCACGTGCATATAGCGGTGGTAATTCTCACGCGTTAATGCAGGCGCCCAGAACAGATCGAGCATGGTGCGCGCAAAATCACGGTAGGAAGCGCAGGCGATTTCTGCGCGCTGCTCCGGCGTGTAGCGGTCGCCAAAGGCTGCCTCGATGTTTGCCAGAGCCACTTTCCGTCCGCGTCCGTCGAAAGTGAATCCGAGGGAGCCGAAGAGATTGGCGAGCCGGACAATCGCACGGCGGGGCAGGCGCGGGATCAGGTGCGCGAGCAGTTCGAGGCCGATCCACTCCAGGCGGTAGCGTATTTTCTTCCAGCATTGTTTCATCGCCGGCCATGCAACCAAGTTTTGCGACTGAACGAAAGCATGGATTCGGCAATGTTCCAGTCGATCCTGATCGTTCCCCTCAAATTGCAGAGACGCCGGGCATGCATTCGGCGCAACGATTTCTTGTCATGGGAAACCATTGCCAATAAACATCGGACCCAGATGATAAAACCGAGTGGCGTCCGCAATATTGGTGTCTTCAAAATCCGCAATATCGGGGATGTCCTCATGATTACCCCGGCCTTGCGCGCCCTTCGGGAGAGTTATCCGGATGCGAAGATCACCGCTGTTGTGAATTCTTTTGCGGCTCCGGTGCTTGAAAATAACCCGCACATTGACCGGGTGCTGGTTTATGACCGTTCACCCGGCAAAAGCAAGTGGGCGGGATTGGTTCAGGAATTGCGGCTCCTGCGCGAAATCAGGCGGGCCCGTTTTGATTTGACCGTCAGCTATACGTTTGGAGAACGGGCGGCCAGATATTGCTGGCTATCGGGTGCGCGCCACCGGATTGCCTTTAAAAAATGGAACTGGAATCAATGGAGCTGGCAAAGCTACGCCTACACGGATCTGTTGCCAGTGCCAGCAGGGTTTATGCACGAAGTGGAATGGCACCTCTGGCTGCTGGAACAATTCGACATCCGGTCGCAGGACAAAAGCCTCTGCCTGCGCACCGGTCCCGAAGCCCGGCAATGGGCGGAACAATTGGTCGCGCCTTACCGGCCGGGAAAAATTGTGCATATTCATCCGATGGCGCGGTGGTTGTTCAAATGCTGGGACGATGCCAAAATGGCAGCCGTCATCGACTGGCTGGAATTGGAAACCGGCGCAAAGGTTTTTCTGACAGCCGACAGGGAAGGGGATGAGATGGCGCGGGCCGATGCCATCGTAAAACTTTGCAAGAGCCATCCTGTGGTTCTTGCCGGAAAAACCACCCTGACCCAACTGGCCGCCCTTTCTGGACAGGCTGATTGTTTTTTGGGGGTGGACACCGCTCCAATGCACATCGCCGCCGCTGTGGGAACTCCGGTGATCGGGTTGTTCGGGCCGACCGGAACCGAGTCCTGGCGTCCCTGGAGCGACCGTCAAATCACGCTTTCCAAACCGTGTCCCTGCAACCTTGAGAAAAAGCAGGTCTGCGACTGGAGTGGTGTGCGCGCCTGTATGCAGGCCATTACCGTCGAGGAAGTCAAAGCCGCCTTGCAAACTTTTTTATGAGCCCTCTGTCATGAATACCGAAATTCCGTCCGACAGGATTCAAAGGATTCTGGTCATTCGCCGAAACCGAATGGGCGACATGATTTGTACTCTACCGCTGATTCGCGCCCTGCGTGAAAAATTTCCCAAGGTTGTCATCCGGGTGGCTTGTGAAAAAACGGGTGAACCCATTGCCCGGGCATGCGGGGCCGTGGACGAGGTGGTGGTATTGAAAAAAGGAGTCAACCGGCTGCACACGCTTTTGCGCAATCTCCGAAGCTTGCGGGGATTCGATCTCGCGATCGGCGTCAAGGCGGGTTACGACCGGCATCTGGCGGCAATGGTTCGCTGGAGCGGAGCCGCCTGCCGGATTGGGTTCTCGCCGGACGGAAAAACCGGTTGTTATAATTATCCCTTGCCACTGCCGCAGTTCAACGAGCGGCAAATTGAAAGTTGTTTGCGACTGCTGGTCCCCCTGGGCATCGAACAGGCCCCGGAGGATCTGCATTTGGATTTGCCTTCCGGTGCTTCAGGATTCGCAGAACAGTTGGCCGTGGAGAAAGGCTTCTCTCAACGATACCTGACGGTATTCAATTTGAGTTCCAACCGCGACCAATGGGAATCGGAAAAATATGCGGCACTGGGGCGGCTTCTTCTTGATAAAACCGGGGGATTGATTGGTCTCTCCTGCCTGCCGCAGGACCGGTCCCGCGCTGATGAAATCATGCGCGACATCGATTCCCGCGATGTGTTTGTTTTCCATTCGCCTGGGCCGCTGGATCTGGCTGCCATTTTAAAGCGGGCCAATTTGCTCGTCACTCCCGAGGGAGGGGTCGCCCATCTCGCTGCCGCCACGAACACTCCGGCCATCATCCTTTGGCCAAGGGGCGGGCCTTTTGACAAGTGGAACTCGCGTCTGTCCTGCCATCATGATCTGCGGGCAACAGGGGCGCTGGAAACGGTTTCGGTCGAGGCGGTCTGGACGGTTATCGAGCAGAAATTTCTGCATGATCCCATCTCTTCGTAAGCGATGACGTCGCCTTATTTCATGAGGATTGAAAGAAGTTCTTAGCTAAATGAACAACCCTCAAAAATCAGGGAACGGATTATTTTCGCCGGTCAAACTGGGATTGTTTGTGCATTGGGGACTGTATGCAATTCCGGGATGGCATGAGCAGCATCAGTACCGTTTGCGCGTGCCGCGCGCGGAGTATGGAAAGTTGATGCATGAGTTCAATCCGGTGAAGTTCAATCCTGAGGCGTGGCTGGATAGGGCGCAGGCGACGGGGATGGAATACCTCACGTTCACCGCGAAGCATCAGGATGGATTTTGTATGTGGCATACGCAGCAGACGGATTTCCACATCGGCAACACGCCCTATCGAAGGGATATTTTCGGGGAACTGGCCACAGCGTGTCACCGCCGGAATTTTCCGCTGTGCGTTTATTACTGCGTGGTGGACAACCATCATCCCAACTACACCAATCGCGGAATTGGTCACGAACTGCCCCGACCGGTGGCGGGCGATGAACCGGATGTCCTCAAATACGCGGAATACATGAAGGCCCAGGCGCGGGAATTGTGCAGCAACTACGGCCCGCTGGCTACGTTCTGGTGGGATGTGAACAGCGATCTGAAACATCACGACCCGGGCATCAATGAGATGATCCGCCAGTTGCAGCCGGACATTTTGATCAACGATCGCGGCATGAGCGACGGAGATTTTAGCACCATGGAGCGTCACTGGGCGCCGGAGTTGGAAGGGGAACTGGCGTTCACGAAAAAGATGGAGGCCTGTGATTCCATTGGTGTTGAAAGCTGGGGCTGGCGGAAGGATGAGGACTATTTCACCACGAAATATTTGTGTCAGCGGATTGACCTGGCACTGGCCAAGGGCGGGAATTATCTGCTCAACGCCGGTCCGATGGCGGATGGGACTTTCCCGGATGTGGCGGTGCAGATGCTCAATGAAATCGGGGCGTGGTACGGCAAGGTGAAAGAGTCGCTGGCGGGAACGCAACCGGCTTCTAACCTGACGGAGAATCGCAGCGTCCTGCTGACCCGCCGGGGAGATACGTTATATGTGCATCTCAACCCCGAGCCAAATTCCAGCCGTGTAGTGTTGTCGCCGCTGACGCAGATACCCTTGCGGGCGATCCTGCTCAATGACGGACGGACGGTGGATTGCCGTGTGGAATTGCTGCCAAGCACACATGTGAAGCAGGAGAAAGTGCTGCGACTATGCAACCTGCCCGCTGCGGAATACGCGGGGAGCGTGATGGTGGTGCGGCTGGATTTCGAGTCGCTGGATGCGGCAATTGCGTTAGGAAACAGCCGGGACACCGTCGCGGCGGATCGGGCGAAAGTGATGTAGAGTCAACCGCCTACCGCGTTTCCCACAGCACGGTTCCACGCGAGGACAGGAAGGGATCCGGGCGGGACAAGTCAGAGGGGATAACCTTCACCGTCCTGCATTTGTTTTTTTCAAGCCATTCGCGCATCTGATTTCCGGTCCAATGAGGGGCGTGCCATTCGGCTAGGCCGAGACGGAATTGCAGCACGCGTTCCGATTCATTTTCAAAGAGAAATTTTTCGCCGCCCTCAATATCGATCTTAATCAGATCGTAGGAATCCGTTCCTGCGATGCTTTGCAACGAAGAGGATCTGACGGTGCTTCCGCGCTTTTTTGGATCCTGATCCCGAAAAATGGAATTGCCGGTGCAAGTGCCCCTGGCAAAAAAGGAGACCTCGGCGCCATCCGGTCCGATGACCTTGTTTTCAACACGGAAACTGTTTTGAAGGGCGTTCAAGAGAACCAGCTTTTGCGCCATTTTGCATGAGAGCGGATTGGCATCGAGAAGGAGGGCCTTATGGTCGCCTTTTCCAAGGGAATCGTGAAGCCAAAGACTGAAGTAGCCCACATTGCAGCCCACATCGACCCAGCTTTTCACATTCGAGAGCCCCTCAAGGTAAGGGTGATAGACCCGGTCGATGAAAATTTCCTGAACACCGGACAAAGCGTCCCTTGATTCAATCGGAATTTTGAGGCGGGAGGCTGTTTTAAGGGTGCACTGGGCAAAGGGGAACAGCTTCCACGCGATTGATTTCAAGGCATTCCGGAGCAACTTCATAAAACTTTATACGGGTCGTGGATCACGCGAGGTTGGTGTGGCCGCTTTAAATATCGGATAGTGTTCCTGACGAAAAGCCTATTTTAATCCCATCTCAGAGCCATGCGGGTGGGATTAAAGGTGGGAGGTGGATCGCGTCATTCAATGCGCGATGAGAACCCTCGCGCGAAGCGCCACTTATAAAATTCTGGCTCGCTGTACTCGCATTGGTTTTCCCATCGCGCATGGAATGTCGCGATCCACCATGAAAATCCAAGCCGTGCCGTTTCCCGGAATTGACAGGATTGCGCAACCTCTTCAGCATTCCGGGATGTACCAACTTCCTTTGAAAGCGGTCTCGTGGAGGCTGTTGATGTTCCCAGGGATTCCGATGAGCCTATGAAATTGGCGGCAATTTTTCTCGTTTTCAAGGATGAGCACTTCATTCGTGCCAGCTTTCAGAGCATTTATCCGGTAGTGGACAGCATTTGCTGTGTCACTGCGCATGATCGAAATTTCAAGGGCGAACCGTCGCAGTCGGATGGAACCATCAGCACGCTTCTCTCATTGCCCGATCCGCAAAACAAACTGCGGCTTGCCGTCCTGAGGAGCGGCGAAGGCGTGCCGGGAGAGGATGGCGAAGCGCGTTTGCGAAATGGAGCGATGCGACTGGCTCCGGAAGCCGACTATTATCTCATCGTCGATGCAGACGAAGTACATACCAGCGCATCCCTGCAGGCTGCGTGGCAGTATGTCCAGCAAACCCAATGGGCAGGATACCGGATGTCCTCGATTACCTATTTTAAATCATGGAATTATTGCATCGATCCCAATGAAGGTTACCGGCCGCTGGTATTTCTCCGCAGGGGATTCAACTTCAAAAAAAATCGCGAAATCGACTGGCGCGGCATGCAGCGCTGGCGGGAATATTTGCGCAAGGGGCGCAAGCCAAAGGTGGAGGTGCTGAACCACGATTGGTATTATCATCACGGCGCTTATGTCGGAGACGACGAACGGATTGCCACCAAGGTTTTCAATTGGGGGCACGCGGACGAGGTGATTCCGGGATGGTACGAGGAAAAATGGAAAAAGTTTACGCCTCAATCCTTGAATCTCCATCCCATGCATCCCAAGGATTTTCCGGGAGTCAAACATGTGCCGACGGAAGAGTTGCCAGGCGAAGTGGCTGGCGTCAAATGGCCCGAGGGGTGGATCGAGCGCGTAACAGGCTCTTAACAGGAGTGTGCCGCGCTGTCGGCACAAGAACCCGGCAACGACAGCGCGTTGCCCTCCATTCCGGATACGACCAGCAGGTTAAGCCTTGCGCGCTGCAAGCAGGGTGCCGTAAATCCCGATGATGTCTCCGAGGATGTGCTGTTGGGCCGCGCGCCATACCACGGGCGGTACTCCGCACAATGAGGAGAAATCGTGAAACAGAATGATCCCGCCCGGTTTCACAAAACGATGCCAGGCGTCAAAGTCCTTTTGCGCCGCTTCCTCGGTATGATCGCCGTCAATGAAAAGCAGATCGAGCGATCCTTCCGCTTCCGGGAACCCATGTGAAGCCGCGACAGAATCATCGGCAATCGCGCGAACACGCGAGCCCAGCCCAAAGTGAGCGAGGTTTTTATCGAATAAAATCTTGGTGCTGCTGACTTCCCACTGCGCCATCTTTTTCTCGTAACCAAGCCGGTGTTCGTCCTGACCCGCGTAACCGCTGAACCTGTCCACGGCATACAACAGCGCTTTGTCTCCGGTCAACCCGGACGCCAGGTAGCAGGTTGATTCGCCGATCCAGCTTCCGATTTCCGCAACCTTCGCATTCGGAGGCAGGTCGCGCGCGATGCGGAACAGGTAAGCACGCTCGGGCAGGGACGACATTTCACGCCAGTGGAAATGCTCCGCAATTTTGAAAAAGTCATCCCATTGATAGGAAGGGAATTCCCGTTTCATTTCCGCAAGAAACCTCATGACCGATTTTTTCCAGCGGCGTTTCTTGATCCCTAGCATTGTCTTTAGTCCCATAGCTTTTTAAATGATTCGGGCGACACCCTACCTGCGGCTCCGCGGGACATGCAAGTTCCAAAAATTCCCGTTTACAACGGCCAATAAGGTGGATCGCGACATTCCATGCGCAATGAGTGTCACTTCGCGCGAAGCGCCATTTTTCATGCGGGCTTTTAAGCTTGTTCATCAATCCAGGTATCCCTTGATGTTTCAAGGTTACATTGATTTTCAGACCGAATAAGTTTACAAGTTCACCAATCAACAGCCGTACGCGAAATTTTAATAATTAACATTATGAAAAAAACTATTGTCACTCTCATAACATTGTCAGGTTTTGTTGTGTCGGCAGCCTATGCCCAGCAGGCGCAGATTCAGGATGGCAAGCAAACTAGTACGATTCAGGCCCAGGCTCCACTCTCCGCCACAGATGATGAGTGGCGTGTTGCCTTTACCCCGTATGCCTGGGTGCCGGGAGTGGATCTTGACATCAATGTGCCGGTGACGCTCCGCGGGCATCAAGTCAATGCCAATCTGTTAATGAATGCCGACTGGATTAGTGTGCTGAGCCATTATGGCCCGGGGTTCCGGCTCATGGCGGCGGATGGGCGGCTCGAAGTTTCAAAGGGCAAATGGGGCGCCTTTATCGATGGGTATTGGATGTATATAAAAGCCAAGGGCGGCATCAGCGGCACCAAAATCGGTCATGATGACCGGCACGACATTGGGTATAGTCTTGATCTTACCAATAAAACCCAGTTCGCCCAGGTTAATTTCGGTCCGCGTTATTTAATCGGAACCAGGCCCCTCAATCAGTCGGGGGATGCCGCCGTGGGCTTGGAGGTTTATGGTGGCGGCAGGGTTAACTACGTCAGTGATTCCCTGACGGCCACGGCGACGGTCGATAATGCGAGTGCGAACCTCGATGTAAGTTCGAGCCGTGCGTTTGTGGAGCCGATGATCGGGATCAAGACCATTTGGAAGCTTGGTCATAATTTTGTTGGAATCATCCGCGGCGATGTCGGCGGGTTTAACCTTGTGGAAAATAACACCGATTGTGACTTGGAAGCTGCGATCGCCTGGGAGTTCCATAAAAACATCTCCCTGGATCTGGCCTATCGCGCTCGGGGGCAATGGCAGACCGAGTCGTCCAGTAACGTCACCGTGCGCGGATGGTTTAGCGGGCCGGAAGTCGGTTTCACGGTCGTATTCTAGGAGCCTCAAATTTTGGCTCCTGGAATAATGAAACTGTTTCGCTGGTTCGGCCTGTTCTTGCTGGGAGTTGTAATACTCTCTGCGTTTGCCTGGGCGTTCGGGGCGTTGTATTACGACGGCCCGGCAAAGTCAATTGCGGCAGTGATGGCTGTTGCGGTGCTTCTCGCATTGATTCTGGTGCGACCCTTGAAGCGCAAACTTTTGGTCTTTGCCGTATGGTTTGCGCTCGTGCTCGGATGGTGGCTGACTCTCAAGCCCACCAACGAAGCCAACTGGCAAGCCGATGTGGCACAGCTCGGCTGGGCTGATATCAACGGGGATGAGGTTACCCTGCACAACGTCCGCAATTGCGATTACCGCACGGAAACCGATTACACCCCGCGATGGGAAACCCGCACGGTGCGCATCTCAGAGATCACAGGGGTTGACCTCGCAATTGATTACTGGGGCTCGCCCTGGATGGCGCACCCCATCGCCAGTTTCCAATTCGCGGATGCACCACCGGTCTGTTTTTCCATCGAGACGCGCAAGAAAGCCGGCCAGAGTTATTCCGCCATCGGGGGACTCTACCGGCAATACGAGCTTATCTATATTGTCGCCGACGAACGCGACGTCATCCGGCTGCGGACCAACTACCGCCACGAAGACATCTATCTATACCGCCTCACGCTCACACCGGCCCAGGCTCAGGGGAGATTCCGGGAATACCTCCGTTCGCTCAACCAAATCCGCGATCACCCGGGCTGGTATAATGCGGTCACCACCAACTGCACAACCAGCATCCGGCACCAGCACATCGCATCCAAGCCCACGCCGTGGGACTGGCGCATCCTGGTTAACGGCAAAGGCGATGAGCTCATGTATCAACGGCATGTCTTGGTCACGGCAGGTCTTCCTTTTGCAGAGTTGAAAGCGCGTGCCTTGATTGATTCAGCCGCGCAGGCCGCAAACGACTCACCCGATTTCTCTCGGCTCATCCGCGCAGGACGGCCGGGCTTTGAATAAATTTAAACAATAATCCACGCCTGGTTGAGCAGCCGGCCGATTCGGGCGGGCCTGATGTTCCAAAGGCGGTGTCCGCCCAGGAATGCATTTTCATTGCTTCCGAGTGTGGCGCCCGCGGGGAGCGGCGGTTGCAGATGCTTGGCGTTTCCGCCTCCAATGACCACATAATCCGCAACCAACGACTCCTTCAAAATCGTAACAACGTCGTACACGGTACGCTGCCATTTTTCTTTTCCCAGGAGCTTCATCGTCGTCTTTCCGACATGATCCTCGATGCTTCTCCCTTTAGTGTAAGGCAGGTTGCACAATTCCATCGGCAGAATGATATCGTTGGTGATCAAGGCGGAGCCGAATCCGGTTCCCAGGCCAACGAAAAGCATTCGTCCCCCGTGGTAGCTGCCAAGCGCCTGCATGGCGGCGTCATTGATTATTTTCACCGGCTTGCGAAATCGCTTTTGAAAGTCGTAACCGAGCCAGCCCCGGCCGAGATTCGCCGGGACCTGGGAGGGTCTTCCGTTTTTCACCGGCGAGGGGAATCCGATGGAAACCACGTCGTAGCTCCAGTCGCGTGTGAGGGCGAGTATCTCACTCGTCATTCGTGCGGCTGTCAGGTTTTTTCCCGAACGGAATTTCCTTTTTTTGGTCGTTCCGAAAACCATGAATTTCACGTTCGATCCGCCGATGTCGATGACGAGTACCCGCGGATGTTTTGAACGGGGTACCGGGGTATTCATTTCTCAGTCGGTTTTTGAATGGGGGTAAGCCATCGCTCAACCTCCGGTTCGCCTGTAGCGGAGGTGCTTCTCTTGCGAGAGCGGGAACGGAAGAAAAGTTGGGCCTGTGAAGGATGTTCTCCAGGTTCGGGCTTGAGCCGGATGTAGGATCCGTCAGGCATCAGGGAGCGCGCCTTGACGCGGTCCTTAAGAAAGGCCGGCAGGATTTCCTCAATGAGCTCGGTGCGCAGTTTTTCATCCAGGATCGGGAACGCGACTTCCACGCGCCGGTAAAAATTGCGAGGCATCCAGTCGCTGCTGCCAAGGTAAACCTCGGGGGCGCCGGCGTTGGCGAAGTAAAAAATCCGGCTGTGCTCAAGGAACCGTCCGACAATGCTGATGACGCGGATATTGTCGCTCACGCCGGGCAGACCGGGCCGGAGGCAGCAGGTGCCGCGGACGATCAGATCGATTTTTACTCCCGCGCATGAGGCTTCGTAGAGAGAAACGATGATGTTCTCATCGACCAGGGAGTTGAGCTTTACAATGATCCGGGACGGCCTGCCTGCGAGCGCGTGGTCGCGCTCGCGACGGATCATTCCCTCGAATCGTTCGGCAAGATCAAAGGGGGCGACAAGGAGTCTTTTGAATCCCGGATATTCCGCGAGGCCGGTGAGGGTGTTGAAAAGTGTCGCCACCTCCTCGGTGAGTTCCGGGTTTGTGGTGAGCAGGCTGAGATCCGTGTAAATGCGGGCTGTGCGCGGGTGATAATTCCCGGTCCCGAGATGGACATAATGCCGGATGCGATCCTCGTCGCGTCTGACGATAAGCAGCGCCTTGCAGTGGGTCTTCAGACCGACAACCCCGTAAACCACATGGACATCGGAGTCTTCGAGCTGTTTGGCCCAGTGAATATTGTTGGCTTCGTCAAAGCGCGCTTTCAGTTCCACCAGGGCGATGACCTGTTTCCCGTTTGCAGCAGCGGTGCTGAGCGCCTTGATGATCGGCGAATCACCGCTGGTGCGGTAAAGGGTCATTTTGATGGCGAGCACCTGCGGGTCTTTCGCAGCCTTTTCAATGAGCTCAAGAACCGTGTCAAAGCTCTGGTAGGGATGATGAATCAGGATGTCCTGGCGCCGCATGACCTCCATGATATCGGCGTGCGCCGGAAGGGCAGGGTGGTGCGACGGATAAAACGGACGGTCCTTGAGCTTTACAAACGCCTCGTTTGCGATCAACGGGGTGAGATAGGTCATCGAGAGCGGTCCGTTGACCTTGTACAGATCGGCTTCGGTTAATTTAAAACGATCCAGAATGAACTGCTGGAATTCCAGCGGGCAATCCTCCTCGACCTCCACCCGCACGGCGTTTCCCTTGTTGGCACGCTGCAACTCCTGTTCGATGGTCCTCAGCAGGTTCTCGGCTTCTTCCTCGTCGATGTAGAGGTCGCTGTTGCGCGTGATCCTGAAAACATGGACATCGTCCAGGATCAGGCTTGGGAAAAGCCGTCCGATGTTGTGCTTAATCAGCGAGCTGAGGTAAATGTAGTTCCACGGCTCCTCCTCGCCTTTTCCGCGCGGAATACAAATCATCCTCGGGACGACCCGCGGCACCTGAATGATTGCAAACAGCGGTTCGTCCTCGGCCGGTTTGCGGGCGCGAACAATCAGGTTGCTGCTTTTATTAAGCACCTGCGGGAAGGGATGGCTTGCATCAACCGCCAGCGGGGTGAGCACGGGAAAGACTTCCTTCTGGAAATAATTACTCGCCCATTCCGCATCGGCGCCGGTGAGCGAGGAGACATCATGGATGCGAATGTTGAGTTGCGCAAGCTGCGGCGCGATCTCGTTATTCCAGAGCGCGTATTGTGTCTCGATCAGTTCATGAACCGTTTTTTGGATGGTATTAAAAAGTTCAAGAGGGTCGATGTCGTCCGGGCCGGTGTCGGCGGTGCCGCTTTCAATCTGCTGCTTGATGCCGGCCACGCGGATCTCGAAAAATTCGTCGAGGTTCGAGGCGAAGATACTCAGGAACTTGACGCGTTCCATGAGCGGCTGGCTTGGATCCTGCGCCTCCTCCAGGACGCGCCGGTTGAACTCGAGCCAGCTCAACTCGCGATTCAGAAAATTTGTCGCAGCAGAAAAATCGGTGCTCATGGAGCAGATGATCTAATTTACGAGACGTCCTACTTGGTCCACGGGGAGTCTTCCGCGGGCGGTGGGGTCGCCTTGTCCAGCTTTCGCTCCACCTTCTTTTGTTTCTTGCTTTTTCGCTCCATTTCCTTCCGGCGCTTCTCGAATGAGTAATTTGGTTTTGCCATAGTGTTATAATTAATAATTGCGGAGACGATCAGCCAACGCTACGGCGAACAGAAACTCCACCTGCGTGGTCTATCACATCCCTGCCGGATCATCAAAGACGAACTTTTGGCTCCCCGTTTTTGGGGAGGCATTAAAAGCAGATGGGGTGGATCGCGACATTGCCTCTGAATGATACTAAAAAAGTTTGAGAGGCTGTCTTCGATTCCATGCGCGAAGGGAAAACAAACGCGAGTTTAGCCCGAAAAAAGAAGTTTAGCTCGCTAAACACGCCAAAGGACGCGAAAATAAAGAGGTTACAAACTAGATGACTGGAAAATACCGTGTCAGTTCCTTCTCTTGTTGATATTCTTCACTTTTCGTTTGTTTCGCGTGTTTCGCGGGCCAAACTTCGGAGTTCGGGTTTAGCGAGCCTAAATTATATAAGCGGCGCTGCGCGCGAGGGGTACCATCGCGCATGGAATGACGATCCACCTCACGTCTTCCGACTTCACCACCGTTTGCTTCAGCGCAATTGAGTTCGCTTTCGGCGGAAAGCACGCGGGGAGATTTTGTGCAACTTGAGAAACTGCCGGTTGAAATTCGAAAGATTGCCAAACCCCGAGTTGTAACAGACTTCCGCCACAGTCTGGTCCGTCTCCATCAACAAATGGGAAGCATGCCCGATGCGGACTTCATTGAGAAAAGCGCGGAACGTCTTGTTCGTCGCACGCTTAAAAAAGCGGCTAAAGGAAGGCGCGCTCATGCCTGCCGTTCGTGCGGCTTCGCTTTGCGTGACCTGATCCTTGAATTTCCGTGAAATCAGGTCGCATACACTGTTGATGCGTTCACCCTGATAGAGCGCCAGGGAAGGGGAATAAGAGCGACTTGCCAGAACCCTGAACTCCTTGGAGCGGGCGAGAATATTGAAAATGTTGAGAAATCCCATCAACCGCGCGAAGCCGTTGAGACCGTTTAACTGGATTATGAGCGGGACAACTTTGTCCCGTGTCCGGCCATGAAATGAGAGCCCGACACGGGAGCGCTCGAACAAACGGCCGATCACTTTTAATTCACGCAAATCCAAAAAATCTGATCCCAGGCACTCGGGGAGAAATTGCAGAAATATTGAATGCGCCAAGCCGGAGTGCGCCGCATCATTGGTGTACATGTGAGGAAGGTCGGACCCGATCAGCACCAAATCACCCTGGGAAAAACGTCCGATGTGATCCCCCACATAGCGTTGTCCGGAACTGCTGAGGATCAGGTTCAACTCGATTTCAGGATGGTGATGAAACGGGCAGTCGAAGCGCCGGTCCTGGAATTCAAAGAGTGAGAACGAGTGATTCCGATCGTGTGAAATTTTTTCAAGGATTGCCTTCACGCCTCAATCTTAACGGCCTATTTGTTAAAATGCAATTAACAGGTTAAATAAGTATCAGTTTTTGTCAGAAACTATGTGGATCATGTGAATCAAAAATCATAAGGGTAATTCCTGACCAAAATTAGTTACCTGCCAGCCAGCCCCAACAAACACCCCATCATCCGACATGACCCCTAGAAAAATCGTCAAAGAAACAATCGCTTTTCGTCGTCCCCCCTACGTTCCATGGTCATTTCGCTTCACCCTTGAGGCGAGAGAGAAACTGGAAAAACATTTCGGGACAAAGGACATCGATCCTTTTGTAAAGAACCACCTGCTCGAACTGGGAAGTGACATCGGCTTTTTTGAAGAGATCGGCAATAACCGGCATCGTGATATCTTCGGGGTCGTTTGGGACCGATCCATTGACAAGGATATTGGAAACGTCGTGGGGCAGGTGCTTCCGGAACCGACCTTGAAAGGGTACCAGTTTCCCGACCCTCTGAATCCGCGATTCTTTGAGGATATCCCAGGCAAGATCGCGCGCCATGCGGATCGATACCGGGTTTTTTGCCTTGGGTTTTCCCTGTTTGAACGGGCCTGGACCCTGCGCGGCCTAGAATCTCTTTACATGGATTTCATTGAAAATCCCGATTTTGTTCACGAGTTATTAGAAACCCTGGCCGACTACAACATCGCACAGGTGACAAAAGCGCTTGAGTCGGACATTGACGCTGTCTATTTCGGAGACGACTGGGGACAACAACACGGATTGCTGATGGGCTATGATCTCTGGAAGGAGTTTATTTTTCCGCAGTTGAAACGGATGTATGGAGCGGTAAGAGCAGCCGGTAAGACGGTCTTCATTCACTCATGCGGCGATGTCGATGAACTGTTCGGCGATCTTATCTCAATCGGACTGGGAGTGTTCAATCCCTTTCAACCCGAAGTCATGGATGTCGGGGGCATATTGGAGCAATACCGTGGAAAACTTGCTTTTTGGGGAGGCGTTTCCACGCAGAGAACGATGCCTTATGGAAGTCCTGATGATGTGCGAGCGGAGGTTCGCAAGATGATCGAACTTGGCCGGGGCGGAGGATACATTCTCTCCCCCTCGCATGCGCTCGAAGGCGATGTGCCAATCGAAAATCTCATTGCGCTGATCGAAGAGGCCAAACGGAATTCGCCGTTCGAATCCTAATTCAATCTGGAAAAACGACGGAACCGAAAGCTAACTTTGAACTTATCCCAACTCAACCCCGGGCAGGAAGCCAAATAAGAAATCCCGGTCAATTGTTATGAACGAAATTATTTCCAATCTCCCCGAAGGGTGCTCACGGTCGCCCGTTTCAGGCTCCGGATTTTCCGGGGAATTTATTACCCTCCCGGCAAGCGCGCTTCGCACTCCGGGTGGTGCAATCTTTCAGCTGGACCGGCCGTTGCGATGGGTGGCGCTGCATCGTTATCAACCGTGGTGGCCCGAGCCGGTCTATGGCTGCGGGAAGGTCAATTTTGACGGTGAATTTTTTATGATTCTTTGGGAGCGTGAGGCGGGCGGATACGGGGTGGCGCTTCCCTTGGTGGACGGCGATGTCCGCGGCATTCTCAACGGAACATCCGACGGATTGTCTCTGCAAGTTCCAACGATGGACCCCCTTTCGGATCGTGCCACGCTCTTATTTGTGGCGACGGGCGATGATCCCGTGGAGTTGGTGCAAGCTGCCGTCCAAAAAATTTCGGAGCGTCTCGGGACGTTTAAAATGCGGACAGAGAAAAAGACGCCCGGATGGGTCGATTACCTGGGCTGGTGTACCTGGGACGCTTTTTATTTGGACGTCACCGCGGACAAGGTTCTGCAGGGGCTCGCCTCTTTTCAGCAAGGCGGATGTCCTATTCGGATGTTTATTCTGGACGGCGGCTGGCAGGACGAGAAAGAGGGGCATCTCTGGTCATTCCGCAGCAATTCGGAGCGTTTCCCACAAGGCTTGAAGGCGCTTGTGGAGCAGGCAAAGGCGCAATACGGAGTTAAGATTTTTGGAGTCTGGCATGCTCTTGAAGGATACTTCAACGGGATTCATCCCGACGGCGACCTTGCCGGGCAATATGAATTTGTCACAACCGTTCTAACTCCTGAGGAAGAAAGTAAGATCGGGGTGCCGAGATCGGATATTCACAAGCGGTGCATGGTGATTCCATCGGACATCTCCCGTTTTTTCAACGACTATCACCGCGTGTTGCGGGATCAGGGAGTTGACATGGTGAAGGTGGACAATCAGGCCAGCCTGGATTGGACGCCCAGCGTTCCACCCACCGCGGCCATGCGAGCCTATCAGTATGCTTTGCAGGATTCGGAGCAGACTTATTTCCAGGGAGAAAGCATGCACTGCATGAGCAACACGATGGATATTGTCTATCATCTAAGATCCGCTACCGTGTGGCGCAGTTCAACCGACTTTTATCCAAAGAGAGCGCATTTCCATACGCTGCATATCTTTCGCAACGCGATCAGCTCCATTTGGGTGCAGGCCTTCGGGTTGCCGGACTGGGATATGTTCCAGAGCGAGCATCCCGCCGGGGGATTCCATGCCGCTTCGCGCGCGATCAGCGGGGGCCCGATTTATGTCACAGACGAACCGGGGCATCATGACTTCGGGTTGCTCTCGAAACTCATGATCAGCGACGGTCGCATCCTTCGCTCCAAACAGCCGGCCCGGCCGGCCCGCGATTCAATTTTTGAAGATGGCCGGGTGATTCACCGCGTCACCAAGATCGTTAACTTTAATGAAGTGACCGGTTGGCCGGCACCGGTCGGCGTTCTCGGTCTATTCAATTGTTTCTACATCGAAAAAGCCGGACCGGAACCCGTGGACGGGGAATATTGCGCGGCCGATGTCCCGGGTATTTCTGCCTCCCGTTTTGCGCTATACCATCACACAAGTGGCCGGGTGATCGTTGCCGATGCGACGGCTCGCCAGCCGGTTCATCTGGATAGCCTTGGATACGAAGTGGTGACAGTTTCTGCCTTGGTGGAGGGTGTTGCTTTGTTCGGATTGATCGACAAATTCAACGGCTCGCGCGCTCTGGAGTCTGCCCGTTGGATTTCAGGCAACACGCTGGAGTTGGTGCTTTTGGACGGCGGGCGCATTGGATGGCATAGCGAGAGGGCCGGGGGAGTTTCCGCGACGTTGAAAGAGGTTCCCGTGAAGGTAACTTCGCAAGACGGACTTTCCTGGGTGGAGGCGCCGACGGGGGAACCGGTGACACTTGTTCTGCGTTTTGGGTAGGAGGGGATGATGCTTTGTTTGCTGGTCACGCGCTGCGCCGCCGGCCCCAACGTGGCCAGCTACAGAGGGATAGTGATGTGTGAGGGATCTGCTTCGGCTGTCTTGATGGTGATCACGACGTCCTGGGAAATTGGTTGCGACGGAGTTTTGATGATGTTCATGAAGTTGTCATCATCGTATTCCACCGGAATTATCCGGCCGTTAAAAGTGGCCTCGGAGGACTTTGTGGTGCAAGGCAGCTCGATCCGGCAGGAGCGTTCTGTCGGTTGTCCGGCATAACTGCCTTTGACGGGGCTGATATGAATTGTGACGGAATCCCCGTTCCGTTGATAACTAAGGACGGTGTTAGCGAATTCGTCCTTCAGATAGCCTTGTGTCTGCCCATCGTCTTCATAAAGGGTGGATGTCCCGGAATCGCCGGGATAACAACGGACGACCAGCGAGGTGAGGGGGGCGGTTGCCATGCGCTGGGTGTAGGGTTGCAAGGGCAGGGGAACACCGGCCTTGGCGAAGAGGGGGATTTCGTTGATCCCGGCCTTAATGAGCGCAGTCTTATCTCCCTCGAATTTCTCGTTCGAGAAAAAGTTAAACCAAGTCCCTTTGGGGAACCAAACTTTCTGTTCGGCAACGAGATTTTCTCCAGTGCCCGGTGCTGCAATCGGTGCGGCGAGAAGCGAGTCGCCGAAAAGGTATTGTTGTGGAACCCGGTAAGCCTCCTCCTGATCCGGGTATTCAAGGTACATGGGACGAAGGAGCGGCAGTGTCTGGTCGTGGCACTGGCGGACGCTGGTGTAAATGTAGGGCATGAGCCGTGTCCTGAGCGTGTAAGCCGAATGCATGGCTTTTTCGAAACGTTCACCCCAAAGCCACGGGCGTCGATCCAGGTTCTCACCGCAGGAATGCAGCCGCAAGGAGGGTGAGAGTGCTCCAAACTGAACCCAGCGGGTGAACATTTCCGGATTGCGGTCCCCGGTGAAGCCACCGAGATCATGCGCCCAGAAAAAGCATCCGCTGTTGCCCGAAAGCGCGGTGAACGAAACCTCGAAGGCAAGCATCTCCCAGGTGCCCCAGGTATCGCCTGAGAACTGGATTGGGTGACGATGATCGCCCCAGCCGCCCCAGCGACTGAAAGCCTGGCCGCGCCGGTTGTCTCTTTCCGAGTGCTTGTAATACTGGTAATTAAGCCATGGAAGGTGGTTTAGCCCCGGCACACCGAGGACTGAATTGTAAAGGTAGTCCTGCTGCCAGTCGAGCCACCAGAAATCCACGCCCTCGTTTTCCAAAGGCTCATGGGCGGTTTTAAAAAAGGCGGCCATGTAGTTGGGGTTGCCTGCGTTGAACGGAGGGTTGGCGGGAGTGCCTTCGGGTAGCATCCGGATGAACTCGTTGTAATGCTTCTCATGCTCGCGCATTCCGTCGCACGGATGGTCGTTTAGAGTGACGAAAATCCCGTCGTCCTTGAGCTCTCTCAGCAGCTTTTCCGGTTCCGGAATCAGTTTCCTGTTCCAGGTGTATCCCGTCCATCCGAGATTGCTGGCGTGTCCAAATCCTGTGCGTGCCTCGCTTTGAGCATGCCAATCCATGTCCATGACAAGGATGTCCAACGGAAAGTCGTGATCTTTGTACTCCTGGACAATCTTGCGGAATTGTTCTGCGGTGTAGGGATGCCAGCGGCAATACCAGGAGCCGAGGATATGTTTGCGGGGAATTGGAACTTTTCCGGAGATGTCCGACAAGGTGCGCAACGCAGCCTTATAATCAGAGCCGTAGGTAAACAAATACCAATCAAGATCTGAATTGGCTGCCGATTCTTTAAATATTTTGGATTTCAGCGGCATTCCGCCTGGGCGCTGCTCGATCCAGCCCTCTTTGAGAAGAGGCTGGCCGGAGTCGTCCAGCAGATACCATCCGTCGCGCGATAGTAACCCATCGGGCAGTTCCTGTGGCTTGCTCCACGTGTCGAGTGTTGCCACCGGTCCGCCCAGGTTGCGAGCGCTCTTTGATTCAGGATTCCATTCCACATCCTTTCCGCCGTTCTTGAAAACAACCTTCAGATTTTTCGCACTGAACGATGAGCCGTCGGGCTGGTATTCAAGTTGCAGCTTGCCTGTGTCGATGGTCAGCACTTTTCCGTTCCAAGTGGTTTTTGCGCCAGCCCGGCATGCGGAACGGTTGAAAGCGAAAAGGGTTGGCTTGTCCGTGAAACTTTGCCGAATAGAATATTCCATGCGGATACAGGTGGGTGAGATCACTGTAAATCGGGCATTGTCCAGCATCACTTGACCGTTCGTTTCAATGGGCTGGCTGGCGGCTTTCTCTACGGTTTTGGACATAATGCGTAGATTTATAAAAAACAAAGTCCGGAGGCGAAATAATAATTCCAGCCGCGCGGAATGTTTAAAATTCCAATGCAGCGCGACGCATGGCGTTGAAATTTTCCAGAGGGACGTAATCGGGAATCGAATTGCCGCTGCCGAGCGCGTATCCACCGCGCGCCTGGGTGCGCTCGATCATCGCCCTGCAGCGCCGGTAGATTTCATCCGGGGTGGAGCGGCAAAGAAAATCGAGATCCATGCCGCCCAGAATGGCAATGCGGGAACCGTATTTTTCGTAAGCCTCCTCAACAGGAAGAATCGTGTCCTCGTAGGAATGTTTTCCGTCAACTTTCAAGTCTTCGATGATCTCTTCCCACACTAACTTGAGTTCTCCGCACGAATGCAGAATTACGGGTCTTCCGGCTCCATGAATGGCCTGTGCCATGCGCCGATGCCAGGGGAAGATGAAAGTGCGCAGATGCTCCGGAGGAAGAAACGGCTGCGACTTAAACCCCCAGTCATCATTGAGTGCGGCGACCCCGATAATCGGTTTCTCCATGGCCAGTTGGTAATAACGAAGCAGTCTCGAACCAATGGCATCAACAATGTCCTGCACCAGTTCCGGTTCATCCTCCAGCATGAAACAGAGGTCTTCGTAACCCACCAGGCTGACAAGATTTTCCAGCACGCCACCATTGCTGAAGATCATCAGGCGCATTCCGTCGGGAACATGCGGAGTGAGCCGGTCCAACAGGCTCCAGTTATCCTTTTCCGGGTCCTGCCAGGGATAGGCTTCGAAGCTCGCGCGATCTCTAATCACGCCACCGTGTGCCATTCCAATGCTTTTGTCATGATCTCGGTTGCCGCTTGGAAAGTTTAAAAAACCAAACCAGGGCACGGCCGGCGCGTAATCGTATCCAGCCGCATGGAAAACACTCACATAGTTGCGCATTTCATCCAGGGGATCATTGCCCGGAATATAGGCTTCGCCTGCAAGTTGCTGGATGTGACCCGAGATAAAGAACTCGAAAAGCACCGGCCTTTCAGTCGGTTTTCTCGCCAGCACGTCGAGCAGATTTTGGAAATCAGGTTCGCGGTTTGTTTTCATGGGGGGATGACTTTTATTCACGTTGGTAAAGCACCGGATTCAGCGGCGTGTCAATGACATCCCCAATTGTTGCGCCCGGACACCATGAGTTCCAGTCATTGATCTGTTCCTGGCGTTTCGGTTCGACCAGGCGCATTTCTGAATCCATGTAAATCACGGTCATCACTTCACGCGCATGGCTGCCCCGGTTCGGTCCGGCGCGATGAAAAGTAAATCCGTAATGGAAACTCACCTCACCCAATTCAAAGGGCGTTTCATTCATCGGAAAATCGGACAGCTTTAAATGCTCGCTGATCTTCTTTTCACTTTCATCGCTGATCGTTAAATCGCGTCCGAACTTGATCTTCTGGCTGCCAACGGCAAATGCCAGCGGCCCCATTTCGGCCGGCACGGGCAGCAGTGGAATCCATGCGGTGACGGTATTTTCGTTGGAGAGCGGCCAGTAAACCTGATCCACGTGCCAGGGCGTATGCCCCCCGGAAGGTTCCTTGTAAAGCGCCTGGTCGTGATAGAGACGGACCCCGCGCGTGCCGAGTAGTTCAGTGGCGATGCGTGCGATGCGCCGGCTGAAAACTAACTCCCGCACGGTTTGGCTGTGCCGCCAGATGTTCATGATCTGCAGAAAAGCCTGGCTGTAGGTGTCACGCTGCTCGACCGGCCGGGTTTCCTTGTTCAACAGTTTGACTTGTCTCGTGATCTCCCTGCCGTATTCCTCCAGGACTGCTGCGGGCAGGACGTTTTTTAATTTGATGTAACCGTCCTGCCGGAATTGTTGAATTTGCGCGTCGGTTAGCGTGAATGGTTCATCCAGAATGGCTGAACCATTGGTGTTTGTAGGATTAGTGGAATTGCTCATTGAGTAGCAGACTATCAAAATCCAGCAGGCATTCTACGTCTCCGCTTGCAAAAACTGATACTTTATTGCATTTTTCATCCAATTTGTCAGTCGGCCTCTGGGATATTGTATGAAACCTCACTTTGAGAAAGTTGTTCCAGGGGATGGACGGGCGTTTTCGGCGTTCGAGGACTGGTCGGATGGGTTCAACAGTTCTTACCATTTTCATCCGGAACTGGAATTGACGGCGATTCTCGCCGGGAATGGTCATCGCATTATTGGCGATCATATCGAGACGTTTAATACAGGTGACCTGGTGCTAATTGGGGAAAATCTTCCGCATCATTACGTTTCCCCTCATGCTTCTTCCCGGTCTCCAAAATGGGCGGGGTGCGTAGTCCTTCAGTTTTTGTCCGGTGTTCTGGGCGGCAGCCTGCTCGACGCTCCGGAACTGGGCGCGGTCGCGACGTTGCTGCGAAAAGCCCGCCGGGGATTGGCGTTTCGCGGTCCCCGTGTGCAAAGTGTCGCTGCGGAGATGCGCAAAGTCGCCGCCACCCACGGACCCGCGCGGATCATCGGGTTGTTGCAAATCCTGCACAAACTGGCAGAAATTCCATCACCGCGTCCGTTGGCGTCATCCGGTTATCTGCCGTCGCTAGACACCAGGTACGCCTCGCGTGTCACACGCGCATGCGAGTTGATCCAGCGACGGTTTGATGAACCGGTCACGCAGGCCGAGGTTGCGGCGCATGTGGCCATGAGTCCGCCGGCATTCAGCCGTCTTTTTCAGAGTTCCACGAGGCTCACCTTTACCGCGTTTCTTACGGGTATTCGACTGAGCGAGGCATGCCGGCGTCTGCTGGAAACTGATGAAACCATTTCAGAAATCTGTTACCGGTGCGGCTTTGCCAATCTTTCAAATTTCAACCGCCGTTTTCTTTCCGCCAAAGGAATGACCCCGCGTGAATTCCGTTCCCGTGCAACGGCATTGGCGCGTCGTTAATATCCAGGAAACCTGAAAATACGGGAGGGATCGCTGTTGACTTCCTCCCGGAGCACCACGCCATTTGTGTACCACCACTGTCCGCCGTTTTCCATATGCGCCACCAGTGCCCGGCGCAGGGAGGTGTCACGGGGCAGTTGATCCAGTGGGCGGCGTCCGCCCAGTCCCAGCGAGTAAGCCTGATTGTCATCGGCATGCACATGGGGCATGTGATGGAACCGTTGCGCGAAGGCAGCCATGTTGCTGCCGGGCAATTTTTGCATCATCTGCGGGTCAACCAGCCAGGAACCGCAGGTGAAGGCTTTGAAGTTGTGCTCTGGAAAATAGCGCGGAAAAAACTCCAATGCCTCGGCGAAGGAATCGTCGCAGGCTGCGGGGTCCAGCCGGCTGCGGGCGGGAATATGAATATCGAGCACCGGCTCGCCCGCTTTCAGCACCACCTCCCAAGCGGATGGATCGAGTGAAACCGGCTGAGGCGAGACGACATTGGGATCCACCACCGGGTATCCTGCAATGACCTGTTCCGTGCATAACAAGTGGGTTCCCCATCCAGGGTCGGTGGGGGAGGTGCCCTGCGCGGAATGGAAACGTCCGTCCTGGCGCAGCCTTAAACCACTGTCCGCCAACGCCAGCACCGTTCGCTCGCCTGTGCGCTGGCGCAATAGAGTGAACCCGAACACAAAATCGCTGATACCGAACTCAAGCCGCCCTAAACGCATCAGCCGTCCGCAGAGATGGTGCATCAGCCAGGAACCGTGATCGAACCCCCATTGGCCGAGACGCCTGTGATAATCGCGCATCCACAGCTCGAGGCTCGCCAGGTTTTCGCGGCTGGTGGGAGAGGGGATTCCGCGCTGGTTCTGTTCACGCCGGTAGCGCGGGATGCCGCTGAGGATGACGGCTGTCTGAAACATTCGCCCGGCAAAGCCCAACGTATCCGGCAGGTCGAACCAGGGCACCGGTGGCAATGGACGGGTGGCCTCGGGCGTGAACATCGCCCAATAGTACTGCCAAGCCAGCATGATGAGTGCGGGGTTTGCACGAACTTCTTCAATGCCACGGACCACCTGCTCGGCTACGTCCGCAGCCATGCCGATCCAGCGGCAGTCCTCTCCTGCGGTCCGGGGTGTGGGCAGCCAATCGCCAGTTGGATCAAAATCCGATGCCGCAGAATCCCATTGCGATTCAAACCAGGCGATCTCGTCCTGAAGCCCCAGTGCTTGCCGGACAGCATGATAACCTAAGTCAGTCATCGGGGTTAAGTTTGACTCGCCAACTATTTCGACCAGGAGATTTCCACCATTTGATGACCGCAGAGCAATGGCACGGTAAAGGTTACCCGGTTGGCGCCTGACTCAAACGGGATGTCTTTATTTTCCGGCACCAACCGCACGCGGCTGACCGCTTTCCCGTCAAGTCGAAGCGAGTAGGAAGTGTTGGTCATGGGAATCGGTTCTTCCACCACTTCGCGCAGCTCCGCTTTTCGCTCGGGGATGAAGTTTAGGAGATGAACCACCATCCGATTTTCGGACGGTTGATCGTTCACCGTAACGGTTACCGCCGGAGGCGCGGACTTGCGGATCAGCGGTTCCGGAAGCAGTCGGTCCAGAATCGAGGCCAGGATTTTTTTGACCCACGGCGCTCCCTCGATATTGAAGATTTCAAAAAGAGGGAAGGCGCAATAAATACCGGCCTTAGTCTCAACAACGGCAGCGCCGTGCGGAGTGTTTTGTGCAGGCCCCTGGCGGTGGGAAAAGAAGTGGCGGTAGCTGCGGTAATAAATAGGGCGAACCAGATGAGCGAGAGTCACGGCATCCTTTGCGGCGGACACGTCCATTCCCGCTGCGTACATCATGTGCTCCCCCCGGTGAATTTCCGGGGCAAAGGTTCCGTATGGTTTTAGGAAGTCGGCGTAGCCGTAGCTATTTCCGCCGGGAGGCATGCCATAACCCCGGCAGGTCCCGCGCATCAAGATTCCATCCTCGTTCACGGGTCCCTGGCTTTGCAGCGTTACCCCCAGTTCATCGAAAAGGAATGTATCCCGTTTCTCATTCATTCCTGATTCAAAAGTGGCCAGGATTCGGCCGCCTTTTTTCACAAATGCTTTTAGCCTTTCGGCGAGAGCTGGTGTCAGCCAGAGTCGGTCGGGCAGGATGACGACCAGGTAACCATCCAACTCCATTTCCGGATCGATGAAATCAAACTGATGTCCCAACTCCTGAAGGAGCCGGGTTGCGGCTAACTGCGGTCCCTTGAGTTCCGCATCAGATCGCTGGATGACTGCGATGTCGGTAACCGGGACGGCATCTTTCAACCAGGGTTCGCAGGCTGCCACCCGTGCGTATTCGGGTCCGATGAGACCGTAGCTGGGCGCGTCGAGTTTGCCACTTGGGGGCATTTGATCGCCAATGCTGATCCGCACCCCGAGCGACATAAGCTGAGCGCATTCAAACGTGAGGGCGGGCGCCCCTTTCAAGCTATGGAGATCCCCCCAGGTGCCATGGAATTTACCGGTCATTCCCACACAGGCAGAGAGGTTTCGCTCAAAACGACTGCGCGTGGGGAACTGCATGTACCCATCGACATGCTGGCTCGGCAGGATGTCGAACTCGAGATGAGTGAAGGCGTCGGCATGATCCCGGAACCCGGGGTTCAGGTCGGCGCTGTTGTAGTAAATCGTGGCATCGGCCTTGAGGTCATGAACGAAGGAACTCATGTCGCGGACGAAATCAATGACAGTGCGCGAGGACATCTCGCTGCGATCCGCAGCGCAGATTGGATCGAGACCGTATGCCTGCATCAATTGCAGGCAGTCGGGGCAGACACATTCGTGGCGCCAGACGATGTCGAAAAAGAGGCCGTCCAGATCGGGAACGCATGAATGCAGATCACGCACATGGGCTTTGAGAAAATCGCGGTAACCGGTGTTCACGCAGAGATAGCCGTAAAACCCGGCCTTGAGCGGCTCCCATCCTTTGGCGCCTCCGGCTGTTGTGAGCACGCGCCATTCCGGGTGTTCCATGAAGGAGCGGTAATCCCATTGGACGGTGGTATAAACGGGAGCCCGGATGTCGCGTTTATGAAGGGCGGCAACCTGTGTTTCGAGAAGATTTTTCTTCGCCAGACCGGGATGCACAAGGCCGGGGAAAGCCTTGGAATCATAATACATATTCCCGTGATGGCAGCGGGAAAACACCGTGCAGGAATTCACCTGCGCCCGGTGAAGGGTCTCCGCAAATTCCTTGGCATCGAATTCGGCCCCGACTCCGGAAATATCGGGTGCGGTGTGGAAATCGAGATGAACCTGACGCCAGGGTGGTTCATGGCGGGGAAGCTGGAGTTTGCCGGTGGATGCGGATGAGGCGGAAGTCGTGCTGGGTGAGTTCATGGGACTATTTTGTGCGTCCCTGTTTAGGCCAAAACAATACGAATAGAAAGAGGCTTTTCGGCGAAGGCTTTTTCTGTGTGTGGTGCCATACAGCAAAGGCTGCAGCATTTAATCAACTCGCTTTGCATCGTTGATTGCGTTGATTAGGCAGCGCAGCCGCCCGAAGTTGTTTCGGTGGGGCGTAAAGATCAGACGCGGCAGATGCAGGATATCCGGCTCATTTTTTTCGGTGGGAAGCGCAGTCGCCTGAACGATTGTTCCCTTTTGCAGAAGGTCGGCGAAACTTGCGTTTAACTCCGTCACGGCTTCTGGCGTCAGAGCCTGTGTCAGACGGATTACCATCCGTTGTCCGACCCAGCGATAGGAATGGAAGGTTTTGTAGAAGTGCAGGATTTCAGCGACGGCTTGCTCCACCGTTTCCGTGAATTTAAAAAGGTGAAAGTCCTCCTCTGAAACAAGGCCGATCTTGAGCAGATAATCCCCGAGAAAACGGAACCAGGTTTTCCAGTAAGTGCCTCCCGGCTTATCCACAAGCACGACGGGTATGATCCGCGCCTTGCCGGTCTGCATCAGGGTCAGCACCTCGAATCCCTCGTCCATCGTGCCGAATCCACCGGGGAAAAGAGCGACGGCGTGGGTTTCCTTCACGAAGTTCAATTTTCGGGTGAAGAAATAATTGAAGTTAATCAGCTTCGGATCGCCGTCGATGGTTTCATTGGCGTGCTGCTCGAAAGGCAGCCGGATATTTAATCCGAAGCTGCGATCACGTCCCGCACCCCGCTGGGCTGCGCCCATGATGCCTTCGCCGCCGCCGGTGATCACCATGAAATTATGCGTGCAGATATTGCGGGCAAACGTTTCCGCCGCTATCGACTCCGGGGCATCCTGAGGGGTGCGTGCAGAGCCGAACACCACCACTTTCCTGGTCTTGGCATAGGGCGCAAAAGTTTTCGCCGCATAGCGCAGTTCCTTCAGCGTGCGGTTAAACAATTTCAAGTCGGCAACACTTAACCCATCGTTTCCCATCTTCAGGGCCGTGATGATCATTTCCTGAATCAACTCGCACGACTGGCCGCATCCCCACTCGGATACAAGCTGTTGAATACGCAGGTCAAATTCCGCGTTTCCGGTAGAATAAACGGTTTTTCGCGGAAAACTCACGGCTCCGGCGGTAAAATCTGCCATAAGAAATAATTAGGATTTAAGATTCAGCATTTAAGGTAATAGTGTAGGCTTCACGCCCGCACGGGGCATCCGGTAAAGATCGAATGCTAAATCTTAAATGCTAAATTCCAAATGATTATTGTCATCAAACCCAATACGCCTCGCGACCAGATCGACGAGGTCATCGCTGAAGTTTCAAAGCTCGGATACGATCCGCGCGCCATTTTCGGGACGCATCAGACCGTGATTGCAGCCATCGGCGACGAGCAGACCCATCACACGCTGACCTCCCTCATGGCAATGCCGCAAGTGGAGCAGGTAATGCCTGTGCAGAAACGCTACAAGCTTGTCAGCCGTGAATCGCACAAGCAATCCACGGTCGTCAACGTGGACGGCGTTGAAATCGGCGGCTCCAAGTTCGTCATGATGGCCGGCCCGTGTTCGGTGGAATCCGAGGAACAACTTCTCACCACGGCGCGCGCTGTTAAAAAGGCGGGCGCGACCATCCTTCGTGGTGGCGCCTACAAGCCGCGCACGTCCCCTTATGAATTTCAGGGACTCGGCAAGGAGGGGCTCCGTCTTTTACAGGTGGCAAAAAAAGAGACCGGCTTGAAAATTATTACCGAGGTGCTGAGTGAATATGACGTCGAACATGTCGCCGCCGCCGCTGATATTTTGCAGATTGGCGCACGTAACACGCAGAATTTCCGACTCCTGATCGAATGCGCGAAAACCGGCAAACCGATCATGCTCAAGCGTGGCCTCAGCGAGCGGATTGATGAATGGCTTCTCGCGGCGGAATATATTCTCTCCCATGGAAACCCGAACGTCCTTCTCTGCGAACGCGGCATCCGAACCTTCGAGACTTACACCCGGAACACGCTCGATCTGGCAGCGGTTGCGATTGCCAAGAAGGAATCGCATCTCCCGGTGATCGTCGATCCGAGCCAGGGGTGCGGGCGCGCGGATTTGGTCAGTGTTCTCTGCCGCGGCGCCGTCGCAATGGGCGCGGACGGTCTTCTGATTGAAGTTCATCCCAACCCGGCTGAAGCCCTCAGTGACGGCGCCCAGCAGGTCGATTTCAATTCGTTTGACGTGCTGATGGCTGATTTGTCGAAATTCCTGAAAGCGAACGACAGAACCCTGTAAACCATGCGACTCTTAAAAAATCTCTTTGAAAACAACGCCGCCTGGGCGGAGAAAATCAAGTCTGAGGATCCCCGATTTTTTGAGACACTTTCAACCCAGCAGGCTCCGGATTATTTATGGATCGGCTGCGCGGACAGCCGGGTGCCGGCAAATGAAATCGTGGGGTTGATGCCGGGGGAATTATTCGTTCACCGGAACGTCGCCAACGTTGTGGTCCATACGGATTTCAATTGTCTTTCCGTGATCCAGTATGCGGTGGAAGTGTTGAAAGTGGAGCACATCATTGTGTGCGGCCATTACGGGTGCGGCGGGGTGCGCGCGGCACTTCAACCCGACGGCAATCTTTGCCTGATCGACAACTGGCTGCGACATATTCGCGACATTTATCACCGGAACCGCGATCTGCTTGATGCCATTCCTGGGGATGATGAGCGGACCGACCGGCTCTGCGAATTAAATGTGATGGAGCAGGTCGCGAACGTCTCCAATACGACGATTTTGAATGCCGCTTGGAAGTCCGGACAGAAGATCGCCGTGCATGGATGGATTTACAGTCTTCACAACGGATTGCTGCGCGATTTGGGTGTGACGGCAGATCAGGCGAGGGGCTAG